>Ga0335082_10009435_pt1 | contig 10594 bp, 10 predicted proteins | sample Lox_Sample_41_FD_206718 | JGI IMG/M metagenome (GOLD analysis project Ga0335082, IMG submission 206718) | Soil microbial communities from Loxahatchee National Wildlife Refuge, Florida, United States - Lox_Sample_4.1 | ecosystem: Environmental > Terrestrial > Soil > Wetlands | place: USA...
AGGGTCGAGCGGGATCGTGCTCGAGCACGTCGCCGGCGGGTTCGCCTTCCGCGCCTCGGAGGCGGCGGCCGAGGCGTGCGCGCGGCTGTTCGACCGGCCCGCCGAGAAGGGTCTCTCGCAGGCGGCGCTCGAGACGCTCGCGATCGTCGCGTACCTCGGGCCGGTGTCGCGGCCGGAGATCGCGCGCATCCGCGGCGTCAACGTCGACGGTGTCGTCGCCGGGCTGGCCGAGCGCGGGCTGATCTCGGAGGGCGGGCGCGACGCCGAGTTCGGCGCGATCCGCTACCGCACGACTCCGCTCTTCGAGCGCATCTTCGGGCTCGAGTCGCTCGCCGCGCTGCCGCGCGTCGACGACCTCGGCGCCGACGTCACCGAGCTTCGCGAGCGGCTCGAGGCGGTCGCCGAGAAGCGCCCGGCATAGCGAGGCGCCCGGCTACGTTGAGAGGTGGCGATGGACGTCACCGACGACACGTTCGAGACCGAGGTGATCGCGCGGTCGGCCGACGAGCCGGTCGTGGTCGACTTCTGGGCGGAGTGGTGCGGGCCGTGCCGCCAGCTCGGGCCGGTGCTCGAGGAGGCCTCGGCCGAGCGGGGGGTGGTGCTCGCGAAGGTGGACGTCGACGCGAACCAGCGGGTGGCGCTCGAGTACGGGATCCGCGGCATCCCGGCGGTGAAGGCGTTCCGGAACGGGCACGTGGTGGCGGAGTTCGTGGGCGCGCGGGCGAAGCCGGGGGTCGAGGCGTTCCTCGACGAGCTGACAAAGCCGCCGGTCGCCGACTCGGTGGACGACGAGGCGCTGGCGGAGCTGCTGCGCGCGGGCGACTACGAGGGCGCGTTCCGGGCGCTGCTCGGCGAGATCGAGGCGCGGCCCGAGTCGAAGGACGAGACGCGGGCGCTGATGGTGGAGCTCTTCGGCGAGCTCGGCCACGAGCACCCGCTCACGGTCGAGTACCGCCGCAAGCTCGCGAGCGCGCTCTACTAAACCGGTGCCTGGCACGGAAGTGCCAGGCACCAGAGGTGCCCTAGTAACAGTCTGTTACTAGCGCTGGTCAGGTGCCTGGCACCGACGTGCCAGGCACCCGCTCTAGCCCATCGACGCGATGATCGCCTTCATCTCGCCTTCGTCGAAGGCGCGCATCGTGACGGTGCGGATGTTGCCGGCGGCGGCAATCTGCAGGGCGACCGCTGTGCCGCTCTCGTCGTCGGGAAACTCGGAGATCCCGACGAGGTCGTAGGGCCCGATCGTCCAGTAGGCGGACTCGAGGCTCCCACCCCGGCTCTCGGCCAGCGCTTTGGCTGCCTCGTAGCGGTCGACCGTCTCCTTGGCGTTCTTGACGCCCTGATCCGTCCAGTTGTAGAGGGTTACGTACTTCGGCACGATGCCTCCTCTCGTCGTTCGCCCGGCGCGCATGAGCAGCAGTGGCCGCAGCCCGGGCCGTCGAGGGCGATGCTATCTCCGTACAGGCGTGCCTGGCACTTCCGTGCCAGGCACCGGTGGGTGAAGTTCACCCGTGCGGCCACGGCCGGCGCGGACCAGACTTCGGCTATGCGGCTGAACGCCTGGATCGCCCGCGCCGGGGTGGCGTCCCGCCGCGGCGCCGACGAGCTGATCAAGGCCGGGCGGGTCACCGTCAACGGCGAGCCCGGCCAGCTCAACACCTTCGTCGCCGCGCGCGACGAGGTCCGGCTCGACGGCAAGCCGATCGCCAGGCAGAAGCTCGCCTACGTCCTCCTCAACAAGCCCGCCGGCGTCGTCACCACCGCCCGCGACCCGGGCGGCCGGCCGACGGTCGTCGAGCTCGTCGACCACCCCGCGCGCGTCGTGCCGGTCGGCCGCCTCGACGCCGACACGACCGGCGCTCTGCTCCTCACCAACGACGGCCCGCTCGCCCACCGCCTCGCACACCCGAGCTACGAGGTCGACAAGGTCTACGTCGCCGAGGTCACCGGCGAGCCGACCAACGCGACGCTGGCGCGGCTCGCTGCCGGGATCCGCCTCGACGACGGCCCGACCCGGCCGGCGCGCGTCGTTCGGGTCGGCCCGACGACCGTCGAGCTCTCGATCCACGAGGGGCGGAATCGCCAGGTGCGGCGCATGCTCGAGGCGGTCGGCCACCCAGTGCTCACGCTGCACCGCAGCCGCTACGGCCCGCTCACGGTCGACGACCTCGAGCCCGGCGAGTCGCGCGAGCTGACGGCCGCCGAGGTCGAGGCGCTGCGGAGGGCCGCGCCCACGCGGCCCTCCGCGCCACGCCCTCGCTGATCGCTACAGGCCGCTGGCGATCGCGAGTGCGCGTGCCTGCGCAAGCAGGGTTGCGCCCTTCAGCTCCCACACGGTCGCCGCGCCCGGGTTGATCGGCTGCCCGCTGAACTCGGCAGCCTGCAGGCCGGCATGGATCTGTCCGGCGAGCGCGTTCCGCTGGACGGTGAGGAGCTGGATCGCCGCCTCGATGTTGTGGTAGACGGAATCGAACCTGACGTCGCTCTCGATCCCGTTCGTCGACGCCTTCAGCGTGTCGCTCCCGAACTGCCCGAACGGCGCGTTCAGCTGCTCGTACAGCTGACCGAGCTGCTGCGTCTGCGCGTTGAGCGCCGGCGGCGTCGCGGGCGGCGTCAGCGCCTGCGACAGCACGACGCCGTCCTCCGTGTAGTCGTCCTTCAGCCCGGTGAGGGCCATGATCGTCGGACGCAGGTTCGTGTGGTCGGTCCACGTCGTCGAGTTGACACCGTTCGAGCCGACACCCGGCCCGACCATGCCGACCCACGTGTTGCCGATCTCCTCCTGGATGTCACCGTGGTTCCAGGCGAACGATGGGCTCACGCACGGGTTGCTCCCGCACGTCGGCCCCGACGACGCGGCGGTGAAGAAGATGTCGTCGTTCCCGAACATCGTGAACGACGGCGTCCGCGCCGGATCGGTGTTGACCATGTGGAGCGTCGCCTCTTCCACCGGGTCGGCGAAGTTGACGGCGATCGGGAGGCTCTGCCCGTTGTTCACGTACGGGTCGGACAGCTTCATTCCCGTCAGCGTGTGCTCGAGGCTCCGCACCGGCGTGCTGCTCGGCGCGGGGTTCCCGGTGAGGTAGAAGGTCGGCGCGTCGTCCGAATGCACCGCGAAGTCGGTGCGCCCGGTCAGCGGCTGCAGATTCGCGTTGACCTCGCCGATCTGATTCGTCGGGCAGGCGAGAACGCCCTGTGCGTTCGCCGCGCAGTTCGCGTGCGTGTACGCCAACGCGCCCGGATGAGCCGGATCGGGCGAGCCGATGCCGCCGGCGAAATGGTCGCCCTCGTCGACGGTGATCACGAACAGCGTGTTCGACTTGTCGATCCCGTGCGCCGCGAGGTTCGTGAAGAACGCGGCGAACGCGTCGTCGTACGCCTTCAGTTGCTGCTCGTACTCGTACTGCCCCGGCCCGGCGGCGGTCGACACGAACGAGTCCGAGCCGGTGTTCGGCACGTGGATGTCGTGTGCGTCCGAGATGTAGCCGTAGGTGACCGGGACCCCGTTCTCCTGCATCTGCGCGACGTAGCCGAGCGTGTTCGTCGCGAACATCCCGTCGAAGCCGGGGAACCCGCAGTTGCCCTTCGGGTCCTGCACCGGCGTCCCCGCGGTGTTGTTGACGCACGCCTTCCCGCCGGTGATCGCCGGGTTCACGTACTTCGCGCCGTAGAGCGCGTTGAAGCCGTTGTACCCGCCGGGCTCGTCCGGCAATGAGTCGGGCTTCGCGTTCGCGTTCCCGGCGCAGACGCTCGTCGTCGACTGCGAGCAGTGCACTGCGATCCCGACGAAGTCGGTCTGCGCGAGCTGCGGGTTGGCCTGTGCCTCGAGCCACTCCGGCGAGCCCGGGCCGAAGACGCGGGTCATGTCGCCGGTCGCGTTGGTCGAGGTGTTCTCGAGCTCGATGTTGGCCGTGCCGACGCCGCCGACGTCGCACCCGTCGCGAGTGAACGGCACCCACGGCGCGGGCGTGTTCTTCTGCCCGTCCGTGATCATGTTCGGTAGCGGGTCGAGCGTGGCGTCGACGAAGTCGTTCCAGTACTTGAACGTGCTCGAGAAGCCGACCGTTCCGTCCGCCTTGAAGAAGCCGTACGAGTTCGAGACGGTCGGGCCGCCCCGGTCGGGATAGAGTCCGGTGAGGCTCGAGAGGATCCCGCCCGCGGTGTGCGAGATCAGAATCGTGTGGTCGTTCGTGAACAGCGTGCCGTTCTGCTGCATGAAGTTCAGCAGGTGCGGCATCTGCTCGAGATCGGACGCGATATCGGGCCGGTCGCGCCGGTAGTGCGTGTTGTCGAACTGCAGGTAGACCACGTGCTTGATCTGCCCCGAGCCGTTGCCGAGCTGGCACGACGGCGTGACGAGCGGTGCGCCCTTCGCGCTCTCGCGAGCGGTGGCGGCGACGAGCCCGAGGATTGCGCAGACCGAAACGAGGACCGCTGCGAGCGTCCTCGGCGCGTGCTTGTGCATCTAGTTCCCCCTCCTCCGGTTGGCCTGAGTCAGGCTGGCGGGGCCGAGCCTATGACCCCGCCGACGTGCGGGTGTCTCCGTGTCCGGGCGGTCCGGTGACGGGATGGTGATGTCCGCTCTAGAGGCGGACGAAACCCATGCGCTCGTAGATCTGGTCGAGCACCGGGCCGGAGACCGCGCGCGCCTTCTCGGCGCCGTGCGCGAGGAGCCGCCGCAGCTCGGGCTCGTCGGCCCGCAGCTCCCGGTAGCGGTCCTGGATCGGCTGCAGCAGCGCGACGACCGCCTCGCCGACGTCGGTCTTGAACTGCCCGTAGCCGGAGCCGTCGTAGCGGCTCTCGATCTCGTCCGGCGTCTCGCCGGCGGCGACCGAGTAGATGTCGATCAGGTTCGTGATGCCCGGCTTGTCGTCGCCGCGGCGCACCTCCGTGCCCGAGTCGGTGACCGCCGTCTTCAGCTTGCGGCGGATCGTGTCGGGCTGGTCGAGCATCCGGATCGTGCCCTGTTCGCTCGAGCCGGTCTTGCCCATCTTCCCGAGCGGGTCCTGGAGATCCATGATCCGTGCGCCGATCGTCGGGTAGATGCCTTCCGGGACGACGAACGTTTCGCCGAAGCGGGCGTTGAAGCGCTCCGCGATGTCGCGGGCCAGCTCGAGGTGCTGCCGCTGGTCGTCGCCGATCGGCACGCCCTCGGCGCGGTAGAGCAGGATGTCGCCGGCCATCAGCACCGGGTAGTTGAAGAGCGCCGCCGAGATGAACTCCTGCTTGCCGCCCTTCTCCTTGAACTGGGTCATGCGCCCGAGCTGCCCGTAGCTCGCCGACGCCGACAGCAGCCACGACGCCTCGGCGTGGGCCGCCACGTGGCTCTGGGCGAAGATCGTCGAGCGGTGGGGGTCGAGCCCGGTGGCCAGCAGCATCGCGAACAGGTCGAGTGTCCGCGGATAGAGAACGGCCGGGTCGTAGTCGACCGTGATCGCGTGCAGGTCGACGATGCAGAAGAAGCTCTCGCCCTGCTCCTGGGTCGCCGCGTACTGACGGAAGCCGCCCGAGTAGTTGCCGAACGTCGGGTCGCCGCTCGGCTGGATGCCGGAGAACACGCGCATGTAGGCATCATTGTGCCCATGGCCGTCACGGGATCACCGGAGCTGCTGATCGTCATGGGCCAGTCGGCAACCGCCGACCAGACCGAGCACGTGCTCTCGCGGCTGGCCGAGCACGGCGTCGAGGCCCGTGTCCAGCGCGGCCGCGAGGCCACCGTGATCGGTGCGATCGGCGACCGCGAGCAGCTGGCGCTGCTCCCGCTCGAGGGCTACCCGGGCGTCGAGCAGGTGCTCCCGATCCTCAAGCCGTACAAGCTGGTCGGGCGCGAGATAGCCCCGGATCCGACGGTGATCGACGTCGAGGGGCGGCGGCTCGGCGACGGCTGGTTCGGGCTGATCGCCGGCCCCTGCACCGTCGAGTACCGCGAGCAGACGCTCGAGACCGCACGCGCGGTCGCGGCCGCCGGCGCGACGTGGCTCCGCGGCGGCGCGTTCAAGCCGCGCACCTCGCCGTACACCTTCCAGGGGATCGGCTTCGATGCGCTCGAGATCCTGCGCGAGGCCAAGGAGGAGACCGGCCTCCCGATCGTCACCGAGCTGATGGACCCGCGCCACGTCGAGGCCGTGCTCGAGACCGCCGACGTGATCCAGATCGGCGCGCGCAACATGCAGAACTTCGTGCTGCTCGCCGAAGTCGGCCGGGCCGAGAAGCCGGTGCTGATCAAGCGCGGCCCGTCGGCATCGGTCGAGGAGCTACTGATGGCGGCCGAGTACGTGGCGAAGGAGGGGAACCACCAGATCGTGCTCTGCGAGCGCGGGATCACCACCTTCGAGCGCTCGACGCGCTACACGCTCGACCTCGGCTCGGTCGCGGTGCTGAAGAAGGAGACGCACCTGCCGGTGATCGTCGACCCGTCGCACGCTGCCGGCCGGCGCGACCTCGTGCTCCCGCTCGCCCGCGCGGCGGTCGCGGTCGGCGCGGACGGGATCATCGTCGAGTCGCACCCGCGCCCCGAGGAGGCGCTCTGCGACGGCCCGCAGCAGATCCCGTCGGACGAGTTCGGCGAGTTCGCCGCCGAGGTGCACTCGTTCGTCGCCCTGATGGGCAAAGAAGTCGGGTAGAAACGACGCCGTGAAGATCGAGCCGGCTTCGGCGCTCGTCGGGGCCGCGGCCGTCCCGGGCGTCAAGGGCATCTCGCAGCGCGCGATCCTGCTCGCCGGGATCGCCGACGGCGAGAGCCGCATCCGCGGCTTCGGCCGAGCCGCCGACACGCTGTCGGCGATCGACGTCGTGCGCGCGTGCGGCGTCGAGGTGACCGACAACGGCGACGACGACATCCGCGTGCAGGGCGCCGGCCTGCGCGGCCTCCGCGCTCCGGGTGCGCCGATCGACTGCGGCAACGCCGGAACGGTGCTGCGCCTCACCTGCGGCCTGCTCGCCGGCCAGCCCGGCACCTTCGAGCTCGTCGGCGACGAGTCGCTGACGATGCGCCCGCACGAGCGCGTCGCCGAGCCGCTGCGGCGCATGGGGGCCACGGTCGAAACGACCGACGGGCACGCGCCGGTGCGCATCACCGGCGGTGAGCTGCACCCGATCTCGTACGAGCTCCCCGTTGCGAGCGCACAGGTGAAGTCGGCGATCCTGATCGCCGCGCTCTACGCGAACAGCGGTCCGACGACCGTGATCGAGCCGCACCCGACCCGCGACCACACGGAGCGCATGTTCGCGGAGCTCGGCGTGCGCGTCCGCCGCACCGCGAAGTCGGTGTCGGTGTGGCCCGTCGACCGGCTGCCGCCGCTCGACGTCGAGATCTCGGGCGAGCTCTCCTCGGCTGCGCCGCTGATCACTGCGGCCGTGCTGCTGAACGGCTCGGAGCTGATCCTGCGCGGCGTCAACGTCAACCCGCTGCGCACCGGCCTGCTCGACGTGCTCGACCGCATGGGTGCGCGGATCGCCGTCTTCAACCGGCGCACCGTGGCCGGCGAGCCGGTGGCCGACCTCGAGGTGCGCTCGACACCGCTCGTCGCGACCGCGGTCGAGGCGGAGGAGGTGCCGCGGCTGGTCGACGAGCTGCCGCTGGTCGCACTGCTCGGGGCGTTCGCGCACGGAAGCACGGTGGTGCGCGGAGCCGAGGAGCTGCGTGCGAAGGAGAGCGACCGCATCGAGACGGTGACCGACGGCCTCCGGGCGGCCGGAGTGCGCATCGAGCCGCGGCCGGACGGGTTCGAGGTGCGGGGCACGCCGTCGCGGCCCCGCGGCGGCAAGATCGACCCCCGCGGCGACCACCGGGTCGCGATGCTCGGGGCGATCACGGGCCTCGTCTCGCGGGAGGGCGTCGACCTCGTTGACCCCGACTGCGTGGCTATAAGCTTCCCCGGTTTCTTCGAGCTAGTCGACCAACTCGTGCAGCGATGATCGTGGCCATCGACGGACCGGCGGGTGCAGGCAAGAGCACCGTCGCCAAGCAGCTCTCCGAGCGGCTCGGGTTCGGCTACCTCGACACGGGGGCGATGTACCGCGCGCTCACCTGGCTCGCGCTGCGCGAGGGCCTGCCGCTCGGCGACGCCGAGCCGGTGGGTGAGCTCGCGCGCCGGAACCCCGTCACGTTCGACGACGAAGGTCGGGTGTTCATCGCCGGCGTCGACGTCACCTCCGGCATCCGGCAGTCGCGCATCGACCGGATGGTGTCGGTTGTCGCGCGCCACACCGCGGTGCGCGAGGTGATGCGCGATCGTCAGCGCGCGCTCGCCGCGCACGGGAACATCGTGATCGAGGGCCGCGACATCGGCACGATCGTGGTGCCGGGCGCCGAGGTGAAGATCTACCTCAAGGCCGATCCCGCGATCCGCACGCGCCGCCGCCAGGCCGAGCGCCCCGACATCGGCGCCGACGCGCTCGCCACCGACCTCCGCAGCCGCGACGAGTCGGACAAGGGGCGCATGCAACCCGCTCCCGATGCGACGCAGATCGACACGACCGACCTCCACGTCGAGGACGTCGTCGCGCAGATCGAAGAGCTCGTCAGGGCGCGGCTCGTCGCCACGCAGTGACGTCCGAGACCGCCTGGCGCTACGGCCGGCCGACGCTCGGCGGCCTGGCTCGGGTCCTCGCGCGGCCGATGGCATTCGGCGCCGACCGCGTTCCGGCGAGCGGCGGCCTCGTCTACGCGATCAACCACCTGCACTGGATCGACGTCCCGGTCGTCGGCGTGCTCTCGCCGCGCAACATCGACTACGTCGCCAAGGTCGAGGCGATGAAGTATCCGGGCGTCGGCGACTTCATCCGCCAGTTCGGGACGATCGCCGTCCGTCGCGGCGAGTCCGACCGCGACGCCGTGCGGCTGATGCGCGAGGCGGCACGCGACGGTCGCGTGGTCGGGCTGTTCGTCGAGGGAACGCGGCAGAAGAGCGGACGGCCGGGGCCGGCGCAGCCCGGCGCGGCGATGGTCGCGCTGCAGGAGGACGTCCCCGTCGTGCCGATCGCGGTCTACGGCACGCAGTTCTGGAAGATCGGCAACTTCGCGCCGTGCTCGGTCGCGTTCGGCGAGCCGGTCACGTTCCCGGGTTTGCCGCGGAACGGGCGCGGCTACAAGGAGGCGACGGCCGAGATCGAGCGCCGGATCAACGTGCTGTTCGACTGGCTGGCCGACGTGCACCTGCGCGGGCGCTCGCCGGGCCTCGTCCCCCCTGTCTGATGAAGGGCACGGTGGCAATCGTCGGTTTCCCGAACGTCGGGAAGTCGACGCTGATCAACCGGCTCACCGGCTCGCGCGCGGCCGTCGTGCACGCGACGCAGGGAACGACGCGCGACCGCAAGGAGCTCGTCTGCGAGTGGAACGGCGAGGAGTTCACACTGATCGACACGGGCGGCGTCGACCTCGCCGACCGCGGCCACATCACCACGCAGATCGCGGTGCAGGCGCAGGCGGCGATCGACGAGGCAGACCTCGTGCTGTTCGTCGTCGACGCGCGCGCCGGTGTCACGCCGGGCGACGAGGAGCTCGCCCAGCTCCTGCGGCGGTCGAAGAAGCCCGTCCTGCTGCTCGCGAACAAGATCGACGACCCGGCGCAGGAGCACCTGGCGTTCGACCTGCACCGGCTCGGGTTCGGCGAGCCGATCGCGATCTCGGGCCTGCACGGCACGAACGTCGGCGACCTGCTCGACGACATCCTCGAGCGGCTGCCCGGCACCGACCGGCAGCCGGTCGGCGACGAGGCGATTCGCGTGGCGATCCTCGGTCGGCCGAACGTCGGCAAGTCGTCGCTCTTCAACCGGCTCGTCGGCGAGGAGCGGACGATCGTGAGCGACGTCCCCGGCACGACGCGCGACTCGATCGACACCGTGATCGAGCGCGACGGGCGCACGTTCGTGCTCGTTGACACGGCGGGGCTGCGGCGCAAGCGCCGCCAGCGACAGGGCATCGACTACTACTCGGAGCTGCGCGCGCTCGAGGCTGCCGAGCGGGCCGACGTCGCACTCGTCCTGATCGACGCGAGCCAGGGCATCGTCGAGGGCGACATCACCGCGGTCGAGGTCGCGCGCAAGGCGCACTGCGCGACGCTGGTCGTGCTCTCGAAGTGGGACATCGGCCAGGTCACGATCGAGGAGATCCGCCCGGAGCTGCAGCGGCGGCTGCGCCAGCGCCCGCCGTTCATCACCGTCTCGGCGCACTCCGGCCGCGGCGTGTCGCGGCTGCTCGACCGCGTCGCCGAGCTCTATGACAAGTATGCGGGCCGGATCCCGACGCCCGAGCTGAACCGCTTCCTCGGTGAGCTCCGCGCGGCGCGCCAGCCGCCGTCGAAGGGAGCGCGCCGCCTCAACCTCCTCTACGGCGCGCAGGTCGCGAGCCGCCCGCCGCGCTTCCGCTTCACCGTCAACGACCCGGGCTTGATCACCCGCGACTACGGCTACTGGGTGGAGAATCAGCTCCGCGAGCGGTTCGAGCTGGAGGGTGTGCCGGTGGCGATCGACTTCCGAGCGCGTACGTGAAGGTCGTCGTCGTCGGCGGTGGCGCCTGGGGCACGGCGTTCAGCGCGCTGCTCGTGCAGCACGGCCACATCGTCACGCTTGCGTCGCGCGCGACGATCGACGA
>Ga0335082_10009436_pt1 | contig 10594 bp, 10 predicted proteins | sample Lox_Sample_41_FD_206718 | JGI IMG/M metagenome (GOLD analysis project Ga0335082, IMG submission 206718) | Soil microbial communities from Loxahatchee National Wildlife Refuge, Florida, United States - Lox_Sample_4.1 | ecosystem: Environmental > Terrestrial > Soil > Wetlands | place: USA...
GCCGGCCTCACCGAGATGATCTTCGTCACCGGTCGCCACAAGCGAGCGATCGAGGACCATTTCGACAAGGCCTACGAGATCGAGACCGAGCTCGCGAGCCGCGGCAAGAAGGACCTCCTCGAGCTCGTCCAGGGCATCCTGCCGCGCCACGTGAGCTGCATCTACATCCGGCAGTCCGAGCAGCTCGGCCTCGGGCACGCGGTGCTGTGTGCGAAACCGGTGATCAACGACGAACCGTTCGCGGTCATCCTCGCCGACGACCTGATCGACGGCGACCCGCCGGCGATGAAGCAGATGGTGGACGTGTTCGCCCGCGAGGGACGCTCGGTGCTCGGTGTTCAGGAGGTGGTGCGCGAGCAGACCGCGTCGTACGGCATCGTGAAGACGACGCGGATCGACGAGCGGCTGGAATCGGTCGAGGCGATCGTGGAGAAGCCGCGCCCGGAGGTCGCGCCGTCGAACCTCGCGGTGATCGGCCGCTATGTCCTGACGCCGCGGATCCTCTCGATCCTCGAGCGTGTCACGCCGGGCGCGGGCGGCGAGATCCAGCTCACCGACGCCATCGCGTCGCTCCTGAAGGAGGAGCGCGTCCTCGCGTACCGGTTCCGCGGCACGCGCTACGACTGCGGATCGAAGCTCGGCTACCTGCAGGCGACCGTCGCGTTCGGGCGCAAGCACGCGGAGGTGGGGCAGGCGTTCGACGAATGGCTCGCTCACGGGAGCGCATGATCTATACTGCCGGCCGCCGATCGCTGCATGGACCCCGCGCATGTTGAGCGCTGCCGACGCCTGGAAGATGCTCGACGAAGCGGAGCTCCTGTGCCCGGCCGAGGAGGTGGAGCGCGCGATCCGGCGCGTCGCGGGCGAGGTCACCACGGAATTCCGGGAGAAGTATCCGCTCGTGCTGAGCGTGATGAACGGTGCGCTCTTCTTCGGCGGCCAGCTGCTGCCGCTCCTTCGCTTCCCGCTGCACATCGACTACGTCCATGCGACGCGTTACGGCGACGAGATCGACGGCCGGCAGGTGCGCTGGAAGGTCGAGCCGGGAGAGGGCGTGCGCGGGCGAGCGGTCCTGGTCCTCGACGACATCCTTGACGAAGGGGACACCCTTGCGGCAATCAAGGCGCGAGTGCTCGAGCGCGGGGCCGCGTCGTGCAAGGTCGCGGTGCTCACCGACAAGATCAAGCCGGGGGCGAAGCCGATCGAGCCGGACTTCGTCGGCCTGCGTATCCCCGACAAGTTCGTCTTCGGCTGCGGACTCGACGCGTACGGCTCGTGGCGCAACCTCCCGGCCATCTACGCCCTGAAGCAGACCTCGTAAGATGCAAACGACGCCGCACTGAAATGCTGGCAATCATCGGCGGGAGCGGACTTACCCAGCTCTCGAGCCTCGACGTCACCGCGCGGAAGGCGGTGCGCACCCCCTACGGCGAGCCCTCCGGCGCGCTGACGTTCGGCCGGCTGCGCGGCCGCGAGACGATGTTTCTCGCGCGCCACGGCTACGGCCACACGATCCCGCCGCACGAAGTGAACTACCGGGCGAACATCTGGGCCCTGCGCGACGAGGGGGCGACCGAGATCGTATCGGTGGCCTCGGTCGGCGGGATCCGCGCCGACCTCGGGCCGGGGACGCTCGTCGTCCCGCATCAGGTGATCGACTACACGTGGGGCCGACGCTCGACGTTCTTCGAAGGCGGCGACGTGCCGGTCACGCACATCGACTTCACCGCGCCGTACGCGGAGCCCGTGCGGCAGAAGCTGCTCGCGGCCGCGCGCGGGTGCGGCGAGACGGTCGTCGACGGCGCGGTGTACGCGGCAACGCAGGGCCCGCGGCTGGAATCGGCCGCCGAGATCGACCGGCTCGAGCGCGATGGCGCCGAGATCGTAGGCATGACCTGCATGCCGGAGGCCGCACTCGCGCGCGAGCTCGACCTCCCGTACGCGGCGATCGCGGTGGTCGTGAACCACGCCGCCGGGCGCGGCGAGAGCCGCGGGGGCGTCCGGCTCGAGGGCATCGAGCAGATGCTGCACGCGACGATCGGCCGGGCGCGGCGGATCATCGAGGAAGTGGTCGTCATCGAATGATCCGCGACGTCCTCAAGATGGGCGACCCGCGCCTCCTCGAGAAGGCTCGGGCGGTCGAGGCGTTCGATACGCCGGAGCTGCACGCTCTGCTCGCCGACATGCGCGACACGATGGCCCACCTGAACGGCGCCGGGCTCGCGGCGCCCCAGATCGGGGTGGGTCTGCGGGTGGTGATCTTCGGCGTGCACCGCAATCCGCGCTACCCCGAGGCCGAGGAAGTACCGGACACGGTGCTCATCAACCCGGCCCTCGAGCCGCTCGGCGAGGAGATGAGCGAGGGCTGGGAGGGGTGCCTCTCGGTGCCGCAGATGCGCGGCATCGTGCCGCGCTACACGCGGGTTCGCTACCGGGGGTTCGACGAGCGCGGCGAGCCGATCGACCGGACGGTGGCGGGGTTCCACGCGGTGGTGGTGCAGCACGAGGTCGATCATCTGGACGGCATCCTCTACCCGATGCGCATCCGCGACCTCTCGAAGTTCGGCTTCATCGAGGCGCTCTTCCCCGGCGAGGACATCGCCGAGGACTGAACGCGCGCCCGACCTACTGCAGCGCCGCCAGCAGATCCTGTTCGAGCTGCAGCACCGTCTTCGGCTTCGCGAGCGCCTCCCCCGAAACGACGAACACGTCCTCCGCGCGTTCGCCGAGCGTGACGATCTTCGCGGTGTGAAGGTCGACGTGGTACTGGTTGAACACGCGCGCGATGCCGTAGAGGAGACCCGGGCGATCGCCGGCGGTGATCGAGACGAGGGAGTACTGAGCTTTTTCGTCCGGCCGGATATGGACCTCCGGGGTGATCGGGAAGTGCTTGAGCTGGCGCGACACGCGCCCGCGCGCGGGCGGCCCGAGCGGCGTGCGGCGCTCGAGCCGTTCGGCGAGCTCGTGCTCGATCAGCCCCATCATTTCGCGATAGTGATGCGAGGTGCCGGTCCCGAGCACGAGGAACGTGTCGAGAGCGTAGCCGTGGCGCGTCGTGTGGATCTTCGCGTCGACGATCGAGTAGTTGATCGACTCGAAGTAGCCGCAGATGCGCGCGAAGAGGTCGGCTTCGTCCTTCGCGTAGATCATCACCTGGAGCCCTTCCCCGATCGGCGAGAGGCGCGCCTTCACCACCGGCCGTTCGGTGTGCACGCGGTAGTGCAGCGTGCGGGTCTGCCAGGCGATCTCCTGCGGTTCGTGCCGCAGGAAGTACGCGACGTCGAGCTCGCGCCACAGGGCCTCGCCCGCGGCGTCGGAGAGCGCGTATAGCCGCAGCAGCCGCAGCGCTTCGGCCTGCTTTGCCTGCACGTCCTGGTCGTAGCCGACCGAGGCGCCGCGCAGGATCCGCCGCGTGAGGCGAAAGAGGTCTTCGAGCAGCTTGCCCTTCCAGGCGTTCCACACCTTCGGGCTCGTGCCGCGGATGTCGGCGACGGTCAGGAGGTACAGCGCGACCAGCCGGCGCTCGGTCCCGACGACCCCGGCGAACTCGCGGATCACGTCGGGATCGAAGAGGTCGCGCTTCTGCGCGACCGACGACATCGTGAGGTGGTGCTCGACCAGGAACTCGACCAGCGCGACGTCCTCGGGCGGGAGGCCGTGGGCGCGGGCGAACCGCCGCGCATCGATGCGGCCGAGGCGGGAATGATCGCCGCCGCGCCCCTTGGCGATGTCGTGGAAGATCGCCGCGACGTAGAGCAGCCAGTAGCGCTCGAAATTGGCGGCGAGCCGGCTGCAGTGCGGATACTCGTGCGCGAACTCGACCATCGTGAACCGCCGCAGGTTGCGCACTACCATGAGGATGTGCTGGTCAACCGTGTACACGTGGAAGAGATCGTGCTGCATCTGGCCGACGATCTTCCCGAAGGGAGTGAGGTAGCGGCCGAGGATCCCGTACTGGTTCATGCGGCGGAGCTCGTGCACGAGGCCCCGCGGCTGCCGCAGGATCTCGAGGAACGTCGCGCGATTCACCGGATCGGCCCGGAAGGCACTGTCGATCCGACGTCGCGCGCGCCACAGGGCGCGCAGCGTGGGGGCGGTCATCCCCTTCAGCTCGGCGTGCTTCTGCAGCAGCAGGAAGCTCTCGAGGATCGCGCGCGGTTCGCGCTCGAAGAGCCCCGCGTCGCGCACGTCCAGGAGCTCGCGTACCGCCTGGAACCGTTCGTTGATCGGCTCCGGCGGGCCGTCGAACGCCGGAAAGATCGCCGTGCCGAGGTTCTGGAGCACCGTGGTGTTCAGCTGCGTCACCGCCTTCGCGGTCCGGAAGTAGCGCTGCATGAACACTTCGCTCGCGCGCTTCGTCGGCGTGGCGGCGAAGCCGAACGCCTTGGCGAGCGCGTCCTGATAGTCGAAGAGGATCCGGTCCTCGCGCCGGCCGGCGAGAAGGTGCAGCCGGATCCGCACGCGCGCGAGCCAATCGGCGTGCCGCTTGAGCTGGGTCGCCTCCTCGCGGGTCACCAGCCCCCGCGCCGCCAGCTCGCGCCAGTCGCGACCGAGCCCGCTCGCGCGGCTCACCCAGAGGACCACCTGGAGGTCGCGCAGGCCGCCCGGGGCTTCCTTCAGGTTCGGCTCCAGGCTGTACGGGCTGTCCTGGAACTTCGCGTGGCGCTGCTCCTGCTCGAGCCGCTTCGCCTTGAAGAACGCCTGCGGGTCGAACCCGCCGTGGAGGCGGTCGTAGAGTTGGGCGAAGAGCGTGCGGCTCCCCGCGATCAGCCGCGCCTCGAGGAGCGAGGTCTGGACGGTGACGTCCTTCGCGGCCTCGTCGCGGCACTCCTCGACCGTCCGCACGCTGTGGCCGAGCTCGAGCCCGACGTCCCAGAGCCGGCCGATGAACTGCTCGACCTGGGCGACGCCGGCCGGATCGAGGGCGTGCGGCAGCAGGCACAGGACGTCGACGTCCGAGTGCGGATAGAGCTCGCCGCGGCCGAACCCCCCGACCGCGACGAGCGCGAGCTGACGCGGCAGGCGGGACTCGCGCCACAGCTCCCGCAGGCTCGCGTCGACGAGCTGGCGATGACGCCTCAGGAAGCGCGGTGCGTCGGCGTCCGACTCGTACTCGCTGCGGAGCGCGGCGCGTTCGCGCGCAAGGCGCTGCCGCGGTCCAGACGCGTAGTCCGGCGCCGCGAGGCGCCTCGCCGGGACTGAGGCCATCTGCGAGCCTCCTAGGCCGCCTCGAGCGACTGCGGCATCGGGGGCGCGCCGGACGAGACGGTCAGCACCTCGTAACCGGACTCGGTGACGAGCACGGTGTGCTCCCACTGCGCCGAGAGGCTGTGGTCCTTGGTCACGATCGTCCAGCCGTCGGCGAGCTCGCGGATCGCCGGCTTGCCGGCGTTGATCATCGGCTCGACGGTGAAGATCATCCCCGGCTGCAGCCGCAGGCCGGTGCCCGGACGGCCGTAATGCAGGACCTGCGGCTCCTCGTGGAACCTCCGCCCGATGCCGTGGCCGCAGAACTCGCGGACAATGCTGTAGCCCCGGCTCTCGGCGTGGCGCTGGATCGCGGCGCCGATGTCCCCGAGGAACGCGCCCGGGCGCACCGCGAGGATCCCGAGCCACATCGCCTCGTAGGTGACCTCGCATAGCCGGCGCGCCTGGATCGAAGGCTCGCCGACGTAGAACATCCGGCTCGTGTCGCCGTGGAACCCATCCTTGATGACGGTCACGTCGATGTTGAGGATGTCGCCGTGCTTGAGCACCCGGTCGCCCGGCACGCCATGGCAGACCTGGTGGTTGACCGACGTGCAGATCGCCTTCGGGAAGGGCGGATAGCCGGGCGGCGCATAATTCAGCGGCGCCGGCACGGTATGCTGGACCTCGCGCATGTACTCATGGCACAGCCGGTCGAGCTCGGCGGTCGTGATCCCGGCCTTCACGTGCGGCGCGATGAAGTCGAGGACCTCGGCCGCGAGGCGCCCCGCGATCCGCATCCGCTCGATCTCTTCCACGCCCTTCAGGTGAACCGCCATGTCGCGCTCAAAAAAGCCGTGAGGATAGTGGAACGCATGGGGCACGGCAAACCGGACCGGCCCCGCCGCGAGCCCGCCATCGAAGGCTTAATCCGCTGTTTGACAAGGAAAATATTGAGCCACCACCGTCGCACGTGATACACTCTTCGGCTAGTTTGCCTCAAGCGGCGAGCGCTGCCTCGGCAGCGGCCTTCGCGGTAGGCAGACTCGCGGATGTGACCCGGGCTTGAACCCGGATTAGATCCGCGAAATTTCGCGCCTGTCCGGTCAGGGTGCCTCGGATGCCTCAGGGCTAGGAGGTTAAGTGCGGGCAGTGCGTCAGTGATCAACCCTAGACGAAAGCGAGAGCCATGACCACGACGATGCGCCAGATGCTGGAGGCCGGCGTCCATTTCGGCCACCAGACGCGCTACTGGAACCCGAAGATGGCGCCGTTCATCTTCGGCCACCGCAACAAGATCCACATCATCAACCTCGAGCAGACGCTCGCCCTCTACAACGAGGCGGCGAAGTTCGTCCGCAAGCTGGCCGCGAACAAGGGCGTGATCCTGTTCGTCGGCACCAAGCGCCAGGCGCGCGAGATCGTGCGCGAGGAGGCGATCCGCGGCGGCATGCCGTTCGTCGATCATCGCTGGCTCGGCGGCATGCTCACCAACTTCAAGACCGTGAAGCAGTCGATCAAGCGCCTGAAGGAGATGGAGGCGCAAGTCGAGGAAGGCAGCGTCGAGCGCATGCCGAAGAAGGAGGCGCTGCACTTTCAGCGCGAGCTCGCCAAGCTCGAGCGCAGCCTCGGCGGCATCAAGACGCTCGACGGTCCGCCGGATGCGCTGTTCGTGATCGACGTCGGCTACCACAAGGGTGCGGTGGCGGAAGCGAAGAAGCTCGGCATCCCGATCGTCGCCGTGGTCGACACCAACCACTCGCCGGACGGCATCGCCTACGTCATCCCCGGCAACGACGACTCGAGCCGTGCGATTCGGCTCTACGCCCGGGGCATCGCCGATGCGGTGATGGAGGGCAAATCGCAGTCGCTGCAGGAGATCGTCGCCGCCTCGGCCGACGAGTTCGTGGAGGTCGAGGAGGCGGGCGGGGCGTGAGGCACCGCCCGAACCGATCCGAAGCGGGGGCGTCGAAGCCCCCTTTTTTCAGGTGCGGCAGGTTGCTAGCTCCACCGGACAGGCCCGGGGAGCGTCGAGAACAGGAGTAACGGCATGGCAGAAATCACCGCGGCCCTGGTGAAGGAGCTGCGCGAGCTGACCGGGCTCGGCATGATGGAGTGCAAGAAGGCGCTCGAGGAAGCGCGCGGCGACCTCAAGAAGGCGGAGGATCTGCTGCGGGTCCGCAGCGGCGCCAAGGCGAGCAAGGCCGCCGGGCGGATCGCCGCCGAGGGCGTGATCGGCGCGTGGCTCGCGCCCGACCGCAGGCTCGGCGCCCTGGTGGAGGTCAACTGCGAGACCGACTTCGTGGCGAAGAACGAGGATTTCCTCGCCTTTGCCCGCGCCCTCGCCGAGGTGGTCGCGAAGCAGAACCCGGCGGACGTCGCCGCGCTCGCCGCACTCGAGATCGGCGGCGAGAACATCGAGGCCAAACGCCAGAAGCTGGTGCAGAAGATCGGCGAGAACATGACCATCCGGCGGTTCGTGCGCCTGCAGACCGACGCGCGGCTCGCGCAGTACGTGCACGGCGTCAAGATCGGCGTCATGGTCGACTACGAGGGTGACGACGAGCTTGCCAAGGGAATCGCCATGCACGTCGCGTTTGCGAAGCCGCAGTTCCTGTCGAAGGCCGACGTGTCCCCCGACGTCCTGGCACGCGAGCGCGCGGTCCAGGAGGCGCGCGCGAAGGAGCAGGGCAAGTCGCCCGAGATCGCCGCCAAGATGATCGAAGGCGCCCTGAACAAGTTCGCGGCGGAGATCGCGCTGCTCGGCCAGCCGTTCGTGGTCAACGACAAGCTCACCGTCGAGAAGGCGCTTGCGGAGAAGAAGACCAAGCTCCGGGCCTACCGCTTCCTGGTCGTCGGCGAAGGGATCGAGAAGAAGGCCTCCGATTTCGCCGCGGAAGTGATGGCCCAGGCGGGAGTCGCGCGCTGACAGCGATGTCGCAGCCGAAGTACAAGCGCATCCTCCTCAAGCTCTCCGGCGAGGCGCTGATGGGGGAGGATCCCTTCGGCATCAACCGCCAGACGATCGAGATGATCGTCGACGAAGTGGCGACCGTGGCGAGTCTAGGCGTCGAGATCGGCGCGGTAATTGGCGGTGGCAACATCTTCCGCGGCGTCGCGCTCGGCGCCGCGGGAATGGACCGGGCGACCGCCGACTACATGGGCATGCTGGCGACGATCATGAACGCCCTGGCACTCGCCGACGTGATGCGCCAGAAGGGCCTCAACGCGCGCGTCCAGTCGGCGATCAACATCGAGCAGATCGTCGAGCCCTACATCCGGCCGAAGGCGATCCGCTACCTCGAGGAGGGCAAGATCGTCGTCTTCGCCGCCGGCACCGGGAACCCGTTCTTCACCACCGACACCGCGGCCGCGCTGCGCGGGAGCGAGATCGGCGCCGAGGTGGTCCTCAAGGCGACCAAGGTGGACGGCGTGTACACCGCCGATCCGAAGACCCACCCGGACGCGAAGCGCTACCAGCGCATCTCCTTCGACGAGGCGATCACGCGGCATCTGCGCGTGATGGACACGACCGCGCTCGCCCTGTGCCGGGACCAAAAACTGCCGATCATCGTATTCAGTCTCTACAAGCGCGGGGCGCTCAAGCGCGTCGTGCTCGGCGAGGACGAAGGGACCCTGGTGCACCTTTAGGAGGACACCGCGATGGACGTCGTACAGATCAAGAAGACGGCCGAGGACAAGATGAAGAAGTCGCTCGAGGCGCTGAAGACCGATCTTGCCAAGGTCCGGACCGGTCGCGCACACACCGGGCTCCTCGACCACATCCGGGTCGATTACTATGGCCAGGCGATGCCGCTCAACCAGGTTGCGAACCTCACGCTGATCGACGCGCGCACGATCGGCATACAGCCCTGGGAGAAGAAGATGGGCGCGGTCATCGAGAAGGCGATCCGCGAGTCCGACCTCGGGCTCAACCCGGCTGCGCAGGGCGAGCTGATCCGCGTGCCGATGCCGGCGCTCACCGAGGAGCGCCGCAAGGAGCTGACCAAGGTCGTCCGGCACGAGGGCGAGAACGCGCGCGTGGCGATCCGCAACCTGCGCCGCGACGCGAACACCCACCTCAAGGAAATGCTGAAGAAACACGAGCTCCCCGAGGACCAGGAGCGCCGCGCGCAGGACGAGATCCAGAAGCTCACCGACCGTTACATCGCCGAGGTCGACAAGCTGGTACAGCAGAAGGAAGCCGATGTGATGCACGTGTAGCGTTCCGCACGCACGCGCACCCGACTCCGCCCCCGATGCACGAGAGCACTACACAAAGCATCCCGAAGACCGGGCCCGTCCCGCGCCACGTCGCGATCATCATGGACGGCAACGGCCGCTGGGCCAAGAACCGCTTCCTGCCCCGCGTCGCCGGGCACCAACGCGGCAAGGAAGCGGTGCGCGCCACGGTGCGTGCCTGCGCCGAACGCGGCATCGAGTACCTTACGCTGTTCGCGTTCAGCTCGGAGAACTGGCGCCGCCCGGCCGACGAGGTGTCGGTCCTGAAGCAGCTCTTTCGCGGTGCGCTCGAGCAGGAGGTGAGCAAGCTCCACGAAGCCGGGATCCGCCTCCGGGTGATCGGAAACCTCGCGCCGTTCGGGGAGACGATCGTCGATCTCGTGCGGCGCGCCGAGGAAATGACCGCCGCGAACCGGCGGCTGACGCTCACGATCGCGGCCAACTACGGCGGCCGCTGGGACTTGCTCCAGGCGATCAACGCGATGGCGCGGGCGCATCCCGAGCGGGCCGGCAGCTACAGCGAGCGCGACCTCGCGCCCCATCTTGCGATGAGCTACGCACCGGAGCCGGATCTCTTCGTCCGCACCGGCGGCGAGCAGCGAATCTCGAACTTCCTCGTCTGGCAGCTCGCGTACTCCGAGCTCTACTTCACCGACACCCTATGGCCCGACTTCGACGCGGCCGCCCTGGACGCCGCCATCGCGTCGTACCGGCAGCGCGAGCGGCGCTTCGGGCGCACGAGCGAGCAGCTCGTCGAGGCGACGGCGGCTGCCCCCACCAGCGTTGTCGACCTGCCCGACGCACGTCGCAAGCTGGCGTAGCCCGCCGCCCGCGATGTTCCGCGACCGGGTCATCACCGCCATCGCGCTCATCGCCGCGCTATTGGCGGCGCTCTTCTGGCTGCCCCCGATCGGCTGGACCGCGCTCGCTGCGGCGGTGCTTGCGGCTGCGGCCTGGGAGTGGGCCGGCTTCGCGCGCGCCGGCCCAGGCGGCCGGATCCTCTACGCCACGGCGACGACCGGTGCCGGGCTTGCGGCCGCTTACGGGTCGGGGCTCGCCGAAGGGGGGCCCGGCCTGCTCGCGCTCGCGCCGCTCTACGGACTCGCACTCGCGTTCTGGATCGTCGGTGCGCCACTCTGGCTCGCGCGGCGGCCCGCGGCGCCGT
>Ga0335082_10009438_pt1 | contig 10592 bp, 7 predicted proteins | sample Lox_Sample_41_FD_206718 | JGI IMG/M metagenome (GOLD analysis project Ga0335082, IMG submission 206718) | Soil microbial communities from Loxahatchee National Wildlife Refuge, Florida, United States - Lox_Sample_4.1 | ecosystem: Environmental > Terrestrial > Soil > Wetlands | place: USA: Florida...
CGCCGGGCGAGCAGCACGAGAACGGGGCTCACAGCGAGTCTTCGCAGCGCGAACGCAAGCGCGCTCGACGAGGCCGGATCGAGCCACTGGACGTCGTCGACCGCAAGCAGAACCGGCTTCCGCTCGCCGAGCACATGGAGCACGTCGCGTACCGCCACGCCTATCGCGCGGTGATCAACGGGATCGTTGGCCGGCTCCTCGCGTAGGAGTGCAATCTCGAGCGCACGTCGCCTCGGCGTCGAGATCAAGGGGGCGACGTCCGCGAGGGCATCCTCGAACAGGTCGCCCAGCCCCGCGTAAGCGAGGCCGCTCTCGGCCTCCGCAGGTCGCGACACGAGGACGCGGAGCCCGCGCGAGCGCGCGAGCTCGACGCCCGTGAGCCAGAGCGTCGACTTGCCGATCCCGGCCTCGCCCTCCAGCACGAGCGCGGCGGCCCCACCATCCGCCCGGCCGACGAAAGCCTCGACCGAGGTGCGCTCTTCCTCCCTGCCGACGATCTCGAAGGGCATGTCCCTCCCGGGATCGTGACCCGAGACGCTCACCAGCGCAACCTCGCCCGCGTGACCGTCTGAAATTGCCCGGATACCGGCTTCAGAGGGTCCGGCAGGATCGGCGCGCGAGTCTCTACATGCCCATTGCGTGGTACCCGCTGTCGACGTACAGCGTCGTACCCGTCACGTTCTTCGCATCGTCGCCGAGGAGGTACGCCGCCGCCGCGCCGACGTCGTCTGCGTCGACATGACGGTGCAGAGGCGCGCGCTCCTCGACGATCGCCTCCATCGTCGGGAAGCCCGCGATCGAGCGCGCGGCGAGCGTGCGCACCGGGCCCGCCGACACGGCGTTGACGCGGATGTTCTTCTCGCCGAGGTCCCACGCGAGATACTTCACGGACGCGTCGAGCGTCGCCTTCGCGACGCCCATCACGTTGTAGTGCGGCACCGCGCGCTCGCCGCCGAGGTACGTCATCGTCACGATCGAGCCGCCGCCGGCGCTCTCCATCAGCGGCTCGGCGGCGCGCGCGCACGCGACGAGCGAGTACGCGCTCACGTCGACCGCGAGCCAGAAGCGGTCGCGCGGCGTGTCGGTGAAGCGGCCCTCGAGGTCCTCGGCGGCGGCGAAGGCGACCGAGTGGACGAGGATGTCGAGCCCGCCGCCGAACGCCGAGCCGACCTCGTCGAAGACACGGGCGACGTCCTCGTCCGAGCGGACGTCGCACTCGGTGACGAGGGCGGTGTCGACCGTGTCGGCGAGCTCGCGGACGCCCTTCTCGATGCGCTCGCCCTGGTACGTGAAGGCGAGCTTCGCGCCGCCGTCGGCGAGCCGGCGCGCGATCGCCCACGCGATCGAGCGCTTGTTCGCGACGCCGAGGATCAGCGCCCGCCTGCCGTCGAAGGCTCCGGCCATCCGCGCGATCCTACCCTGGCCGTCGTCGCTGTTCGCTACGGTTGGCTCTTGCGCTGGGCGACCCTCCTGGCCTGCTGCGCGGCCCTCCTCGGCGCTGTCCCCGCTTCGGCCGGGCTCGTACCGGTGCAACGGACGTTCGGCGACCGGACGGTTCCGCTCGTCCGGGTCGGGACGATCCCGCTGCCGAGCGCACACTCGACCGACGTCCGCGTCATCGCCGACCTGCGACTGCCGCCGCTCGCCGCGGCGAGCGGGCGCGGGCTCTACTCGGCGGGCGGGCACCGGCGGCTCGAGGTGCACAGCACGGCGTCGCAGGCGTACCTCGCGCGCGTCGCGCGCGCACAGGTGCGCGCAGTCGCCGCGCTCCACCGCGCGATCCCGGACGCGCGCGTCGGCCGGCGCTTCTCGGTCATCCTCGACGGGCTGACGATCACGCTGCCGGCGCGCAGCCTTCCGGCGCTCGTGCGCCAGTCGTACGTCACGCACGTCTACCCGAGCCTCCAGTACACGCTCGCGCTCGACAAGTCGCCGTCGATCATCGGCGCCGACGTGATCCAGAAGACGCTCGGCGCAAACGGGACCGGGATCAAGATCGCGATCGTCGACGACGGCATCGACCAGACGAACCCGTTCTTCAACGCCGCCGGCTTCTCGTACCCGGCCGGCTTCCCGAAGGGCGACACCGCGTCGACGACGCCGAAGGTGATCGTGGCGAAGTCCTTCCCGGGGCCGAACTCCGGCGCCGCGGGGAAGCTCGTCGTCGACCCGAACTCGTCGTTCCACGGGACGCACGTCGCCGGGATCGCGGCGGGCGACGCCGGGACGACCGCGCCGCCGGGGCCGGACCATCCGCAGGTGACGGGGCTGAGCGGCGTCGCGCCGCGCGCGTGGCTCGGCAACTACCGCGTCTTCACCGTGCCGACGCCGATCGGCCACGTCGCGAACACGCCGGAGATCATCGCCGCGTTCGAAGCGGCGGTCGCGGACGGCATGGACGTCATCAACTTCTCCGGCGGCGGCCCGCAGGTCGAGCCCGCGAACGACGCGCTCATCGAGGCGATCCACAACGTCGCGGCCGCCGGCGTCGTCCCCGTGATCGCCGCGGGCAACGACCGCGACGACTTCGGCAACGGCTCCGCAGGCTCGCCGGGCACCGCGCCGGACGCGATCTCCGTCGCCGCCGTCTCGAACACGCACGTCTTCTCCCCCGCGCTGGACGTGACGGCGCCCGGCGCGCCGGACTCGCTGAAGGGCATCCCGTTCATCGGCGCCGACGGCAAGCAGGCGCCGAGCGCGTGGGCGACGTCCGACCAGACGCTCGTCGACGCGGGCTCGATCGTCGGCACCGACGGGAAGCCGGTGGAGCGGCACCTCTGCGGGACGGGCAGCGACCTCGCGTCGACGAAGGGGACGCTTCCGCCCGGCTCGCTGAACGGCGCGATCGTCCTCGCGCTCCGCGGGCTCTGCCCCTTCGTGACGAAGGCGGAGCAGGCCCGGGCGGCCGGCGCGATCGGGATCGTGCTGTCGGACAACCGGCAGGGCGAGGCGAACGGGATCCCGGTCGAGCTCGGGCTCCCGGGCGGGATGATCTCGAACCTCGACGGCGACCACCTCCGCGCGGCGATGGCGGCGACCGGCGGCCGGACGACGATCCGGATCGGCCACGACCCGCTCGAGCTCGAGACCGGCCGCAGCGGGATCATCACGAGCTTCTCGTCGTCGGGCCCGACCGCCTTCGGCCACGCCCTGAAGCCCGACATCTCGGCGCCCGGCGGCCAGATCCTCTCGGCGACGCTGCCGAACACGAATCCGTCGCGGTTCGCGGTCTTCGACGGGACGTCGATGGCGACGCCGCACGTCGCGGGCTCGGCCGCGCTGCTGCTCCAGCTGCACCCGGCGTGGACGCCGGCGGAGATCAAGTCGGCGCTCGTCTCGACGGCCGGCCCCGCGTGGGGCGACACGGCCCGGACACAGGAGGCGCCGGTGACGCTCGAGGGCGGCGGGCTCGTCGCGCTGCCCGGCGCCGTCGACCCGAAGCTCTTCACGAACCCCGCGTCGCTCTCGTTCCCCGACCTGAACGTGCTGCGCGGTGCGGCGAGCGGCGCGCTCCTGCTCCGCCTCACGGACGCGGGCGGCGGCGCAGGAACGTGGCAGGCCACGCTGCAGCCGCAGGCGACGACGCCCGGAGCGTCCGTCGACGTCCCCGGCACCGTCATCGTCGCGCCGGGCGGCGAGGCCGACGTCTCCGTCGTCGCGAACGCGACGGCCGGCGCGGTGCAGGGCGAGAACTACGGCTTCGTCGTGCTCCGCAACGGCTCGGTGACGCGCCGTGTTCCGTACTTCTTCCTCGTCGACCGGCCGGCACTCGCGAACGCGAAGGTCGTGAAGCTGAAGGCGCGCCAGACCGGCACGACGGCGTCCGGCCCGAACCTCGTCGAGCAGTACCGCTATCCCGTGGCGCCGTTCGGCAACGCGCCGGACGAGGTGCCGATGAAGGAGGACGGCGCGGAGAAGGTCTACGTCACGTCGGTGAACGGGCCCGCCGCGAATGCCGGCGTCTCGATCCTGAAGGAGACGGGCAGCGTCCGGATCGACCCGTTCTACCTCGGCGCCCTCGACGAGAGCTCGGTGCAGGGCTTCGCGGGGACGCCGGTCGACGTGAACGCGCTGACCTACGACTACCTCGACCCGGTCGGAGCCGCGGGCGCGTCGTTCCCGCGGCAGCAGACATTCTACGTCGCGGTCGACTCCGGGCGCGACCGGTTCGACAACAAGCGGCTCGCGGGCACGTACGTGCTCCGCTCGTGGGTGAACGACGTCACGCCGCCGACGGCGAAGCTCCTCTCCGTCGAGGTCGCGACCGGCCGGCCGGCGATCGTCGTCCGCTCGACCGACTCGCAGTCCGGCGTCGACCCGCTCTCGCTGACGATCGGCTACAAGGGGATCCTCGTCGGCGCGACGTCGTACGACCCGGACACCGGCGTCGCGATCTTCAAGCTGCCGCAGTCGGCGCCGGCGCTGACGCCGGGGAAGACGGCGATCCGGATCGAGTCGTCGGACTTCGAGGAGGCGAAGAACGTCGACACGACGGGGACGAACATCATGCCGAACACCCGCTACGTCTCCACGTCGGTGCGCGTGGTGTCCGGGCCCGCGGTGAGCTGGGTGCTGCCGGGCGCGAAGACGTGCCTCGCGAAAGGGACGCGGCTCGCCGCCGCGGCGAGCGCGGCCGCCGGGCTCAAGCGGGTGCGGTTCGAGCTCGACGGACGGCCGGCCGGAGCCGCGAAGCTCGCGGGCGGCCTCTGGACGGCGAAGCTCGCGGCGCGCCCCGCCAAGGGCCGCCACGTCCTGACGGCGATCGCCGTCGACCGGAAGGGCGCGAGCGCGGCGGCGCGGCAGGCGATCTCGTCGTGCCGGTGAGCGCGCAGCGCGTCGCCGTCGTCACGGGCGCCTCCTCCGGGATCGGCGCCGAGCTCGCGCGCGCGCTCGCGAAGCGCGGCTGGCGCTGCGTCCTCGTCGCGCGCCGCGAGGAGAGGCTGCGCCCGCTCGCGGAGGAGACGGGCGGCGAGTTCGAGCTCTGCGACGTCTCGGACCGCGCGGCCGTCGACGCCGTCGCGGCGCGCGTGCTCGAGCGGCACCCGCAGATCCACCTCCTCGTGAACAACGCCGGGATCCCCGGCCGCTCGAGCTTCCTCGACGGCGACCCCGACCGGATCGAGGCCGTGATGCGGACGAACTACCTCGGGGGCGTCTGGTGCCTCCGCGCCTTCCTGCCCGGCCTCGAGGCGGGCGCGCCGTCCGACGTCGTGAACGTCGTCTCGGTCGCCGGCACCGTCGCCGTCCCGCCGTCCGGGCCGTACTCGGCGTCGAAGTTCGCCCAGCTCGCGTTCTCGCGCGTGGTCGCGGCCCAGCTCCGCGGCCGCCGGATCCGCGTCCACACGGTGAAGCCGGGCTACGTCGAGACGGAGGGCTTCCCGCAGGGCTGGCTCCCGAAGCCGGCGCGGCGGCTCGTGGTCGGGCCGGAGCGGATCGCGGCCCACATCCTGGCCTCGATCGACCGGGGACGCGGCGAGTCGACCGTCCCCTGGTTCTATGCCCCGGCAGGCGGAATCCAGGCTCTCGTGCCGAATATCGTCACTCGGGTACTTGCCCGTCCGCGCAGAGGCACTAAAATCGTGTCGTGAACGATTTTTCCCACGAAGTCGACGATGTCATCGCCGTGGCCGAGTTCCGGGCCGCCCTCCGGCACTTCCTGCGCCGGAGCGAGCGGGTGGCGCGCCAGTCGGGCCTGACGCCGCAGCGGCACCTGCTCCTGCTGATGATCAAGGGTGCCCCGGGCGGGGACGAGCAGTCCACGGTGACCGAGCTGTCCGAGCGCCTCCAGCTCGCGCAGAGCACGGTGACGGAGCTCGTCCGGCGGGCCGAGGAGGCCGGGCTGATCGAGCGCGAGCAGTCGCAGCGGGACGCCCGCGTCGCCTACCTCCGGCTCACCCCCGAGGGCGAGCGGCGGCTGATGCTCTCGTTTACCGAGCTCGAGACCGAGCGGGCGCAACTGCGCGACGCGTTCGCGCATCTGACGGAAGCGGGCTGACCGACTTCCCGCGCGTCTTCGGCTTCGTCGACGCGCGGTGGATGACGGAGTTCGAGCCCGTGTTCGAGTCGGAGTTGCCGCCGATCTCGACGACCTCGCAGTTGTGCACGACGTCGAGCGGGTCGATGACCGCGCGGTCCTGGCCGGACCCGCAGTCGATCGTGTCCTTCTCGTTGTTCGCCGCGTAGATCGTGTCCGAGCCGTTGCCGCCGTAGACCTTGCTGCGGCCCGGGCCCGAGACGTTGATCACGTCGCGGCCGTCGCCGCCGTAGATCGTGTCGTAGCCGCCGTTGCCGTTGATCGTGTCGTTGCCGCCGTAGCCGTAGATCATGTCGTCGTGCTCGGTGCCGATCAGGTAGTTCGACTTGCTGTTCCCCTTGATCGTCTTCCCCTTGATGTGCGGCAGCTGCGCGATCACCGGCTCGGTGTTCTGCGACAGCGTCTGCGTCTTCCCGTAGGCGTTCGACGCGTTCACGACGAGGCGGAGCGTCGACCCGATGTCGCCCTTCACGGGGACGTAGGTCGCCTTCGTCGCCTTCGCGATGCTCTTGCAGTCGCCGCCGGTCGCGTCGCAGCGCTGCCACTGCTGGCTCGTCGCGATCGGCGTGTCGCCGCTGTAGGTCGGGATGCTCGCCGTCAGGAGGCCGCCGACCTCGAGCACGCCGGTGATGAGCGGCGTGTCGGCCGTGCTCGGCGCGAAGTGCGCCTTGTCGATGACGGGGAACGTGTGGTTCGTGACGGCCTGGTCTGAGCCGGCGGGGTTCGTCCCCGTGATCCAGACGCGGATCGCGGCGCCGATGTCCGCGACGACGGGGACGTAGGTCGAGGCGGTCCCGCCGGGGATCTGGACGCAGCTCGTGAGCGTCCCGACGGGGTCGCACCGGCGCCACGAGTACGTGTAGGTGATCGGCGCCGAGCCGTCCCAGACGCCGGCCGTCAGCGACAGCGTCTGGCCGACCTGCACCGTCCCGAGGATCTGCGGCGTCGAGCGGAGGTGCACGGCGATAGCGCTGATCGTGTTCGTACCCGCGGAGTTCTGCGCGACCGAGCCGACGGAGTTCTTCGCCGTCACCTCCGCGCGAACCGCCATCCCGTAGAGGTCGGTCGTGACCGTGAACGTGCTGCGCGTCGCGCCCGGAATGACGTAGCACGGCCCGTTCGTCGAGTCGCATTTCTTCCACTGGTACGTGAACGTCATCGGGAAGGACCCCGACCACGTCCCGTTCGAGACGGTGAGGAGGTCGCCGATGTTCGGCGCCCCCGACGTGTTGGTGAAGGGGAGCGAGATCACGGGGTACGACGTGTTCACGGGCGCGGAGAGCGCGCCGGTCGTGACGACCGCCGTCGCGTTCGACTGGTTCGAAGGAGTCGAGCCGGCCGCGTTGCGACCGGTCACGACGACGACGAGCCGCGACCCGACGTCGGCGGAGGCGACCGCGTACGTCGAGCTCGTGCCCACCGTCGTGTTGCAGTTGTTGCCGCTCGAGTCGCAGCGGAGCCACTGGTACGTGTACGGGAAATGCGTCGGGTCGGCGCCGATCCAGCTGCCGTTCGTCGCCGTGAGAAGCTGGCCGGTCTGCGCGGTCCCGAGGATCGTCGGCGCGGCGCCCGCCACCGGGACGACGCTCTGCCAGTCGGGCGTGACGCCGCTCGTCGCGACGTTGTTGACCGTGCCGCCGGTCGACGCCACGGACTCGATGCCGCCGCTGTCGGCGAACACGATGCTGTCGCCTTCCGGCGACCAGCTCGGCCCGGTTCCGCTCGCGACGATCTGCGTCGCTCCGCCGCCGAGCGTCAGCACCGAGATCCCGCCGGTGATGTTGACGTACGCGATCTGCGTGCCGCTCGGCGACCACGCGGGGTCGGAGCCCGCGACCTGGAAGGTCGGGCTCGCGCAACCCGGAATCGTGCACGTGAAGATCTGGCTGCCGCTCTCGTACGCGATCTGCGTCGCGTCGGACGGGTTGAAGGTCGGGTTCGTCCCCGCGACGACGAGCGTGCTCGAGCCGCCGCCGGAGCCGATCGTGAAGATGCTCCCGCCGCTGACGTACGCGATCGTCGTGCCGGTCGGCGACCAGACGGGCTTGGTGCCGGTCGCCGAGCCGACCGGTGTCGGGGCGCATGCCGAGACGGTGCAGGTCTCGATCGCGCCCGTCCCGGAGCCGTCCGCAGCGAACGCGAGCTTCGTGCCGTCGGGCGACCACGACGGGTCGACACCGGCGGTGACGAGGCTCGGGCTCCCGCTCACGATCTGGTCGATGTTCCCGCCGACGGCGTACGCGATCGTCCCGTTCGCGCCGATGCTCGTCGCCGCCATCGCACCCCCGCCGAGCGGCAGAGCCACGAGCAGAACCCCGGCCACGGCGGCGAGGACGACTGCGAGCCGGGGTTGCACCCGACAGTTGTAGCGGTTCCGGCGGATCGTTCGTTCCCCTAGCGTCGTTCGAGCAGGTACCAGCCTATGGTGGCGACGGATTGCTGGGGGGCCAGGGCGCGGACGCGCTCCTTCTCGTCCGCCTCGCAGCCGGCGAGGTCGAGGTACTCGTCGAGGTTCCGGTACTCGGTCTCCCGCTTCTCCCGGATCAGGACGAGCCGGTTCGTGTCGAAGAGCGTCCGGAGGTCGGTCTCGGGGAGGAGCCGCGTGTGGCTCGGGTCGCGGGCGCGCTCGAAGCGGTCGAGCTCGAGCGCCTCGAGCGGATCGACCGGGCCGAGCTGGTCGACAACGAGGACGCGGCCGCCGAGCCGGGTCACCCGGGCGAGCTCGGAGAGGACGATCTCCGGGTGCTCGACGTGGTGCAGCGTGCGCAGCGTCCCGGTCAGGTCGAACGAGAAGTCCTCGAACGGAAGCGCGGTCGCGTCGCCCTCGACGAACGTCACGTTGTCGAACGCCGCGGCGCGCTCGCGCGCGAGCGCGAGCAGCTCCGGCACGCGGTCGACGCCGACGACCTCGCGGACGAGCGGCGCGAGGGCGAACGCGAGGGCGCCGGCGCCGGTGCCGACGTCGAGCGCGCGCTCCTCGCCGCCCGGGACGACGAAGTTCTCGACCTGCTCGGCGAGCTCGGCCGCGCGGGCGTCCTGACGCGCCGCCATCCGGTCGGCCGTTCTGGCGAACCGGTCAGGCGTCGACGACGACACGGCGGGCTCGGGTTGGGTCACTGTTGATGCCGCAGACCAGTTCGTACGTGATCGTACCGCCGACGCGCGCATGATTCTCGGCGAGCACGCCCCGGCCGAGGAGGACGACCGGCGTCCCGGGCGGCAGCTCCCGGTCGAGCTCGACGGCGATCGCGTCCATCGAGACCGTCCCGACGACCCGCCGGAGCTCGCCGGCGACCCGCACTTCCGTCCCGGTCAGGTCGCGCCGGAACCCGTCCGCGTAGCCGACCGGGACGAGCCCGATCCACGTGTCGCGCGCCGCGACGAACCGCCGCGCGTAGCCCGTGCTCTGGCCGGCACGGAGGAGCCGGCTCTGCGCGATCTCGGTCGTCCACGCGAGCACCGGCTCGAGCCCGTCCTCCGCCGGGTCGGTGCCGAACGGGGACAGCCCGTAGAGCGCGATCCCGCAGCGCGCGGCGTCGAAGCGGGAGGCCGGGTAGCGGAGCGCGCCCGCGCTGTTCGCGAGGTGGCGCGTGAGCGCCGACCACGGCTGCGTCGCCTCGCGGAACCGCTCGATCTGCCAGTTCGCGTACGCCGAGTCGGTGTCCGCGGTCGCGAGGTGGCTCATCAGCCCGACGACCTCGTGCGGCGGCGCCGGCAGCTCGGAGAGCCCCCATCGCCCCATTCCCGTGTCGAGCTTCAGGTGCACGCGCACGCCCTGCGGGATCTCGCCGCTCCCGATCGCGAGCTCGAGCCGCGCGTCGCGGGCGAGCGCGATCTCGCGGTTCGACCCGGCCGGGCCCATCACGAGGATCCGCGCCGTCCGGAACTCGTCGCGCAGCGCGAGGCCCTCCGGGACGGTCGCGACGCAGAGCACGGACGCGCCGGCGCCGAGCGCCGCGCCGGCGACGTCGATCGCGCCGTGGCCGTAGGCGTCGGCCTTGACGACGGCCCAGAGCTCGGCGCCGTCGAGGACGTCGAGCAGGCGGTGGACGTTGCGGCGCAGCGCGCCGAGGTCGATCGTGAGCTCGGACCTCATCCGCGGCCCGTCACGCGCCGAGCACCCGCGGCAACGCCTCGACGAGGTCTCCCGCGACGAGGCCGCTGCGCTGCGGGGCCTCGACGGAGGCGAGCTGCTGGGCCGCCGCGGCGGCGGCCGCGGCGAGCTGCGGCCCGAGGCCTTTCGCGAGGAACGCGGCGACGATGCCCGTCAGCACGTCGCCCGTCCCCGCCGTCGCGAGCGACGGGAGCCCGAGCGCGGAGACGAGGACGCCGCGGCCGGGCGCGGCGACGAGCGTGTCGGCGCCCTTCAGGAGCACCACGCAGTCGAAGCGCTCGGCCGCCTCGCGCACGGCCGCGAGCCGGTGCGCGGCGATCTCCTTCGAGCCCCGCTCGAGCAGCCGCGCGAGCTCGCCCTCGTGCGGCGTCAGCACGCGCGGCCCCGGCCAGTCGCCCGGCTCGAGCCCGTAGAGCGCGTCGGCGTCGACGACGGCCGGCGCCT
>Ga0335082_10009440_pt1 | contig 10591 bp, 5 predicted proteins | sample Lox_Sample_41_FD_206718 | JGI IMG/M metagenome (GOLD analysis project Ga0335082, IMG submission 206718) | Soil microbial communities from Loxahatchee National Wildlife Refuge, Florida, United States - Lox_Sample_4.1 | ecosystem: Environmental > Terrestrial > Soil > Wetlands | place: USA: Florida...
GTGCAGCGTGGCGATCAGGCGTAGGCGGCCTCCACACTGGGGACACGCCAACACGTCGATGCCGAACGCCCGGTGCATCAGGGCCGCCCAGCTCCAGGCGTGCGGACCTGCGGCCAGGGGCGCTGTCGAGGCCGTGGGCTCGGGCACGCGCCGTCCATGGACGACCACTCTCGCGCGCCAGCGTGCGCGCGGGGCCAACACGCCATGGCAAATCAGCAAGTTGGTTTCGGACCGCGGCGTCATCGCCGCCAGCCGTTCCAGGAACTCCAGCGGATCGAAGACCAGCTCCCGCGTCCCGTCGTGCCACGCCCTCTTGAGCTCCAGCGCGATGCGCCCGTCGCCCCGCAGCCGCAGGCGCTCCTGCGCAAAGGGCGGACGCAGGACGTATCTGCACAGACGCTCCACCCCCGCCCGATCGTTCGCCGACACCCACACCTTGGCGTGCAGATCGAACCCTTCCAGGTGCGCCTGCCGCGGCCCGCGAGACGTCAAGGTCGCCGTGTCGCGCGCATCGCCGAGCCGCCGCACCCGCGCCCCCGCGCGCGAGCCCAGCGCCCTCCGCCCCTGCACCGAGGCCCCGACGATCCCCGCCAGCACGGGGGACTCGGCCGCGAGCCGATCCGCTGGGCCCGTTGCGTCGTCGCCGGGCTCCAGGCCGCGGGGGCGCTCCGTGCCGGCTCGATCCGGCTCGAAGGGCCGCCGTCCCTCGTCCGCGCCTTCCCGACCTGGCTCCGGCTGAGCAGCTTCGCCCGCGTCGAGCGGGTCGCCACCACGGCCACCGCGCGGTGAACGCGGTTGGATTGCACCTTGCCGACCACCTGCCCAGCGGGAGTCGCCAACGCGATGGTCAACGAGGCGTGGCCGTCGCCCAGTTAGACCCCGCGATGGCGCTTCGAGCCCCGGTTTTGGGAGGCCAAATACCTACGGAATCAGGTCAATCCAGAGAGTGGTCGGCTCCGTGTAGCATTCTGCAAATCCAGCCCCCGCAACTATGAACGACGAGGGGTTAGCGGACGCAGTAGCCGCTAACCCCTTTCGTTTACCCAGACTTCACCCAGGAACCGAAGACAGCTCAGGTCAACGCCGTCATTTCCATCTCCGCCTTCTCCAGCCAGGACGTCATGTCCATTTCGCGGTACATCGCGACGGCGGTGTGCAGGTGCTCGTGCGCCTGCTCGCGTTGGGCCGTGCGGAGGGAGAGCTTGCCGAGGCCGAGGTGGCAGTGGGCGACGAGCGGGCGCATGCCCCTCGGTTCGGCCAACGCCAGCGCCTGGAGGTAGTGGGCCTCGCTGCGCTCGGCGTCGAACCGGTCGGGGTGGGTCGCGATGTCACCGAGCAGGTGCAGGGCGTGAGCCGCGAACCCGGGCTGACGTGAAGAGGATTCGAGCGCGCGGTCGCCCAGGCGCCGCGCGTCGTCGAGACGGCCGAGCACCAGCGCGGCTCGACCCAGCGATAGATAGAGCCATCCGAGACCAACGACGTATCCGCTCGCGGCCAGACGCTCGACAAGTTGCTCACTTTCCCGCAGCCGGCTCAAGGCCTCGCTCGCCTCGCCGAGTTGCGCCAGGACCCACGCGGACTGGGCGACCGATTGGGGAAGCAAAAGGCCAACGCTCCCTGCCCGGACTACCGCCGTCCCATGCTCGATCAGGAGGCGCGCCTGCGCCCAGTCGCCCCTCAGCAGGTGAACCCGGCCTGCGGAGATGTGAGCCACGCCGACGGTGAACGCATGCTGCGTCAGCGCCACGAGCCGGATCGCTCCGGCTGCGGGCTCGGCTGCCTCGGCAAATCGGCCGAGCTCCGCCAGGCTCCAGATCAGCCAGCAGCGGTCGAAGATCGATGGCGGGGCGGCCATTCCGAAATACTCGGAGACCCACTCGGCGGGCAGCACGGCGAGGTTGTCCGTGGCCAGGGTGACCGCCCGCTCGTGTTCGCCGCGGTAGAAATGCGCCTGCACGAGCATGGTCGTGGCAGGAATGCGGAGCCTCAAGTCCCCGAGGCGCCCGGCAATCTCCAGCGCGCGGGTGCCCGTCACGAGCGCCTCGTCCAGCTCACCGAGCAGCGTCTGGACGTTCATCATGAAGGCGCAGACTCGGGCGCGCCCGCGGTCGTCGTTCAGCCGCTCGGCGAGGGTCTCGGCTTCACGCAGGCGTTCCAGAATTTGCCGGACTTCACCGAGCTGCATGAGCACTGGCCGGAGCTGGACGCCGATCTCAAAGGCCTGCTCCAGTGTGGACGGGCTCTCCGGCAGCGTCGCGAGCACCCCCAGCGCCTGCTCGAGCCAGGCGCGCGCATCCAGGAGCGCCGAACGCGCGGCTGCCTTGAGCCCGGCCTGCCGCAGATAGGACACCGCCTGCTCGCGCAGCTCGCCCCGGATAGCGTGGTTGGCGAGGCGCTCGGTCTGCTCGCCGAGGCGATCGCGGGAGAGCGTCTCGATGGCCTGGACCACGCGCGCATGGAGTGCGCGCCGCCGCTCCTGCAAGAGGCCGCCATACGTCACCTCGTGCGTGAGGGCGTGCTTGAAGGTCAATTCCAGATCCGGGAAGGTCTGCGTCTCGTAGAGGAACTCCGCCGCCTGCAGATGCCCGAGCCCCCGCCGGAGGTCCTCCTCCGGTTGCTCGGCGATCGCCGCGAGGAGCGCGTAGGGCACGTCCTTGCCGATCACCGATGCCGCCTGCAGGAGCCGCTTGTCCTCCGCCGGCAACCGGTCGATCCGCGCCGCCAGAATGGTCTGCACCGTGGCCGGCACCTGCAGGGCTTCCACCGGCCGCGTCAGCCGGTAGGCTCCGCGCGGACCTTCCAGCGCTCCCGTCTCCACCAGCGTCCGCACCGTCTCCTCCAGGAAGAACGGGTTGCCCCGCCTCACGAGCATCTGCGCCAGCGGCGCCACCCCCGGGTCCGGCCCCAGCAACGCCGCCAACAGCTCCGCCGCGCTCTCCGCGGGCAGGCTGTCGAGCCGGAGCTGGGAGTATGCCGTCTTGCGCCCCCAGCGGTGCTCGTACTCGGGGCGGTAGGTCACCAGGAGCAGCAGGCGGGCGGAGCCGAGGCTCTCCACCAGGCTGTCGAGCAGGACCTGGGTCTCGCCGTCGATCCAGTGCAGGTCCTCGAAGACCAGCAGGAGCGGCTGCGCCTGGCTCTCCCGCAGCAGCAGGCGCTTCACCGCGTCGAGCGTCCGCTGGCGACGCTGAGGCGGGTCCAGGGTCTGCCAGCCCGGGTCCTCCACCGGCACGTCCAGCAGCGCGAGCAGCGGGGGCAGCAGAGGCTCGAGCGCTCGGTCCAGGCCCACCACCCGGCCCAGCACCTTGGTGCGCATCTCCCGGTGGTCGTCCCGGTCCCCAATCTTGAAGTAGCCCTTGAGCAGGTCGATCACCGGGAGGTAGGTCGTGGCCTTGCCGTAGGACGCGGACGAGGCCTCCAGGATCAGCCAGTCCTGCACCCGATGGGAGTGCGTGAACTCGTAGGTGAGCCGGGACTTGCCCACCCCGGCCTCGCCCACGAGGGCGACCACCTGACCCCGGCCCGCGGCGGCCTGACCCAGCACCCGGCGCAGATGCTCGACCTCAGCGTCGCGGCCGACAAAGCGCGAGAGGCCCCGCAGCGCCGCCGCTTGCAGCCTGGTGCGCGCCTGTCCCGCTCCCCTGAGCTCGAAGATCTCGATCGGCTCAGCGACGCCCTTCACGGGGATGGGCCCCAGTGACTTCACCTCGACGTAGCCCTCGGCCAGGCGGAGGGTGTCGGCGGCGAGCAGGATGGAACCGGCCGCTGCCATCTGTTCCATGCGCGCAGCCAGGTGCGTCGTCTGCCCCACCGCCGTGTAGTCCATGCGCAGGTCGCTGCCGATCGACCGGACGACCACCTCGCCAGAGTTGAGGCCCACGCGGATCTGCGGCAGCACCCCTTCACGGCGCCGGACGTCCTCCGCGTAGTGCTTCACGGCCTCCTGCATCCGAAGCGCGGCATAGCACGCGCGCACCGCGTGGTCCTCGTGGGCCAGCGGCGCGCCGAACAGCGCCATGATCCCGTCGCCCATGACCTGGTTGACGGTGCCCTCGTAGCGGTGGACCGCCTCCATCATGTGTTCGAGGACCGGGTCGAGCAGCTTGCGCGCCTCCTCGGGATCTCGGTCGGCCAGCAGTTCCATCGAGCCCTTCAGGTCGGCGAAGAGCACGGTCACCTGCTTGCGCTCACCCTCCAATGCGCTTTGGAGGTAAGAATCTTTTCAGCTAGATGCTTCGGCGTATAAGAATCCAGGGCAGGGGACTTCGCGGCCGACGTCGTCCGGAGCGGTGCGGCGCACTGGCCGCAGAATTTGTTCTCGGGCAGGTTCGCTGAGCCACAAGACGGGCAGGCTGAGGGAAGCGGTGCGGCGCATTCCCCACAGAACTTCATGCCAGCGGGATTCTCATGCTGGCAGCGAGGACATTGCATCGCGGGGCCTCCCAGCGAGCCGGACCGCGGACGGTCGGGCAGGTCAGTCGAGGGTAGTCTGGGAGGCTCAGGGTGGTCAAGAAACCTGGATCCGCGGAGCTGTGGGTCTCAGCCATGCTCGTCCTGTTCGGGTCTCGCATGCGGAAATCACTTCCAAGTGCGCATTAGGTCAGATCAATCGCGTACGTAGCGGGTGTCGTGTAGCATTCTGCAAATCCAGCCCCCGCAACCACCGAAATCGACCGCCTGGGCCACCCCCAGGCGGTCGAGCGTTTCAGGCCCCTTCGCGGCCCCGGTCGCCCGATAGAAGCGGCGGCCGTTTTCCTCCGTCGGCGTCATCGTGATCGGCGCGAGCATGTCCCGGAAGACGCCGTTGGCGCGAGCCGAATCCTGCCGCAACAGCGCGTCGAGCCGGTCGAGCGCGGCGCGGACCTCGGCCGGGCCGACATGATGCCGGGTGATCGCCGGGCCGTCGACGAGTGCGTGGAGTCGCTGCCGGAGGGCCTCCCGCCGTCCTTCCCGTTCCTGAAGGAGGGCGGCGGTCGTCTTGCCGACCACGCCCTGCACGATGGCCGCTTCAATGTTCCGGAGTTCGGTCTCCACGTGGGCCAGCTCCGTCTCGACCGCCGTCCGCGTCTCCCGGTGCGCCGTGCGGATCGCCTCCAGTTGCTGGTTGACGCCGGCCACCAGGTCTGGCAGATCACGGCCTGCGATGCGGCCTGCTCGTACGGGGTGGCCTGGCTGCTGCCCGCCCACACCGCCGAGGCCGCGGCCCACTTCCTGCGCCGCATCCTGCTCCCGGTCTATCGCCGCGCGGGCTGGCGGCTGCGCCGCGTGCTCACCGACGGTGGCCCCGAGTTCAAGGGGGCCTTCGATGAGGCCTGTCGGGCCCTGGGCCTCCGCCACACGCGCACGAAGCCCCGGCACGCCTGGACCAATGGGTTCGTCGAGCGGCTGCAAGGCACGATCCTGCAGGAGCACTGGCGCGTGGCCTTCCGGCGGCGCTACTTCACCAGTCGGCCGGCGCTGCAGCGCAGCCTGGAGGCCTTCATGCAGTCCTACAATCACGAGCGACCGCATCAAGGCTATCGTGTCCGCGGTCGCACGCCCGCGACGCTCTTCTGGGGCGCCGCGCGCGGATGACCTCATACCGCACTCTGGGATGGTCACAGTGTTTACACCATTCCGGATCTGGACACTCTAGGTGGTGCTCTAGGGCCAGACTCTTAGTTGCTGTCGCCGTCCGATAGCAGAAAAGCGACCCACCGATTTCCTTGGGAAGCGAGGCGGAGAGGACTTCCAATCCTCGCTCCGGACGACTCGGCGACGCCCCAACTTCTTCCACCCTGCCTGGCTGAGATCGATCCCTCGGCGAGCCGTCCCATGGTCAGCCGCGCAGCAAGAACAGAAGGGCCGCCGCCGTCATGGTCGCTTCGATGAGGAGGACGAACATGTGCTCCGGCAGCCGATCGACCACGCGCTTGCCGACGTACGATCCGCCGACCATGATCGGGCCAAGCGCGAGGCCGACCAGGATGGCGGGAGCGGACAGCACGGCTCTGTGCATCAGGACCGTGGCCAGCGCCTCGGTGCCGATGTACGCGCCCTTGAGCAAGCCGTAGGCGAGGAAGAAGGGTGCCATGAGCGGGCCGACGCTGCCCAGGAGCGCCGAGAGCAAGCTCGACGCCGCGCCGATCAGGGCGAAGCTTTTGAGCGGGGGCCGGCGCGGCGGCCCGGCGCGGACGTGTCGCCAGATGACAACGGCAATGAGGAAGGCGCCGAGAATGCGCGTGAGAGCCGAGAGCGGTGCCTTCGCGAAGAGTAGCCCGCCGGCGAAGGCCAATGGCACGCCGCCCAGCGCGAACCAGCCCACCACCGCCCAGTCGAGCTCGCGACGATTGAACCACACACGACTCCCGTTTCCGATGAGCTGCGCGACGGTCAGGATCGGGATGGCGTCGCGTACTCCGAATACTGCCACGAGAACGGGCAGCAAGACGGCGGCGCCGCCGAAGCCCGTGACCGCAGCCAGGGTCGAGGCCACGAACGCTACGAGAGCGAGGAGAACTGAAGAAGCCAAGGCCGCATTCGATGGCGGGCCTTCGAGGGGGCGGAGTCAACCCAGAGCACCTCATCGACTCCTTGACAAGCTGGCGCGTCGCGTTCAGGCTGCGTTCAGTCATGAGAATGACTCCTGATAAGAGCCCGACCGTGCGGAGGCGGGACGAGGTGGCGGCGGCCCTGCGCGGCGTCGGCCTCCGGCTTACCGGTCCTCGCCGGCTGGTGCTCGAGGTGGTCCGCGGGAGCGACGCTCATCCCACCGCCGAGGCCGTGCACCAGATGGTGCGGCGCCGGCTCCCGCGGGTGAGTCTTGGCACCGTGTATCGGAACCTCCGACTCCTCGTCACCCAGGGCCTGGTCAAGGAGCTACCCGGACCTCACACGCGCTTCGACCGCAACCTGAGCGAGCACCACCACTTCACCTGTTTGGCCTGCGGGCGCATCGCCGACGTGGCTGGGCCGCTCACCGAGCGCCACTCGCGCGCCATAGTGAGCCGGGTCGCGTCATCGGGCGGATTCAGCGTGACGCATCACCGAATCGAGTTCTACGGGCGCTGCGCCGCCTGTCGCAGGGGGGGCTGCGGGAGGGCCGCGCGCCGTCCGCCGCTGTAGCGCCGGTCCCCTCATCACTCCCCAAACGTCGCAAGGAGGTCGCAAGGAGGATTCGAGAGGGCAGGAAAGGGTCTGAAGGGATCGAAGAGTCGCGACAACCTGAGGAGGCCTTCGCGGGCGAGTCGCAGGGCAATGGCCGGTATCTCTACTTCGCGCGCGTCGCCAATATCGAGGGATTCCCCGACATCGCTGGGACTGTTCAAAGACACCCGCGTTGGCGTACGCGTCAGCCACCGAGCCCATGGACCGCCGAACGCCGGCCTCGCGACACCGGTTGCCAAAGGCGACTGCGGTGTACTGGCGGCCCTGTTCCGAGTGTTGGATGACGTGGGTGATGTCGGCCACCCAGAGAACAAAAGGAGAGAACAGATGTCAACCGAATCAAAGTGCCCGTTCACGCACACTGCTAGCAGCGTCAGGTCGAATCGCGACTGGTGGCCCAATCAACTGAACCTCAACATGCTGCCGTCGGCCGATCCCATGGGGAAGGACTTCAGCTACGCCAAGGAGTTTAAGAAGCTCGCCCTGGCGGCGGTGAAGAAGGACCTCGCGGCGGTGATGACCGACTCGCAGGACTGGTGGCCGGCGGACTTCGGCCACTACGGACCCTTGTTCATTCGCATGGCCTGGCACGCCGCCGGCACGTACCGCATCCGCGACGGCCGGGGCGGCGCCGGCTCCGGCCAACAGCGCTTCGCGCCGCTGAACAGCTGGCCCGACAACGTCAGCCTCGACAAGGCGCGCCGGCTGCTCTGGCCGATCAAGCAGAAGTACGGCCGGAAGATCTCATGGGCCGACCTCTTGATCCTCGCCGGAAACGTCGCGCTGGAGTCGATGGGGTTCAAGACGTTCGGATTTGCCGGTGGGCGTCCGGACGTCTGGGAACCGGAGGAGGTTTACTGGGGCTCCGAGGACAAGTGGCTGGGGGACAAGCGGTACTCCGGCGTCCGTGATCTCGCGAACCCGCTCGGCGCTGTTCAGATGGGGCTGATCTACGTCAACCCGCAAGGTCCCAACGGCAATCCCGATCCGATCGCGGCGGCCCGGGACATCCGCGAGACGTTCGCGCGCATGGCCATGAACGACGAGGAGACGGTCGCGCTCATCGCCGGCGGCCACACCTTCGGCAAGACCCACGGCGCCGGCCCGGAGTCCCATGTGGGGCCCGAGCCGGAGGCGGCCGGCCTCGAGGAGCAAGGCCTCGGCTGGAGGAGCACATTCGGTACGGGCAAAGGCGCGGACACGATCACCAGCGGCCTGGAGGTCACCTGGACCAGCACGCCCACGAAGTGGAGCAACAACTTCTTCAAGAACCTGTTCAGTTACGAGTGGGAACTGACGAAGAGCCCGGCCGGCGCGCACCAGTGGAGACCGAAGGGGGGGGCGGGCGCCGGCACGATCCCAGATGCCCACGACCGGGCCAAGCGTCACGCGCCGGCCATGCTGACCACGGACCTCTCGCTGCGGTTCGACCCGGCGTACGAGAAGATATCGCGGCGCTTCTACGAGAATCCGCAGCAGTTCGCCGACGCGTTCGCGCGGGCGTGGTTCAAGCTGACGCATCGCGACATGGGCCCGCGCGCCCGCTACCTCGGTCCGGAGGTCCCAACCGAGGAGCTGATCTGGCAGGACCCCATCCCCGCGATCGATCACAAGCTGATCGACGAGAAGGACATCGCCGCGCTCAAGCGCAAGATCCTGGCCTCCGGGCTGTCCGTCTCGCAGCTGGTCTCAACCGCCTGGGCGTCGGCGTCCACCTTCCGCGGCTCGGACAAGCGTGGTGGCGCGAATGGCGCGCGCATTCGCCTGGCGCCGCAGAAGGACTGGGAGGTCAACCAGCCGGCCAAGCTGGCAAAGGTGCTCAAGACGCTGCAGGGCATCCAGAGCGAGTTCAACCGCGCGCAGTCCGGCGCCAAGAAGTCCGGCGGCAAGCGGTCCGGCGGCAAAAAGGTCTCGCTCGCCGACCTGATCGTGCTGGCCGGCGGCGCCGGCGTCGAGCAGGCGGCGAAGAATGCCGGCCACGCAGTGAAGGTTCCCTTCGCGCCGGGGCGCATGGACGCCTCGCAGGAGCAGACCGACGTGGACTCCTTCGCCGTCCTCGACCCGGTCGCGGACGGTTTCCGAAACTATATTGGGGGCAAGTACCCCGTGTCGGGCGAGGAGTTTCTGATCGATCGGGCGCAATTGCTGACGCTGACCGCGCCGGAGATGACGGTGCTCGTTGGTGGCATGCGGGTCTTGAACACCAACGCCGGAGGGACAAAACACGGCGTCTTCACCAAGCGGCCGGAGGCGCTGACCAACGACTTCTTCGTGAACCTGCTCGACATGCGCACGGAGTGGAAGGCGGCATCGGACGCCAAGGACGTGTTCGAAGGGCGCGATCGGAAGACGGGCGCGCTCAAGTGGACCGGCACCCGCGTCGATCTCGTGTTCGGCTCGAACTCCCAGCTCCGGGCCCTGGCGGAGGTCTACGGGAGCTCGGATGCGCAGGCGAAGTTTGTGCAGGACTTCGTCGGGGCCTGGACCAAGGTTATGAACCTCGATCGCTACGACCTGGCGTGATTTCAGAGGACAGGCCTTAATTCTCGTGCCGAACAGCCTCGACGTGGCATCGGTCATCCGGGGCCACGTCGAGGCTGAGCGAACCCTACAGGACTGCATGGTCGGCCATCCAGCAGGAGCCTGAACGCGCCCCTATCGCTTCGGCTCCCAGCCGCCATCGCCCCTCAGCCGACTCACGATGCGACGGACCGCCTCTTGGGCGGCCGCCTCCGTCAGAGAGTCGGTGCCGGCCGGGAACTCGGCCTCGAGTTGGTCCAGCAGTCGCGGCCCTCCGTCGTCGCCAGCTCAAGCGCGGCGGACACGTTCGAGGGGCCTGTGAGGCCCTCAGCCTCGATGCTCCGCACGTGATCCTCCAGCCAGGTTCATCGCGCGGGCGATCACGGACGGGAGCCCCCAGCGCCGGTCAATCCTCCACGTCAGCGGGACCCAAACGTACTGCCCCCACATCCAGGCCAGGGCCGCGTTGGAATCCTCCGGTAACCTATCGCGCATGCCTCCCGAGTAGTCCTGCTGGGCCGCGCTGTCAAGCCGCTCCGAGGGCGGCAAACCAACTGCGCTCCCCGATGCTATGCTGACCTCAGGGTGGACGCCCACGCCACCCTCACGTCGTGGGAACCGGGCCCAGCCAGTTCGGTCGGGGTGGTCACCGTCCACGTCATCGTCCACAGCCAGGCGCTCGCGGCTTGTGACGCCGGACGTGGAGGTGGTGGACCTCGCCGTGCTCGACCTGCTGATCGCCCCATTCCCCGACGAGACCCTGACTGTGACATCACCGCACTGGCCCGCATTCGGTATGTCCTACAACAAGGCCGGATCATCTACAGCAGGACGCTTTCAGGATGACGCTGCGGGCAGAGGACTTCCAATCCAGTGCGGAGCAGATGAATCCTCGGCCATGCTGCGGCCGGCAACCGGGGGGATCGAC
>Ga0335082_10009441_pt1 | contig 10591 bp, 8 predicted proteins | sample Lox_Sample_41_FD_206718 | JGI IMG/M metagenome (GOLD analysis project Ga0335082, IMG submission 206718) | Soil microbial communities from Loxahatchee National Wildlife Refuge, Florida, United States - Lox_Sample_4.1 | ecosystem: Environmental > Terrestrial > Soil > Wetlands | place: USA: Florida...
CGCGTCGTGCAGCACCGGCGCGAAGCTCTTGCCGTCGACGCGCGATTGCCTGATGCCGTCGACGTCAGCGGGCAACTCGATACCCGCCAGCTCGAGCACCGTGGGCAGCACGTCGATCGCGTGCGCGAACTGCATGCGCGTGCTTCCCGCGTCGGTGACGCCCGGACCGGCGACGATGCACGGGTCGGCCACGCCGCCCTCGTGGACCTCGCGCTTCCAGCGTTTGAACGGCGTGTTGCCGGCCATCGTCCAGCCCCACGGATAGTTGTTGTGCGCAGAGGGGGTGCCGATCTCGTCGATCCGCGCGCGCAGCTCCCGGCGTCCCGCCGGGTCGCCGTTCATCAGCCGCGCGTCGTTGATCGAGCCTTTCGGACCACCTTCCGCGCTCGCGCCGTTGTCGGATACCGCGATGATCACGGTGTTGTCGAGGTCGCCCGTCTCCCGGAGGAACTCGATGACGCGCCCGATCTGCGCGTCGGTGTACGAGAGGTACGCGGCAAAGCACTCCATGAACCGCGCCGCCACCGCTTGGTCCTCGGCTGCGAGCGTGTCCCATGCGGGCACCCACTTCGGCCGTTCGGTGAGCTTCGTCGTCGGCGGCAGCACCCCGTTCGCGATCTGGCGCTCGTAGATCTGCTCGCGCCACGCGTCCCAGCCCCGATCGAAGCGGCCGCGGAAACGCGCGATCCAATCGGGCGGCGCGTGATGCGGCGAGTGGCACGCGCCGGTCGCGAAGTAGCAGAAGAACGGCCGGTCGGCGTCTACCGCGCGCAGGTCGGCGAGATAGCCGATGGCGCGGTCGGCGAGATCGGCGCTCAAGTGGTAACCGTCTTCGGGACGGCGCGGCGGCAGCACCGAATGGTTGTCGTGATACAGGTGGGGCACGAACTGGTGGGTCTCGCCGCCGTGGAAGCCGTACCAGCGGTCGAAGCCACGTCCCAGCGGCCACGACGCACGCGACGACGCCATGTGCGTCTCGTCGTCGGGCGTGAGGTGCCACTTGCCGACGGCGTACGTCGCGTAGCCGTTCGCGCGCAGGATCTCCGACAGGAAGCCGTTCTCACGCGGCACGCGCCCCCAGTAGCCCGGGTAGCCGACCGCGAGATCGGCGACGCGGCCGAGCCCGTTGCGGTGATGGTTGCGTCCGGTGAGCAGGCACGAACGGGTCGGCGAGCACAACGCGGTCGTGTGGAAGTTCGACAGGCGCACGCCGCGCGCCGCGAGCGCGTCGAGCGTGGGCGTGTCGATGTCGGAGCCGTAGCAGCCGAGCTGGCCGAACCCGACGTCGTCGAGCACGATGAGGAGCACGTTCGGCGCGCCGGCCGGCGGCTGCGGCTCGGGCGGCCACCACGGCGTCGATTCCCGCCAGTCGCGTCCGATCACACCTTCGAAATGTCGCTCTGAGGACAAATGACGTTCCATGCGCGGCAGTCTCGCGGGCGCGCGGCCTCGGCTGCTAGACCGGACCCATGAAGCTCGGACTGCAACTCGGATATTGGGGCGCGCAACCGAACCCGTTCGCCGTGGCGCTCGCACAAGAAGCCGAGCAGCTCGGCTACGACTCCGTCTGGACGGCCGAGGCATGGGGCTCCGACGCCTTCACGCCCGCGGCCTGGATCGGCGCGCACACGGAACGGATCCGGCTGTGCACCGGCATCGTGCAGATCTCGGCCCGCACCCCCGCGTCGTGCGCGATGCACGCACTCACCCTGGACCATCTGTCGAACGGTCGCTTCACGCTCGGGCTCGGCGTGTCGGGACCCCAGGTGGTGGAAGGTTGGTACGGCCAGCCGTTCGGCAAGCCGCTCGCGCGCACTCGCGAGTACGTCGAGATCGTGCGACGGATCCTGCGGCGCGAGGCACCGGTCGAGTTCGCGGGCGAGCACTACCGGATGCCGTACGACGGTCCGAATTCGTGGGGGCTCGGCAAGCCGTTGCGCTCGATCACGCATCCGTTACGCGCCGATCTGCCGATCTTGCTCGGTGCCGAGGGTCCGAAGAACATCGAGCTCGCCGCCGAGATCGCCGACGGCTGGATGCCGCTGTACTACTCGCCGTTCCGCCAATACGTGTATGCCGAGTCGCTGCGCGCGGCTTCCGACAAGCCCGGCTACGAGATCTGCGTGAACGTGATGGGTTGCCGCATCGCCGACGACATCGAAGCGGCGTTGATGCCCACCAAGGCCGCGCTGGCGTTCTACATCGGCGGCATGGGTGCGCGCAGCCGCAACTTCCACATGGAGCTGATGAGCCGGATGGGTTTCGAGGCCGAGGCGCACAAGATCCAGGATCTGTTCTTCGAAGGTCGCCGCGATGAGGCGATCCCGCTGGTGCCGACGCAGTTCGCCGACGAGATCTCGCTCGTCGGCTCGCGTGAGCGCATCCGCGACCGGCTCGCGGCGTGGAACGACAGCCCGGTCACGACGATCATCGTGAACGGCGACGTCGACACGCTGCGGGCGATGGCCGAGCTGGTGCTCTGAAGCGGTGAGTTACGAGTCGTAGCCGTACGAAGACGGCGCGAGGGTGTGTACGCGGGTGGCGATGTCGTCCTGGTCGACGGTGTCGGCGCTGTCCTCACCGGCCGCGACCGCGAAGGTGTGCAATGCATTGACGACCGCGACGCGGTCGTTCGGGTCCATCCGCTGCACCACGGCGTCGAGCTCCCGCCGGCGCGCCTGCATGACTTCGTCGACGAGGGCCGTTCCCGACGTCGACAGCGTGATCAGGACCTCGCGCCGGTCGACGGCCGACGGGGCGCGCACCACGAGGTCGCGCGTCACCAGCCGGTTGCACATGCGCGTCATCGTCGACGCGTGCACCGCGAGATTGTCGGCGAGGGCGCTGACGGTCTGCGGTCCGCGGGTCGCGAGCACGACCAGCGTGCGGAACTGCGGAAGCGTGACCTCCTCGTTCACCGACGACAGGGATCGCGCCGTGATCGCGACGAGCGCTCGGCTCGCGCGCAGCAACGCATCGACGACCGGGTCGGCGGAGCCCGGTACGAGTGGCGATTCGCCGTTCATGGGATCTGGACCGTTCTTTTGGGGCTGCGGGGGGGATCCTACGGGCGCCGGGCTTGACCGCGCTTGCGCTTGCCGCATACATAGGAAACGGAGGGGGACAGATGGCTGATCTCGAGGCCCGGCTGCTCGACGTCGTCACCGAACGCGCGGTCAGCTTCGGCGCCGACGTAGACGACGACTACATGCACGACGAGGCGCTGACCGCGACGCCGGTGCGCCCGCTCGCAGTTGTACGGCCGAGCACTGCATCGGAAGTCGCGGCCGTGTTGCGCACGTGCGACGAGTTGGGCGTGCCGGTGACGGCGCGCGGCGCGGGCACCGGGTTGTCAGGTGCGTGCATCCCGCGCGCCGACGGCATCGTGCTGTCGCTCGAACGCATGAACGCGATCGTCGAGATCGACACGGAAAATTATGTCGCGGTCGTGCAACCCGGCGTGAGTCTCGACCAACTCGATGCCGCGCTCGCACCGCTCGGGCTCGTGTACCCCGTCTACCCGGGCGAGAACAGCGCGTCGCTCGGCGGCAACGTCGCGACGAACGCCGGTGGCATGCGCGCGGTCAAATACGGCGTCACGCGCCATCAAGTTCTCGGCCTGCAGGCCGCGCTCGCGAACGGTGAGCTCATTCGCACCGGTGGCAAGTTCGTGAAGGCCACGACCGGATACGACCTCACGCAGTTGATCATCGGCTCGGAAGGGACGCTCGCGGTCGTCACCGAGGCGACGCTCAAGATCTATCCGCGCCCACAACACAACGCCACGGTGCTCGTGCCGTTCGCGTCGGTCGACGACGTGGCGGCGGCGGTTCCGCCGATCGTGCGGAGCGGCGTGAACCCGCTCGTCCTCGAGTACGTCGACGGCGGGGGATTGGCGACGCTCGCGGCCCATGTCGGGCTCGATCTCGGGATTGCCGCGGACGTGCAAGAAGCGGCGCGCGCGTACCTCATCGTCGTGTTGGAGTCGCACGTCGAGGCGCGGCTCGACGAGGACCTCGTCCAGCTCGCCGAGCTCGTCACGGAGCTGGGAGCGATCGACGTCTACGTGTTGCCGCCGCATGCGGGTGCGCTGCTGCTCGAAGCGCGGGAGAAGGCGTTCTGGGTCGTGAAGGCGCTGGGCGCGAACGACATCATCGACGTGGTGGTACCGCGCGCGTCGGTGCCCGAGTACTTGCGCACGGTCGCGCAGATCGCGAACGACAACGCGTCGCTCGTCAGCGCGGCGGGCCACGCGGGCGACGGCAACATCCACCTGTCGGTGTTCCAACCCGACAACGACGTGCGGCACCGCGTGATGCACGCGATCATCTCGGCCGGTGTGGCGCTCGGCGGCGCGATCTCGGCCGAGCACGGGATTGGCAAGGAGAAGCTCGCGTACTTCCTCGAGCTCGAAGATCCGAACAAGATCGCGTTGATGCGCCGGATCAAGGCGGCGTTCGATCCCAATGGGACGCTCAATCCCGGCACGCTCCTCGACTGAAGGGTCTGCGATGAACGGTGCCCACGCGCTGCTGCGCACGCTGGTGGCGAACGGTGTCGACACGTGCTTCACGAATCCCGGCACGTCGGAGATGCACTTTGTCGCCGCGCTCGACGACGTGCCCGAGATGCGAGCGGTGCTCACATTGTTCGAAGGTGTTGCAACGGGCGCCGCCGACGGCTACGGCCGGATGGCCGGGCGGCCCGCGGCCACGCTGCTCCACCTCGGACCCGGTTTGGGGAACGGCCTCGCGAACTTGCACAACGCGCGGCGGGCCCGTACACCGATCGTCAACATCATCGGCGATCACGCCGTCGCGCACCAGCCGCTCGACGCCCCGTTGCAGTCCGACATCGAGAGCGTGGCGCGCAACGTGTCGCAGTGGATCCGTTCGTCGAATGCGCCCGCCGACGTGGCGCGCGACGCGCTCGATGCGATCGCGGCCGCGCGGGCAGGCGGCGTCGCGACACTGATCTTGCCCGCCGATGCGTCGTGGTCGGAGGGGGCGCAGACCGTACCCGCGGGCTCGATCGCGGTGCGGACCGCCCCCGTCCCCGCCGAAGCACTCGATCTCGCCGCCAAAGCGCTGCAGTCGGGTGAGCCCGCGGCGCTGCTGCTCGGGGGCGTGCTCGACGAAGCGACGCTCGTTGCCGCGGCGCGCGTCGCGGCCGCGACGGGCGCGAAGGTGTTGTGCGAGACCTTCCCCGCGCGGCTCGAGCGCGGTGCGGGGCTCCCGGCCGTGGAGCGGCTCGGCTATCTCGCGGAGTTCGCCGTCGCGCAGATGGACGGGCTGCGCCATCTCGTGCTCGTCGGCGCCCGGGCGCCCGTGTCGTTCTTCGCGTATCCCGGCAAGCCGAGCGAGCTCGTGCCCGACGGTTGCGACGTGATCGATGTGGGCCCGGGCCGCATCGCTGCACTGGCGAAGTCGGTGCACGCCGATGCAGAGCCGGCGCGCGCGTCGGCGGCGCGGCCCGACCGCCCGACCGGTGCGTTGACGGCGCAGTCGCTGGCGGCGGCGATCGGCGCGCTGTTGCCGGAGGGCGCGATTGTGAGCGACGAGGCGAACACCGCGGGCTTGTTCGTTGCGGGCGCGACCGCGGGCGCGCCCCCCCACGACTGGCTCACGCTGACAGGCGGTGCGATCGGTCAGGGGATGCCGGTCGCGACCGGCGCCGCGGTTGCGTGCCCGGATCGCAAGGTGCTGTCGCTCGAAGCCGACGGCAGCGCGATGTACACGCTGCAGTCGTTGTGGACGCAAGCGCGCGAGGGCCTCGACGTCACGACGATCATCTTCAACAACCGCTCGTACGCGATCTTGAACCTGGAGCTGTCGCGGGTCGGCGCGCGCACTGACGGTCACGCGGCCGAGCTGTTCGATCTGTCGCGCCCGCCGCTCGACTTCGTCGCGCTCGCGCGGGGGATGGGTGTCGACGCCGAGCGCGCGGAGACCGCCGACGACGTCGTGCGCGCGCTGGAGCGGTGCTTGGCCGAGCCCGGCCCGCACCTGATCGACGCGATCCTGCCCCCCGGCCTGTAGCGACCGAGCTTTCCGCGCGAGGCCGTGGGCGTCGCGACGAAGGAGCGGAGCCGACTGGCGGAGTCCCGAGCGTCAGCGAGGCGGGTATCCCGCCGAGCAGCGAGGGCGACAAAGAAATGAGGCCGTGGGCGTCGCGACGAAGGAGCGGAGCCGACTGGCGGAGTCCCGAGCGTCAGCGAGGCGGGTATCCCGGCCCGCAGCGAGCGCGACCCAGAAGCAAGCCGCCCGCTCAGCACGCGCGACCAAGCAGCAGATTCACGTCGCCGAATTCGTGCCAGAGGTAGCCCTCCTCCGACGCGGCCGCGTACGCGACGTCGAGCAGCTCGCGACCCGCGATCGCTTCGAGCATCTGGAGATGTGACGCTTCGGGTTCGTGCCAACCGGTGAGCAGGCCGTCGACCGCGGAGACACCCCGCGCCGGCGTGACCACCACGTCGGTCCAGCCTTCACCCGCGTGCACCTGGCCGCGCCCGTCCACGACCGACTCGAGCGCGCGCACGACGGTCGTGCCGATTGCGATGACGCGCCCGCCGCCCTCTCGGGTCTCGTTCACGCGTGCCGCCGTGGTAGCCGAGACGCGGTACCACTCGGGATACGGATGCTCGTTTGCCTCCAGTGACGACACGCCGGTGTGCAAAACGATCGGGCTGACCCCGACACCTTTGGCGACGAGGCGCGTCACGAGCTCGGGCGTGAACGGTCGGCCCGCGCTCGGCATCTCGGCGCTCCCCGGCTCGCGCGCGTACACGTTCTGGTACACGCTGAGCGGCCAGTCGCGCGTGACGTAGCCGTAGCGGATCGCCCGTCCGTGCACCGCGAGGTAGGTGAGCACGGGTTCGGGCAGGTCGAGTGTCGCGACCCACAATCGCTGCGACGACGGGAAGCGCGCCGCGAGGCGGATCGTTCCGCCACCGACCAGCCGCAGCACCTCACCGGGCGGCGCGTCGAACCACGGTTCGGTCGCGCGCCCGTTCGGGCGCCGCAATTCGACCAACCACAGGTCGGCGGGGAGCCGCTGCGACAGGTGCACGACGAGCGGTGTGCCGTCTTCGCCGAGCGCGTCGAGCGCGGCCGCGAGCGTGCCCGACGTGTTGACCACCACGAGGTCGCCCTCGTCGAGGAACTGCGGCAGGTCGTGCGCGTGCGCGTGCACGAGCCGGAGGTCGTGGCCGTACGCGACCATCATGCGTACCGCGTCGCGCGTGATCCCGCGCGCTTCGGGCGGCTCGGTCGCTTCGTGGACGAGGAGCGCGCTCATGAAGTCGCCCCTGCGAAGTCGCTCACCCGGTACCGACCGCTGGGTGGCGAATCGTGCAGCAGCTGAAGCAACGCGGGCACGACCGTCTCCGGTTCGGGCCGGTCGGAGATGTCCTCGCCCGGGAACGCGTCCTGGTGCATCTGCGTGCGCATGTCGCCGGGATCGAACGTGTACACGTGCACGTCGGGCTCTTCGGCACCGAGGACGCGGCCGATTTGCTCGAGCGCGGCCTTGGTCGAGCCGTATCCGCCCCAACCTTCGTACGCCTCGACCGCGGCATCCGACGTGATGTTCACGATCGTGCCGCGACGCGTACGCAGCGAAGGCAGTGCCCGCTGCGCGAGGGCGAGCGGCGCGAGCACGTTCGTGTCGTAGAGGTCTCGCAGTGCATCGATCGGGTAGCCGGCGAGCGCGGGTTGGGGCGACGGTCCGAGCCCGCTCGCGTTGTTGACGAGCAGGTCGACGCCGCCGAGTCGTTCGGCGGCCGCGACGAGCGCGTCGCCGTGCGACACGTCGGTGACGCTGCCCGCGATCGCGATGACGCGCGTCTGCGGCGGGAGCTCGGCGGCGGTGGCGGCGAGGGCCTCGGCGCCCCGGGCGTCGAGCACGAGCGACCACCCCTCGGCCGCGAGGGCGCGGGCAAGGGCACGTCCGAATCCGCGGGAAGCGCCGGTGACGATGGCGACGGGCATGGTGCGCCTCCTTCGTTGGCTCTGGGTCGGGCGAGTTTGCACCCGTACGCTCAATAACACAAGTAAATACTTTCGATATTCCGGCCGGGCAGAATGCCGCCGTGATCGGATCGGGAGACGGCAGCGAAGCGGCCGGAGGGGAGCGGAGCGTGGAGTCGACCCGGAGATTCGACGCGGCCGTCGTCGGGGGAGGCCTGGTCGGCACGGCGGTGGCCTACGAGCTCGGACGGCGGGGGGCCCGCACGGTGCTGTACGACCGCGGCGATCCGGGCCGCGCCACCGACGCGGGCGCCGGGATCCTGTCGCCCGAGACGACCAAGCGCGACGACCACGGATGGGTCGACCTGGTGCAGGCCGCGGGCGCGCACTACGACGCGTTGATTCCCGAGCTGAGCGGCGACACCGGTTGGGCGCGCTGCGGAATCCTGCAGCTCGCAACCCGCGCGAGCGACGTGCCGGCGTGGGAATGGGTTGCGCAACGGGCAACCGGCGCGACCGAGGTCAGCGCCGATGAGGCGCGGGCGATGGTGCCGGTGCTCGGCGAGGTCGTGCGCGCGTTGCACCATCCGCGAGCGGCGCGTGTCGACGGTCGCAGGATGTGCGCGGCCCTACAGCGCGCCGCAACCGATCTCGGTGTCGAAGTGCGCGAGGAGAGCGTCGACGACGTGCGGGCGCTTCCCGCCGACGCGGTGGTGATCGCGGGCGGCGCGTGGACCGGCAAGGTTGCCGCCCAGCTCGGCGTGCAGCTCCCGGTCGGCCCGTTGCGCGGGCAGATCATCCATCTCGGCGTTTCCGAGCACGACACCGCGACCTGGCCGATCGCGCAACCCGTGTTCGGCTACTACATGGTGCCGTGGGCCGACGCGCACGTCGCGGTCGGTGCGACCGTGGAAGATGTCGGCTTCACGCCCGAGGTCACCGCGGGCGGCGTGCACGAAGTGTTGCGCGAAACGCTGCGAGTCATGCCCGGGCTCGCGAGCGCGAACATCAGGGAAGTGCGCGTCGGGCTGCGCCCGGTCAGCGTCGACGACCTGCCGATTCTCGGTGCGGTGCCCGGCGCGCCCGGCTTCTTCGTCGCGACCGGCCACGGCGCGAACGGCTTGTTGCTCGGTCCCGTGTCGGGCGCGCTCGTCGCCGATCTGGTGTGCGGCAAGGAACCGGCAATCGACCTCGCGCCGTTCTCGGCGGCGCGGTTCAGCGCTCGAGCTTGAGCGCGCGGTCGGCAATGATGTTCTTCTGCACCTCGGTCGGGCCGGCACCGATCGTCGTGTAACGCTGCCATACGTAGTTGCGCGCCCAGAGCCCGCCGTCGATCGCGCCCGGTGCGCCCTTCAACAACGTGGCGGTCGGCCCGAGCACGTCGAGCGCGAGCTCGGCCAGCCACAGCGAGATGTAACCCCATTGCAGCTTGGCGAGCGGCACTTCGGGCCAGCCTTTCTCGCCCTTCAGGACCTTGGAGAGCGCACGCGCGATCAACAGCCGCGTCGCCTCGATCTGGATGTGGAGATCGGCGACGCGCGCCCGGATCGCGGGATCGCGGAGCGCGTCGGGGTTCTCGGCTTTCGCGGTTTGCAGCAGCGCGCGCAGGTCTTGCGCCATCGAGATGGCCTGGCCCGCGCTGCCGACCCGCTCTTGTCCGAGCGCGCCCATCGACACGAGCCAGCCGTTGCCTTCGTCGCCGAGACGGTCGCCGGCGGGAATCTTCACGTCGTCGAAGAACACTTCGCAGAACAACGAGTCGCCGGTGATCTCGCGGATCGGTCGAATGTCGATGCCGGGGAGCTCCATGTCGACGATGAACGCGGTAATGCCCTCGTGCTTGCGGCCGCGGCTGATCGCGGTCGGGTCGGTGCGCATCAGGAACAGGCCCCACTTCGCGATCTGCGCGCTCGAGATCCAGATCTTCTGGCCATTCACCGTGTAGTGCTTGCCGTCTTCGGAGAGGATCGCGGTCGTGCGCAGGTTCGCGAGATCGGAGCCGGCCTGCGGCTCGGAGAAGCCCTGGCACCAGTGCTCGCTCGCGTCGAGGATGCCGGGCAGCCACCGCGACTTCTGCTCCTCGGTGCCCCACGCGATGATCGACGGCCCGATCTGCACGATCCCGTTCGCGTTGAAGATGCCGGGCGCGCGGTACTTCGTCATCACTTGCGTGTAGATCACTTGCTGCGACGTGGTGGCGGCGCGCCCGCCCCACTCCTCGGGCCACAGGATCGCGGCCCAGCGCCCTTCGTTCAGCTTGTGCTGCCACGCCTTGCGCTTGTCCATGACGCCCATGACGCCGCGTGACGCGTCGAGATCTTCGCCCTCGGCCCACTGCTCGACGAACGGCGGCATCTCCTTGTCGAGAAACGCCTCGAGCTCGTCTTTGAACGTGAGGTCCTCGGCACTCCAGGCAAAGTCCATATTTCTTTGTCGCCCTCGCTACGGCTCGGGATGCCCGAGCCGCTTGACGCTCGGGACTCCGGCGAGCGAGCTCCGCGTCGCTCGCCGCATCGTGTGTTCCGGCAGAGACGCTACTGCCAACCTGACGGTAGTGTCAGGGTGTGGAGTTTGCCTTCTCTGCCGAACAGGATGCGCTGCGCGAAGCGGTGCGCGCGTTCATG
>Ga0335082_10009443_pt1 | contig 10591 bp, 11 predicted proteins | sample Lox_Sample_41_FD_206718 | JGI IMG/M metagenome (GOLD analysis project Ga0335082, IMG submission 206718) | Soil microbial communities from Loxahatchee National Wildlife Refuge, Florida, United States - Lox_Sample_4.1 | ecosystem: Environmental > Terrestrial > Soil > Wetlands | place: USA...
CATATCCTCCCCTGGGGCATCGCCGGATACACAGCCTATGCCGTGGTCGGCATCGGCGCCGTGGCTGCGTCGGTCGTGGGCGCGCCGCTGACGATGATCCTGCTGGTCTTCGAGACCACCTCCGACTACCCCGTCGCCATCGGTGTCGGCATCGGCGTGCTGGCGGCTACGGCGATCACCCGGCGCTGGTTCGGCTATTCGTTCGCCACTTGGCGGTTCCACGTGCGTGGCGTCGACCTGCGGGGCGCCTACGATGTCCGGCGTTTCGACGAGCTGAAGGTGCGCCGGATCCTCGACCGCAAGATCGTGAAGGTAAGCGCAACGGCAAAACCGGCAGAGGTCTACGCTGCCCTGGCGCCGAGCCGCCAACCCGTCGCCTTCGTGCAGCGCGACAACGGCGAGTTCGTGGGGATGATCGACGCCGCCGACCTCACCGCCGCCCTGCGCGACAGCGCCGAGGACGCCATCGAGGCCGAGAAGCTGGCGCAGCGCCCGCCGCAGCTGCTCACGCCGGCCGATCCGCTGACCGCTGCCCTGCACTACTTCGAGGCCAGCGAGTCGGTGGTCGCGCCCGTCGTGGCGCGCCAGGACGCCCCCCGTCTGATCGGGTGCGTGCACGAGGCCGATCTGCTGCGGCTGTACCTCGATGAGGCGGACCGCATGCGGCGGGAAGAGCTGGGGACGGTCGGGCTGTTTGCCGACGTCGCCAAGCGCGTGCGGCCTGGCGGACCCCCGTCAGCATAAGCGGACACCGGTCCTGTTACTGATTCATCGAGCTGAAGAAATCGGCGTTGGTCTTGCTGACCTTGAGCTTGTCGATGAGGAACTCCATCGCATCCACCACGCCCATAGGCATGAGGATGCGGCGCAGGACCCACATCTTCGAGAGCGTGGGCTTGTCGACCAGCAGCTCTTCCTTGCGGGTGCCGGATTTGGTGATGTCGATCGACGGGAAGGTGCGCTTGTCCGAGAGCTTGCGGTCGAGGATGATTTCCGAGTTGCCGGTGCCCTTGAACTCTTCGAAGATCACCTCGTCCATGCGGCTGCCGGTGTCGACGAGCGCGGTGGCGATGATGGTGAGCGAGCCGCCCTCCTCGATGTTGCGGGCGGCGCCGAAGAAGCGCTTCGGCCGCTGCAGGGCGTTGGCATCGACGCCACCGGTCAACACCTTGCCGGACGACGGCACCACCGTGTTGTAGGCGCGCGCGAGCCGCGTGATCGAATCCAGCAGGATCACGACGTCGCGCTTGTGCTCAACCAGCCGCTTGGCCTTCTCGATCACCATCTCGGCCACCTGCACGTGGCGCGAAGCCGGCTCATCGAAGGTAGAGCTGATCACCTCGCCCTTCACCGTGCGCGCCATGTCCGTCACTTCCTCCGGCCGCTCGTCGATGAGCAGCACGATGAGGTAGCACTCCGGGTGGTTGGCGGCGACGGCGTGCGCGATGTTCTGCAGCATCATCGTCTTGCCGGTGCGCGGCGGCGCGACGATCAAGGCGCGCTGGCCTTTGCCCTGGGGCGCGATCAGGTCGACGATGCGGGTGGTCAGGTCTTTCTTCGTCGGATCGGGCAACTCCATCTTGATCCGCTCGTCCGGGTAGAGCGGCGTCAGGTTGTCGAAGTTGATGCGGTGGCGCACCTTCTCCGGATTGTCGAAGTTGATGGTGTTGACCTTGAGCAGGGCGAAATAGCGCTCGCCTTCCTTGGGCGAGCGGATCTGCCCCTCGACCGTGTCGCCGGTGCGCAGGCCGAAGCGGCGCACCTGGCTCGGGCTCACATAAATGTCGTCCGGCCCCGGCAGGTAATTGGCCTCGGGCGAGCGCAGGAAGCCGAAGCCGTCCTGCAGGATCTCGAGCACGCCGTCGCCGTAGATCGCCTGGTCGTTCTCCGCCAGCTGCTTCAGGATGGCGAACATCATGTCCTGCTTGCGCAGGTTGCTGGCGTTCTCGATCTGCAGCTCTTCGGCGAAGGCGAGCAGGTCGGCGGGTGTCTTGCGTTTCAGTTCCTGGAGATTCATCGTGCTTTCAGGGGTGGGCTACAACGGAACAAGAAATGGCGTGGCCGTTGAGTGGTTGCTGGTCCCGCCAGCGATTGCGCCAATGCCCGGACGATAGACGGGCCCCTCGGGCGACTTCGAATCGTGCTTTTCGGGATTGGGGCGCGACGGGCGGAACCCGTGAGGAGTCGGCCCAATCTCTATCGGATGTCCGGGGTCGAGTCAAACCGAGATTGATGCTAGGCCGGCATAGTCAACAAACTCTTAACACCCGTGCTCTCAGAAAGGTTTCACGACGACCAGGATGACGATGCCGACCAGGATCACCGTCGGCACCTCGTTCATCAGCCGGTAAAAGCCGACGGGGTGCTTGTTGGCGTCGGTCGCGAAGGCCTTGCGCCAGCGGGCCAAGGCATGGTGGTAGATCGTCAGCAGCACGATCAGCACAACCTTGGCGTGGAACCAACTGCTCCGCCAGTTGTCGATCATCTCCGGCGTCAACAGGGTGAAAATGCCGAATATATAGGCAGCGATCATCGCGGGGTTCATGATGCCCCGAAGCAAACGCCGCTCCATGACCTTGAAAGTCTCGGCCTGCGTGGAGCCGACCGTCGTGGCCGCGTGGTAGACGAAGAGCCGCGGCAGGTAGAGGAGCCCCGCCATCCAGGCAACGACGCTGATGATATGGAGGGCCTTCAGCCAGGGATAGAAGCCGCTCAGCCAGTCCATCCTGCGTCCTTATGCCACGCGGTTGACACAGCAGGCGTCGCCGGCTGCGCACAGGCGTGGCCCGCCCTCAGAGCGCACGGGCGCCGCTGACGCCAGGGCCGCTCGGACCAGCTCGGCCAGACCGGCGATGAAGGCCGGCGCCGTTCCCACCGTCGGCACGCGCACATAGCCGGCCACGCCGCACTGCTCCGCCAGGTGCCGGTAATCCATATCGAGCTCCACGAGCGTCTCCGAATGCTCCGACACGAAGGCAATCGGGAACAGCACGACGCCGATGCCGGCGCGCCCGGCGCGGCGAATCTCCGCGTCCGTATCGGGCCCGATCCATTCGAGCGGACCGACGCGGCTCTGATAGCAGACCGTCCAGTCGGCGTCGGCCAGTTCCAGCGCCGCCGCGACCGCGCGCGCCGACCGCTCGACCTGCGACGGGTAGGGATCGCCGCGGCTGACGATCTTCTTCGGCAGGCCATGCGCCGAGAACAGCACCCGGAACCGCTTTCCCGTCTTGGCTGCGCACTCCGTGATGCCGAGCCGTATGAGCGCCGCGGCAGCGGCAACGAAGCCGGGCTGCGTCGGATAGCAGCAGATCAGCTTTGTCGGCACCCGCAGATCGACGGCCGCGGCCGCCGCCTGCCAGGATCGGTAGGACGATGCGGTCGTCGTCGAAGAGAACTGCGGATAGAGCGGCAGCAACACGATCTCGTCCGGTGCGAACGACTTTACCGCCGCCGCCACCTCCGGGCTCATGGGGTGCCAGTACCGCATGCAGCAATAGACCCGCGTCTCGCCGAAGCCGCCGAGCTGTTCCGCGAGAGCGTTGGCCTGGGCCTCGGTGTTCGGCAGGATCGGCGAGCGGTTGCCGATCTTGGCATAGATGCCGCGGGCAGTCGCCGCACGGCGGCCGGCAATGATCCGGGCCAGCAGCGGCCGCAGCGGCCAGGGAAGGCCGATGATGGCGGGATCATTGAACAGGTTGAACAGGAATGGCTCGACAGCTGCTGCCGAGTCCGGGCCGCCGAGGTTGAAGAGCACGACCGCGATGCGCCTGGCCGCCGCCACGCTAGCGCTTCCAGCCGTGAACCAGCTCGCACAGCGCCGCGACGTGCTCGGGCGGCGTCTGGGGCAGGATGCCATGGCCAAGATTGAAGACGAACGGCCCGCTGCTCAGCCGCTCGAGGATACCCGCCGCCTCTTCCTGCATGGCGTCTCCGCCTGCCACCAGCGCCAGCGGATCGAGGTTCCCCTGCAAGGCGACGTGCGATTGCAGGCCTACCGCCCATGAAGGTGCCACCGTCGTGTCGAGGCTGAGCCCGTCGCAGCCGCATTCCCTGGCATAGCGCGCATAGGAGGCGCCGATGCCGCGGGGAAATACGACGACCGGGACATCCGGATGCTTGGCCTTTACGCGCCGCACGATCTCTGCCGTTGGCTGCAGAGCCCAGCGCTCCAACGCCGCCGATGAGAGGACGCCCGCCCAGCTATCGAAGATCTGCAGAACCTCGGCCCCGGCTTCGACCTGCTGGAGGAGATAGCTGCTGGTGGCATCGACCAGCAGATCGATCAATGCCATGAAAGACTCCGGCTCACGGTACGCCCAGCCCTTGGCGAGCGCGAAATCGCTGCCGCCGCCGCCCTCGACCATGTAGCTGGCCACGGTCCAGGGTGCGCCGGCAAAGCCGAACAAGGCAACGGTCGGCGGCAATTCCCGCCGGACGGCAGCGATCGCGGTACTGACCGGCGCCAGGGTTTCCGTCAGCCGCGCCAGTGAGAGCTGGCGAACCTCACCCCCCGAGCGAATCGGCGCCAGGACCGGCCCCTGCCCCTCCTCAAAGGACACCCTTTGACCCAACGCATGGGGGACCACCAGGATATCCGAGAAGATGATGGCGGCATCCAGCGGAAAGCGCCGGATCGGCTGCAGCGTCACCTCCACCGCGAGCTCCGGCGTAAAACACAATTCGAGAAAAGTCTTCACGCGGGTGCGCACCTCCCGGTACTCCGGCAGATAGCGTCCCGCTTGACGCATCAGCCAAATCGGCACATGCGGCGCGGCATGGCGCCGCAGGGCGGCAATGACGGTTTTTCCGGGAGCCATGAGCGAAGAACTCGCTGTCTGAGGCACTGCTCTCCTCTTCCTACTATATTTCTAATAGAAGGTTGGAGGAGATAGTTGGAGGGCAGAAACCGGGGATCAAAGAAGACCCTCAAACCATGCCCGAGACTCAGCATTGCCAGATAGAGGAGCGGGCCGGGACTGTGAGTTAGGGGCATAGGCAATCGCAGAGCTGCTCCGGAGCGGAGAGTCGTGGGCAGCGCTGGTGGATAAGTCCTTGGAGAACAGGCCATGAGCTATCCGCAACCCCGGTAATCCCCGGTGTTCGGTGGGATCGCAGGGCTGGCGAATGACCATCGGCAGGATTTTCGGGGATGTGGTAATGAAAAGGCGGGTCCAGCGCGAAACTGCCAGATATCCCCAGAATGCAGAGGATTGGATGGCCGAGGAGTCGTTGACCGAGCATAAGGGCTTTCACCTCCACCTCGTGTCGGACGCTACTGGTGAAACCATCAACAGCGTGGCGCGTGCCTGCCTCGTGCAGTTCGAAGGTATCGAGCCGGTCGAGCACACTTGGTCGCTGATCCGTACGCCCGGGCAGATGGAAAAGGTGCTGGGCGCTATCGCCGGCCATCCGGGACCTGTGCTGTTCACCATGGTGAACGAACAACTGCGGGCGCTGCTCCAGGATGGGTGCCGGCGGCTGCAGGTGCCGTGCATCCCCGTCCTGGATCCGGTGATCGGCGCGCTCGGCAGCTATCTCGGTATGAAGAGCAGTGGCCTGCCAGGCCTCCAGCACGAGCTCGACGCCGAATACTTCAGCCGCATCGATGCCATGAGCTTCGCCCTCAGCCACGACGACGGCCAGTCCAGCTTCAGCTACGATGATGCCGATGTCATCCTGGTCGGCGTGTCGCGCACCTCCAAGACGCCGACCTGCATCTATCTGGCCAACCGCGGCATCAAAGCGGCGAACGTGCCGATCGTTCCCGGCTGCCCGCTGCCGAGCGAGCTGTTGGCAACCCGCCGTCCGCTCGTCATCGGCCTGACCAAAGACCCGGCGCAGTTGGTGCAGATCCGCCGCAACCGCCTCAACATGCTTGCCCACTCCGAGGCCACCGACTATGTCGATCCGGAGATCGTACGCCAGGAGGTTGTGGCGGCGAGGCGGCTCTGCACCGAGAATCGTTGGCCCGTGATCGATGTCACCCGCCGCTCGATCGAAGAGACGGCGGCAACGATCATCCAGATGCTGGTGCGCCATCGGGGCGAGGAGGCCGCGCTCGAGACGTGAAGACGGCGATCCTCGGTCCGACTGCAAAGGCTGAGCTCGCGGCAGCGTCGGCCTCCATTGTGCTGGCATCGGCGAGTTCCGCGCGCGCCGCGTTGCTGCGCGCGGCCGGGATTCCCATTCTGGTCGATGCGGCCGCCATCGACGAAGCCGAGGTGAAGGCGTCGCTGCGGGCCGCGGGGGCCGGTGCGGCCGCGGTCGCCGAGACCCTTGCGGAGCTCAAAGCGCAGCGCGTTGCGCGGCGGCATGCCGGCAGCCTCGTCATCGGCGCTGACCAGGTGCTGGAGTGCGACAGCGTGCTGTTCGACAAGCCGCTGGAGCCCGCGGCGGCACAGGCGCAACTGCTGGCCTTGCGCGGACGCCGCCATCGGCTGGTGAGCGCGGTCGTGCTGGTGCGCGATGGCGGGCGAATCTGGCATCATGTCGACCGCGCCGAACTGACGATGCGGGAGTTCAGTACGGGGTTTCTCGATCGCTATCTGGACGCGGCCGGCGAGGCAGCCCTGTCGTCTGTGGGCGCTTATCAGCTGGAGGGCGTTGGTGCCCAGCTGTTCGCGGCCGTCGATGGCGACTACTTCACGATCCTGGGGTTACCCCTGTTGCCGCTGCTCGATATCCTTCGCGAGCAAGGGGTCTTGCTGCCGTGACCGAGGTCCAGAGGCCCGGGACGATCGGCCTGACGCTGAGTGGCCGCAGCCGCGTCGCCGGGGTCATGGGCTGGCCCGTCGCCCATTCGCGCTCGCCGCGGCTGCACGGCTACTGGCTGCGCATCTACGGCATCGATGGCGCCTATGTCCCGCTGCCCGTCCAGCCGGTGCATTTCGCCGCAGCGCTGCGGGCGCTTCCCATGCTGGGATTTGCCGGCGTCAATGTGACGGTGCCGCATAAGGAAGCTGCTCTCGGCGTCGTCGACCGCAGCGATCCGACAGCGCGGCGCATCGGTGCCGTCAACACTGTCGTGGTCGCGCCCGACGGGACTCTCGACGGCCGCAACAGCGATGGCTTCGGCTTCATCGAGAATCTACGGGCGGGCGTGCCAAACTGGTCGGCTGCAGCAGGACCGGCCGTGCTTCTTGGCGCCGGCGGCGCCGCCCGCGCCAGTGCGGTCGCGTTGCTGGATGCCGGCGCGCCGGAGATTCGCATCGTGAACCGCACGATCGAGCGGGCTGAACGGCTGAGCAAGGACATCGGTGGTCCGTTGCGCATTCATGACTGGGCGGATCGTACCGGTGCGCTTGTCGACGCCGCGCTGCTCGTGAACACGACGACACTCGGCATGAGCGGCCAGCCGCCGCTCGTCCTCGCACTCGACCGGCTGCCGACCGGCGCCGTCGTGAACGACATCGTCTATTCGCCCTTGCAGACGGAATTGCTGGCGGCCGCGAAGGCGCGCGGCAATGCGGTGGTGGACGGACTCGGCATGCTGCTGCATCAGGCGCGGCCGGGGTTCGCGGCCTGGTTCGGCGTCGAGCCGGCCGTGACACCGGAGCTCCGGCGCTTCGTGCTGGAGGCGCCGGGCTGAGTCGCCGATGACCTCGCAACGCATGACGGTGCTCGGACTCACAGGCTCGATCGGCATGGGAAAATCGGCAGCAGCCCAGCATTTGCGCCGCCTCGGCATCGCCGTTCACGACGCGGACGCGGAGATTCATCGGTTGCTGCGGGAGGACCGCGCGACGATAGACGCAGTGGATGCAGCGTTTCCCGGCGTCAAACGTGAAGGGCGGATCGATCGCCGCGATCTTGGACGTCGCGTCTTCGGCGATGCCGCAGCGCTTGCGCGTCTGGAATCGCTGCTTCACCCGCGCGTTCGTCAAAGCACCGAGCGATTCCTGCGTCGTGCAGCGGCGGCGCGTCTGCCGCTGGTCGTGCTCGACGTGCCTCTACTCCTGGAGACGGGCGGCGAAGATCGCTGCGACTTCGTAGTGGTCGTGAGCGCGCCGGATTTCGTCCAGGCGGGACGGGTCCTGCAGCGGCCGGGCATGACGCGTGAGCGGCTGGCGGCCATCCTGAAGCGCCAGATGCCCGATGCCGCCAAACAGCGCCGAGCAGATTTCGTGATTCCGACGGGGCTCGACCGGCGCACGGCCTTGCAGGCGTTGGCCCGCGTCGTCAGACTGGTGCGTGATTCGGGGCGCCGGCCAGCGAGGGGACCCCATTGCAATGCGTGAAATCGTCCTCGATACGGAAACGACAGGTCTCGATCCGACCAGCGGCCACCGCATCGTCGAAATAGCCTGCCTGGAGTTGCTCAACCACATCCCGACCGGCCGCAGCTATCAGAGCTACGTCAATCCGGAGCGCGACGTACCGGCCGATGCCGAGGCGGTTCATGGCCTGACGGCCGAGTTCCTCAACGACAAGCCGCGCTTTGCCGAGATCGCCGATGCCCTGATGGCGTTCATCGACGGCGCGCCGCTGGTGATCCACAACGCCGAGTTCGACATCCGATTCCTCAATGCCGAGCTCGTGCGGCTGGCGCGCCCGTCCCTGGATGGCGGGCGCATCGTCGATACGCTGCAGATTGCGCGCCAGAAGTTTCCGGGGGCGCCGGCCAGCCTGGACGCGCTGTGCCGGCGATTCGGCATCGACAACTCGATACGGACGAAGCATGGCGCGCTGCTCGACACGGAGTTGCTGGCCGACGTCTATCTGGAACTGATCGGCGGACGGCAGGCCGGGCTGGAACTGCTGACGGCAGCGTCACAGACGACGGTTGTGCTGGCGGCCAGCGGCCGGACGCCCCGGCCGGCACGCCTGCACGTTGCAACCGCGGAGGAATTGATCGCGCATGCTGCGCTGGTGGCGAGGCTGAAGGATCCGATCTGGCTGAGTTAAGTCTGGAACCCTATGGCCGGTTTGCCGTGGCTGCTGCTGCCGCCTCGCGGTTCTTGCGCTTGAAGTCCCGGTACATGGCGGCGAAGTCGATCGGGTTGATCAACAGGGGGGCGAAGCCGCCGTCGCGCGTCATCGAGGTGACGATCGAGCGGGCATAGGGGAACAGCAGGCGCGGGCCTTCGATCATCAGGATAGGCTCCACGGTCTCGGCCGCTACGTCGCCGATCTGCACCAGGCCGCCATACTCCATCTCCAGGAGATAGATGACCTTGTTCTCGTGGTTGGCCTCCACCCTGACGCGCAGCACGACTTCATAGTTCGGTCCGCTCAGCGGCACGACCTTTACGTCGACGTTGACCGAGCCTTCGCGCAGCTCGGTGGCTACCCCGATGGTTGCGGGGGCACCCGGGCTCTCGAACGACAGGTCCTTGAGATATTGGGCCATTACGGTGATTGGCACGCCACGGATCGTGGCTGGCCCGAAACTGGGATCGGTCGGCTGGTCCGCCATGAACTCTTCCTAGGTTGTTGGCCGTGTGGCTAGCACGGAACGGCCGCCCGCTCAATCGCTGGACACGGCGGCCGGCGCGGCCGGCAGGACATGCGGGTCGAACCGGACGAGCTCCCCATTGCGCGCCTCGATCCCGGTGATGCCCCGGATGAAGCCCCAGTGGGTGATGACTGCCACGCGCCGCCAGTCTGGCAGGCCTTGGGCGGCGGTCCGGAAGCCGTGACAGCGTCGGCCGAGCTCAGCGTCGGTCTCTACCGTGGTCGGCCACCAGATCTCCTCGACGTGATCGAAGGACAGGTGTGGCCAACGCGCGGCCAACCGGCTGCGCGGCGTGCCGATATCGCAGCTGAAAGCAGCCCGCTCGCGCACCATCGGTTCGACCGTCATGGCGATCCCCGTTCCGGCCGCAATGATTTCGGCAGTCTCGAGGGTGCGGACGTAGGGACTGACCAGCAACCGCTCGATCCCGGCGCGCGCCAGATGTTGCGCCACCGCCTCGGCCTGACGGCGGCCTTCGGTGGTCAGAGGAGGGTCAGGGATGTTCGGATCGACGCGGGTGCGATTGTATACCGCGTTCCATTCGGACTGGCCGTGGCGAACGAGGATCATCGGCCGCTTCTTCTGCCAAAAGCGGCGACGCCGGCCCCGCCGTGCTTGCTCTTTCCGCTGCGATTGCCCATGTTACCCATAGGAGACCCCGGCACATGGCCGGCGGCCGATATTGGTTATGCCCGGGTGATCTACTGCAACCGTCCGGCCCGGTCCAGCCGCCTGCATTGCGGCCGCTCCGTCAATCGTTAACGAACCTCGCTGCGCGCGTGCAGATATAGGGCAGGATTATGGATAGCGGCATCAGCATCATCATTCTGGCGATGGTGGCCGTTTTTCTCATCGCGCGGCTGTACAAGGTGCTGGGGCGCCGCACCGGCCATGAGCGGCGCCCCGATCCCTTCCCGGGCACCGCCAATGATGATCAGCGACGCGACACCGTGCTGCCGATGCCGGATCGGACCCGCCCGACCCGAAGCGACGACGGAGCGGCGGCATCCGCCCCCGCAACGGCGACGGATGCGGCGAGCGGGCCGCTGCAGGCCGGCATCGCGAGGATCCGCAGCGCTGATCCGCAGTTCGATCCGGTGAAGTTCCTGGCCGGCGCGCGCACGGCCTTCGAAT
>Ga0335082_10009444_pt1 | contig 10591 bp, 10 predicted proteins | sample Lox_Sample_41_FD_206718 | JGI IMG/M metagenome (GOLD analysis project Ga0335082, IMG submission 206718) | Soil microbial communities from Loxahatchee National Wildlife Refuge, Florida, United States - Lox_Sample_4.1 | ecosystem: Environmental > Terrestrial > Soil > Wetlands | place: USA...
ACGTGAGCCTCCCGCAGCCGAGCCGCGCATCGACGATCGTACGGCACGCGGCGGGTCGTTGTCTCGGATGCGTCTCCAACGAGCGGGCTCGGCGCCTGGCTCTGCCGTGCCGTTCGTCGGCTGGCCAATCGGGCGACCGTTGTTATCTTGAGGCGTGATGCGGTTGCACTCTCTCTTGTTCGTCACGGCGCTCGTCTTTTCGTCCGTGCGCTCGTCCGGCACGCTCGAAGGTCACTCGGTGCGCGAGGCGCACGCGCGCATCGACGGCGACCTCGCGAAGAAAGGCCTCTCGTTCGGCAGCGCGGTCTACATCCGCATCTTCAAGGAGGAGGCGGCGCTCGAAGTGTGGCTGCGGCACGGAGCGCGATACGAGCTCTTCAAGACGTACCCGATCTGCGCGGAGTCCGGCACGCTCGGTCCGAAAGAGAGAGAGGGCGACGAGCAGTCGCCGGAGGGTTTCTACGGCGTCACCGCCTCCAAGCTCAATCCGCGGAGCAACTACCACCTGTCCTTCGACATCGGTTACCCCAACGCCTACGATCGATCGCTCGGCCGCACCGGGAGCTTCATCATGGTGCACGGCAACTGCGTGTCGATTGGCTGCTTCGCGATGACCGACCCCGGAATCGAGGAGATCTACTTGCTCGCGCAAGCGGCGCTCGCGCGGGGACAGCAGTCGTTTCCGGTGCACGTCTTTCCCTTCCGCATGACGGAAGAAAACATGCGACGGCACGCGCCCTCGCGCTGGGCGTCGTTCTGGTCGGATCTCAAGACCGGCTACGACGCGTTCGAAGCGAAGCACCTACCGCCCGACGTCGACGTCCGGGGCGGTCATTATGTCGTTCGGTAGATCTGCGGGCGTGATCGTCGCGCCGGTCGCCCTCGGCGCGTGCTTCGCGGTCGCCGCGCCACCGACGAAATCGGCGCCCGAGCCGGCGACGCCGCGAGTCGAGCCCGCCGTCGTGCCCGTGGAGGTCGGCGTGGACCAGCCCGGCGAGCCGGAGCCCGAGCTCAAGGAGGCGCTCCCGCCGAAGGTCGAGGCCGGCGGCTTCACGCGCAAGCTCGATCGCGCGAGGATCGCGGCCCGCGGCGCGCCGCGCGCCAAAGGGCTCGACTCCGCCGCGTTGCGAGAAGCGGCGCTCTTCGACAACGAAGCGTGGACCGGCGCCGCGCGCCGCGAGCTCCTCGCGTACCTGCGCGGCGGCGACGTGGAGACCGGCGCCGCGTTCACCGAGGCCGACGCGCGCATCGTCGCCCAGCTTCAATCGGGCAGCAGCGCCGAGGCCGACGGAAAGCTCCGCGACGAGACGATGGCGGTCCTCTTCGCGATGGGCCTCCGCCTCTCGCTGCGCAAGCCGATGGCGCGGGAGGTCCGTCTCGAGTTCTACCCGGGCGAGCTCGAGGATCTCGACGGCTGGAACCGCGAGATCGAAGAGAACGTCACGAAGAAGGGCGGCGGCTACCGCGACGTGAGCCCGCCCGTCGGAGAGGGCAGCATCTACGTGCGCGTCGGCCGCTCGATCGTCGCTTGCTATCGCGGCCGCGGCGGTCCGCCGGCCGCGCTGCGCGACGACGCCGAGCACGTCGCGGTCCCGACGAAGCCGGGCATCTACGAGCTCGGCCCGGCGCAGGCGCACGTGACGCGCAGCTGGTACTTCAGTCAGATCCCGTGGGGCGCGGAGATCCGCAAGAGCGGCGACGGGTACGAGTATCGGTCGCCTGGACGCTCCACGTGGGCGTGGGCGACGCGCAACCCCAAAAACACGCTCAAGATGCCGCTCGACGGCACCGACTTCGAGGGCCTGCCCGAGACGACACACGACGGCGTGACCTACGCGATCTGGAACAAGAACGACTTCGGGCCGATCGCGTGGAACCTCGTCCCGAGCGACCTCTACCTGCACACGACGCCGGACACGGAGACGGGAACGCGCCCGCCGGGCCTCGACAGGAGCCTTTCGTGCAGCCACGGTTGCGTCCACATCGACCCGCGGGAGCGCGACGAGATGATGACGCGCGGCTACCTCGGCGCGGGCGTACGATTCATCGTGCACCGGTGGGACGAGCATCTGCTGCCCGACCCGGTCCGCCACGACATGGTGCTGGGCACGGGCGTCGCGTCCAAGTCGTGAGCGGCACTGGACTTCCGCCCGTTCGGCGCACTACGTTTCGTCCGCAATGGCGACCAACGCGAGGCTCCGCGTCTACCGCGGCGACAACGACGGGGGAGATCTCCAGGAGTACGAGGTCGAGACCTACCCCGGCATGGTGGTCCTCGACGCGATCCACGACATCCAAGCCAAGCAAGAGCCCTCGCTCGCGGTGCGCTGGAACTGCAAGGCGGGCCGCTGCGGCTCGTGCAGCGCGGAGATCAACGGCAAGCCCAAGCTGATGTGCATGACGCGCATCACGTCGCTCCCCGAGGGCGAGCCGATCACCGTCACGCCGATGAGGTCCTTTCCCGTCATCAAGGACCTCGTCACCGACGTCTCCCACAACTTCACGATGGCGAAGAAGATCCCCGCGTTCGCGCCGCGCCCGAAGGACGCCGACGGCGTCTGGCGGATGCAGCAGGACGACATCGAGCGCATCCAGGAGTTCCGGAAGTGCATCGAGTGCTTCCTCTGCCAGAACGTGTGCCACGTCATCCGCGACCACGGGAAGAAAGCGGAGTTCGCCGGCCCGCGCTTCCTCATCGCGCTCGCGGGGCTCGACATGCACCCGCTCGACACGCTCGACCGGCACGAATTGATCAAAGAGGAGTTCGGCGTCGGCTTCTGCAACATCACGCGCTGCTGCACCGAGGTGTGCCCCGAGCACATCAACATCACCGACAACGGCATCATCCCGCTCAAGGAGCGCGTCGCCGACGACTACTTCGACCCGGTGCGCTGGGTGTGGCGCAAGATCGCGGGCGGCGAGAAAAAGAAGAAGGCTTCGCTGCCGGTAGTAAAGTAGAGCGCATGCACGAGCACGCGCTCAAGAAGCTCTCGGCCGCCGAGCTCGAGCCGGCGGTCGCGAAGGCGATGCTCTATCGCGAGCTCAATCAGCCGGAAGAAGCCGAGAGCATCTGCCGCGACGTGCTCGCGGTCGACCCCGCGCACCAGAACGCGCTCCGGGTGCTCGGGCTCGCGCTGACCGATCGCTTCGAGGAGGTCACCGTCGGGCTCTTCGAAGAAGCGACGTCGACGTTCGCGAACCTCGCGCAGGAGTACGACCGCGTCTACCACGAGGGCGTCGCCTGGGAGCGCCTCGGCAAGGCGCACTTGAAGCGCGGCGAGGGGCACGGCGCGCTCGGCGCGCTCGAGCACGCGCTCGATCACTACGAGCGCGCGGAGAAGATCGCGCCGCCGGGAAACCCGGACGCCGTCCTCCGCTTCAATCGTTGCGTGCGGCTCCTCCAATCGCATCGGCTGCTGCAAGACGCGTTCGACGCGCCGCACTCGCGCGTGCCCCATCTGGGAGACTGAACGCCCTACGCGCAGAATCTTCGACCCGCTCGCGCTCGTCACCCCCGCGCGAACGTGACAGAATGCGCCTCGGGGTACGCATGGGGACGCGGCTGCGTGTCTTGATGGTGGAGGATCTCGCGGACGACGTGATGCTCACGGTTCGCGCCCTCGACAAGTGCGGCTACGAGCCGACGTGGCAGCGCGTCGAGGACGCGACGACGATGCGCGCCGCGCTCGCCGACCACGAATGGGACGTCGTGCTCTCGGATTGGTCGCTGCCGACGTTCAGCGGCCCCGACGCGCTCGAGGTGCTGAAGGAGAGCGGCCTCGACACCCCGTTCATCATCGTCTCCGGCACCGTGGGAGAGGACGCCGCCGTCGACGCGATGCGCGCCGGAGCGCGCGACTACATCGTGAAAGGACGCCTCGCGCGCCTCGGCGCCGCCATCGAGCGCGAGCTGAAGGAGCACGACGAACGCCGCGGGCGGAGGCGCGCGGAAGCGACCCTCGCGCGCACCGAGAAGCTCCGAGCGCTCGGTCAGATGGCCGCCGGCGTCGCGCACGACTTGAAGAACATCCTCAGCCCGATGTCGCTCCACATCCAGAACGCGGGGCGCGCGATCGATCGCGGCGACCACGCGCAGGCCGGCACGAGCCTCGCCGAGGCGAAGGGCGTGCTCACGCGCGGCGTGCAGACCATCGAACGCCTCCGCGACTACGGGAGGCAGGACCCCGAGTCGCGCGCCGTCCTGGTCGATCTCGATCGTTTGATCCACGAGGCCGGCGAAATCGCGAAGCCGCGTCTCGCGTCGCGCGCCGGCAAGATGGCGCTCATTCGCGACGAGCTCGGTGCGCCGCGCGCCTTCCCGGCGCAGCCGGCGGACGTCGTCAACGCGCTCGTCAACTTGATCGTCAACGCGATCGACGCGGGCGGCGGCACGATCGTGCTCCGCACGGGCGAGACGGACACGCAGGTCTGGGCGCAAGTCGCCGACGACGGCCCCGGGATGACGCCGGAGATCGAGCGGCACGTCTTCGAGCCCTTCTTCACGACGAAGGGCGACGAGGGAACGGGCCTCGGGCTCGCGATGGTGTACGCGTGCATGCAGCGCCACAGCGGCTCGGTGAAGGTCGAGACCGCGCCGGGCAAGGGCACGACGTTCACGCTGTCGTTCCCAGCCGCGCGTTGACGGCCAAGGCCGACGTCTCGCGCGTGTCGAACGCCCATGCCGCGCTCGCTCGTCGTCACGCGCCCCTGCCCCATCCCGGCTCGCGTGACGGGCGACGACTGCGCGCACTGCGGCAAGCGCGTCCACGACCTGCGACGCTCGTCCGACCCCGCCGCGGACCTCGAGCGCCTCGGCGGGCGCGCGTGCGTGCGCATCCTCGTGAGCGCGCTCGTCCTCGGCGGGTGCAGCGCTGCCGACCTGCAGGCCCCCGTGCAAATCACGCCGACCGCGAGCGCCGACGCGGGCGCGGAGGCCGCCGCGCCGACGCCGCCGGATGACGTGTTCGTCGGCGAGACGGCCATCGCGGAGTGATCAGAGCGTGCCCTCCGTCGCGCACACGCCGAGCGACGGCGAGAGCGTGCCGCTGATCGTGGGCGCGGTCTTCGCGTTGATGCGGATGCGCCCGGCCGCGCCGCCGCCGCCGCCGGCGACCGACGCGGCTTGCGTCGCGCCGGGTTGCCCGTCGGTCGTGGATCCGGCCGCGCCGTCGCCGCCCGCCGCTTTGTCGGTGGCCACGGCGCCGCCCGCCGCGGGCGTCGCGTCGGCCGTCGCGTCGGAGCCGTGCGTGCCGCCGCCGCCGCCGCCGCCGTTCGCGGCGAGCGTCCCGCTGACGGTCACGCTCGCGCCCTCGATGAGGATCGAGCCGCCGCTGCCGCCGCCGCTCCCCTCCTGCGAGATGACGTTCTGCGGGTCGTACTCGCCGCCGCCGACACCTCCCTCGCCGCCGACGTTCACGACGCCGCTCACGTTCACCGCGCCGCACGCCGAGAGCTGAATCGCTCCGCCGGCGTCGCCTCCCGGGCCGACGCCGCCCGTCCCGCCGTTCGTGCCCGCCGCGAGCGGGACGAGCGTCGCGCTTCCCCAGCTCGTGCCGCCCTTGGACGCCGCGCCCGACAACGCGCCGCCGTCGCCGCCCGCGCCGCAGTATCCGCCGCCGCCCGCGCCGCTCCCGCCGCTGCCGCCCGCGCCGCCGCCGAGGCCGGACCCGTCGACGTTGGTGTTGCCGGCCTGGTGCGTCGCGCCGGGCCCGGTGGTCGCGCCTTCGAAGCTCGACGAGCCGACGAGCTTTCCGTCGATGGTGATGTCACCGAGCGCGACGATCGCGAGCGCGTCCCCGCCGGTGACGGTGACCGTGACGCCCGCGGGGATCGTGAGCGACTTCACCGCGAAGACGCCGATGGGCAGCCCGTTCGACTGCATGATCTCCGCGTAGTTGGACTTGCCCGACGCGCCGCCGAGGAGGCCGCCGAGGCTCGTCTGGATCGAGGCGTCGTGCGAGATGACGATGTCCTCCACGCCCGTGAAGTCGAGCTTCGAGAGATCGAGGTTCGACGGCGAATACGAGCAGAGACCGCCGGAGCCGGCGTCGGGGCTCGTGCCGGGCCCCCCGCTGCACGCGACGATACCCGCAAAAATCCCTGCCAAGCCAATCGTGGAAGCTCTCATGATCCGTCCTTTCTCCTGGGTTCACGCAGGGCGCGGCCGGGAGAGGACACGGCGGCGGACGATTTTTCAGCGAGGCAGGGCGGCGCGGGCGCGGGCGGTCTCGGGGTGGTCCTCGCCGAGCGTTCGTTCGAGGATGTCGGCCGCGCGGCGGAGCTCGCCGGTCGCTTCCGCGGTGCGAGCCTCGCTCTCGAGCGCCTCGCCGAGCTCGAAGCGCGCGCGCCCGACCGTGGCGTGATCCGGACCGAGCTTGGGCGTGACGATGTCGATCGCGCGGCGCGCGGCGGCCTCGCTGTCCGCGTAGCGGCCCGCGTGCCGGAGGACGCGCGCGTCGCGGACCCACATCATCGCGAGCTCCGGCGTGCTCTGGCCGAAGACCTTCGTGCGACGCGCGATGGCGTCGTCCATCAGCGCGACCGCTTCGTCGCGGCGGCCGAGCCCGTCGAGCGCGAGCGCGCGCCACTCGTCGGTGTACGCGATGTCGACGAAGTCGTCGCCGTGCACGGCGATTTCCTTCGCGCGCACGTCGAGGAGGATCGTGTCCGCCTCCGCGAAGCGTCCGAGTTCGATCAGATCGGGCGCGATGTTGGTCCGGCATCGCAGCGTGTACGGGTGCGCGGCGCCGAGCGTGCGCGCGAACGCGGGGCACGCCTTCTCGAGGAGCGCGAGCGCCTCCGCGTAGCGACCCTCGTCGCCGACGAGCACCGCGAGGTCGGCCTTCACGTCGATGGTGACGGGATCGTCCTCGCCGAGACGCTTTTCGTAGATCGCGAGCGCGCGGCGGCGGTGCCGCTCGGCGTCGGCGTAGCGCGTGAGGCGCCGGTCGCAGCCCGCGAGGTTCGTGAGCGTGCGCGCGAGCTCGATGCCGCTCTCGCTCTCGAGCTTCTCGAAGACCGGAACGAGGCGCTCGTAGATCGTCTGCGCGCCGAGATAGTCGCCCTCTTCGTAGTCGATCTCGCCGAGGAGGAGCGTCGTCTTCGCGGCTTCGAGGCTGCCCTTGCCGAACACGCGCTCCTGGATCTCGAGCGCGCGCGTCGCGGGTTTTCGGGCGCGCTCGAACTCGTCCATGCCGTACCAGGTCTCGGCGAACACATCGAGGAGGCGCGCCTGCACCTCCGGCTCGTCGCCGAGCTCCGCGACGCGCGCCTCGCCGCGCTCGAGGATGTCGCGCTGGGTGATCGTCTTGCCGCCGGCCTTGTGCGGGTCGAACGCCTGCAGGATCGAGATGATGAAATCCTGCGTCTGCTGGGCTTTGCGCGCTTCTTCGCGCGCGCGGCGCGCCTGCCACAGCGTCGACGCCATGCCGAGCACGAGCGAGAGCGCGAGCACGGACGTCACCGCGAAGGCGACGCGATGCCGGCGAATCATCGCGCGGAGCAAGTAGCTCCGCGCCCCGCCGCGCGCCTCGACCGGCGCGTGATCGAGGTGGCGGCGCACGTCGGCCGCGAGCGCCTCCGCCGTCGGGTAGCGGTCCTTCGGCTCGGCGCGGAGCGCCTTGAGCACGATCGCGTCGAGATCGCCGCGCACGCGCCGCTTGGTCCGCCGGTCGTCGATCGACGAGCTCGGACGCGTGGGCGTCGCGGCGAGGATCGCGCGCTCGACCTCGAGCCGATCGTCGCCGCGATACGGCCGCACGCCCGTCAAGAGCTCGTGGAGCATCACGCCGAGCGCCCACACGTCCGTCGCCGTCGTGATCGCTTGGCCGCGCACCTGCTCGGGCGCGGCGTAGTCGAGCGTCATCGGGCGCTCGTTCGTGCGCGTGAGGTCGCGGTCGTCGCTCTCGAGGAGCTTCGCGATGCCGAAGTCGAGCAGCTTGGGCGCGCCTTCTTCCGTGACGAGCACGTTGCTCGGCTTGAGATCGCGGTGGACGACGAGGTTCTGGTGCGCGAACTGCACGGCGTCGCACACGTCGGCGAAGAGGCGAAGGCGCGCTTCGACGTCGAGGTCGTTCTTCTTCGCGTGCGCGACGAGGTCGACGCCGTCGACCAGCTCCATCGCGAGCCACGGACGCCCCTCGTCGGTCACGCCGCCGTCGACGAGCTTGGCGATGCGCGGGTGCGCGAGGCGCGCGAGGATCTGCCGCTCGCGGCGAAAGCGCGCGACGGAGGCCTCGTCGGTCAACGGGAGGAGCTTCAGCGCGACGCGCTGCTCGAAATCGGCGCCCTCGCGGTCGGCGATCCACACCTCGCCCATGCCGCCACGCCCGAGGAGCGACACCAGCCGGAACGGTCCGACGCGCGTCCCCGCGCGCGCGCGCTTCGCGGCGGGCTCCTCGAGGAAATCGCCGGCGCGCGCGTCGGCGACGAGGAGCTTGCGCGCCTCCGCGCGGATCGCCTCGTCGCCTTCCGCCGCGAGCTTCGCCTCGCGGTCTCGCTCCGGGAGATCGAGCGCTTCGTCGACGAGCGCCATCACGCGCGCGAACCGCTCCTTGTCGGTCATCGCTCGCTCGCGCCGAGCTCGGCCATGATGAACGCGCGCGCCTTGCGCCAGTCGCGCCGCACCGTGCGTACGTCGACGTCGAGCGCGGCGGCGATCTCCGCCTCCTCGAGCCCCGCGAAGAAACGCCACTCGACGACGCGCGCGAGACGCTCGTCGAGCTCCTCGAGCCGCGTGAGCGCGCGGTCGACGGCGAGCACGTCCTCGACGTTCGAAGGGACGCCCACGTTCGAGAGCGACGTCACGCTGAGCGACGCGCCGCCGCCGCGTTTCTTCGCGCCGCGCCGCCGCGCGTGGTCGACCACGATCTGCCGCATCGCCGTCGCCGCGACGGCCAAGAAATGCCCGCGGCTCTCGAACTCGCGCGGCTCGGCGGAGAGCTTCATCCACGCTTCGTGCACGAGCCCGGTCGTGTCGAGCGTGACGCGCGGCCCGCGCATCTGCTTGCCGGCGAGGCGATGCAGGACCCGGTAGACGGCGTCGAAATCGGCGCCCTCGCTCGCGGCCAAACCGGACATGCGCGTCATGCTAGCGCGAGGACCGACTCGGTCACGAGCGCGGCGCCCGTGACGACGAGACCGGCGTAGATCCAGCGCAGGAACGACGGCCCGCGGAGGCGCGCGTTGAGCGCGCGGCCGAGCAGCGTCGCGACGATGGTGGCGGGCAGCGCGACGAGGTAGTCGTGCGTCACCGCGCGCGACCAGAGGCCCGCGATCGCGTAGCCCGTCATGCCGAGCACGCTCGCCGGGAGAAAGTACGCCTGGAGGGTCGCGCGGAACCGCTGCGCCGACCAACCGCGGAGCGAGCCGTAGACGACGAGCGGCGGACCGTTCATCCCGTACGCGCCGCCGAGGACGCCGGCGAGGAGGCCGCATCCGAGCATCCAGCCGAGCGCGTCGCCCTGGAGCTCGCGCGCCGCGCGCCGCGCGAGCGACCAAATCGCGAACGACGCGATGACGGCGCCGAGCACGCCCTTGACCACGCGCGCGTCGAGCGCGGTGAGACCCCAGAGCCCGATGGGGATCCCCGCGAGCGTCGCGGCGAGGAGCCAACCCGCGCTCCGCACGTGGACGTCGCGAAAGTCCTGGACGAGGACGATCGCCGCGACGGTGATCGACACGAGCACGGCGAGCGGCGCCGCGACGCGCACCGGGAGAAACAGCGCGAGCAGCGGCACGGCGACGAGCGCCTCGCCGAACCCGAACGTCGAGCGCACCAGCGTCGCGACGAACACGACCGCGACCACGCCCGCGAGCATCATTCGGGGACGACCGCGCCGGTCTTCGCCGGGTCGAGCAGGCTCCCGAGGTTCGCGACGACCGCGTCGCGCCCGGCGAGCTGCCCGGTCGCGCCGCCGAGGAAGTTCCACTCGATGAACGTGACGAGGCTCGAGTGCTCCATCGTCACGTGCGAGACGAAGTTCTTCTTCGCGAACGGCCCCATCGCGAGGAGCGGGACGCGCGTGCCGTACGGTTTCCCGTCGATGGCGCTCGCCGCGGGCGGCGCGACGTGATCGTAGTACCCGCCGCCCTCGTCGTACGTGAGGAGCACGAGCGTCGAGTCGCGGTAGCGCGAGCCCTCGATCGCGTCGACGAGCCCGGTCACGTACGCGACGCCGTTCGTGAGCGTCGAGAGCTGCCCGGGGTGCTCGCTCTTCCAGCCGACGGCGCGCACGAACACGACGGCGGGCAGCGTGCCGCCGGCCAGGTCCGAGAAGAGCTCGGAGTCGTCGCCGATGTGCGCGGGGTCGTCGCGCGTCGACGCGTAGAACTCGAACGGCACGTCGATGGGATCGAACGTGCACGGATAGAACGCGAGCGCGCCCGTGCAGTCGTCCGGCCGCGGCGCGCACGTGCCCTGCGCGGCGGCCGCGGCCTGCGCGTCGTAGCCGCCCGCGTAATATTTCCACGACACGCCCGCCGCGCTCAGCAAGTCGCCGATCGTCGGCCCGTCGAACTGTTTCTGCTGCGCCGCGCCGAGCGTGCACGCGACGCCGACCGCGCCTTGCGGACCGTACGCGTCGTCGTCGAA
>Ga0335082_10009445_pt1 | contig 10590 bp, 15 predicted proteins | sample Lox_Sample_41_FD_206718 | JGI IMG/M metagenome (GOLD analysis project Ga0335082, IMG submission 206718) | Soil microbial communities from Loxahatchee National Wildlife Refuge, Florida, United States - Lox_Sample_4.1 | ecosystem: Environmental > Terrestrial > Soil > Wetlands | place: USA...
ACCGTGACGAACTGGAATTTCGTGGCCTTCCGCGATGTGGCGACAGCGCTATCCACGCAGATCACCACAGCCACCAGTCTTGCGACAGCTACGCCCAACAACGTCAATGGTGCCTCCACGGTGGGGTCCAAGTGTATTCTTGGGTATCAGGGCGGTTCCACGGCTATTGTCAACAAGGCTCCGTCTGCTTCGTCGGCCATCGTCGGGCGGGCAAGCTGTGGTGCCAACGGCACGACTGGCCAGGGTTTGATTGGTGACTCCGTCATCATCGATTTTGGTGGTTACAACACCAACAGCGGCGGTGGTTCGGCCACGAGCATTGTGCAGCCGGGCGTTAAGTCGCTGGTGATGCCGCCGCTTGTCGTTGCCCCCGGCCAGCAGATCATGATCGTGCCGTGGTTCCCGACTGCAACCACAACGGGCTTGAACTATGAGTTCGAACTCACTCATATCGAGCGCTAAGTCATGACCACCTACACCAAGACGATCACTATCGCCGCTGTGGCGACGGGGTCCACCGACCCCTTTACGCTCTCTAACCCCGGTCAGGTGTCGCGGATTGTCGAAGATGTGGCCAACCACATCGTCGCTTACAACCCGAACACGTGGACGGGGGGTACGAACTTCACGATCAACATTGACAACGTGCCCGTTACGGTCACTTACACAATTGTTGGTACTTGAGGGGGGCCGTTATGAAGAAAAAAGCTAAGCCTAAAGACAAAGTCTCCAAAGTAATGACAGAGTTTAAGGCTGGTAAGCTTCATAGCGGTTCCAAAGAGGGGCCAAAGGTTAAGTCTCGTAAGCAGGCTATTGCCATTGGCCTCTCTGAAGAACGCAAAGCGAAGAAAAAGAAATGAAGCTAGTAATCCTCGACCCCTCCGGCTTAGCGCTAGATGTAGCTTTGCTCGCGCAGAGCCAAGGGGCCGAGGTTGTTCACTTTATCCGCGATAAGAAAGACACGGTCTTCATTGGGGAGAACGTGGTCAAACGGGTGCGGGGAGACCTGGAGAAGCACGTCAAGGACGCGGACGTGGTCTTCCTCCCCGACAACTCCGAGCTGATGACGACCTTCGACCGGCTACGGGAGTGCACACCGCCCTCAACCGTTTGGATCGGCCCCACCAAGGAGCACGCGCGGTGGGAGAGCGACCGGAAATATGGGCAGGACTTGCTTGACCGCTACGGCATCCCGGTTGCGCCCTACAAGGTGTTCTCCGACTATGACGAAGCCATTGCCTACGTGCAGAAGCGAGACACACGGCTGGTGTCAAAGCCCTTCGGGAGTGACCAAGATGATAAGTCCTTGACCTACGTGGCCAAGTCTCCCGAGGACATGATCTATATGTTGAACCGCTGGAAGAAGCTGGGGAAGCTGAAGCAGCAGTTCATGCTCCAGGATTTTGTAAAGGGCATTGAGTTCGGAGCCGAAGGCTGGTTCACTGGCGAGGACTGGGCGGATAGCGTGGGGTTCCACGAAGCCTTCGAGCACAAGGCATTCCTTGCCGGGGATATCGGCCCCTCCACGGGAGAGATGGGGACAGTTAACTGCGCTTGGAAATCCTCAAGCATTGCTGAGGCGGTGCTGAAGCCCCTCACGGCGCATCTCAAGTCCCACAAATATGTGGGCTTCATCAACATCAACTGCATCGTCGCGGGCAACGGCCGGGTGTACCCGCTTGAATTCACGTGCCGGCCGGGCTGGCCGTGTTTTCAGCTCCAGCTCTCCACGATCCGCGGCGACTTCGTCGAAGATCTCTACAAGAACCGCGCGCCGCGCTTCCGGCAGAACGTCGTGACCACGGGCGTGGTGCTGGCGATCCCCGATTTCCCCTACTCCCGGCTCACGGGCAAGGACGTGAACGGCATCCCGGTCTTCGGCTTCGACGAAAACAACCTGCACCATCATCCGTACATGATGAAACGGGACCGGGATGGGCAGTGGGTGACGGCTGGGGACAATTTGTGCACCATCACTGGCCACGGCAAGACGATCAAGGAAGCCACGGACAACGCCTACGCCAACGTGAAAGCTATTCACGTGCCCAATAACCTCATGTATCGCGTGGATATCGGCTATAAGCTGAAGAAGGTGCTCCCTAAGCTTCAGAAGCTGGGGTTCGGGACGCAGTTCCGCTACGAATAACCCCTAGACAAATACTCAAGACCACGTTATATACCTCCTGTATTGGGCTGGTTGCGGCCAAGTCTCCAGGGGTTTCGTCGCCTCGGGGACTGAGGGTTCAACTCCCTCCCAGTCCACCGTTTCAAGGAGGCGTGTCATGAGCATCGTGTACATTCAGGAGCTGGACACCATCGACCTGGACTTGCTTGAGGGCGAGTCTCAGCCGCCGGAGACGTATGCAGCCCAAAAGCTCCCCACGCTCAACAAGGCCGACATCCGCATTGAGTGCCTGAAGCTCTCGTGGAGCGGCATCCGCCGGTTGCTGCGTCTGCCTACGCATTTGCTTGATAAAGACTTGCGGGACAAGCAGTTTAAGTGTTGGGAACTACTTGCCAGTCATGACTTCAAGATTGACGAGATGACCTACGCAGCTTCGAAGACGAAAGAAGTTGCGCGTGATCACCTCGCCGCGCTCCTGGATATTCGCAACAAGAATCCGCAACTCTACCGGCTGCGTGACCGGGCGGTGATCGACATCACCCCGGATGCTTGAGCGTCTGCCTCAATGAATCCTGCACAGTGGCCCGCGTCGTCAAGCAGGAAGTCCGCGTACCATTGGCAAGGCTCGTTAGCTTTAGCTAAGAAACGAAGACACCTCATAGCTTTTGCACAAGCGAAGTTTTGGCACAGTGTTAGTCCCATAGGCTCTACCTCCAGCTGTCTATGAGCGCTCTAGGGATGCGCCAGCATGGCTCCTCCCCGCGCTCGTAGTCTACGTATCCACGCACACGGAACAAGCATTTGTATACGTTGCCTTTGATTTTCGTGATCTCCGCCGTGAAGTTCCGCGTCCCCGTCCGCTTGTTATGAAAATTCATCAGCTCGTTGTGCGGGATGAGGTAAGCGTCGATCTTCGTCGCGAATGCGAGCCGCGCCTTGCCTGCCCGCACATCGGCGCTCGTCATCTCGTTGTCGGGTTTCAACCACGCCATGCGTTTCGCCACAGGCACCGTGCCCCTGATCTCCTCCCAGTCGCGGCTGTACTGCGCACACGCGCTCTTGTAGACGTCCAGGAAATCAAGGATGCTTTGCTGAAGCGGCGTGCGTTCATGGACCTCACGGCTGTCCTCCACATGCGCTACCTGCGACTCGACCCAGAACTTGAGCAGCTCGCGGGCGGGGAATTTCACCATGCCCAGACTGTCGTCCGCCAGAAAACCGGGGTTTTTTTCATCCCACAGCTCGCGGCATGTCCACTCCGCCAGCGCCAGCAGTTTCGACAGGTAGCGCGCTTCGGGCGGCAGCGCCTTGTTGTCATAGCCGGCCACGAACGCATTCAGGCTGGCTTGGACGCGGGGGGTGCACAGGTGCCGTATCCAGCGCGGCCCCGCCAGGCCGTAGAGACGGTCGAAGCGGCCGTAGTCCTGCGCGCGAAGCAGCTCATACTGGTGCTTGTCCTCCGCCGAAGGCAACGGGAACTCGGAGACGCGCATTTCAGCGGCGCGCACGTCCTCCTGCCCCTGCGCCGCGCGGAGGCTGTCCAGGTAGCGCTCGTTGGAGGTGGAGAGGCAGATCGTGTTCCACGTCTTCGCTGGCCGGGGCGTGCCGTCCGCGTTCATGCGCCCTGGTGACGCGCCGTCGCTGAACGATTTGATGAAGTCGTGGATTTGCCGGGCGGAGCGCGCCATGCCGCTGACCGTGAACTCGTCCACGAAGGCCGGCAGGTTCGGGGCGCAGCTCACGTAGTGGTAAGCCGCGGCCTCGCTGACATTCTGCGGCGGGATGAGGACGGAGGGCCGGCCGTAAATGGAGGCGGCGGCCTTCAGCGCCAGCGTCTTGCCCCAGCCCGTGCGGCCGTGCACGTTGGCGATGATCCCGCCGAAGCGGTGGCCTTCAACCACCAGCCGCACCGTGGGGGCGACGAAACCCAGAAGGAACAGGCAGCGGCAGGCGAGCGGCACGCTCGGATCGTTGGCATACTCGCAGGCGAGGAGCTGCCACTCCTGATACAGGCGCTCCAGCTCCACGGGGTCGCTGTGCATCGGCTCCATGGCCTCCACGGTCTCCGTGAGGCGCGGGTTGGTCTTGTCATGGATGACGCGGGTCGCGCCACGCTCGCTGATCACGGTCTTGCCGTAGCCGAACGCGTACCCTCCTTGCTTGGGTTTCATCCACGCGATGGAGTTAATGACGGGGAGCAAAGGGTCGCCTCCTTCGGCTTTGATGCGCTGCTCGTAGGCGGCAACGCTGTCGAACAAATATTGCGTCACGCGGGGCGTGAGGGTGATGTACTCCCCGAGGATGGGGAGGCAGGCGCCTAGCTTGCCCGTAGGCAGGCTTGTTTCCTTCCACGTCCGCCCATCACTCTCCTGGTAGCGGATGAGCGCGGTTTTCTTCTCCGTCGCCGGATCAACGTAGAGGCCGTCCACGTAGAGCGGCTGCGTCGATACGGGGAGGTTCAGGGTGCCCTTGCCGTGGCGGTTGCCGGAGCCAACAACGATTTGCGCGCCGTCCATGGCGTAGCCGGGCGGCAGCACCAAGGCCGGGTCCAGCGCGGTCGCGGCTGGGGTTGGTGCTACCCTGAGGAGCGCCTGGCGCAGCGCGTTACCGCCGGCGCGGGCGTGCGGGCAGCTCTCGCAGATGGAGTGCGGGCTCGCCTCCAGCAGCGTGGCGCACTTGAACGCGTCCGCCCCGGTCAGGGAGTGAAGCTTCTCTTCCGCAATGGCCGGGTCAAACCGCGCCGTGTCGCCCCGGCTCCAAGCCAGGAACGCCTCGGGCCCGCCCGGCACGTAGCGCAGGATCGACGCGCACCCCAGCCACTCCACGTAGGCTTGCGCCGCCGGGTTGTCCCGGAGCTGGCGCACCTGTGCGCAGGTCTCCGCCACGAGCTGCGGCGTAAGCGTCTGGTAGCGCCGGTCATTCGCCGCGGCTTCGCTGTCTATGAGCTGCTGTTCTTCGACAGGAGCTGCCTTCGGCACGCGCGCCCCGCTGTGCCAGCCAAGGATCGCGACTTGCCGCCCATATTTTTCATTGACTGATCCCGGCACTCGAAGAAGCCGGGAGCGGTCTCGTGCAACGGGGGCATCATGCCCTTTGATCCCAAAGCGTTTAAATAAGCGCTCTCGATATACACGGTCAGCCTCCCAGACTTTATAGTCAACGCTCTCGGTGTAAGGCCAATAGATATGGAGTCCGCCTCCTGAGTGAACAAGCAAGGCGGCTTGTCCAAGCTCACGCTCAACTGGTTCAAGTGCTCTAATAGCTTCATCAACATCATGGTAACTGTCTTCCGTATCGCGAATATCTATTTCGTTGTGGCCGCACTTCGACCACAGCACGAGCCGGTTCATGCGCTTCAGCGCGCCTGGCGGGATAGGCCGGTCCTGCTTGTCCGTGAGCTGATCGCCCGCATCTACCGGCCGGAACGTCGCTACGCTGTGGAACCAGCTCGGTTCATGCAGGCGTGCGCCGAACTTGCGCAGCATGTCCTCGGTGGAGTCCGCCCAATAATGGGCGAAGCCATGGCCGGAGCGGTAGGGCTGGGCGAGGCACCGATGTCCGGCAGGGGCGTGGATTGCTTCGTAAAAGTCGTAGAGGTCCGTCTCGTTCATGCATCCCCCCTGAAAATCACGAGACAAAAAAAGGAGGGGGTTGCCCCCCTCCAGTTGCTTGCCCGAGGAGGCAATTACGATCCGGCGACTTGCCGGCGGATGCGTTCCTTCGCGACCTCCATCGGTGACTTCACGGCCGGTGCTGCGGCGGAGGCACCCCGGCTCCGGCGAGGTGCCGCGGCTTCCGGCTCATCCGTTTCGACAGTCTCCGCCTTGGCGGCACGCCCGTGGCGAGGGGCAGATTCCGGCTCGATCACGGTCTCGTACTCCGCATCCACCGGCTCACCACGCTGGTGCGTAAGGGCCTTGGGAACTTCGCGCTGACCGGGGCTGGAGAGCTGCGGGTAGGTCTGCGATGCCTTGTCCGTACCAATCCACGTCTCGAAGACGTTCTCTTCCTTCTGGCCCTCGATATAGGTCAGCTCGTCTTCCGTCACGAAGTCTACTAGCTCGAAGTCCATGATGTTCTTCTTCGCCGACCACTTCGCCTTGGTGATGACGAGGCTAGGAGTCACCACCATGCCGTTGCCGAGGTCCATTTTTGCCAGCTCTTCGATATAGCGCCCCCAGTTCGTGAGCGCGGCCGGCGAGATATGGAACTTGTGCACCCCAAGGTCCGTGTCGTCTTTGAAGATGTCGCCGCCCAAGGGCACGATGGCGAGTTTTTTCAGCTTCTGGCAAGCCGGGATGTCCTTGCCAGTGAGCTTCGACTTTGCCGACCCCCAGCGGGATTGCTCGCACAGGGCGCAGCTCTCGCCTTGCGGGCGGGGTGCCTTGCGATCCGGGTAGAACCCGTTGTTGGTGAAGCAGTCGGGGGCGGAGATGGTGTCGCCGTCATAGGCTTGGGCATACCAGGTGCGCGAGTCACCGGGGTTGGCTGCGATGGTCATGAACTCAAAAAACTTGAGTCCCAGCAGTGTCTCGTTGCCCTCCGCGTCGAAGGCGGTGAAGCGCTCGCTGCCGATTTCAACGCGCGGGAACGCATTGGTTTTGGGCATAGCGAACGCTTCGGCGTCGTTAAACTTCGCGGCGAATTTCGCCAGATGGGCGGGGATAGGCTTAGTCATCACTTCTCTCCTCTAAAGCACAGGGTGATTTTGCGTTCAGTCTTCACCCCCGGCGGGGGCTGTTTGTGGGTCTCTATGAACTCTTGTACAGCCGTCTTGGAAGCCCGGCGCTCCAGAAGCTCTGTCTGTCCGGTCTCCAGGACGTAGGCGAAGAACGCCTCCGCGTCCTCAACTTTTGCGGATAGCGCCTCGCTCGTGTAGGTCGTCCCCCAGCCTTTCAGGGGGTAGTTCTTAACGCCCTGGCGCTGGAGTTCAGCGAGCACCATGTCTTTCAAGGCGTCTCGCACTTTCTTGTCTTCCTTGAGCCGTAGCTCAAGTGCGGCTTCCTCTGCGTCGATGGCGTCCGCGGCTTCGCGCCAGGACTCCACGAGTTCTTTGAGTGTGAAATCAGTCATTCAGTCCCCCTCTAAGGCTTCTAGGAGCACCCCTTGCAGGCTCTCCCGTTTATCCAGCCTATCGTAAATTTTCTTCTCCTCGGGTGTGCCGCAGAGCTGCACGTTCAGTACACCCTTCGTCATGCCGCGCGCAATCGGCCGCGCCAGCGCTTGCTGATATATTTCGTTCGAATACGTGGGGAGCCACCAAACGAGCACCCCCGCCGCGCTCAGCTCCACACCATGCGCCAGCACGCGCGGGTCCGCGACAATCACGTGCGGGTGCCTCGTGCGCTCGAATAGGTCAATGGTGCGCGCCCGGTCTTTCTGCTTCGTGGCACCGTGGAGGGTGCACACACTGTACCCCGCCTTGCTGATCAGCGTCTTAACCAGCTCAAGCTGGGCCGTGTAGGGGACAAAGACAACCGCCTTATCCCTTGTAGACTCTAGAACTTCAAGCAGCTCTGCTGCCCGTCCCCCTGGCTCGAACTCCACGCTTCCAGTTCCAGTGTAAGCTGCTCCACCTGCGATCTGTAAGAGTTTGTTGCAAAGTGCAGCTTCGTGAGGAGCAGAAATAGTTCCTTGCTTTCCGAGGTCGAGGAAAGCGCTTCGCCGCATTGCCTTATAAGCTGCTTCAGTTTTATCTCCGAGCCTAATAAGTCTTCGCTCAGTTGTGGTAGCCGGGATTGCATAGCATTCCTCTCTTTTCACCCTGATAGATGGTTGCAGAATTTCATAGGCCGTGTCTGTGGCGTTGTCCTTGGGAACCCACGTAAACATATCCTTACGAATATGGGTGCGATCCCGGAACTTACTCATGCTCTCCCGGTAATCCGGCCGGATAGCCCTCGCCACGCCGTAGGCGTTCATAGGGGAGTTGGGCATAGGCGTGGCCGTTAGACCCCATACATTACGTCCAAAACCCAACTCGCGCATATACTTAGACCGCTTGGAGTTGAAGTGCTTGAATGCCGTCGCTTCGTCTACCACAATTGTATGGATGTCGGAAGTATGTACGGCTTGCCGGAACTTATCAGACAGTAGGCATTCATAATTAGTGATAAAGAACAGGTTATCACTACCGGCCACTTTTGCCACGCGGGAAGATGTTGCGCCAGAAAGAACACAACAACGTTCAGGAGCATCACATATAAGTCCATAATGCTTCTCCCATACAGTGCTTAAGGTTGTCAAGGGGGCTAAAATAAGAACACTACCCCCTATCTGACTCATAAGGTAGTCGCAGGCCCATATGGCTGTAGCCGTCTTACCCGTTCGTGTCTCACTAAGATCAAAAGCATACTGGTGTGACAACAAGAACTCCCAGCGGCGGATTTGGTTGTCCATGGGCTTAAACGGCCCTGGAAAGGCATAGCTGTCACTTAACCCCATCAAGCACCGCCTTAAGGATAAGGCCCTTCACTTCACCAACAGTGGCCTTATTCACAAGCACCGTAGACCCTTTAGCGGCCGCGACTTTATCAAACACGGCTTGCTGGGCTTCGGTGGGCTTATTGATCCCTTCCCGCTTCGTTTCGATTGCGACAAAAAGTCCCATCGTCCTTCCGACCATGTCCAGTGTGATTTTTATAGGGACGCAAGCGAGGCAATCGACCGTGTGGGCACCGAAGCCCGTGGGAACTGGCCAGAACATATAGGCACCCCACTCATCGAGCACTTGCTTCGTGGTCTTCTTGACTACGGCTTCAAGGATTTTGGGTTTCGTCATAACGACTTCTCCGTCCATACGGTTCACAAACGATAATGACTTTACGGCATAGGCTCTCATTAAACATGCCTATATGGCAGTCAGCCGCTTCAATACCGAGTTTGCCAGCCAACCAAGCATACCCCGCCCCTCGGGCGTAGGCTTTGGTGCACTTGTCTCGCCTCATTTTAGCTCGCCATAACGGGTCAAAGGCCGCGTGCGCAGCGCTCTTTAGCCTACGAAGCTTAGCGTTTGCTAGACGACCTAAAGGGGTTTTAGTCCCCGGATGACATCCCACCCAGGCTTCACAGGACTCACACATGTAGAAGTATTTGCCGTATAGTTCCGGCAGATGTGGATACACAGACTTCCCTGTCACTAATTTAGCTGTAATCTCACAATAAGGGCATTTGAGGCTCATAGCTTCTCCCCCGTATAGAACTCACACCGCTCTAAAGGGCAGAACGGACACAGCTTGCTCTTCTTAGGTGTGTCGCTCGTGTCCACCGTCGCCGTGCGCTCCTTCATCTTCCGCAGGCTCACGGCCGGTGAGAGGGTATGCACCTCCCCAATGGCCTTCGTCTTCAGCCACACGTAGAAACCGCGCCAGTGGCGCACGTAAGGGTAGTGGGCCTTCACCAGCGCGGCGTAGACGTTGAGCTGGTCCGGGTCTTCCCACGGCTTGCCGGTCTTCCAGTCGATGATGACGGCGAGGTCCATGTCCTCAATATTCAGGAGGTCAATTTTGGCCGTGAACCACGCGTTCGTACGCTTACACGGGTGCCCGTCCTCGCCAATGTGTAGCCACGGCTCCGCGATCAGGATGTCATCTTCCTTGGCCTTCACCGGGATGAACGCCTCAAGCCATGCATACTCGGCTGGAAGCGGTGCACCCTCGCTAACCCGGTCCTCCAGGAGCTTATGCACCTTGTTCCCCTCCCGCGCCGCTTCAGACTCGCGGTAAGGCAGCTCGCGGGAGATATACTGAGCACGCCCCTTACGGGGACAGGTCTCGAAGGCACGTAGTTTTGTATACGACCAAGGCGTTAGCGTCATCTCGCACCTGTAAAAAGTCGCGGCGGGGGGTCCGTCGCCGCTGTCACCCCTGTTCCGTCCAGTTGGCTCAGAACTGAAAAATTCCGTCCCATCTCAACAGCACGGCCGCGACAAGCAGCCATGCCAAGGCAATCAGGACGGCGAGCATCACGCCGCAGCCGCGCATAATTACTGCGACCTAACTTTTACGCACTTGTATTTGTAAGCCCACTCTAAAGAGGCTTCCCCTACTTCTTTGCATGCCTGTTCATCTTTGAATACAACGGGTGTCGTGACAGCCCTATATCCAGGACTGATCAGGTAGGCTATTACCAGTACGTATGTGGCTGTCATGGTCAGCGCCTCTCGGGTACAAACCGCTGCGCCATGCCAGCCGTCAGCTCTTCGGTCAGCTCAACCGGCGGGGCGGGCTGCGGGCGCGGCCGGCGACGCTCAGCCTCCACGTTCAAGATGGTGCGGGAGGCGTAGTCCCAACCGGCGGGAGAGAGTTTCTGAAGCGACTCGCGCAGGTTGGCGAGGATCGTAAGTTCGTCCATGTGTGAGCTTCCTTCTCTTAATATTTGGCCGTCAGGCCGGGGCAGTTGGCCACCCGCACGTGCGTGGCGGCGGGCAGCTCCGGCAGAGCCGTCAAGCCGGGGCAGTTGTACAC
>Ga0335082_10009446_pt1 | contig 10589 bp, 9 predicted proteins | sample Lox_Sample_41_FD_206718 | JGI IMG/M metagenome (GOLD analysis project Ga0335082, IMG submission 206718) | Soil microbial communities from Loxahatchee National Wildlife Refuge, Florida, United States - Lox_Sample_4.1 | ecosystem: Environmental > Terrestrial > Soil > Wetlands | place: USA: Florida...
TTTGAATCATGTTGTCGCTCGTGCTGGCGGGAACGTGGTTCCCTGTGGGCGAGGGTCAAGAAGGCTCGACCCTGACGAGCGACCCGGCGAAGCGGGCCCTCGCGGGGCGCGCGACGAGCGCATCCCCGCGAGGAATCCCTGGCTCGCAGATGGAGGACGACGGCCTCTCCGCTCAGAGGAGCGGAGCAACGGCGCCGACCGGCGCGACAGCCCCGACCCCGAGTCCAGCTGCGCCGAGTCCAGCTGCCCCTAGTCCGGCTGCCCCGATTCCGGCGGCGGTCGTGTGTACTGCGCCCACGCCGAGTCCGGCGCCAACGCCGAGACCCGCCGCGCCCACCCCGAGTCCGGCCCCGGCCCCGAGCGGCAGGATCGGCATCGGCATGATCGGGAACGCGAGGCTCGTGAACGGGATCGCCGCGGTCGACGCCGCGATAGCTCCGGGCAGCATCGGCGTCGCGAAGATGCTCAAGGCTGGCATCAACGTCGTGCCGAAGGCGGCCACCTGGGCCGCGGTCGCGGTGAAGGTGACGTTGAACATGAAGGGCGTGAACGAGTTGATCGCCGCCATGTTCGAGAACATCAGCGCCGACGAGGTGAGCGTCGGCGTCCACCAGTTCAGGCCCGGCGCAAACGCGCCGTTGGCGAAGGTCGTGCTGAACCCGGTCCCGCCGGCGAACGCGTTCATGCCGAACCCCCAGCCGGCGCCGCCGGTCCACGGCGCGAAGGCGCCGGTGAAGCCGAAGGCGGGCGGGAAGAGGCCTGTGGGACCGAGGAACGGCGCTGCGCCGATCGGCGCCGCAGCCACGGGTGGGATGAACGCGTTGAGGAGCCCCGTGGTGATCGGGGCAGCGAGCATGTTCGGGAACCCGGCGACGGTGATCCCGAGGCCCCCGAAGCCGGAGACACCGAAGGCGAGGGCGCCGATGGTCGCCGGTGACCAGACCGCGATGGGCCACGTGCCCGTGAGCCCGTTCCAGACCACCGGGCCGGTGGGCCACGCCATGATGGCGCCGGCCGAGGTGACGATTTGTTCTTCGCTTTGCGCCGTCGGCTCGTCCGTCCCCGCCGGGCTTGAACCGCAAGCGATGGAACCCGCGGCGAGGGGCAGCGTCAACACGAAGAGCGAGACGATGTTGCGAGATTTCATGACTGTTCCTTTCTTGAGTGCCTTGGAGCGAGGAACAGCTCAGAGACTTCCCCCTGTGCTTCCCTCCAAAACACGGCCGGTGCGTCCAGCAACGCGCGTACCCCTCGGTCGGGAACGCTCGACGTCGAGCCAGCGGCAGCGCTCGGGCAGCAGCACCCGATCGGCCTTGTTCGATGGGCCGAGTCGGCTCGGCACTTCCGAAATCCGCAGGCGAGCCGTCGCCGCGTCCGAGCAGCGAGAGAACGGCGATCGGCCGTGTCTCCCTGCCAGCATGTGGCTGCCATGCGTCAAGCGTTGGCGACGCTTCGATCGCGGATTGCTCGGCTCTCAGCGGTCGAGCGCTCGGGCAGTGCCGTAGCGCACGAATCGTCCTCGAAACACGACGGCCGCCACCAGCGCCTCAAGCCGTCACGCGGGAATAAAAGCGAAGCTGGTGCACTGGCGGGCACCGCCGTTGCTCTCGCCAGGCGCGCTGGCTGGGAGGGTGCGACCGAGACCGAAGGTCGACGACTGAGTCGACGTCGCGCGCGCCGGGCCATCGATCGAAAGAAAGGCAAAGGAGATAGGACAATGAAACTCAACATCGCAAGACTGAGCGCGCTCGGAACGATCGGTATCGGCGTGTTGTCGACGGCCCTCAACGTGGGGTGCGCGGCTGGAGCGGGAGAACCCGACCAGAGCTCGGAGGCCACCGGCAAGTCGTCTGAAGCGTGGATCGCTCCGCTCGGCATCGGCTGCGGCGGCGGCGGTGGTGCGGTGGGCACGTTCGCCTTCTCGTCTCCGCAAGTGATCAACACGATCGTGGCGAACACCTCGGCTCTGCAGAACGCGCAGTACCAGCTGTACGCGGTGAACAACCAGGGCTACCAGACGCTGGTCAACCAGCAGGCGACGTCGGCGACCCAGGCGATGCAGGCGATGCTCGCCCAGGCCTCCAACTTCACCTCGGCCCAGTCGGCGCTCGCTCAGCAGACGATCCAGAACGCGTATCAGAACACCGTGGCGCAGCAGAGCTTCGCGAACCAGCAGGGTTCGACGGTCGCCTCGGGCTTCAACAACGCGTACCAGACGAGCAATGCGGTCACGACGCAGGTCAACAGCGCCAACCAGCAGGCCTGGGGCAACAACGTGAACAGCGTCGCTCAGCAGAGCTCTGCGCTCAACAACGCGTGGGGTAGCCAGGCCGCGAACAACGTCGCCGCGCAGAGCGCGAACGCCTACGGCGCCAACTCGGCGGCGACCTCGGCGAATCAGTACGCGACGAACAACGCGTTCACGAACGCGTTCAACTCGGGCTTCACGGGGATGACGGGGTTCTTCGGCGGCGTGGTCTCGTGGGCGCTTCCGTTCAGCAACGCCACCTCTGCGTTCTCGGGTGCCAACACGGCCGCTGGGCAGAACGCGCTGACGAACGCGTTCTTCAACAACGGCTCGAACGCCGTGGCGCAGAACGCGACGAACGCGTTCTTCAACAACGGTGCGAACACCGCGCAGCAGAGCTCTGCGGTGCAGCAGTCGGCGTTCAACACGGGCTCGCACGTCGACAACGCGTCGACGATCGCGACGCAGCAGGCGTCCGCCGCTGGCAACGCGTTCAACAACATGAACGCGTTCCAGAACAGTGCGGCGCAAGGCTCGACGGCCACGGCGGCCGGCTCGAACCTCGCGTCGTCGACGGCTGCGAACCAGGCCTTCGCCTCGCAGACGCAGGCCACGAACAGCCTGCAGAGCACCGCCAGCTCGCAGTTCGCGAACGCGATGGTGTTCAACAACCTGGCCTACCTGAACGCCAACCAGTTCATCCTGCAGGCCACCACGGCCGCGACGCAGCAGAACCAGGTCATGCAGCTCTTCCAGGGGTACAACAACCAGATCAGCAACTACTCGCAGTTCGCGATCCCCGGCTGCTTCTGAGCTGACGTGACGTGCGTTTCTACTGAGATCTAGCCGAACAACAGCAGGCAGCGGGGGCCGGTCCGCAACTCACCGGCTCCCGCTGCCTCACCTATTTGGGGCTCACCAGAACCAGCCCCCCATTCCCAGCCCGGCTCCGCACATGCCGAAGCCGCAGCCCCCGAAGCCCGCGGCCGGGAACGACCCGAGGAACGGAGATCCCCAGGCGCCGCCCCAGCCGAGGCCCATGCCCGGGAAGCCGAAGGCTCCGAGGCCGCCGAAGCCGAGAGGCGCGCCCCAGCCCCAGCCCGTGATGAGACCCTGCTGCGTCTGTCCGAGCTGCTCGGGAGGAGTCACCGCGTTGTCTCGCTCCTCTTGCGTCATCCGCGGCGCGACCTGCTCGGCTGTGGCGATCACCTTGTCGATGTGAAGCTGGACCTGCCCGCGAGCCGGCGCCGGAAACGCCTGAACCGCCTGATCGATCAGGTGCTGGAGCGCGGCGCGGTCGATGGCGGCTTGCCGGAACTGCTGCGCGAAGGCGGCCTCGAGCCGAGCCGTCGCGTCGGCGATCTGCGCTTGCGCGGCTCCGACGAGTGCCCTCGCCTGCGCTTCGGCCTGCGCTTGCGCAGCCTCGAACGCGGCCACGCCGGGAGCCTGCGCGCCTTGCGGAGGCATGCCTTCCCGTGTCGGGGTGGCCTCCGGAGTCGGCGTGGCCGATGGCGTCGGCTTGGCCTGCGGGGTCGGGTGGCCCACGGGAACCGGAGTCGGTCGCGCGCTCGACGTCAAATCCGAAGTGGAGCTCTCCAGCGCTTGCGTCGGGGGATCCGCCGCCTTGGCGGAGCTGCCCATCGCGACGCCGAGCGCGAGCCCGGCAGCGACGGCGGTCGATGCGATCCTTTTCCTCATGACACACCTCCGCCTGCAGCGAGAAGCACTCCGCGCGCCATCGCACGTTGCACAGCTCTGACGTTCGGCGCCTCGGCCGACGTCGCGCTTCTCACCGGCGGCGCAAGAGCATCCCGAGCCCGACGAGAGCCACCGCCACGGCACCGAGCGCATCGTCCGCTCGAAGTGGACCGACGGCGCACCCGCCACCGCCGTCTCCGGACTGCGATGACGGCGGGTAGATCGAGCAGAGGCCGGCCGCGTCGTCCGCCGTCAGGTCGACGGCTCCGGGGCGGTAGTACGCGTACATGATCGACGTCGTCTCGGTCGCGTGCGAGAGCCCGAAGAAGTGTCCGGCTTCGTGCGTGAGGATCGCCTGCAGGTCGTACGCGCCGGCCGGAGGAGGCTCCTGGAGCACGAGCGTCTTCTGAGCCGAGTTGATCTCGGTGTACGCGGCGAAGATGCGGCCGTCGTCGACGCCGAACGTGACGGTCGTCAGCCCGAGGGCGTTCGACGGATCGTCGTGCGGCCAACCGGAGTCGTCGAAGACGACGTAGTCGTTGGTCGCGGCGTCGCACGCGGAGCTCGAGCTGCAGCCGGCCTCGGGGGCCTGCGGGATGGGACCGTCGTCGTACGCCTGGATGCTCGGCGGGCCTCCCGAGCACATGACGCTGTTCCAGGCGCCGAACGCGAGGTCTTCCGCGCGCGTGGCGTCGGCGAGCGATATCTGGGTGCTGGCCGCCGAGATGACGCCGATGGGGACGCGCGAGAGGGGCCAGTACAGCGGCGTGCCTTCGGGCCAGCACCCCGAGACCGCAGGGTTGTAGCCGTTGGGCACCTGCTTCGTCGTCGTCCGGCAGTAGGCGTGCGCCGGGCGAGCCGCCACCACGACGAGCGCAACGCAGAGTCCGACCGCGAGGACCGTCGCCGAGGAACGCTTGTCTCTCACTGACAGCATCCGGTGCACGAGGGCGAGTAGCAACGACCGTAGTATGCGCCCTGCGTCGAGCAGCATACCTCGCCGATGGGACAGGAGGGGCAGGCGCTCGCGTCACCGCCGCCTCCGAGGTTCCCGGTTGCCGGGCAGCAGGAGGTGCAGGTGTTCGGATAGCACTGGCCGAGCTCGATCGAGCCCGGCGCCGAGCAGCACGACTCGTTCGAGCCGCACGAGCCGCCGTTGACGCACGAACCGTTCGGAGCGCTCGCGCAGCAGCCGACGCACTGGGGCGAGTAGCAATTGCCGTAGTCGTTCGAGCTCGGGTCGCTGCAGCAGATGTTGCCCGCCGGACAGAGTTTGCAGGCGGCCGCATCCCCACCGGCGTCGGCGACGCCTCCCTCGTTGGCGGCGGCGTCCCCCGAGCCGGAGCTGCTCGAGCTGCTGCTCCCCGAGCTGGAGCCGCCGCTGCCGTCTGCGCTCGCCTCGCCGGCGCCGTCCATCGGGAAGCTCGCGTCGATGACGCTCGGCGAGCCGATCGACGCGTCGACGAACCCGGTCGCATTGGGGTGGGACCCACCACTGCACGCGACGGCGGCCATCGCTGCTCCGCACACGATCGACTCCACGTGCGTTCGCCTCATGCAAGCCTCCTGTCGACGGAGACTTAAGGCGCGGAAGCCCGACGGCCATCTCGCGATGCAGATGGCTCCGGCGCCGTCGCCTCCGCGCGCTCACCGTGGCAGCGAGCACACGCGCCGTCACGACGAGCGGTGCACTGGACGTCGCGCGGTCCGGCCCCATACGGCTCCGACGTGCGGCGATGCGAAGCCGATCTCGAAGGAGCAACGTCATGACGAAGTGTTCGCATTGGCTGGGCGCAAGCGCCCTCGCCTGGTTCGCGGCGCTCTCTGCCTGTGGCACCAAGGGTGGCGCGGGCAGCGGTAGCGGCAACGGCGAGGGGGTCTCGGGCGCCACCGCCAGCGCTTGCCTCGGTCAATTCGCGGGCGGCATGTGCGGCTCGTGCCTCGAGTCCGCCTGCGCGTCGGCGCTCGGATCGTTCGGGAACGACTGCGGCGAGTACATCGACTGCTACTGTCCGAACGGCCAATACAACGCCATGGAACAGGCGTCGCAGGCCTGCATATCGAAGGTCACCACCAACCCGGCGTGCCTTTCCTCGGCGCAGCAGATCAACAACTGCCTCCAGCAAAGCTGCAACAGCGCGTGCACTTCGACGGGCGGCGGCAGCGGGTCGACCGGCAGCAGCAGCGGAGGAGGTGGAGGCAGCGGCGGTGGCTCGACGGCGGCCTGCGGGATCTCGTTCACGAACAGCTCGTGCGCGAGCTGCGTCCAGGCCTCCTGTTGCTCGGAAACGCAGGCGTGCGCCCAGGACATGGCGTGCGTCGCCATCATCACGTGCATCCACCAGTGCGCCAGCGGGAGCTCGTCGTGCATCGAGAACTGCGTCTCGCAAGCGCCGAAGAACGCGCAGATGGAGCTGAACGCCGCGGGCAGCTGCTGGGCCAATTCGTGCACCGGCAGCAAGGGATGCTGACGCGACGCTAGAACGAGGCGCGGCACGCGAGGCCGCCGGCGAGCGGGCTGCACCCGATGGCGGCGGCGTTCGCGGCCGGATGTTTCGGGGCGAGGATCCAGAGCGTGACGCCCGCGGCGAGGGCAACGCCGCTGCCGACGAAGCCCACGATGGCGACGGTCTTCCAGCTGTCCGCTGCGCTCACGAGGTCGTTGCAGTGGCCGGGGCGCGTGGTCGGGTCGCTAGGCATCGGCGGGCAGCTCGAGTCGGCGTTGTACGCGTTGACCTCGGAGTCGTGCTCGAGCAGGCCGAGAACGCCCACGCCGGCGAAGACGACCGACGTGCCCAGCACGAGGAGAGCCGCGGTGTGATCCGTCGTCGTGACGACCGGGCCAGGCGCAGGGGCCGGTGACGACGTGGCCGCGGCAGGCGCGGACGCGGGCGCCGGCTCGGGGGGCGTGCTCGGGGCGATGGGCAGGTCGGGCACGGTGATCGTGGCGCCCTGTCCGTCGCTCGTGTGCACCGTGCCGGACCATCCGCCTCGCCCCGGCGCTTGCGCCTCGATGCGGTGATCGCCCGCGTCGACGGGCACGGCGACGCCCCACACCTGCGGACGCACCGCCTCGCCGTCACGCAGCACCTGCTCGTCGGGTGCGCTCGTCGGGACCTGGATCGTCAGTCGCCCGAGCTTCGGCTGGATGGTCGCCGCTCGTGCCCGGGCCACCGATTCGCGCTGCGTCTCACCGCGCTTGTGCGTCTGGTCCACCACGTCGAGGAACGCCGCCCACGCGCTCGCGAGCTTGCCCTGGTGCTCCAGGCAATCGGCCAGGTTGAACTCCGTGCCGATCGCGGGCGCCAGCCGCTGGCTCTCGGCGAGCTTGGGACACGCGTCGGCGTACTGGTGCTGCGCCATGAGCTTGCGCGCGTCGTCGAAGAGCACTTGCGCCGTGGCCACGTCGTCGCCCGCTGCCATCGCGCGCGACGGCGCCGCGCACGCCAACGCCAAGAAGAGCGCCGCGACGGCTGCGACCGAGGCCCCCGTCCTCATTGGCACGTGTACGTCGTCGCGAGCGGCACGCACACGCTGTAGACGCCCACGTTCGAGCACAGCGCCGTCCCCGGACACGTGTGCGTCGCGTCGCACGCCAGGTTGCAGATGTACGGGTTGCTCAGATCGCCGAAGGCGCCGCAGTTGCCGCTCAGGCACTCCTGCCCCGAGGTCGCGTTGCCGGTGGCCGAGCAGCAGGCGCCGTCCGGCTTGGTGCCACGCTGGTACTGGTCGGCCGGCACGCACTGCGTGGAAGGCGACGTGGGCTCGCAGAAGCCGTCGACCATCGCGTCGTCCCACGTGCAGGTGAAGCCGGAGAGGAGCCCCTGGCAGGCCGACTGCGACCCGTCGCACTCGTCCTCGCACATCTTGTTGCCGCCGCCGAGGTCGACGCAGTAGCGGTTGCGGCAGTCCTCGTTCGACGTGCAGCAGTATCCCGTGGGCAGCGCGCCTTCCGGCCCCGGGCCGTACGCGACGCCGCTCCCCCCGTCGCCGCCGCTGCTGCTCCCGCTGCTGCTGCCGCTTCCGCCGCTGCTGCTGCCGCTGCTTCCCCCGCTCCCGCTCCCGCTGCCGCTGCTCCCCCCGCTGGCGCTGCCGCTGCTCCCGCCGCTTCCCCCGCTGCTGCTTCCGCTCGCGCCGCTGCTCGATCCGCTGCCGCTGGACGCTCCCTCCTGCCCCGCGTCGCTCCCCGAGCCGTCGGATCCGCCTTTGAAATCGCTGCACGCGGCGATGCTGACGCCCGCGAAAGCGACGAGAGCCACGAGCCGCATTCGACGCAGATGATACCCCGCATCGCCGGTGAACACGTCGTCCCTGTGGTACGTCCAAGGGAGCGTCCACCTTCCTCCCCTTCCCCCCATGGCCCGCAGCACCAGCAGCAGACCCCCTTCGCTCCCGCCGGGCATTCCGGCGCCGGGCCAGGTGCTCGCCGGCAAGTACACGGTCGAGCGCGTGATCGGGGTCGGAGGCATGGGCGTCGTTCTCGCCGCTCGCCATGTGGAGCTCGACGAGCGGGTCGCCATCAAGATGCTCCTGCCGACCCTGTCGCCCCTCGGCGAGCCGGCGACGCGGTTCGTTCGCGAGGCGCGCGCGGCCATCAAGATCCGCAACGAGCACGTCGTGCGCGTGCTCGACGTGGGGCGCCTGGAGGGCGGCGCACCGTACATCGTGATGGAGTACCTCGAGGGGTCGGACCTCTCGCGCCTGGTCGAGGACATCGGGCCGCTCAAGGTGGAGGACGCCGTCGAGTACGTCGTGCAGGCGTGCGAGGCCATCGCGGCGGCGCACGCGCTCGGCATCGTGCACCGCGATCTCAAGCCGGCGAACCTCTTCCTCGCGCGCACCGGTGACGGGCGCGCGTGCGTGAAGGTGCTCGACTTCGGGATCTCGAAGATCGCCGAGGGCACCGCCGGCTCGCCGCGCGGGCTCACGAGCACGTCGGCCATCATGGGAACGCCGTGCTTCATGTCCCCCGAGCAGCTCCGATCGACGCGCGACGTGGACGCGCGCGCGGACATCTGGTCCATCGGCGCCATCCTGCACGCTCTGCTCACCGGGGACCCACCCTACGACGGCGAGTCGAACGCGGACGTCTCGGCCAAGATCATCCGCGACGCGCCCACGCCGATCCGGCAGATCCGGCCGGAGGTGCCGCAGGAGGTCGAAGACATCATCCTGCGCTGCCTCGAGAAGGACCCGGCGGCACGCTTCGGCGACGTCGCCGAGCTCGCGAACGCGCTGGCGGGGGTGACGAAGCGCGAGTCGATCAAGGCGAGCGCGGCGCGCGTGTCGCGAGGAGCGGCGGGAGTCGCGCCGACGCTGATGTCGCGCAGCACCGATCCCCCGCGGGCCGAGGCGCCGCCGAGCGCGCCCGTCGGACCCACGCGCACCGCGAGCGCGTGGGGCGAGACCGGCCGGCACGACGTGCCCCAGGGGCGCGGGCGCACCGCCTTGCGCGTCGGCGGGATGCTGCTCGCGGCGGCGGCGCTCGTCGCGATCGGCGCCGTCGGTGTCACGCGGCTGCAGCGGCAGGCGCCGGCGGCGGCGGCAGCGGGTTCGTCGATCCCGGTTCCGCCTTCCTTCGCGGTGACCACTCCCGTCCCCGAGTCGAGCGCGCCCCCGGCTCCGCCGCCCTCCGCCACGACGTCCGCGGCGGCGGCAGCGGCGAGCAGCGCGGCCGCGCCTCCCGGGAGGCCGGCCATCGTCCGCCGCGCGCCGATCGCCAGCTCCTCCGCCGCGCCCCCCGCGGCGCCGAAGCCGACGACGGGCCTGTTCGACGGCCGCGAGTAATCGCGCTCAGATCCCGAGCAGCCGCCGCAGCACGTCGTTCACGAGCTTCGGGTTGGCGCTGCCCTTCGTCTCCTTCATCACCTGGCCCACGAAGAATCCGAGCAGCGCCGTCTTCCCCGCCCGAAGCTGCTCCGCCTGTTTCGGGTTCTGCTCGACCACGCGCCGGCAGACGTCCTCGATCGCGCTCGCGTCGCTCACCTGCTGCATCCCGAGCTCCGCCACGACGTCCTCGGGCGATCGGTCGCTGCCCACGATCTTCGCGTAGACCTCCTTGGCCTGCTTGCCGCTGATGGTCCCGGCGTCCACGAGCCGTAGCAGGCTCGCGACCTGCCGCGCCGTCACGGGGATCGTCGCCGCGAGCCCGTGCGTCGTCACGTCGCGCAGCACCTCGCTCTGCACGAAGTTCGCGACGCGCGCCGGCTGCCCGTGCAGCGTGGCCGCCTCCTCGAAGAACGCAGCCACGCGCGGGTGGCCGGTGAGCACGCCGGCCGCCTGCGGCGTGAGGCCCATCTCGCGCACGAAGCGTTCGCGCTTGTCGCGCGGCAGCTCCGGGACGCTCGCGCGCACCTCGTCGACGAACGTCGCGTCGAGCACGAGCGGCGGCAGATCGGGATCCGGGAAGTACCGGTAGTCCTGCGCCTCCTCCTTGCTCCGCAGGCTGTAGCTCGTGCCCTCGCCTTCCTTCCAGCCACGCGTCTCCTGCACGACGCGCCCGCCGCCCTCGACGAGCGCCGCCTGCCGGTTGATCTCGTGCGCGATCGCTCGCTCGACGAAGCGGAACGAGTTGATGTTCTTCAGCTCCACGCGCGTCCCGAGCTCCTTCGCGCCCGCGGGGCGGATGCTCACGTTGGCGTCG
>Ga0335082_10009448_pt1 | contig 10587 bp, 8 predicted proteins | sample Lox_Sample_41_FD_206718 | JGI IMG/M metagenome (GOLD analysis project Ga0335082, IMG submission 206718) | Soil microbial communities from Loxahatchee National Wildlife Refuge, Florida, United States - Lox_Sample_4.1 | ecosystem: Environmental > Terrestrial > Soil > Wetlands | place: USA: Florida...
GCCGGCGCGCTGGAGGACGCCGCCGCAGACGCCCGTGGAACGCGGTACCCCGAGTGGGACGTTCATCGACGGCACTACCGCGCGGACTGGTGCACGGTGCACGAGGTCGGCGCGCGGCCGGGAAGCGTCGCGCCGCGGAGGGCTACCGACGCCCGTCGCTTGCGTCGATCGCTGGCCCGCCTCGGCACGGGCCTCGATTCCTGCCACCGGCAGGTGCAGGGCGACGACATCGACATCGATGCCGCGATCGAGGCGCGCGTGGACGCGATGGCGGGATCGATGCCCGACGAGGCGGTCTACATCGCGAGCCTTCGCCGCCGGCGCGATCTCGCCGTGATGCTGCTGCTCGACATCTCGGGCTCCGTGGCCGAGCCCGGCGCGACGACCGCCACGGTGCACGAGCAGCAGCGCGAGGCCTCCGCCGCGCTGATGGTCGCGCTGCACGATCTCGGCGATCGCGTGGCGCTCTACGCCTTCCACTCGCAGGGAAGATCTGCCGTGCACCTCGTGCCGGTGAAGCGCTTCGACGACGCCCTCGACGATGTCGTGATGCGGCGCCTCCACGGCCTCGTGCCCGGGGCTTACTCGAGGCTCGGCGCGGCGATCCGGCACGGCGCGGCGGTCCTGGAGGAACGCGGCGCCACGTCGCGCCGTCTGCTCGTCGTGCTGTCCGACGGCCTCGCCTACGACCACGGCTACGAGCGCGCGTACGGAGCGGCCGACGCGCGGCGCGCGCTCGCCGAGGCGCGCCGCCGGGGCACCGCATGCCTGTGTCTCAGCCTCGGCGCGAGCACCGATGCGGAGTCGTTGCGGCGCGTATTCGGGAGCGCCGCCCACGCGGCGATCCCGAGGCTGGAGGAGCTCCGGCACGAGATCGGTCCGCTGTTCCGCTCGGCGCTTCGCGCCGCGGAGGTGCGGCGGCGATGAAGCCGAGGGGCGCCCGCCTCGACGACGCGACGAGCGCGACGCGCACGCGGCCGTACTACGTGCCGGTCGGAAACGAGGAGCACGTCTTCCAGGCCGCCTTCCGCCAGGGCCTGTCGATCGTGCTGAAGGGACCGACCGGCTGCGGGAAGACGCGCTTCGTCGAGGCGATGGCCTATGACCTCGAGCGCCCGCTCATCACGGTCGCCTGCCACGACGACCTCACCACCGCCGATCTCGTGGGACGCTTCCTGCTGCGCGGCGGGGAGACCGAGTGGGTCGACGGTCCGCTGACGCGCGCCGTGCGCGAGGGCGCGATCTGTTATCTCGACGAGGTCGTCGAGGCGCGCCAGGACACGACCGTCGTGATCCATCCGCTTGCCGACCACCGGCGCCAGCTCCCGATCGAGCGGCTCGGGACGACGCTCGAGGCCGCGCCCGGCTTCTGCCTCGTCGTCTCCTACAACCCCGGATACCAGAGCGTGCTGAAGGACCTCAAGGACTCGACGCGCCAGCGGATGGTCGCGATCGAGTTCGGCTTCCCGCCTGCCGACGTCGAGGAGACGATCGTCGCCCACGAGGCCGGCATCGACCCGAAGCGCGCGGCGGATCTGGTGCGGCTCGCTCAGGCGATCCGCCGCCTCGAGCGCGCGGGGCTGCGCGAGGTCGCTTCGACCCGGACCTTGATCGCCGCCGGGCGGCTGATGGCCGAAGGGCTCTCTCCGCGCGAGGCTGCGCACGCCGCCATCGCGGGTCCGCTCGCGGACGACGCGAACGTGACGAGCGGCCTCGTGGCCATGATCGACGCGTACCTCGCCGACACGACGGCGTGACGCGACCGACGGAGGAACCATGTCCTACGAGAGCAGCGCGGAGCCGATCAAGGTCGGGTATCTGATGGACTTCCGGCTCCCGGCCTTCTACCCGAAGGAGATGCGGGACGACCTGACGAGGCCGTTCGAGCTGGTGTTCGAGGAGGGCCTGAAGAAGAGGCTGATCGACCGCAGGATCGAGATCGTGTACCGCGAGGTGGAGGGACTCCCGAAGGGAACCGTCAAGGCGGTGATCGACGCCTACGGCGAGCTCGTCGACGAAGGCTGCCTGGTGATCTTCGGCCCGAGCATCACCGACAACTGTGTCCCGACGCGCGAGGCGATCGAGCAGCGCTTCCGGGTTCCGGCGGTCAGCGTGACCGGCACCGACGACTGGCTCGGCGAGTGGACCTTCTCGTTCCCGATGGGCTCGCTGATCGAAGAGCCGATCTTCTGGGCGGATCTGCTCGGGAAGGGCGGGCACCGGGAGGTCGGCGTGCTCGTCGAGCAGTCGCTCGTGGGCGAGACCTACGCGAAGAGCTTCCGCCGAGCCTGCCGGGACGCAGGCATCCGAATCGTGGCGGAGGAGCAGATCGCGCAGACCGCGCAGGACGTGGGCGACGCGGTCGGGAAGGTGCACGAGGCGAAGCCGAGCGCGCTGGTGCACTGCGGCTTCGGCTTCGGAATCCTGCACGTCAACTCGACGCTCGCCGCGCTCGGCTGGGACCCACCCCGCTTCACGAGCACCGCGTTCCAGAACGCGTGGATCAATCCCGTGATGTGGAAGGCGTTCCTCGGCTGGACCGGGATCGATCAGTACGACGAGGGCAATCTCGTCGGCCAGCGCTTTCTCGATCAGTACGAAGCGAGCTGCGGCCGGCGCCCGCAGTACTGCGTGCCGGTGGTGAACCGGGACATCGCCACCGCGCTGCTCCGCGCATTCGCGGACGCCCATCCGCTGAGCCCCCGTGGTGTCAAGGAGGCGCTCGAGCGCGTGAGGATGCTTCCGGCCGCCGCGGGTGCGCCCGGCACCCGCGTCTCGTTCGGCAAGTGGATCCGGCGCGCGTGGATGGGCGCCGGCTACCTGGTGGCGAGAAAGCTCGATCCCGACGGGATCCACTCGCATCTCGTCGATCGCTTCGGTGAGGACTGAGACGATGGCTACCGCGCAGACCGTTTCACCTTCCGCAGGTCCGGCCGCCGCGCCGAAGGGGTCGCTGGCGACCGTGACCTGGATCGTCCTCGCCGTCGCCGTGCTCGGATTCTTCGCCTACCACGCGCGCCAGGGCGCCGTGTCGCCTCGCATCGCGAATCCGGAGGTGACGGGCATCCCCCCGCGGCCCGTGGAGTTCCTCTCCGGGAGGAGCGACGCCGACTGGCTCTTCCGACAACAGGTCGGGTGTGTCGTCATGATGCTCCTCGTCGTGGCCCTGTGCGTGCGGGCGTGGTGGCGCCAACCGGGCCATCCGTACGTGCTGATGGTGCTGGCCGCGACGGCGATCGTCTGGCAGGACCCGATCATGAACTGGGCGCCCTATGCGGTCTACAACCCGCAGCTCTGGCACTTTCCCGAGGACTGGCCCCTGGTCAGGCTCTCGCCGACGGTCGAGCCCTTCGTCGTGATCGGATACTCGACCTTCTATTTCATCGCCCCCTTCTTCGCGAGCACCTGGATCCTGCGCGGCCTCCAGGCGCGCGCTTCCGCCGACGCGTTCGTGTGGCGACGCCCCCTCGTCTGCATGGCGCTGCTGGTCTTCGTCACGGGCTTCGCCATCGACGCGGCGCTCGAGATCTTCTGCGTACACAGCGGACTGTATATCTACTCCCAGGTGATTCCCTGGGGCTCGCTCTTCGCCGGAACCACCTTCCAGTTCCCGCTGATCGTGGAATCCTCGCTCGTCACGGTGGTGATGATCCCGGCAGGCGTCCTCTGCTACCGGGACGACACGGGGCGCACGCAGGCCGAGAAGCTGGCGCAGAGGCTCCGCTGGTTCCGCACGCGGCCCACCCTCGCCACGTTCCTCGTGATGGCCGGCATCCTGAACCTCTCGTACTTCCTGTACGGCGCGGGCTTCGCCGCCATCCGCGCGGGCGGGCTCGCGACCTCCGTCGCCTGTCCCTATCCGTTTCCGGAGGCGAAGGTCTACGACCCGAACGGCTTCTACGAGCTGGCCGGGCAGCCCGGGCCGTTCTTCGAGGGCCACTGGAACACCTGGATGAGCGGCCAGCCGTCGGGGCGACCCGACGTGCGGCCGCCGGCGAACGGCGGACGTTGCGGGCCCCGCGATGGCTGAGCCGCGGAGCGTCGTGATCACGGGGGCCTCGCGCGGGCTCGGCCTCGCATCCGCGGCCCATCTCTACCAGCAGGGATGGCGCGTCGTCGGAGCGATGCGCTCGCCCGACGCGGGGCTCGAGCGCCTGCGCGCGGCGACGGGCGCCGCGGCCGGCGAGCCCCGCCTGATCAGCGTTCGACTCGATCTCGAGGATCCGTCGTCGATCGTCGACGCCGCCAAGGCCATCGAGGAAGCGGTCGGCGCACCCGACGTGCTCGTCCACAACGCCGGGATCGCCGCCGCGGGATCCGCCGAGGACATGCCGTCCGACGCCTTTGAGGGGATCTTCCGCACCAATCTCTTCGGACCGGTGCGACTCACGAAAGCGTTGCTGCCGTCGATGCGGGCCGCGGGCCGCGGGCGGATCGTCGTGATCTCGAGCCAGGGCGGCATCCGGGGCATGCCGGCGATCAGCGCCTACTCCGCCTCCAAGGGCGCTCTGGAACGCTATGCCGAATCGCTGGCGCAGGAGATCGCGCCGTTCGGCCTCGGCGTCACCGTGCTGGTGGCGGGAACCTTCGCGACGGACATCCTCACCGAGCAGACGCCCCACTATGGAGATCCGAGCGGACCGTACGCCCGACACTATTCGACCATCGATTCGAGGGGTCGCGCCGCGGTGGACCGCCTGGCGAACCCGCCCGAGCGCTTCGCCGAGGCGCTCGCCCGCGTTCTCGACGAGCAGGCTCCGTTCGCCCGACACGCGGTCGGGATCGACGCCCACATGCTGATGCTCGGCAATCGCCTCCTGCCGGGGCGTCTCCTGCATGACTGGATCCGTCGGGCGATGGGTCTCCCGGCTCACGGCGAGCTGCGCAGTCCGACGAAGAAGGAGAGCGAGCGGCAATGAGCGACGAGACCGATGTCCGATTCGAGGCGAGGATGTTGATCGACGGGAAGCTCGTCGGCGGCGAGTCCGGCAGCTTCCCGAACATCAACCCCGCCACCGAAGCGGTGCTCGGCGAGGTCGCGGACGCGTCGAAGGCCGACATGCACCGCGCGATCGACGCGGCCCGCCGCGCCTTCGACGAGACCGACTGGTCGACCGACCGATCCTTCCGCAAGCGCTGCCTCGAGCAGCTCCAGCTCGCGCTCGAAGGCGAGCAGGAAGCGCTGCGAGAGGAGCTGATCCTCGAGGCCGGCTGCCCGCGCATGGTGACGCACGGCCCGCAGCTCGACGCGCCGCTGCGTAGCGCGCTCCGGTACCCCATGCGGCTGATCGACGAATACCCGTGGGTGACGAGTCTCGGCGACGCGGTGGTCGAGCTCACCGGCCAGCTCACCACGCGGAAGGTGTGGCGGGAGCCGGTCGGGGTCGTGGGCGCGATCGTGCCGTGGAACTTTCCGTTCGAGGTCTCGATCCACAAGCTCGGTCAGGCGCTTGCCACCGGAAACACGGTGGTGTTGAAGCCGGCCCCCGACACGCCCTTCAACGCGACCCGCCTCGGTCGCCTGATCGCCGAGCGCACGGACATCCCCCCCGGCGTCGTCAACGTCGTCACCGCGTCCGACCACCTCGTCGGCGAGGAGCTGACGCTCTCGCCCAAGGTGGATCTCATCTCCTTCACCGGCTCGACGGCCGTCGGGAAGCGGATCATGGAGAAGGGCGCGGCCACGATGAAGCGCCTGTTCCTCGAGCTCGGCGGCAAGTCGGCCACGATCGTGCTGGAGGACGCGAACCTGTCGCAGGCGTGTCTGATCGGCATCGCGCCGTGCATGCACGCAGGCCAGGGGTGCGCCATTCCGACCCGCATGCTGCTGCCGCGATCTCGTTATGCCGAGGGCGTGGCGATCCTCGAGAACATGTACAAGAGCATCGCGCCCGGAGATCCCCAGGACCCGAGCACGCTATGCGGACCGGTCATCTCGGCGAAGCAGCGCCAGCGCGTGCTGAGCTACATCCAGAAGGGCATCGACCAGGGGGCGAAGCTCCTGGTCGGCGGCGTCGAGAAGCCCGCCGGACGCGACCAGGGGTTCTGGGTCCGGCCCACGCTCTTCGTCGACGTCGACAACGCGATGACGATCGCGCAGGAGGAGATCTTCGGCCCGGTGCTCGTCGTGATTCCGTTCGAGGACGAAGAGGATGCGATCCGGATCGCGAACGACAGCATCTATGGGCTGGCCGGCAACGTGATGTCGGGCTCGCTGGAGCGCTCGCTGGCCGTCGCGCGCCGGCTGCGCGCCGGCTTCATCGGGGTGAACGGCGGCGCGCCCTACGGCGCCGACGTCCCGTTCGGCGGCTACAAGGCCAGCGGGGTCGGCCGCCAGAACGGCTTCGCGGGCTTCGACCAGTACACCGAGATCAAGTCCGTCGCCTGGCCCGCTGCCTGAAGGAGACCCGAGAGTTGCAGCTATTCGACGACCTCGAGGATTTCGGAAGCTTCGACGACGCCGTCTCCGGCGACGTGCGCGACCCGTACACCGGACTCGCCCTGATGCGGCGCACGCAGCCGGTGCAGCGCCTCGACATGTCGGGGATGCCGCACGAGCAGTCGAAGCCGGTCTTCATGGTCTACCGCTACGACGAGATCGTCGAGGTGCTGCGCGACGGCGCCACCTATTCGTCCGGCATCGTCATGAACGTCTTCGGCGACGTGCTCGGGAAGTCCGTGATGCTCGGGATGGACGAGCCCGAGCACCGCCGCTACCGCTCGCTGGTGTCGGCCGCGTTCACGCAGAGGGCGCTGGCGCGCCGGCAGGACGAGCTGGTCGAGCGGGTGGCCGACGATCTGATCGACCGGTTCGCCGACCGCGGGCGCGCCGCGCTGGTCCGGGAGTTCATCTTCCCATACCCGACTCGGATCATCGCGGGCCTGCTGGGGCTTCCGCAGGAGGACTACCCGCAGTTCCAACGCTGGTCGATCTCGCTGCTGAGCTTCACCGTCAACCGCGAGCGCGGCATCGCCGCGTCCACGGCGCTGCGGGAGTACTTCGCTCCGATCCTCGCGGACCGGCGGCGCGAGCCGCGCGACGACCTCATGAGCACGCTGGCGCACGCGGAGATCGACGGCGAGCGCCTCTCGGACGAGGAGATCTTCTCGTTCCTGCGTCTCCTGCTCCCGGCGGGTGTCGAGACGACCTACCGTTCCACCGGGAACCTGCTCTTCGGCTTGCTGTCCCACCCCGAGCAGCTCGACGCCGTCCGCTCCGATCGCTCGCTGATCCCGCAGGCGATCGAGGAGGCGGTTCGCTGGGAGGCGCCGCTGCTCGTCATCACGCGCGTCGCGACGCGCGACACCGAGCTCGCCGGTGTCCCGATCCCGGCCGGCTCCGCGGTGATGCCGATGCTCGGCGCGGCGAATCGCGACGAGAACCGCTACCCGGATCCGGACCGCTTCGACGTCTTCCGCAAGCCGTTGCCCCCGATCTCGTGGGGTCACGGGGTCCACCTCTGCCTCGGCATGCACCTCGCGAGGCTCGAGATGCGCGTCGCGCTGAACCGGCTGTTCGACCGCCTGCCCGACCTGCGCCTCGATCCCGAGGGCGACGATCCGCACATCCGCGGGCAGGTCTTCCGCTCCCCGACGTCGCTGCCGGTCCGGTTCGGAACGCGGGCGCGCTGAGCCGTCATGGATCTCGGACTCGCCGGCGCGAACGTCGTGATCGCAGGCGGCACGAAGGGGATGGGCTTCGCGGCCGCGAAGTGCTTCGCGCGCGATGGTGCGAACGTCGCCGTGATCGCGCGGGGTCGAGAAGCGCTCGACGCCGCGCAGAGCCGCTTGTGCGAGCTCGGCAGCCCGCAGCCGCTCGCGATCCAGGCCGATCTGCGCGAGCTCCGCTCGATCGAGCGCGCGTTCGCGGAGATCGGCGAGCGATGGGGCGGTGTGGTCAACACGCTCGTCAACGCCGCGGGGCCCGAAGACGTGGGGACCGCCGGCACCGTGGAGGATCTGCCCGACGAGCAGTGGCTGGCGACGTTCGAGATGGGCACGCTGGCGGCCGTGCGCTGCGTGCGTGCCTGTCTGCCGATGCTGCGCGCCGCACCCTGGGGACGGATCGTCAATCTCTCGGCGCACTCGGTGAAGCGTCAGACACCGCGACTTGTCGCGTACACCGCGTCGAAGGCCGCGTTGACCAGCGTCAGCAAGAACCTCTCGCAGCTGCTCGCGCCCGAGGAGATCCTCGTGAACACGGTGTCGCCGGGGTCGTTCCTGTCCGCGGGACTGCGTCGCTATCTCGAGTCGCTGCCTGCCGAGCGCAAGGTCGATCCCGGCAACCTCCGCGATGCGATGCGCGTGATCGCCGAGGACTTCGGCCACCCCGCCTACATGCCCCGCGCCGGCGACCCGGACGAGATCGGCGCCGTGATCGCCTTCGTGGGATCGCGCGCCAACAGCTACATGACCGGCGCGGACATCAACGTCGATGGCGGATCGGATTTCGTGTGAGGTCGCGAGCTTTCCGAGGCGGCCTCCCGGGGAGGCCGCCTCGGCTGGCTCATGCTCGACTCACGGTCCGGTGAATGCGGGTCCGAGGAAGGAGACGAGGGGAATGCGGCTGTACCAGACCTGAGTGGCACCGCTCCGGGAATCGCCCCATCCGACGTGAACGAATTGATCGTCGGAGACGATGAAGGAGAAGTCGTCTCCCCCGCCCCCCGTCCCGAACGGCGCGGCCACGCTGCTGACTCGCCTGGGCGCACTGAAGACCGGCCCTTTGGCTCCCGCCTCGACACCGATCGCGGCCCAGACATCGTACGGTGTCGCCGGGTCGTTCGGTGCGCCGTGCCAGGTCCGCCAGACGAGGACCAGCTGTCCGACGGGACCCGAGGAGAGCCACGGCTTGAAGTGCGGGTTCGCCGGAGACTCCGAGACCTGCGTCGGTCCTTGCCAGGTCGCACCGGCGTCGCGGGTGGTGTAGACCTGGTTCTGCGTCCCGGTCGAATCGAAGACCGTCAACGCGAACTTCTTGCCGTGCCCGAGCGGGTTGGCCGCGAGGAAGGGCCGCGGCGTACTTGCGGCGCCGACGAGCGGAACGACGTGGCGATCCCACGTGGCGCCGAAGTCGGTGCTCGTCTCGAAGATCAGGCACGCCGCGCTGCACCCGCCCGGAGCCGGTCCTGCGACGTAGGCCTCCGCCAGCACGCCGTCGACGACGGCGATGTTGGAATCGCCGTCGATCTGGGGATAGGGGGGCCCGTCGATGGCATAGATGGGCTCGAAGGAGTCGCCGTGGTCCATCGAGGCCGTCACGAAGCGCTCCTGGATGCCGGCCGTCTGGATGTTCCTTGCGGAGAAGTAGACGATGTCCGTCGACTGGTCGACCGCCACCCACGGCCGGTCGAACACATCGAAGGGATGCCCCGAGCCCGGTGCGAAGACGCACGCCGGGCACCACGCCGGCGACCCCAGCGGATAGGGCAGAGGCGTCCAGGTCGACCCGCCATCGGTCGAACGAGCGAACGGATCGTTACCCTGAACCCTGACGCACACCGGGCCGTTCGGGACGCTGCCGGGCGGACAGTTCGGCGGGAAGCCGACGACCGAGAACGCGTTCGCGGCATCCCCTCCCGCGTACAGCGTGCCATCGGGACCGAAGGCCGCGACACCGTCCGCACACTCGCTGAAGACGAGGTTGCTCTGCTGCGGGAACGGAAGGTTCGACACCTGCCAGGTCTTGCCGCGGTCCATCGAGACCTTGCCGCCGCAGGAATTCGGCGGCGCCGTGCCGACGAGAGACGGGGGAACGGGGACGAGGAACGTGGCCCAGTCCATGAAGAGGTTGTCGGGATTCCTCGGATTGATGGCGATCTCCGGCTCGCCCGCAGAGAGGCTCGGTCCGTTGTCGGTGATGCTCATCTCGAGCGGCGCGCAGTTCTGAGCCGCGCCGACCATCGCGAAGGCGGGGAGAACGAGAGCGAGAGACCAAAGCGAGCGCAGGTTCATGGCGAGCACCTCGTGGAAGCGATTCGCGCGAAGGGCCGAGCGAAATCTGGTGCCCATCTTGAGCGGCGGGAAGCGGGCCTGGCAATCCGATCGAGGGACGAATTCGGGCCATGCGAGCGCGTTCGGGCCATTTCCGGCCACTTCGCTTGCGCAGCGATCATCCAGCGCGCGGCTGGCTAACCGTCGCGAGAAGTGCGCTGTCGGAACTGGCCGGGTGTCTCGCCCGTGGCGCGCCGGAAAGCCTGGGCGAACGCGGAGGACGACGAGAATCCGAGCGAATGGGCGATCGCCTTGATGGAGGGTTCGCTGCCCAGCAACCGCTTCGCATGCTCGACCCGGATCTCTGCGACGTACTCACCGACGGAGCAGCCCCGACTCGCGCGGAAGCCGCGCGTCAGCTGTCGCACGGAGCTCCTGCACAGAGCGGCCAGCTCCGTCAAGGTCGGCGCCGCGCCGACTTCGCGGACGCGCTCGTCGATCCGCCGGAGCCTCCACGGGGCGAGGCCGCCCGCCGCCGGACCTTCGCCGAGCGCGCTGCAGGTGCGGCGTAGCTCGATCGGCAGCTCGAGCGCGACGAGCTCGACGAGCATCTCGCTCGCGAAGCCCGGATGCCGCGCCTCCTCGGCCAGGCGC
>Ga0335082_10009449_pt1 | contig 10587 bp, 7 predicted proteins | sample Lox_Sample_41_FD_206718 | JGI IMG/M metagenome (GOLD analysis project Ga0335082, IMG submission 206718) | Soil microbial communities from Loxahatchee National Wildlife Refuge, Florida, United States - Lox_Sample_4.1 | ecosystem: Environmental > Terrestrial > Soil > Wetlands | place: USA: Florida...
TCTGACTCCATTCCTCTGGGTAGCAGTGGAGCTGGCTCGCACTCGAATTACCGGATTCCCCTGGAATCTGCTGGGCATCGCGCAGGTCGACAACGTCGCTTTGTGCCGCATTGCAAGTTGGACGGGCGTTTACGGAATCAGCTTCGAGATCGTTTTGGTCAACGTCGCGTTGGCTGCTGCATTCCTGGTTCCGCGCCCGCGACGCGGCATGATGCTCGCGGCTGCGTTGGCGGCGGCGGCCGTTTTGCAGGCTGGCCGATTGGTTGAAGCCCCACCTGCGCATGCCGAGCATAGTGCACTTCTGGTGCAGCAGAACATACCTGTTTCCGCCGATTGGACACCCATCTACTTTCGGCAGACGCTGGACTCCCTCACGAGCCTTACAGCGAAGTCCGTCGACAACGCGTCGGGTACCAAGCCGGATCTGATTGTCTGGCCCGAATCTCCCGCACCCTTCTTTACGAATGATGTTCACTTTCGTGAGCAGATGAGCCAGATGGCTCGTACGACAAGCGCCTGGCTGATCGTGGGATCGATCGGTAGCAATGCCTCGCATCCAAATGCCGAAGGAGAGCTCTTCAATTCCGCGGCGTTGATCAGTCCATCCGGGGATTGGATTTCCCGTTACGACAAAGTTCATCTTGTTCCGTTCGGAGAGTACCTGCCGTTCCCGAGCCTGTTCTCATTCGCGGGAGGACTGACAAAGGAAGTCGGGCAATTCGATCGAGGCACATCGCGCGATCCGCTGAGCACCGCATCGGCTAAAGTCGGTGTTTTCATCTGTTACGAATCCATCTTCCCCGACGACGTCCGCGAGTTCGCCAGCAACGGCGCTCAGCTATTCGTCAACATTTCGAACGACGGGTGGTACGGCGACAGCGGCGCCTACGCACAGCATCTGAATCAAACCCGCATGCGTGCCATCGAGAATAGTCGTTGGCTGCTGAGTGCGACCGACACAGGGGTGACTGCATCCATTGATCCCTGGGGCCGCGTCGTGGCGCGTCTCGAGCGAAAGGAACGCGCCGCAGTCGTCGCCCCCTATGCTCCCGCCAGCGTTACCACCTTCTACACACGTCACGGTGATTGGTTCGCGTTTGCCTGTGCGATAATTTCGATGGCAGCGCTCGTGGAGCGCTTCATCTATCACCGCAAGAAGGTTGACACCTCCGCATGAATCAAGAGTTCGAACAGGAATACGAGAAGCTGAGCAAAAAGTCCCACGATCTCCGGGAGTATCTTTGACGCGGACAAGGTTCGTCCGCAGCTAGCCGAAATCGAGAAGCAGGCCGCCGACCCGAATCTGTGGTCGAATCCGCAGCGCTCGCAGCAGGTGATGCGTGAGAAGAAGCGCCTGGAGCACGTTCTCGCCACCGATGCCGACCTGGCCCGCCGCGCCGATGATATCGCCGCGTACTTCGACCTGGGCAAAGAGGGCGAAAATGTCGACGCCGATCTTAGTCGCGAGATTACCTCTCTTCGGGATCTGATCGACAAGCTCGAGACCGAAACTCTGCTGTCGGGAGAGAACGATCCGCGCAATGCGATCATGACGATTCATCCGGGTGCCGGCGGAACCGAGTCCCAGGATTGGGCCGACATGCTTCTGCGCATGTACTTGAGATGGGCGGAGCGGCAAGGGTTTGAAACTATTCTTTATGACTATCAGCCGGGCGAAGAAGCGGGACTAAAGTCCGCAACATTTGCCGTCAATGGCGAATACGCGTTTGGTCTTCTGCAAAGTGAGATTGGCGTACATCGCCTGGTGCGCATCTCCCCATTCGATCAGGCCAAGCGTCGTCATACTTCGTTCGCGAGCGTCTTCGTATCTCCGGAAATCGACGACAGCATTGAGATCGTGATCAAACCGGAAGACATTCGTGTCGATACGTACAGGTCGAGCGGCAAAGGCGGGCAGCACGTGAATACCACGGACTCCGCTGTGCGCATTACTCACATTCCGACAGGACTGGTCGCCAACTGCCAGAACGAACGCTCGCAGCACAAGAACCGCGAGCGTGCCATGAGCATGCTGCGTTCGAAGCTCTACGAATTTGAGATGGAGAAGAAGCGCGCTGCCACGAAGAAGATTGAAGACTCCAAGCTCGACATCGACTTCGGATCGCAAATTCGTTCTTATGTGCTGCAACCGTACCGCATGGTCAAGGATCACCGGACGAAGACCGAAATTGGGGACGTCGATCGAGTTCTCGACGGAGACTTGCAACTCCTTATCCGCGCCTACCTGCTTGCGCGCCGTGGAGAGAAGCAATGATTTGTTTGCGGTCCGGCTTTGTCGTTCTGAGAGCCCACAATGGGTACTGCGCAAAGGACCGATGTAACTTGCAAAAATTGCCCCGGCTCTTATGCTGGAAGAAGCAGCAATGAGCAGGCAATCCCGTTCCCGAAAAGCAGCCATCAAACTCGGACCACGATTCCTCCGGGCCTTTCAATTCGCCGCTGAGAAGCACAAGGGCCAGACACGGAAAGCGTCTTCCATCCCCTACATCGCCCATCTCATCGGCGTAGCTTCTCTAGTTCTCGAAGCCGGAGGCGACGAAGACCTCGCCATCGCCGCTCTGCTGCACGACGTGGTGGAAGACTGCGGCGGCGCCCCAATGCTTAAGGAAGTGCGGCGCAGGTTTGGGAAACGAGTTGCGGATATCGTTGACGGCTGCACGGATGCTTACGAAACTCCGAAGCCTCCATGGCGCGAGCGCAAAGAAAGTTACATCGAGCGCCTGAAGTCCGAAAGCCCCGACACGCGCCTTGTTTCGGCCGCGGACAAGCTCAACAACATCCGCTCCATCATCAGTGACTATCGTACTGTCGGCGAATCCCTCTGGTCACGGTTTAACGGCAAGCGCGAGGGTACTCTTTGGTACTATCGAACTTTGCGGGATGAATTTCTGCGTTCGAGGCCGAATCGGGTTACCAGTGCATTCGACTTGGCGGTCAAGGAACTCGAAGAACTGACTGCAAAGAGATGAGCGATCAGTAGACTGCACGTAGGGAATCTGGAGGTTGCTCGCAGGCTCATACCTTCTGCCAGTGCTCATCGCTCATAGCTAGACTTATGCGCATGATTGATCAAATCCGCGCTTCCAAACTGCCCTCCAACATGATGCAGTTTGCTGCTCGCGGTGCTCTTCAGGTCCCGCCTGCAGAGAATATTGAAATTCTCGTTCATCTCGCGGTTCACAACAAAGTGTTCGGGGAACTCGCCCGGATGACCCTTGCCGGTTGGGACGAGAAGGCATCCGTCACCGCCGCAGGAGATCCGCAGACTTCGCGAGAGGTACTTGACTATTTCGTGTCTCTCGACAATTTAAGGCCCAGGCTTCTACCAGCGCTGCTCGAGAACCCCTCTGTTGCGGAAGCTCAGTTAGCGAAGCTGGCGAGAGGGGCCATGCGCGACATCGTTGACGTGATCATGAAGAGCAAGCGCGCTCTCTCGTTGCCGGGCGTTGTAAGTGCGTTAAAGTCCAGCCCATATCTCACCAAGGAAGAAGCGGAGCATCTCCGCAATGGTGGGCGCCCGACTGAACCTGCCAGCCCGCAATCCCATGCGAGTGCGCCCGCTCCAGTTGAAGCTGTAGAGAAACCCGCGGCGGAAGTTCTTCCAGCACCTCAGGCCGTCGAAGCTTCCGACGAATCTGTGGCTTCCACTCCCCAAGAGGAAGAGGCTGTCTCTACCTACATGAAGGAGCACGAAGCCGCAATCGCGGCTGAGGGTGAGAAGCCGTTCCAGGCGACCGGGGGCGTTGTCGACTTGCTGGGGGCTAATTACTTTCCGGTGGTCGACTCTGTGGAGATTGCTGAACCTGCGGCACCCGCCGATTCGGCCGCTGCTGAAAAGCCTAAGCTTGTGCCCAAGAAACCCGATGGGCCACCGAAACGCGAAAACGCTCTGCAGAAGATCAATCGCCTTGACGTGAAGGGCCGCATTCAATTGGCTTTAAAGGGCAACAAGGAAGAACGATCCCTACTCATCCGCGACGGGACGAAGGTCGTCGCGCTCGCTGTGCTCGAAGCTCCCAAGCTCTCCGATGGTGAAGTCGAAAAATTCGCCAGCCAGAAGAATGTTCTCGAGGCGGTACTGCGCCAGATACCGCTCAAACGCCGCTTCATGAAGAATTACATCGTGGTGCGCAATCTGGTGGCGAACCCGCGTACGCCGCTCGACCTCGGCCTTGGCCTGATGAAGAATCTTCTCATCCAGGACCTTAAGAATATTTCGAGCAACAAGGAAGTCTCCGAAACGATTCGCAAGCTCGCATTGAAGATGTACAAGCAAAAACTCGACGAAGCGAACAAGAAATAAGTTGGGAGCAACTCTTGTCGTTGCCTGCACAATCAGATCCCATCGCCGAACTCCTTCAGCGATCAAAGAACATTGCAGTCGTTGGTCTCTCTAATAATCCGCTCAGGCCCAGCCACGGCGTCTCCGCTTACATGCAGAGTCACGGATACAACATCATTCCCGTGAATCCAAACATTGGAGAATGCCTGGGAGTAAGAGCGTATCGATCGTTGCTTGAGGTTCCGGAGAAAATCGACATCGTTAATATCTTCCGGCGCTCGGAGTTTGTCGAAGCTATCGTCGATCAGGCGATCGAATTAAAGATTCCCGCTGTGTGGATGCAGGAAGACGTCATCAACGAGAAAGCAGCAGATAAGGCGCGCAAAGCAGGAGTCTTTGTGGTGATGGACCGGTGCATTCTGAAAGAACACCGTGCTCGCTTCTGATGATCTCAGAAGGTGAATCCTTCGTAGTCGTGTCCTCAGCGGGTGGATGGTTTCAAATCGACTGGTTAGATGGTACTCACAAATACCGCGCTAGCGTCGTCACGCACGCCTGAACTATTCGCGAACGTCCGAACTTCATCTACCAGGCTCACCGCCGAAGTCCCGGACTTCACGGCATGTTGGGCGAGGCGGCTTGCGCCAAAATCATCGCCATTTTCGTTTTCAGCCTCAGTGATCCCGTCACTGTAAAAGATCAGTTTCGATCCGTCTGATAACGCGATCGTGGTCTCGGAATAATCTCCGCATCCCAGGCCCAGAGGCAATCCGCGTTCGACCTCAAGAAAATGCTCGCCATGCTGGTCGATGAACAACGGCCGCAGGTGTCCAGCGTTCGCGAACACCACGGTGCGTGCCACGGGATCGAGCACAGCGTACACGAGGGTTACGAATTTTCCGGCAGGGAAGTCGTCGACCAGGAGCTCGTTGAGCCGGGTGAGCACTTCACCGGGCGTGCAGCAGGCTTCCGCGAGAGAGCGCAACATGCCACGTGTGGCCGACATCAGCAACGCAGCAGCAGTGCCCTTTCCCGACACATCGGCGAGAACAATCCCCCAACGCCCGTCCGGGAACGGAATAAAGTCGTACCAATCTCCGCCTACCGCACGGGCCGGCACGCTCAGTCCTGAGATCGCGAATCCCGGGATATACGGCGAACTCTTCGGCAATAACGCCTGCTGGATCGCGCGTGCTTCCTGCGCATCGCGATCCATCGCTGCCCGCTCGGCGCGCTCCAGCTTGAATCGCCGGGCATTCTGAATCGCGATTGCCATGTGATCGCAGAGAGCCTGCATGATTCTGAGCCTGGGCTTCGGGAAGCCATCCACTTCCGGATGCGATGCTGTAAATACTCCGACCAGCCGGTCGCCAACGCACAGAGGAATTGCGACTTCCGAAAGTGTTTGATCTCCGCAGCGGATGTAATACTTGTCCTGGCGAACATCGGGGGCGTAATGCAACCGGACAGTCGCGGCGACATGGCCAACCATCCCGTCCTGTCCGATTCGCAAGCGTTGTCCCTTGCCGTGCATTTTGCAGCCGCGCACTGAGGCAAGCACCATCTCACGGCGCTGCTCATCATGCAGGAAAACGTGGGCTTCCACACAGCCGAACCACTGCGTGGTTTCGTTCACAATGCTTTCTATCAGCTGATCAAGATCGAGGATGGATGTGATCGTTTGCGCCGTCTTCTGGACACGCTGCAATTCTTTCGCAACATCGCCCGGCGCAGCCGGAATGGGTTGCAGCGTGAACTCGTTGCCAGCGAGACTGGGTAGTGCAGCCATGCAAACCTGTCCTTGAGGGAAGGCGGACCACGGGATTAACTTCTTTAAAGATGTCTCTGGTTGGCGCTACGATTCTTTCTTTTGTACATCAGACTGGGTTTGTTTGGCATGCAATCGCTGGCGCTTGATCTCTTCCAGTCGCTCCCGAATGCGCTTTTCGATGCCTTCGCTTGTCGGCTGATAGTACGCGCGTCCGCGCAAATTCTCCGGCAGGCACTCCATATCGGCTACTTTGGATTCAAGCTCATGTGCGTACTGATATCCCTTCCCGTATCCGAGTCCCTTCATCAGCTTTGTCGGAGCATTGCGCAGATGCAGGGGCACGGACTCTGCCGCTGTGCTGTCGACGTCTTCCAGTACGGCTCCGTACGCGGTATAAAGTGCATTCGACTTCGGCGCGACCGACAAATAAACAACAGCCTGAGCGAGGGCCAGATTTCCCTCGGGCATGCCGATAAAATCCACGGCATCGCGTGCCGCCATGCATAGCGATAGCGCATTGGGATCGGCCAAGCCGATATCTTCCACTGCCATCCGCACTACACGGCGCGCGACATATAAAGGATCCTCGCCAGCCTCCAGCATGCGTCCCAGCCAATACAGTGCTGCATCCGGGTCGCTGTTGCGCACAGATTTGTGCAGCGCCGAAATCAGGTTGTAATGTTCTTCGCCGGTCTTGTCGTAGAGCAGAATTCGTTTCTGCAAGGCATCGCGGACGATCTCATCGGTAATCTCATTCTTCGTGGGCTTTGCCAGCCCCGCAGCAACTTCGAGCACGTTGTACGCACTTCGCGCATCCCCGCTGGTATAGCTCGCGATTTTCTTCAACGCTTCGTCGGAAGCGGTGACATGCATGCTACCCAACCCACGCTCGGGATCCTCCAGAGAGCGCCGCAGTAGAAAGACAATCTGGTCTTCCGTGAGCGGCTGCAACACATAAACCCGGCACCGGGAGAGCAACGCCGAATTGATCTCGAATGAGGGATTCTCGGTCGTTGCCCCGATCAGCCGGATGTTCCCCTTCTCGACGTGCGGCAAGAACGCGTCCTGCTGCGCCTTGTTAAAGCGATGGATCTCGTCAATGAACACGATCGTCCGCGTGCCATACTGACGCGCGCGTTCAGCATCAGCCATCACCTGCTTGATTTCTTTGATCCCGGCCATCACCGCGGAAAACTCAATAAACTCCGCTTTCGTCATGTTCGCGATGATCTTGGCGAGCGTGGTTTTCCCGGTCCCCGGCGGTCCCCAGAAAATAATCGACCCCGCATCATCGCGCTCAATCGAAACTCGTAGCGGCTTTCCAGGACCGATCAGATGTTCCTGCCCGGCATACTCGTCCAAGGTTCGCGGACGCATACGATCTGCCAGCGGACGGGTCGTGTCGCCTGCCCCGCTCGTATTCGGCATGGATTGAAACAGGCTCATCATGGGTATTGAGTGCTAAAGCTAGCCCAGCTTAACGCATTGGAGATGGTTTGCTGCATTTGAGATGCTCGAAAAGGCGCTTTGGCGGAGAACATCTCACTGCAGAAGGTGAATTCGCGCGCGCGTGCTGTCTTCGAGCCCGCTGCAGAAGACTTGCGAATTTGCTGATCTTGCTGGTTGGCGCCCTGCTTCCGGGATGCAGACCCGCATCCTCTCGGCTCTGAATCTAACTGGTTCAGGAGCCCAGTTGCAGCACGGTGTAAGACTTCGCTGGCAGCTCAAGCTTCAGCGTGTCTCCAGTGAGTGATGGCTTGCTCGCCGCTTGCGGAGCAACTCGCTGGGGCGCGTCGAAGCCGTTGACCGCTTTGAGGTCATCGCCCGTGAGGACCGTCGCGGCCAAGACCTTCGATGGCGCGCGATCTTTCCACTTGAGTTCGACCGTGTGCGCTTTGCTCAGATCGCGATTCAGCGCGAAGATCGCGGTTTTCCCATCCTTACTTTCGAACGTCGCCACCATGTCGACATACGGCACCTGTCCCATGCCGTTCACTTCGTAAGTCGGAGACTCAACCAGAAGGTTCAGAACCGAGCCGCGTGCGTATTGCAGCGCCCAGCTGTAAGGGTAATAAATCGTTTGCCGAAACATTCCATTCTGATTGGTCATGATGGGAGCAATCACGTTGACCAATTGAGCGAGGCAGGCCAGTTTAACCCGATCAGAACTGCGCATCAGCGAATTCAGCAAGCCTCCGACGAGTAATGCATCTTCGAGGTTGTAGATCTCTTCCAGCAGGTGCGGCGCTTCCTGCTGGTGACCGTTCACTGCGTCGCCAGTACGCGCGCGGTACCAGACATTCCATTCGTCGAACGATAGCCACAGCTTCTTTGGAGAACGCTTCAGGCCGCGGACGAAGTCACATACCGCGGTGACCTCGGCAATCTGCCGTTCCATGCTCAGGTTCATGGCAAGGAACTTCGAACTGTCTCCTCCGGTTTCTCGAGCATTGTCGAAATAGCGGTGCAGGGAAATTGCATCGACATAGTCGTAGCACTGCTCGAGCACTTCGCGGTCCCACTGAAGGTATGTCGGCATGAACGGGCCGCTGGATCCGCAGGCAACCAATTTCAGCGATGGATCGACGTACCGCATTTGCCGCGCGGCATCGGCAGCCCGCAACCCATATTCGGTGGCGGTGCAGTGTCCGATCTGCCACGGGCCGTCCATCTCATTTCCAAGGCACCAATATTCGACTTTGTGGGGTGCGGCGATTCCATGACTGCGCCGCAACTCGCTCCAGCGAGTTCCTTTTTCGACGTTGCAGTACTCAACCAGAGCTGCAGCCTGTTCGGGTGTGCCAGTGCCCAGATTCACCGCGAGCAACGGTGTGGTTCCAGCCGCTCGGGTCCATGCCAGATATTCATTGGTGCCGAATTGATTGCTATTGATTGTGTTCCAGGCTTTGTCCAGCACGTGCGGACGGTTCGCTCGCGGACCAACCCCATCGAGCCAGTTGTAGCCGGAAACGAAGTTGCCGCCGGGATAGCGAACGATGGGAACTTCGATGTGCCGTATTTCGTCGATCACATCCTTGCGGAGTCCATTGCTATCAGAAAGTTTGGAGGCGGGATCGTAAATTCCTTCGTAAATCGCCCGGCCGAGATGCTCGAGGAAGGAGCCAAAGACGTTGCGATCGAGGGAGGAGATCGTCCGTTGTGAGTCCACAAACGCCCGCACCGGGTTAGCTGGCGAGTTGGTTTGCGTTTGGGAAAAAACGATTCCCTTTAGAGCAAAAGTGGCACAAGCGGCGAACCCGCCTGAAGCCGCCTGCTGCAAGAAACGACGTCTGGAGTCGAAGTACATGAGAACCATCCTTAGCGGAAATCACCCTCGGCACGTCTCTGCGGGAGTGGCAAAAAGGGTCTTATCGGACTGTCTCTACGGGCGAGCATAGTAAACGTTTTCTGTGCCGTGTGCCACAGTTTTCTTGCTCCAGCTGCAAACGATTCTCGTTGTCACTTTTCGGAGCGCTGATTTCTTAGGTAGTGTGTGTAGTCGTGTGACATACACAACTTCACTGAATGTCACGGTTTCTGGGCTGGACGGCTCTCCTGATCCTTCTCTTTCTTGCCACGTTCCCCAGTGACACTTTTTTCGTCGAATCCTCACGGAATTTGCCTCGGCACCACTGATTCAAATAGCTTGATGAGTCTCGGTGGGGCAACGTTTACATGCTAAAATCTGGCGCAGCCTTCGGCGGGTTCAAATGGACATTCGGGAAGTCGCCAAGCGAGCACGAGTTTCGACCGCCACCGTTTCGCGCGTGGTGAACAAGGTATCCACCGTCAATCCACAATTGGCGAAGCGCGTCTGGAATGTCATCGAAGAACTTGGATATTACCCCAATACCCAAGCCCGTGCGCTCGTATCGGGTCGCAGTCGCATCTTCGGTCTCATTATTTCCGACATCGCGAATCCGTTCTTCCCCGAGATTGTGCAAGTCTTCGAGCGGATTGCCGTTCAAAACCATTACGAAATTCTGCTCAGTTCCACCAATCACGATCCCAAGCGAATGGAGCTCTCCGTTCGACGCATGCTGGAACGCCGCGTCGAGGGCGTTGCTGTCCTAACCTTTGGAATGGAAGAGGAACTCATTGAGCACTTGCACGTGCGCAAAGTGCCGGTGGTGTTTGTGGATGTGGGCCCCGCGCGCCCCCGAGTCAGCAATATCCGAATTGATTATCTGCACGGGATTCGCCAGGCAGTGCAGCACCTGGCTGCTCTTCGTCACGAAAAGATTGCATTCATTTCCGGGCCCCTGAGCTTGAAGTCCGCCGTCGCACGCCAACAGGCGTTTTTAAAGTCGATGCAGGAAATTGGTTTGCCGGCCCCGTGCAGTTCCATTGTCGAGGGAGATCACACGCTGGAGGGCGGAATGCGCGCATTCTCCAATCTCGCCAGCCAACCGGAGCGTCCCACGGCTGTGATCTGCTCGAATGACATGACGGCCATCGGCGTCATGCGAAAGAGTCACGAATCGAAAATTGCCATTCCTGGCAGTCTGTCGGT
>Ga0335082_10009450_pt1 | contig 10587 bp, 11 predicted proteins | sample Lox_Sample_41_FD_206718 | JGI IMG/M metagenome (GOLD analysis project Ga0335082, IMG submission 206718) | Soil microbial communities from Loxahatchee National Wildlife Refuge, Florida, United States - Lox_Sample_4.1 | ecosystem: Environmental > Terrestrial > Soil > Wetlands | place: USA...
GCCAGGATCCGGGCCCACCGGCACTCGCTGCCGTCCGCGGCCCGGTCCACGATGCCGCCGCCGGCCCGCGGTTCGAACACCGTCTCGGTGACCGGCGCCCCGAGCAGGTTGTGCTCGGGCGGCTTGAAGTCCCCGAACCGGCCGGTGAACACCGAAAAAGCACGCTCGATCGGCGCGTCCACCACGACCTGCCTGCGGACCGTCGCCGTGTCAGCCTGGGTCATCACTCCTCCTCGTCCGGCGCTCGGGCGGCCTGGGCGTACCCGGCCAGCGCCCGCTGCCAGTAGGTGTCGAGCTGATCCCGCAACGCCGCCAGCGCGGCCGGGTTGAGCCGGTAGATCCGGCGCGTCCCTGCCGCGGTGTCCTCCACCAGCCCGGCGTCCTTGAGGATCTTCAGGTGCTGGGACACCGCCGACCGGCTCACCGGCAGCCCCGCCGCCAGCTGCCCCACCGCCAGCGGCCCGTCAGCCAGGCACGCCACGATAGCCAGGCGCGTCCCGTCGCCCAGCGCGCCCCACCGGTCAGCATCTCGGTTAGCATTCACTAACCGTTAGCATCCCCTAACCAAGACGCGAAGTCAAGACGCTGATCATGTCAGAAATGACATCGCCAAGCCCGGGGTGGCGACCGGCACCGCCTTCCGGGTGGTGGTCCCGCATCTCGCGGTACGGGACCGCCTGATCCGTACCGGGCTGGATGCTTATCTGCCGATCTACGCGGTCCTGGCCGAAGCGCTGACCGCCGGACCTGGCGAGCAAGCCGCCGCCGGATGACCGGCAGGCACCCGGGCGCGGTCATCACGCCGGGATAATGGCGGTGCGCTTGTGCGGGCCGGCTTCGCCGGCGCCGGGCCGTGATCTGCGCGACTGCCTGAGGTAGCCGCCGCGCTCAGGAGGAGTAGTGACCGGTGCCGCACGCGAGCCCGCCAGCCGGCCATCTTGCCCGCGCTCAGCCTGCGGGGGCCTGGTGAGTGCTGAGCTTCCGCTGGCTGACCCGGCCAACTCTGACGGTAACAACACACCCGCGGCCGAGATGGCCCTGGTCGTGCTGGATCAGCGGTTCGACGCGGACACGCTGTACCTGCTGCGGGTGGCAGTGCTGGCTCATGCTGCCGCTACGGGGATGCCGGAGCAGGGCGCGCGCGATGTGGTGCTCGCCGTTCATGAGCTGGCGGCGAACGTGGTTCGGCATGGCACGGGCGCGGGCCGGCTGGTGATGCGTATCGCGGCCGGGACGCTGCGGTGCACGGTCGAGGATGCCGGGGCTCCGGCCGGGGACGGCCACACCAACGCCGGAGCCCCGGACAACCTCACGCAGCCCGGCTCTGACCGTGCAGCGGGCCCGTGGCCCTACCTGCCGGGTCATGGCCTGTGGCTGGCCCGGCAGGTGGCCGACCAGATGACCGTGGCCGACTTGCCAGTCGGTTCCCAGGTAACAGTGGCGTTCTTGCTGCCTGATGCCGGGGATGCGGCCGCGCAACCCTGGCCCGGCGTGCGCCGCGCGGGCCGCCAAGGCAGAGCGCGGCGCTGACGCCGGGGCCGCGGCGCCGGAATCACGTAGCCACGCCGGCATCAAAACCATGCTTTGGTACTGGATAGCCACAGAACGCGTAAACCGTACCTAATTGGCCATTTCGGTTGAGCCCGGCTATTTCACGTGCTGTTCTTTCCAGATAACGGCAGCGCCATCGGCCGCCGGGGGGTGGATAAGTGTGGGCCGGAAAGACCGCGATCCCGTGCCATCCCGTAATGCCCTGCTCAACGCCGGAGCCCTGACGAAGTCGGCCGGGCCCATGCGGAGTCCTGCCCGGGAGGCGGAGCCGTCATGGGGCCGGGTCCTGGTCAACACCGTCAAGCTGTCCGGGTCGCGGCAGCTGCAGGCGGTCGGCCTGAAACCGCGGCGCGCGAGCGGTTCCCGGCGCTGGCCTGCCCGCCGGCACTGGCGCTTCGCCATCCTCGCCCTGGCCCTGGCGGGCGCCGCGGTGACCCTGCTGTGGCTTGCTGGCGGCCTGGCCGGCACTCCTTCCCGGCCCGCGCGGGCACCGGCGGCCGGCGCTGGCCCGTCATCCGCGGTGCCCGGGGTACAGGCACGGGCGGCCGCCTGGATCGCTGGCCAGGTGAGCGGTAACGCGATCGTCGCGTGCTATCCCCGCATGTGCGCGGTCCTGCAGGAGCAGGGCGTCGCCGCGGGTCGGCTGATGCCGCTGCGGTCCGCGGGCGCCAGCCCGCGCGGCGCCAGCGTGCTGGTGACCTCCCCGCCGGCCGGTGGCCAGCTAGCCGGCCGGTACGCGCCCGCGCTGATCGCGAGCTTCGGTTCGGGCGGTAACAGAGTCGAGGTCCGCGCGGTCGAGCCCGGCGGGGCGCCCGCCTACCGGGCCGCGCTGCGGGCCGACCTCGCCGCACGCCGGGCCGCGGGATCTCAGCTGCTCCGGAACCCCCGCATCCGGTTCACCGGGCCGGGTGCCGCACAGCTGCGGGCGGGTGAGGTGGATACCCGCTTGCTGGCCACGCTGGCCACGCTGGCATCCCAGTACTCGTTCCGGGTGATCGCGTTCGGCGATGCCGCCCCCGGCGCCCCGGTGCTGTTCCGTGAGGTCGCCATCACCGGCATCGGCCGGGGACTGTCAGCGGCCCTGGGCATGGTGCGCGCGCAGAACCCGCCGTACCTGCCCGCGCACGCCGCTGTCCTGGGCCAGACCGGGCTGAGCATTGAGTTCGCCGCGCCGAGCCCGCTCGGGCTGCTGTCACCGGTCCTTGTCACTGACTCGCCGCGCCCGGCGGCGGCCGGGATTTCCCCGGCGCGCACACATCAGATGAGGGGTGAGTAATCATGGGCCTGCTCCGGCGTCTTGCCCGGCTGGCGACGATCACGACGCTGCTCGGGGCCACCGCCGCCCTCGTGGCGGCCACATCACCGGCGGCATCGGCCGCACCCGTGGCCGCGCCTGACGGATGGGTCCGGATCGCCCACCTGTCTCCCCAGGCGCCGGCCATGGACATGTACGTGTATCCGTTCGGCAACCCCGGGCGCCCCCTCGTTCTGAAGGATGTCAGCTACGGCGCGGTCTCGGCGTACATGGCGGTCAGCCCGGGCCAGTACACAGTGGCGATGCGGGGCTTCGGCGCGCCGCCGTCCAGCAAGCCCGCGCTGACCACGAGCTTCATGGTGAGCGCCGGCACCGCCTACACGCTGGCTGCCCTCGGCCCCGACCCGGGCCTGCGGACCGAAGTGCTGAAGGACCAGATGACCACGCCGGGAGGCAAGGCCGTCGTCCGGGTCCTGCAGGCCTCGCTCAAGCAGCATCTGGTGACGGTCAGCTACGGACCGGACGTCCTCGCGCGGCAGCTTGCCTTCGGGGCGGCCACGCCGTACACGGCCGTCTCGCCCGGCCCGCGGACCATACAGTTCACCGCGCCGGGCCAGCACACTGCTACGCCGGTCACGCTGGCCGCGGGGACCGTGCACACCATCGTGGTGCTCGATGACTCCTCCGGCCTGAAGGTCGACGCCGTGACCGACGCGGCCGGCAGCAAGATCATGCCGAAGGGCGCCATCTCGGCCGGATTCGGCGGAACCGCGCCACGCCCGCCGGCGAGTCCCGCGCCATGGCTGGTGATGATCGCGGCCGGGGCCCTGCTGACCACGGCGGGGATCGTCCGGTTGCGCCGCCCGGCGTAACACGGCGGGCGCCGCAGGCGGGGGCTACCGGCCGGCTCCGGCGATGCTTCACCGGGGCGGATCGGACTCGGGCTTGGCCACCGCCCGGCCGACGCGGACCCCCGACGACCTCGCCCTCGCCACGCTCGCCGCCCTGCAGGGTGGCCTGCTCCTGGCCCAGGTCCAGCGTGATACCAGGCCGCTCGAGGTCGCTCGACGCGATGCTCGACCGCATCCAGCTCCTGCCAGAGGAATGATCAGATCCGCCTGGGCCGGAGCCGCCACCTCGGCCCGTTCGGACGACCTTGAATTTCCCAGCCGTTCGCAGGGCCATACCAGCGGTCCACGACCGGCCCCTCCCTGCCTCTGTCGGGTGGCCCGCAAGCGGAGTTGTTTCCGGCGGCGCGGTGTAACGCTCGCGCCTTCGGGGTGACTCACCGGCGTAGGAACACCGGAGATTGAAGGAGAGCCATGTCCCCCGCTGTTTATGTTCAGACCAATGACGCCACCGGAAATGAAGTCATCGCGTTCAGCCGGACCGGGGACGGCGCGCTGGCCCCGCTGGGCCGCTACTCCACGGGCGGGCGCGGGACAGGCTCGCCGCACCTGGCCTCGGCCGGCTCCGTCGTGCTCAGCGACGATGGCCGGTGGCTGCTGGTGGTGAACGCCGGCAGCGATGAGCTGTCGCTGTTCGCGGTTCAGCCGGACGGACTGCGGCTGGCCGACCGTGCCGGTTCGGGCGGCAGCAAGCCGACCAGCGTCGCCGTCAGCGGCGCGCTGGTGTACGTGCTCAACAACGACACGCCGAGCATCAGCGGGTTCCGCCTCGCGGACGGGAAGCTGACCGCGATCCCGGCGTCGATGCGCACGCTGAGCAGCGCCGATGCGGATCCGGCCCAGGTCTCGTTCACCGCCGACGGCACGGTGCTGATCGTGACCGAGCGCGGCACGGACACCATCAGCAGTTACCTGATCGACGAGCACGGCCAGGCGCAGGGCCCGGCGACGATCAAGTCCTCGGGCCAGACGCCCTATGGCTTCGGCCTCACCGCGGACGGGTCGCTGATCGTCTCTGAGGCGTTCGGCGGCGCGGCCGGAGCGGCGGCGGCTTCGTCGTATGCGGTATCCGGGGCTGGCGAGCTGACGATGGTCAGCGGCTCTGTCGGTGACACCCGCAGCGAGGTGTGCTGGGTGGCGCTGTCAAAGGATGACCGCTTCGCGTACGTGACGAACTTCGGCGACGGAACGGTGTCGTGCTATGAGATCACCGCCGACCGGAGCCTGAGGCTTCACGAACCGGTAGCGGGCTCGGCCCGGCAGGGCGAGAAGGGCATCCGCGACGAAGCCATCTCCGCCGATGGCCGCTACCTGTACGCGATCGACCCCGACGCACAGAAGCTGTTCGGCTGGGCCGTGGGCCAGGGCGGCCAGCTCACCCCGGCCGGCGAGTTCGGTGGGGTGCCCGACACGGTGGCCGGACTGGCGGCCAGCTTATTCACCAGGCTGGGGCCTGGTTGATCGGCTCGTGTCGTGTCTGCTCGACCTGCCGCCGCAGCACCGCGTTTCTCGTACGGGAGTGCCGGCAGCTCAGGGTCCGTGGTCAGGTCCCTGCGGAACGCAGCCGGGACAGCAAAGCCGAGTACCTGGCGAACCAGCAAGTAGACGATGGCCGAGGGCTGCCGGTCAGGTTCTCCGGGCCTCGCGTGTCTGCAGAGTATGCACGTCACCTACGTCGTCATCACGATCCTTGCGGCGCTAGCGAACGGCTACGCCGCCACCCTGAACTTCGTCGGCGCCGAGTCGGTCAACGTTGTCGCGGACACGGTGCAGATGTCGCGAAGATGGATGGTTCCGTTCGGCATCCTGCTGGCCTCTGGTGCGCTCGGACTGCTGATCGGGTTGGCCGTGCCGGTGCTGGGCACGGCCGCCGCGATCGGCCTTGTCGTTTATTTCATGTGCGCCCTGAGTGCGCACCTGCGGGTGCGCGACCCTGGGATCGGCGGGGCAGTCAGCTTCCTGGTGCTGGCCGTGGCCGCCCTGATCGCCGTCCTCGGATACCACAGCCACTGGTAATGGCGCCCTGTTCGACGAGCCGCGCTTCCGGACCGGTCACGACCAGCGGAACTAGAAGGGAGACTCCATACCGGGAGAGGCGAGGTGTCGTTGATGCGTTCTTCGCCGCTTCACGCGATGGCGACTTCGACGCGCTCGTCGCCGTGCTAGATCCCGACGTCGAGCTCCGGATTGACGGCGGCGTGCTGCGCGCGGGAGCCTCGCTCGTTCTTCGCGGCGCCGAGGCCGTGGCACGGCACACGGCCACCTATTCCAGGCTGTACCCATTCGTAAGACCAGCGCTCGTCAACGGCGCGGCGGGAGCCGTGGTCGCACCGCACGGGCAACTGTTCTCAGTGATGGCCTTCACCGTCACCACCGGAAAGATCACCCAGATCGACGCGCTCACCGACCCCGACCGACTCGCCCGACTCGACCTCACCTTCCCCGGCGCCCCGGGGTAGGCCCACAACAAGCGGACACGCCCGGAGGCTCGCGCGTTCGCTCTGTCTGCCGCGCAGGCCGCTACCGCGGTGATCATGGGTCTCGCCGACGCCGGCGACTGCGCCGCCGATGACGCGATCGACTGGGCCCGGGCCGGCTTGCAGGTCCGGAATTGGCCCGCCTGCACGACGGCGGCACAATCAGCCAGGCCACCCGCCAGCAGCTGCAACGGAGCCTGGACCTGGAGGCCGCCCGGCTCAGCGAGCAACCCTGACATCCTCGTGCCGGGATTCCCTGCCGCTCCGGTTCGCGCCGGCTTCTCAGGCAGCTCGCCTGCCGTGGTCGCGAAGGACCTGCTCCGGGGTCAGGGACCGGCGCCAGAACGCCCAGGCCAGGCGGCCATGCCCGAGCTCGCCGGCCAGGGCAGGCGGCGGGATGGCCACGACGGGGCACTGGGCGTGGGCCAGGCAGTAGCGGCTCACCTTGGAAAAGGCCAGCCTGCCCAGCGTGCCCCGGCGGCCGGCGCCCACGACCAGCACATCGTCCGGGCGGCTGGCCAGGTTGACCAGCACCCAGCCCGCCGGCCCGCGTTCGACATGCGGCTGTACCCGCGGATCGCCGGGAACCTCACCCCAGACTGCCATCAGCGCGTCCCGGAGTCGCTGGCAGGCCAGGTCCCGGCACGCCTTCCCCAGCTCGCGCGACGACCCGACCCGGTGGGCGCGGTCACCGCCCGGCAGTTCCCAGGCGATGACCGGGATCAGGACCGCATCCTGCGCGCGGGCCAGGCCCTCCCCGTAGCGCAGGGCCTGCAGGCTGGCCGGCGAGCCGCTCGTCCCGACGAGCACCCTGCCCACGCCGAACACCGCTCAGCCCGCCTTCCTACTGGATCCTGGGTGGCAGGACGCCTGCTCACCCCTTCTTCCGCGCGAAGCCTGCCCGCCCCAGGGCGCGACGGCACCACCGGCGAGCACGACCAGGACACCCAACCGGTCAGGGCTCACACGCGCCGGGATGGCACTCAGCCGCGCGGCACCCGCACTGAACAGCGCCACCTGCCGCCGCCGGGCGGCATATCCGTTCGCGGGCGTGGTGAGGCTCGCCTCGGGTGAGCCGTCTGCCGGTGCGCCGTTAATAGTCATCAGGAAGCCGCCGTCCACGAGTCCGAAGATCATGAACATCGCCGACCAGGCTTCCCGGCGCACCTGGCTTGATCCTAGGCCCCCTCTGGCATACCTGCCAAGAGCAAGGAAGCGCCGGGTAACCAGCGTGATCCGGGCGGAGTTAGCAGCCGCTGAGCAGCCGGTCGCCTGTCCGCAGCGTGGTGGTGGGTGAGGGGACGAATCCCTTGCCGTCGCGGACGATCAGAGCGATGCTGGCCTAGACCGAGCGGCGAGCTCGGCGACAGCTTGCGTGCGCCAAGACCTGACCGATCACCTGTTCGCCGAGCCGACGGCTTGTTGAGAGTTGGTGGCGTTAGCTGCGACATGACCTCTGACCTGCGGTTAGACCGTGTTCGATACCTTTTCGCCAGTGGTCACTGGCTGATGGCGGCGACACGGACCGCGTTGAGAGTTCCGGCCGAATCTGCAGCAGCGATCGCGTCCAGCAGACGCAGGGTCCTGCCTAGGATGCCGGGGGCGGTCGTGATTGCCCGGGCGGCGCGGAAGGACATGATCGCGTTGTCGATGTGGCCGGAATCGTCAGTGAGGGTTAGGCCGCAGTGCGCGAGGGCCTGGACGTTCATTGCCCGGTAGTCGCTCTCGGTCTGCTGGAGCGCGGCGTCCGCAGCGCTGGCTGCCTTGGCGAACCTAGGCCCTGCGTCAGCCGTTGAGCCTTGCCGGAGGAAAACAATTCCCTGAATCAGGTTGATCTCCGCCGATGCGGGCGGATAGTCGTAGCGGCTGGCGGCCTCGGCGGTCTCAAGACTGCCCGCTAGGTCACCCGCCCATAGCTGGGCCTTGGCCAGCGTAAGGCGCGCCTCGCTGCTCACGATAAGATCGCCCGTCTCATCGGAGATTGTCACGGCCCGCTGACAGCATTCAGCTGAGGTTTGCAGCGCTCCCTGATCCGCGTAGGCACCCCCCAAACTGTCCAGGACGTTAGCTTCGCCGTCGCGGTCGCCGGTCTCGCGGTAGATGGCCAGCGCCTGCTGGTGGTGCTCGACCGCAGCTTTGGTCGCCCCCGTGATCTGATAGGAGTCGCCGAGGTCCTGGTGGTTGACGGCCTTGATCCACGGGTCGGTGAGGTGGCCCAGTAGCCGGTTGTGTAGTTCGATGGTCAACCGGTAGTGACCCCATCGGAGAAGGTAGTCACCGATGTCGTACAGGACGGCGGCGGCGGCATCGTAGTCGCCGCTCTGGCAGCGGAGTTCGAATTCGGCCAGTTGCGGGCCAAGATCATCTAGGGTCTTCCACGTCTCTCTGGGGGTGCGGGTGACCTCGAAGTAGGTCGCGCCGCGGTGCCGCAGTGCCTGCTGGGTGAACGGAGGCGGGTCGATGTCGCTGTCAGCCGCCCTACCCGCGGGGATGCGGGCCAAGGCGTAGTCCCGGTCGACCTGGTGCAAGTAGTACCGTCCAGCGTCGCGCCGGACGAAGGCCATGTTCACCAGTCGGCTCAGTACTGGCGCGGCGTCGATCGTGGGCCTGTGCGGCTGCAGCAGGTAGTCGACCGCTACCGCCGATACCGGCACCGGGAAAACCGCCAGCGCCTGCATGACCTGCTGGGCCAGGGGATCCAGGCGGCTGAATGCCTCCCCGACCAAGGCCTCGACCACATTGCCAGGCAGCCGGGCGGTCTCGGCCAGCAGTTCCGGCAGCGTGGTATCCCGATCCGCCGACAAGATCGCCGCCAACGCCTCCAGCGCCCGCGGGAACCCCCTAGTCCGCTCGCGGGCAAGAGCCAGCAAATCATCCGGGGCGTACCGCAGGCCCAGGCTGGCGTCGGGGTCCATCGCCCGCAAGATGTTCTCCGCAAACGGCGAGCCCAGTCCCTCATCCAGGTTCAGCCGTCGCTGCCGACCCGGCTCGACCAGCAGCAGCTGCCGCGGCGCGACCCGGGTGGTCAGGATCACTTTGACCGCATGATCAGGTCCGCGGAGCACAGCCCGCAACGCCTCATCCAATGGCGGGTCGGTTACCACGCCGGTCCCGTCGTCGGTGAGATCCTCAAGATTATCCAGCAACACCACGTTCGGCCCAGCCGGAGCCTCGGCCGGAAAGGCCTCCAGAAGCGCCAGCATCAGCTGGCCCGGGGTCTGTTGCGGGTCCCGGTACCGCTCGCCCAGGACCTTTGCCTGATCTGCGGGCAGCAGCCGGCACAGGTCGGCAAACAGGTTCGGGAAATTCACCGGATGCCCGCCTACTGGGGACAGGTACACGATCCCGGCCACGGCCAGCTCGCCGCCGTCGTCGGGCAGTTGCCCGCCCTCCAGAGTCTTCAGCAGTCGGCATGCCATCGCGGTTTTACCCAGTCCACCTCGGCCCGCCACGGTCATTACCCGCAGGCCAGCTGTGCGCAAGAAGTTCCCGACCTGGCCGGTCTCCACATGCCGGTCCTGGAAATATCCCGGCGCGGCCATTGGTGGCGGGTTGACGAACCTGGCACGGGAAACGACGACCTGGGTGACGGGTTTCTCTGGTTGCCGCTCGCGTTGCAGGCCGGTCTCGATCCGCTCGCTGGTTTGCGCTTGCGCCGCCAGCGGGTCGTCGATCGCCCGTCGTTGGGCTGCGATCCGCCGGTCCAGTTCCGCGATCTCCTGTTCGACTTGTGGCCGCCGGCTCGGATCCGCCCGTAGCAATTCCCGCTCGGCGTCGGCCCGGCGGGTGCGCAGCTCCCACAGGACCCCCTCCGAGGTGCTGGTCCATACCAGGTACTCCCGCAGCCGCGCCACACCCACCGGGGGGTCGCTGAACTCGATAAGCTGCCGCGACCCAGCCGGAACGGCAGCTCGGCTTCTGCGTGAAGCCGCAGCGGGATCACTGGCTTCTTGTAACTCAGCGCCCGCACCCACTCGTCTTTGCACCCAGACCCGGCGCGGACGCTGTCAGCAGTCATGACAAACAACAGCGCACGACAGCTCCGGATCGCCTCCACCAACTGGTCGTCCCAGTCATCACCGGGCTGTAGCTCTCGCCGGTCCACCCACAGGTGATACGACGGCGGTCCCGCCGCCAACCGGTCCGCTAGAAACAGCGCAAAGTCCGCCCCATCAACCGCGGAGTAACTCACAAAGAAATGCTCGCCCACGTGAACCCCCCTACACGCGGCAAAAGACCTGCCTGCCCGAAAAGGCGTGAATCGTCAAGACCCGCTATTAATACGCCCGTACTCAAGCCTAGCTGCGGCGTTGAGAAAGCACACCCCTCGATGCTGCCGACGGTCTCTGAGGACCGGTCGCCGTGAGCTGGGCAATAGGGACGTGAGTCTCCTGGC
>Ga0335082_10009451_pt1 | contig 10587 bp, 7 predicted proteins | sample Lox_Sample_41_FD_206718 | JGI IMG/M metagenome (GOLD analysis project Ga0335082, IMG submission 206718) | Soil microbial communities from Loxahatchee National Wildlife Refuge, Florida, United States - Lox_Sample_4.1 | ecosystem: Environmental > Terrestrial > Soil > Wetlands | place: USA: Florida...
TGGATCTTCCCCCCGGGAAATCCTCACTGCCGGAGGCTCGGTTTTTGCGCCTCGCTTCTCTCCTGACGGCAAACGTATCCGCTTCACGGTTGGCGACACGGCGCAGAATGCGACGTCGCTCTGGGAGGTAGATGGGAATGGAGGGAACTCGCATCCTCTTCTCAGCGGATGGAAGAGCGCAGCAACCGCATGCTGTGGCAGTTGGACCGCCGACGGCCGCTACTACATTTTCCAGGTCACGCAGAGTGCGCCGACGACGGTGACGACTTTGTGGGCCTTGCTCGATTCCACGTCGACAGGTATTCCGGTTCAACTCACCAGTGGACCCATGTCGTTCGGCAATGCTTCGCCGGCGCATGACAGCAAGACAATCTGGGCGATTGGAGTTCGGCCCGCCGGTGAAGCCGTCAAGTACGACGCCTCCACGAAGACTTTCATTCCGCTGTTGGCGTCTGTTTCCGCTACCGATCTCGACTACTCTGCCGACGGGAAGTGGGTGACTTACGTTTCGCTTCCCGAGGCCACTTTGTGGCGCTGCCGCGCTGACGGCAGCGAGCGGCTCCAACTAACGTTCTCCCCGGAACGCGCGGCCTTGCCCCGTTGGGCCACCGATGGCACTCGAATCGCGTATGTCAGCATGCAGCCTGGAATGGCTTCGAAGATCTCCGTCATCCCGTCATCCGGTGGGCCTGCTCAAGACATCCTGAAGGAGAATCGAGGCCAGATCGACGCCAACTGGTCGCCCGACGGCAATCGCATCATGTTCGGCAACCTCTACGACCTGGAAGGGATCGAGATTCGTGTGGCTGACCTCAAGACGCATCAAGTGGTGAGGGTCCCCGGGTCGCAGGGCCTGTTCAGCCCGCGGTGGTCTCCGAACGGCAGATACATTGCCGCGCTCTCTCCTGACTTCACGAAAGTCATGCTGTTCGATTATCAGAAGCAGAAGTGGACGACGTGGCTGACCGAACCTGCAGGCGCCGTGAGCTATCCCGTCTGGTCGGCTGACAGTCAGTACCTGTATTTCGATGATCTGGTAACGGATGAAGAATCGATTCGTCGCGTAAAGATCGGCGAAAACCAGGCAGAGCGTGTTTTCAAACTGGAAGGAATCGAACGTTACCCGGGAGCATTCGGGTTATGGAGCGGCCGCACCAACGATGGATCGTGGATATTCGTCCGCGACCGCAGCACGCAAGAGGTCTACCAACTAGCGGTGGATCTCCCCTAGACACTCACGACGAGGTCATGCGAGTCATGATTTCCCTTGCAAGCTGTCGGCTACGCGCAGATTGCGGAATGTTCCTACTGGCAGTCGCCTTGACCGCCGCTGTGGCCGTGGTCCCCAAACCGATCCTCGCGCAGACTCACGATCAGAGCAGCGTGGAAAGAAAGATTGTCACGCGGGTTGAGCCGGAATATCCGGAAACTCTCAAGCGCCTGTACATCGGGGGCGTTGTCAGGGTGGAAGCAGTCGTTGCGGCCAACGGCAGCGTGGAGAGCACCCAGTTGCTCGGAGGGAGCCCGATCCTTGGCCAATCAGCGATGAAGGCGATCAAGCAGTGGAAATACGCACCTTCCGGGAACAGAGAAAAAGTGATCGTGCAAATGGAGTTCGATCCGCACCGCTGAGCAGTCATTCTGTCCGCGTAGTTCGAACCATCGGAGCTATTTGCGACAGCGGCCTGCGGGCCGCACCACCGGCTCCTCAAACACCGCAAACTGGATTTTTTTCTCGACCGGATCGATGCGATCCACCAGCACGCGTACGCGGTCACCCAGGCGATAGGCTTTGCGTGCGCGCTGGCCGATGATCTGCCGGGTATTTTCGGGATAGACGTAGTGGTCGTCGTCGAGCGTGTTGATCGGAACCAGGCCTTCGACGAACAGTTCGGTCAGTTCTACGAAGAACCCGAACTTGGTCACGCTGACGACGAGGCCGTCGAAGTCCTCACCGATGCGGCGCTCCATGAATTTCACTTTCTTCCATTCCATGAGTTCGCGCTCGGCATCGTCGGCGCGACGCTCCGTCTGGCTGGATTCTTCGGCAATGTCATGGAGTTCCTCGATCGGGATAGGGCCCGTAAGGGAGACCTGGGACACTGGCTGCTCGTCAGGCTTTCGGCGTTTGGACCAGGGGGAGATGGCCGAGCTTCGCTCGACCGGACGGCCGACCACCCCAGGCTGCGCAGAATCCCGGGCGAGAGCGCCCATCCCCACAGGCGACGGATCGGAGCCAACCGGCACCTCGCCGTCGAATTTCTCGGCCGACTGTCGCAGAACATCTTTCAGAATCCGGTGCACGATCAGGTCCGGATATCGCCGGATCGGCGAAGTGAAATGCGTGTAGGTCGTCGCCGCCAAAGCGAAGTGCCCCAGGTTCTCCTCGGAATAGCGGGCCTGCTTCAGCGATCGCAGCATCAGGTAGCTGAGAATTCGTTCTTCCGGCTTGCCTGCGATTTTAGCTGTCAGCTTCTGGTACATCCGCGGCGTGATGTGCACTTCCTTCGGCACTTCGATTTCGCGTACGCCTTTGCCGGTGCCATGGGCGGCGCGCCGGTCGGCCTTCATTTGCACGCGGTGGACCGGCAACGCGCCCACGCCGAGTGAGTAGCCGAAAGTCGAAGCTATGACTTCGAAGTCGTAAACACGCTTGGCGTCAGGTTTTTCGTGGATGCGATAGAGCGAAGCAACCCGTCTTGACTCGAGATAGTGGGCTACGCTCTCGTTCGCCGCCAGCATGAATTCTTCGATTAGGCGGTGGGCGATGTTGCGTTCGGAGCGCGTAATACTCTTCATCAGGCCGAACTCGTCGAACTCGATCACCGGTTCCGGCAGGTCGAAATCAATCGAACCGCGGCGCTCACGCTTGCGGTTCAGAATCATCGCCAGGTCGCGCATGCGCTCAAAGTGCTCGACCAGGGTGTCATAGCGTTGTCGGGCGGCGGAGTCGCCTTCCAGCACGTCATTCACTGCGGTGTAGGTCATGCGCTCGGCGGAGCGAATGACGCCTTCATTGATTTCATAGCCGACGACGGCGCCCTGGTGGTCGATCTCCATGGTGCAGGAGAGAACGAGTCGATCGACCTGCGGGCGCAGGCTGCAGATATCGGTCGAAAGTTCGAGTGGCAGCATGGGCACGGCGCGATCGGGGAAATAGACGCTTGTGCCGCGCAATCGCGCTTCCTGGTCGAGTGGGGAACCGGGCGTCACGTATTGCGCGACATCGGCGATGTGGACCTGGAGTTCGTAATTGCGGTTGTCGAGTTGTCGGACATGGACGGCGTCGTCGAAGTCGCGGGCGGTTTCGCCGTCGATGGTGACAATTGGCAGAGAGCGATAGTCTCGTCGGTGCCTAAGTTCACGTGCTGGAATTGAACTTGGGATGGCCTGCGCTTCTTCGATGACTTCGGGCGGGAAGCGGTGAGGCAAGTGAAACTTACGGATCATGATTTCGACGTCGACGCCGAAATCGTCTTCCTCGCCGAGAATTTCGATCACGCGGCCGCGGGGGTTTTGCGTGGCTGAGGGCCAGTCTGTAATTTCGACGTCAACGACGACACCGTCAAGGTCCGGCCAGTCCGTGCGGCGGGCGGCTTCTTCGCCGATGACGCGGTGCTGAGCTTTCCTATGTGACCCCTGTGTTCCCTGTGGTTTCTGGGTCTTGTCGGGAGTGGAATTCACCACCGGGGGCACAGAGATCACAGGGGCTTCGGGATACTCCAGCCCCGGCGGAATGATGATTTCCGGGGCGACCTTTTCGTCGATCGGCTTGACGTAGTTGTGGCGGTGGCCGTAATGAAAAATGCCGACTACAGTCGGGTGTGCGCGGGACACGGAACGAATCAGCCGGCCTTCGGCGCGGCCGTCAGGTCGAAAGGTCGTGACTTCCACCAGCACGCGATCGCCGTGCATCGCGGAGCCCACGGCGGGAGGAGGGACGAAAACATCACCGGCTAAGCGGGCTTTGAGGTTGGCATCGAGCGAGGTCGATTCGGGGATGACAAAACCGTAGCCGTCACGATGCATGCTGAGGCGGCCGATGAGCAGGTTGTGGCCTGATTTCGGCTGTGGGATCGCGTAGCGGTCGGAATCGACCTGGAGGAGTTCGCCTTCCTTCACCAAGGCCTGCAGGCGGTCATTCAGTTCGCGGCGGTCATCGCCCTTCACGCCGAGCTCGCGCAACAGTTGCTTGTAGCCTGCCGTCTTCTTCGGCTGGCGGGCGATGTGGCGAAGAATGGATGAATCCGAAAGGCCGGTCACAGGTCACAGGCCTCAGGTCTAAGCGGTCGCGATGAAACTGGATCGTCGCTCGGCATGATTTGCTGAGATCTGTGACCTGTCACTTGTGACCTACTTCAGGTACTTTTCCTGCACAATCCGCCGGTGATGCAATTCGTGTCCGGCGATGACGTAGACGAGCGCGCGGACGCTGATTTCGAGCTTGTTGGCAGTGCCGCGGCGGGCCACTGAATCGGCATCGAGGGAGCGGACGAGCGCCAGCGTAGCCCTGCGGATGTCGGCGAACTCTGCGATCAGGTCGTCGAGCGTGCGCTGGCCGAAATTGCCGTCGCGAATGTAGTCGTCCTGCTCGAAGCCTTCGATCGGAGTCTTGTCGCCGCGCGCGATGCGCAAAATGCGATAGGCCATGATGCGCTCGGTGTCGTTGATATGGCCGAGCACTTCTTTCACACTCCACTTGCCGGGAGCGTAGCGGAAGTCGGCCTTCGCGTCCGCAGATCTGAATAAGGCCCCGGTTTCCGCCGCCTGGGTCTCGAGTGCCGCGAGAAGGTCACCGGAACTGATCAAACAGATGTAGCGGTCGTAATAAGGAGCGTATTCGCCGGCCTGAGGCCGTCCGAAGCTTGTTGTCAAGGTAGCCATGAATCCCCCAGGGAGAATCGCGCCGGAGTCCGATGTCCTGCGCTTTGTTCCATAGTATCGCGATAGAAGAATTACCGGTGCCGGGGAATCGCTTACACGGCGCGACAACGATTCACGAGTTCGTCACGCTCTGCCCGGAACAAAGGGGGGAACCATGGAAAGCCCTAGAAAATATGGATTTCCACAACCTCGCACTGAGCGGCGCGGGGTACAATCCGTTTTGGCCACTGAAATGCGGCGATGCTTCTGAAATTCCTGATCGGGAAAGGACTTAAAGGACAATGTGGAAGCCCACGAATCAACCTGGAACGCCTGGCCGGCCGGCTGAGCCGGAGCGCCCCGCGACCCCAACGCCGAGTGCGCCCGTGGCGAGCGAGCCTGTTGCCCCGCGCCCGGTAGCCACCACCACTTCGGATCAAGCCACCATCGGCAAGTCGCTCGTCATTAAAGGCGAAGTTACAGGTTCGGAATCGCTCTACATCGATGGCCGCGTCGAAGGATCCATCAATCTCTCCGGCAACCGCGTGACAGTTGGCCGCAATGGCGTCGTTGCTGCCAACATCAACGCCCGGGAAATCGTCGTGCTCGGCAAAGTGCGCGGCAACTTGACCGCCAGCGACCGGGTTGATATCCGCAGTGACGGTTCGCTTACGGGCGATGTGGTCGCGGCGCGTATCTCGATCGAAGATGGCGCGTTCTTCAAGGGTGGCATCGATATCCGCAAGGCAGGATCGAAGCCCGAGGAAGTGAAGTCCGCGTCGAGCACGCCGGAAGTGGTTGCGGCGAGGGCGTAAAAAGTCGGCTCTTCAAGAGTCTTCAAAGGCACCCCGTTATGCGGTGCCTTTTTGTTTGAGGGCCGCCTTCCGCGGGCGGTACCAGCCTATCCGCCCCTCTCAAGTCCCGAGGCAGCTCTGACCGAAGCAGCCACAATCCCGCTGCCGCAGCGCCGGCCCATGTCACCGATCCGAGGCAGAGTGCCAGAAGATCGGCTCGTCGGCTGCCGTCGAGGTTGATGATCCTTGTGACCTCATAGCTCAGTCCACCTGAGACGGCACCGATCACCACCGACTTCCCCAGTTCCTTCCAGTTCATCCCACCGAGAGACACCATGCCGCGCACATGAAGCAGGAGCGCAATCGCCAAAGCATTAGCGGTAATGCCGATATCGGACGCAATTGCGAGTCCCGTGACCGACAACGTGCGAAACAGGAAGGAGTAAACCGGAAGTGACGCGATCGTAATCAAGCTGGTCGCGACCATCGGCGTGAGCGTGTTGCCTGAAGCGTAAAAAGCGCGCGCATACAGTGCCTGCGCCGACCACATCGCCAGCGAAAGCGAAAACCAGAAGAAGTAGACGGCAGTAGAGTGCGAATCCTCGAAGGTGAAGCGCCCGCGCCGGTAGACGAGGTCAATCAACGGCAGGGCAATCGCCATCATCCATCCGGTGATCAGAAGCGAGGCCGCCGTGATGCGATAGACCGAGGCATTTACCGTCGCGCCGAATTCTTCAAACTTCTTCTCGCCGTAAAGACGCGAAAAGAACGGCAACGAGGCTTGGCCTGTCGCCTGGCCCAGAATTGCGATCGGGACTGCGAACAGGCGCTTGGCGTAGTTCAGGCGCGCGATGTCGCCGATGCCATGCGATGCGAAGTAGCGCAGAATCCAGTCATCGGCGGTGACCAGCGAGACGCCGAGCATGAGTGGAATCGAAAGCCGCACCCACTCGCGAAACGCCGGATTCTTGACGTCGAAACTCGGGCTGTATCCCGTGCCGATGCGAGCGGCGCCGATGGCATTGATCAGAAATGGTCCTGCGATGCTGCCGATCAGGGCGCCGTAGGCGAGCGATGCAATTCCCAGTTGATGACCGGCGACTACTCCGCCAGCAATGATCGCGACGTTATAGATCAGTGGGCCAAGAGCAGGAAACAGGAACAGCCGGTGCGAGAGCAAGACCGCTGAGACCACGCCGCCGACATAGAAGAAGATCTGCGCTGGCAGCAGGATGCGGGTGAGGTGAACGCAGAGTTCGGTCTGCTCAGGCGTGAAGCCTTGAAACATCCACCTGACAAATTGCGGTGTGAAGATCTCGGCGAGCAGCGTGCCCGCGACCAACACCGTGGTCATCACAGTGATAATGATCGAAAACGTCCGCTGCGCATCGTGCTCACGCTTTTCGGCGAGGAAGCGCGTGTAGATGGCAATGAAGGTGATGGACGCGGTACCGCCGGCGACGATGTAGTTGAGCCAGTCGGGAAGCGTGAAGGCGGCGACGTAGGCGTCGGTTTGCTGGCCCGCGCCGAACGCGTAGGCGATGTAGGCTTCGCGGATGTAGCCGATCACGCGCGAGAGCGTGATAGTCGTCATCAGCAACACGGTGGCGGAGAGCGCGCTGTGCTGGTGCGAAGGCCGAAAGATACGCCACATGCAGTTTGAGAGTAACGCATGGCGGGGTTCCCCTGTAAAACCCCGTGTCCTCCGTGGTTATTGCTTTTGGTTCTTCAGTTCTTCACCACGGGGGACACGGAGGAGCACGGGGAAACCCTCTTTGACAGTCTCAGCGCGCAATCTCGATAATCGCAGAGTGACCGAATCGACTTTGACTCAACAGGATCTCCGCACCCCCGTTTTGCGCCGTTCTTTCCGCAAGCCTTACCCCGCTGCTGTGCGCGGCGAGGGTGTCTACGTCTGGGATGCTGACAGGAACCGATATTTGGACTTCTCCGGTTCGGCGGCGGTGAATCTGATTGGACATGGGGTCCGCGAAATCTCGGACGCGATGGTCGAGCAGGCGCGGCAACTCGAATTCGTCCACACCAGCCAGTTCACGACTCCGATCGCGGAAGAGTTTGCGGCGGAGCTTCTGGAATTTGCCGGCGAGCATTTCCGCGGCGGGGCGGTGTACTTCACCTGCGGCGGATCGGAGTCGGTGGAGACGGCGCTAAAGCTGGCGCGACAGTACCAGGTGGAGGTCGGGCAGCCGAAGCGGCACCAGGTTTTGAGCCGCAACCAGAGCTATCACGGATCGACGTTGGGTGCGCTGGCCGTTTCCGGGAATCGCAAGCGACGGGAAATGTATCTGCCGATGGTGCGGGAGTTCGCGCATATCGGCATGCCCTATTGCTATCGTTGCGCGTTCGACTGCACCGACGGCTGCCGGAACTGCGGGCAGCAGTATGCGGCGGAGTTGGAGCGGGCGATTGAAGAGAGCCAGGGCGCGGCGGCGGCGTTCATCTTCGAACCGATGAGCGGCGCTACGCTGGGCGCCGTCACGCCCCCGCCGGGATATCTGCAAGCCGTTGCCGAGATCTGTCAACGTTATGGCGTGCTGCTGATCGCTGACGAAGTCATGACCGGCATGGGCCGCACCGGACGGAATTTCGCTGTCGAGCACTGGCTGAGCTCACAGAACGGTGTCGCGCCCGACATTCTGGTGACCGCAAAGGGGCTGTCGTCGGGATACGCGCCGCTGGGAGCGGTGATTGCCAGTCGCAGAGTGGTCGATGCCATTGCGGAAGGCTCGGGAGCATTTCTGCACGGCTTCACTTACAACGCACATCCGATCTCGGTAGCCGCGGGACGGGCGGTGCTCCGGCATTTGCAGTCGCGCAATCTACTGGCAGCGGCCGACTCTGAACATACCGGGACTGCCGGATCGGCGCTTAAGTCGGCGCTCGAAAGGCTGCGTGACATTGATGTCGTCGGCGATGTCCGAGGCCTCGGCCTGCTTTGGGGCGTCGAATTCGTGAGTGACAAGAAGACCAAAACTCCCTTCCCGCCGGAGGAGAATTTCGCCGGCTTGGTCGGACAAGCTTGCCGGAAGCGCGGGCTGCTGGTCTATCCGATGCAGGGCTGTGTGGACGGCATCGCAGGCGACCACCTGCTGATCGCGCCTCCGGCGGTGATCACAGCGGAGGAGATTGGGTGTGCGGTGGAACAGTTGCGGGCGGCGATCAAGAGGCCCGAATGATCCGTGTGTAGTTGGTGTGATGGCGATGTTAGGCGAACCATCGAGCGCTTGGCTTAGATTCTTTCCCTGTACTGATCTCGGACCTATCCTCATCACCGCCTCCTGGCAGTCGCTTTCTGATCTCCAGGTCTTCGACAACTGGCGGCACACTCGAAGCCGATCTGCGTGTTAGCTCACTTGGTGGCTTAGGGGACGATCTTGAACGCAACGCCCTGTCCGAGCAATCCGCCGTCGGGCGCCGTGCCGTAGATCGTACCGCCAGAGTCGAGCAACAGAGTGCATTGTGGGTGTGCACCCCGATTGGGCGTCCCGAACCGGTGCAGAATTGTCTCCTGCCAACCTCCGGATCCCTTCGTCAGCTCAAATACTGTTCCATAGTGATCAGGAACATTGACGATGTCGTCATCGTGGCCACTCAAGGTGGTCGTGCCGTAGAGATTGCCAGCGGCGTCGAATGTCAGGCCTGCAGCCGGAAACGCTCCGTCATGGTGTCCGTGAAATACATAGATATTCGTGTAGTTCCAGCCTCCACCCCCATCGGGAGCAAGCTGAAAGACCACACCGCAGCCATTGCCGCCGCAGAAGTCAGGGAAAGGGCCAAACATTGCTGTGCCGTACAGACTCCCCGCGCTATCAAAGATTACGCCTCCGGTTGGAGCCCAACTACGATCGCCGAATTCGTAGAGTACGGTTTCCGTCCAGGTGTCCCCCGTTCCCGGAGACAGCCTGAAGACGGTTCCCAAATCGAATGCGCCGCCGTTACTGCTGGTCCCATAAAGTTGGCTCGCGGCGTCGAATACCAGTGGACCGTTCGGGTGGGCGGCGCCATCGCCAAATGCATAGAGCACGGTTTCATTCCAGGCCCCATGGCCGGACGGTGAGAGGCGAAAGAGGGTGCCATCAAAATGGCCGCCGCCGCCGAAGGTTGTTCCGTAGAGATTGCCGGCGGCGTCAAAAATCAGATCGCCGTTTGGTACCGACCCATCGGCCGAGTCGGTAAAGGCGTGCAACACGGTCTCTTTCCATTTGCCCGTTTTTCCAGGTTTCAGCATAAACACGAGACCGCAACTACACGCGGGATCACCGCCAAACGCCGTGGTGCCGTAGACATTCCCGGCGCTATCAAGAGTGACTCGGCCAGCGGGCGTAGAGCCGTCGCGCCCTCCGGTGAAGTTGTAAAGCACGACCTCCTTGTAGGCGCCGCCTGGCAAGGGCTGGAGGCGGAAGACGACCCCGAAACCGCTTCCCCCTTTGGAGGCAGTGCCGTACAGGTTGCCGGTTGTATCGAGCACCAATCCGGCATAGGCTGTCGCCCCACCGCCTTTCCCAGCGTCGAAGCGACGGATCACGTGGTAGGTTGCGCCGAAGGCTAGGGTCGAAGTGACGAGGAAGGCGCTGAGAAGAAGTGTGCCACCGAGGCGGTGCAAGATGGTCCTTGCGAGGGAACGGAGGGTTCTTTCCACGACGAAATACTCCTCTACGGATGGTCGTCACCTGAGGTGAATTCGGTCCCCGCCAACTCGAAGGGCACGTTCGTGACAATAACCAGCCATGATAATGTCCCCAGGACAAGGGAAGTCAAGTTAATCTCTCGCGAATGCAGTCGCCTGCACTGTTGCGCCAACCACACTCGAGGAACTGTGCCGAGAGGGTTACCAATACAGACGGGAGTATGGCCGCCCAGGCTTAAAAGGCTCCGATTGGTTGCACCGTTGCCATATTCATGAGTTCCC
>Ga0335082_10009452_pt1 | contig 10586 bp, 5 predicted proteins | sample Lox_Sample_41_FD_206718 | JGI IMG/M metagenome (GOLD analysis project Ga0335082, IMG submission 206718) | Soil microbial communities from Loxahatchee National Wildlife Refuge, Florida, United States - Lox_Sample_4.1 | ecosystem: Environmental > Terrestrial > Soil > Wetlands | place: USA: Florida...
CGGTGCATCGTGGTCGAGGACGCGGAGCACGGCATCGAGGCCGCCCGCCGCGCCGGGATGCGGAGCGTCGGCCTGGGAGGCGTCGCAGGCGACCTGACGGTGCGCTCGCTCCCGGACCTGCCCGCCGACGCCTTCGATCGGCTCCTCGAGTCGCGCTAGCGACTCACGGCAGCACGCACGTTGGCGGACCCACGATGTCCAGGAACGTGTTGCCGGTCGCGGCCGCGGTGTAGTCCTCCGCCCACCCGCCCGCGAACAACTCGATGCCGCACCCGGCGGAGCGGATGATGGCGGTGTTGCGGACCAACCCGCCGGGATCCGTCCACAGCCGCACGGCGGCCGACACACCAGTGTTCGCGCCGGCGTCGCGAATCTCGACGTGGTCGAGCTTCGACCGCGCGTCCACCGAGCTGTCGAAGCCGACCCCGATCCACGACCCGGGGACCCCTGGCGTCTCGGACGTGAAGAGGATCGGCGCGCCAGCCGTACCGACGGCGCGCAAGGCCCCGCTCAGGACACTCACCTGCGTGCCGTTGCCCATCCGCAGCTCGACACCCGGTTCGAGGGTCAGCAGCGGCGCGCTGAAACCGCTGTCGATCGTCAACCCGCCCAACAGCAGGTAGGGAACTCCCAGGTTGCGCCAGCTGGCGTCCCGGGTCACCCCGCCCCATTCGAGGACGATCGCGTCCACGCCGTTCCCACTGTAGCTCCCCGAGGGCAGGGAAGCGGCGGCGTCGGCCGGCATGGCGATCGGCGCGTTCGCGCAACCGGTGACGGTGAGGTCGTGCGACGTCGAGTCGAACTGCCCCAGCGTCCAGAAGCCGATGCCGTTGAAGCGGCAACTCTGAATGCTCACGTCCCGCACCGCGAGGCGTGTGCCGTACCCGCTGCCGCCCGTGACCGCGATGCAGTCCTCTGAGCCCGCGCCGCAGGATCTCAACACCACGTGGTCCAGTGACGCCGTGGTGGTTCCGTCGGCGAACGTCAGATTCCCCCAGGGACCTCCTGACGGTGCCAGTTCGAGCACGGGACCAGCGGAGTCGCCCACCACCAGCCCGCCGTATCCGTTGTCCCCGACGGTCACGGAGGCGCCGGGACCCATCGCGAGTGATACGGCCGCCGGCAGCCGGAGCACCGGATTGGCCGGGCCCTCGACGCCCACCTGCCCGACCAGCTTCCAGGGCACGCCGACCGGCCACGTGGCTGAGTCGGTGATGGTACCGTTCATGATCCAGATCGTGTTGTCGGCGTTCCCTTCGTAGCGCCCCCCGGCGGGCCAGCGTCCGGCGAGCGCGGGCACGATCTCGGCGATGTGGCCGCCGCCGCCCGTGACCGTGAGGTTGCCCGACCCCGCCACGAAACCGGTGGCGTAAAGGGCCAGCGCGACCTGCGGCGCGCCGGCCACCGTGACGTCCTGGACCAGCAGGCTCGCGGAGGAGGCGATGCAGGGATTCCCGCCCACGCCACAGCCGTGCAAGGTGACGTTGCGCAGCTCGGAGGTCTCCGGCCCCGCGAAGGCGAGACCGCCCCAGGTGCCTGGACCTGCCACATCGCCCTCCATCACGACCGGCGCGCCGCCGGGAGGTATGATCAGCCGGGCAGGGCCGGGCCACAGCTGCCCGCCGAAGGCCAGGCCCGCAGCGGGCCGAAACACCACCCGCGAGCCCGGCTGGATCGTGATGACGGTGGTGTCCGGGCTCCCAACGTTGATGAGGCCGTCCACGACGTGGGGCGTGTCCGCCACCTGCCAGATCTCGTCGGCCGAGATCGTGATCGAGCGGTGGAGCAGGCCCCGGACCACCACCTGAACCTGAGCGGTCTTCCCCCCGATCTCCGCTTCGATCGCCGTGATACCCCGACCTCGCATGTGGATCAACCCGCCGGTGTCCACCGACGCGACCGTGGTATCGAGCGATCGCCAGTTGGCGTGGCCGACGGATGTTCCATCGTCGAACCAGCCCTTGGCGTTGCCCCGGGCGGTGTCGCGCACGGGATAGAAGGGCCTCTGCGGCTGCACGGCGAGGTCCACGCGGACGATCGTCGTGCCCGGTGCCGTCGAGCGAGACTCGCAGGACAGTGCCGCAGCGACGACCGCAACGAAGCTGACGAGCCCCGGCTTCACGTACCCTCCCTGTCACCGTTCGAGCGACAGCGGATGGTAGGCGACCAGCGTCAGCCGGGCGTTAGGGAGTCCGCGGTCGGGGCGTGGAACGACTCAACGGGAGAACCGACTCCGAAGCTCGGCGATGAGCGGCTGTGGATCCGGCCCCTTGCCCAGCGCGTGGGCCTCGCACGCCGCGTAGACCTTCTTCAGCTCGGCGTACTGCTCGGCGCGGCCGGCCGCCGGCCGGGTCGGCGGCTCCTCGGGCTCGACGAAGCCGGCGACGATCTCCTGCCACGGGATGCGCCGACCTTCGGACAGCTCGTCGGCGTGGTACGCGCGGAGCGCCGCGCCGAGGCAGGCGGAGTTGCCGACCTTGAGCCGGCGCACCGGCGCGCCGTGCACGTCGGCCATCACCTGCAGGATCTCGGCGTTGGCGGCCGCGCCGCCGGTGGCGCGGATCTCGCGGACCGCGACGCCCATCCACTGCGAGTGGGTCGCCAGCGACAGCATCTGGGCCTCGACCACGGCCCGCACGTTGGCGGGGCCGTCGGCGGGCTCGAGCCCGCCGTAGCGCCGCACGCCGGGCTCGAGCACGTTCGGCGTGATCTCGGCCTCGAACCACGGCAGCATCAGCGCGCCGCCGTTGCCGGGCCGCGTCTCGCGCAGCGCGCGGGAGAAGCCAGCCCAGTCGAGCCGCGCCTGGTCGCGCACCCGCTCCCTGGCGAGCGAGCCGTTCTTGAAGCACAGCAGCGCCATGTAGCCCTCGGTCGGCGCGCCGAACACGCTCGCCGCCAGCGACGGGTCGGTGCGAGCCTCGCGCATCGTGCCGAACAGCGTGTCGCTGGTGCCGAGCGAGATCGCGACCTCGCCCTCCCCGGCGAGGCCGACGCCGACCAGGCTGCAGGGATTGTCGCCGGACCACGCCACCACCTTCGCGGCCGGGAAGCCGTGGCGCCGGCGCCAGTAGTCGGACAGCGGGCCGGCGACCGACCACGACGGGGCGAGCGGCGGAAGCCTGGACGCCAGGTCCGGGGCGGTCGCGTCCAGCGCCGCGGGAGCCCACTGCTTCCGCGCGAGATCCATGAGGGTCATCCCCGCGCCGTCGCCCGGATCGATCGGGGCGTGGCGGCCCGCCAGCAGCGACGCGCCGTACGAGCTCACCAGGTGGATCGTCGCCGTGCGCTTGTACCCGGCCGGGTCGTACTCGTGGAACTTCCGGATCTGCGGACCCGTGAAGCGCTCGAAGGCGACGGAGCCCGTCAGCCGCGACACCGCCTCCGCGCCGCCCAGGGCCCGCGTGATCTGCTCGCACTGCCGGGCGGTGCTCGAATCCATCCAGATCGGTGAGGCCTTGCGCGTGAAGACGCCGGCCAGCTGCTCGACCAGCGGCCGCGCCGGGTCCAGAGCGGCCAGCACGGAGCGGGCGTGGGCGTTGAGGTACACGCTCCCGTGCTGCTGCCCGGAGCCCGAGACGGCGCGGACCTGCGAGAGATCGAGCCCGCTCTCGCGCCCGAGGATCCCCATCATCCGGTCCAGCGCCTCCGCCCACATCAGCGGGGACGACGTGGCGACCAGCGGGTCCTCGCGGGGGAGCACGCCGTGGGTGGTGCCGTACGCCGGAAAGTCCGCGTCGTAGCCGAGGGAGCGCTCGAACACCACGTCGCGGCGCGTCCCCGCGACTTCGATGGCGATGGCGGTGAGACTCTGGGTGCTGAGATCGAAACCGACGTAGATGGCCATGGCGGGAGCAAACTCGGCGTCCGGGGGCGCCGGCGCAAGACGGCGCCCCCGGGGATTCCGCGACGATCAGGGACGGGCGGTCATCACCACCAGGCCGTCGATCCACGCCCGCTCGGCCACCGGGACGGTCTGCATGTAGGGGCCGATCAGGAACTGGTTGAACAGCATCGTCGGGTGCGCTCCGGTCCGGAACAGCAGGTTGTGCTTGTCGATGACCAGGGTGCTGTCGAACCAGTACTGGATCACGCCGTCCAGCTGGCCGACGCCGTTCACGATCGAGTTGAGCTGGACGTACACCTCGACGAGGTTCCAGTTGCTCTTGTACCCCGAGCCCGGATTGGGCAGGAACACCGGACCGGCGCTGAAGATCGCGCGCTCGTTCTCCCACTGCGAGCCCGACTGGTAGCAGGAGTACCCCGACCAGGACGCGCTGTCCGGCACCCCGTTGCAGCCGGACACCGCCCGGTTCTCCGTGACCCCGTAGAGGTTCGTGCCGACGTTCGCGACGTCGATGTTGGTCGCGTCCTGGGTGTTCACCGACGCGTATCCGCCGGCGGTGCCGGTCGAGTGCCAGTTGTGCTCGACGTAGATCGTGAGGTGGTTGGAGGCCGGGCTCACGTACTGCTGGTCGTCGGTGGTGAAGAAGTAGAACTCGTGCGGGTGGTAGGACAGCCCGGACCCGACCCAGTTGGTGTCGTACTTCACCCAGTAGCGCAGGTACACCGAGGCCGAGGGCGTGAACTGGTGGCGCATGCCGGTGCTCGGCACGGGCGTGGTGCTGCCGGGGACGAAGTCGATCTCGAGCGAGGCGGTGCTGCCCGGGGCGTGCTGCGCCGTCGTGATGCTCGTGATGCCGCCGGACGGCAGATCGTACCATCCGCGCGCGCCGAGGTTCGCGTCGTCGAAGTTCTCCTGGAACAGCACCGTTCCCCCGCCGCCCCCGCCCCCGCCCCCGCCCGTCGCGGTCGCGGTGAACGTGACGGGATTGCCCGCGATCCCGCTGCCCGTCACGGTGGCGGTCAGCGTGTTGGCGCCCGCGGCGCCTCCGAGCGTCCAGCTGCCGACCGTGGCGATCCCGCTGGCGTTGGTCGTCTGGCTCGCGCCGCCGACCGAGCCGCCGCCCGAGGCGACGGCGAACGTCACCGCCACGCCGGCCCTCGGATTACCGAACGCGTCCGTCACCAGGACGGCGGGCGCCGTCGCGACGGCGGTGCCCACCGGCGCGCTCTGGCCGTTGCCCGCCTGCCGCGCGACGTTCGCGGCGGGACCCGCGACGCCCGTCGCCTGGAAGGTGACGGCGGGAAGTCCCGAGACGCTCCCGGTCGCGCCGTTCGCGCCCGCGACTGTCCCCAGCGTCCACGTCGTGGACGCGAGACCTGACGTGTCGGTCGTGCTGGTTCGGGGATTCACGCCGCCGCGGCCGGCGGAGATCGCCCAGGTCACGAGGACGCCCGCCAGGCCGTGGCCGGTCGAGTCGTTCACCAGCACGGCCAGGGGTACCGGCAGCGCGTGGCCGGCCTGGCCGGTTTGGCCGTCGCCGCCGACCTTCGTCACCGTGGAGAGGCCCGGCACCCGCGCGCCGGTCGGCGCGCGGTCGCTGCAGGCGCCCGCCGCGGCGGCCAGGGTGAAGGCGACGGCCAGAGCGCAGGCGAATTTCGGAGGTGAGCCGAGCATGAACGGAAGCCTCCCAGCGTGCGGAGAACTCACAACCGGTCCCGGGGGACGAGGCGGCCGGCGCTCCTCTGGTTCCGACGCGAGGGGGACGTCAAAGGTAACGCGCGGCGGTGCCGCCCGTACAGGCGTGAGCCCGCCGTCCGCGCCGGCCGTTTGCGCCCCGGCCCGCCAAGGTCTATGAGCTATTCCATATATGAGGAGAGGGACCCCCGAGGAGCCCATGACCGATCCGATCTCGCGTCGCGACCTGCTCAAGGCCGCCGGAGCCGCGGCCGCCGTGCCGCTGGTGGGCCGCGTGCCCGTCGACGCCCGCGGCCGGCCGCAGGGCCGCATCCTGCCGCTGACGTCCACCAGCGAGGTGTTCGTTCCGCCCCGCGGGAACGCGTTCCAGAAATTCAGCTTCGACTTCCCGGAGCCGTCGGTCGAGTACGGCGGGCTGCGGTTCGGCTTCCTGGTCTTCAGCCACGAGAACGTCTACGGCATCGCCGCCGACCGCGTGCAGGTCGAGCCCGACGGCGAGGCCGTGGTCGTCACCGCCTCCGAGCTCGCATGGGCGGGCGGGCAGCGGCGGGCGCCGGGACGCGTCGCGGCCCGGCTGCGCCGCAACGGGGACTGGATCGAGTGGGACGTCACGGCCGAACTGGACCAGCCCATCAAGGCCGTCACCACCGTGGTGCGGGGCATCCCGCGCGGGCGGATCTCGGTCGGGGGCGGCGGGGTGCAGGACCTGCACGACGACGAGGTGCTGATCGGCTATCCGTTCGGCGCCGGGGACCTGTTCGGCGGCAACACCGCGTGGAGCGCGGGCACGCCGCTGGTGATCGTGGAGGCGGCCGGCGGCGAGTGTCACTTCCTTTCCTCGCTCGACGACCGGGTCCGCGCCAAGCGATTCTTCCTCCAGCCGGGCGAGAGCGGCTACCGGGTGGAGTGCGTCTTCGAGGCGGAGGGCTGGCTCGAGCAGCGCCGGGTCACGGTGCCGACCTGGCGCGCGGGCCGCGCCCCCACGCTGGACGAAGCCGCGGGGCCGCACTTCGAGCACCTCGCGAAGGCATTCCGGATCGCGCGGTTCGCGGACCGCGGCGACGTGCCTGCCTGGCTGCACGAGACCGCCCTCGTCGTCGCCCTCCACGGGATGCACTACACGGGCTACGTGTTCAACGACTTCGACGGGATGCTCGAGATCCTCCGCTGGGTCGCGACCCGGATTCCGCCGCAGCGGGTCCTCGTGTTCCTCCCCGCGTGGGACGGCCGCTACTACTGGGACTACCCGGTCTACCGGCCGGCCGAACGCCTCGGCGGCGAGCGCGGGTTCGCGCGCCTGGTGGGCGAGGGCCGGCGGCTGGGGTTCAAGCTGATGCCGATGTTCGGCGCCAACGCCGCCAACCGGCGCCAGCCGCCGTGGCCGCGCATCGCCGGAGCGGCGACGCTCACGCTCGACGGCGATCCCCTCGACCTGAACTGGGTGGACTGGGACAACGACCGCCACGAGGAGGGCTGGCTCTCGTACATGAACCTCGGCGTGGACGCGTGGCGCGACTGGCTCGCGGGCCGCATCGCCGGGACGATCGAGCGCTACGGCGTGGACGCCTACTTCCTCGACATCACGGGCGGCTGGTGGAACAACCGGCAGGCGGACATGCACGAAGGGCTGCGCCGCCTGGTGGCCGACCTGCGCGCGCGCTACCCGCAGGTCCTCGCCTGCGGCGAATTCCTGTACGACGCGCTCGCGGCCGTTCTCCCGCTCCACCAGGTGTACTGGCCGCGCATGGCGCCGTACGTGCGCGCCTTCTCGCACCTGAGCCATCCCGCGCCCGGCCGCGGCAGCAGCGGCGTGCACGAGTCCGGCTTCGGGCGGTTCGATCCCGACACCCTGTCGCTGGCGCGGCGCGACGGCCTCGTTCCGACGCTCTCGGTGGTGGACGACACCTTCACGGCGCACCGCGAGGCCATGGAGGCCGTGATCCGCCGGGCGAGGGAGTGGGCGGGCATCGGCTAGGGGTCGCGGTCCGCGCCGGGCGGCGAATCGGGTGAGGCCGGCGGCGCCGCGGGAGGCTCCGCCGCGGCGGCGAGCAGCCGGTCGGCGAGCGCGTTCAACGTCGCCGTTTCGTTCTGCGTGTCGGTGACCTTCGCGGCCTTGGCGAACACGACGGCCCCGCCGACGGCCCCGGCCAGGGCGAAGAACTGCGCCGCGCCCGGGTTCCCCGCGGTCATCAGCCAGCCCGCGATCGAGCCGACCGTGGCGCCCGTGAACACGCCCAGGCAGCCGGCGGCGATGCGCCCGCTGATCCGCCACCGCCACTCCGTGAGCCGCAGCCGGGTCTTCCCGCCGCGCGAGGCGATGGCCACCTCGACGGTGCGCGGGGCGGAATCGGGCGTGCCGTCCGAGCGCCAGGTCAGCTCGCCGTCGAACACCGTCGCCCGGCCCGCGCCCAGCGCCCGCTCGATCGTCGCGGTGAGCGCGGCGTACGCGTCCGGCGCCAGCTCGCCGTCCGTCACCCGCTCCACGGTGAGCGCGCCCGCCGGCACGACGAGGGACGCCGGCGGCGGTGGCGCCGGCTGCACCACGACGGGCGGCGCCGGCGCGGGCTCCGGGCCGTAGCCCAGCTCGTCCATCGCGCGGCGCACGTCGTCGAGCGGAACGTCCACCTCGGCGGCGATGCGCTCGACCGAGGCCACCGAGAACAGCGACTCGGCCGTGGGGCGCTGCGCCTCCAGCTCGGCGGCCCGTCCGACGATCGCGCGCACCTCGGCCGCGGTATAGCGCGCGGCCGGCTGCCCGGCGGCGGCCGTCAGCGCCGCGGCGAACGCATCCACCGTGGGCCAGCGGTCGCCGGGTTTGAGCGCGAGCGCCCGCACCAGCGCCTGTTCCGCGCGCGCCGGAAGTCCGTCGAGCCGCTCGCGGTGCGCCGGCGACGCCTCGCGGAACCGGCCGACCCGGAGCGCCGCGTCGGTGACCCACACCCCCGGCGTCTCGCCGACCAGCATCTCGTACACGACGCAGCCGAGGCCGTAGACGTCGGAGCGCTCGTCGAGGGCGCGGACGCCGGCCGCCTGCTCGGGGCTCATGTAGCCCGGCGTGCCGACCGCGAAGCCGGTGCGCGTCAGCGTGTCCCCCGCCGCCGCCGTCAGGGCCTTCGCGATGCCGAAGTCGACCACGTAGGCGAAGGAGCCCGCGATCAGGATGTTCTCGGGCTTGAGGTCGCGGTGCAGCACGCCGTTGAGGTGCGCGAAGCCGATGGCGTCGGCCACCTGCGCGGTGAGGGCGGCGGCGTGACGGAGCTGGAGGGTGCCGGCCCGCCGGATGAGGCCGCGCAGCGAGCCGCCGGCCACGTGGGGCATGGTGTAGTACACGAATCCGCCGGCCGACCCGGAGGCGCGCGGCGCGACGATATGCGGGTGCGCGAGTCGCGGAGCGAGCTCGATCTCCCTGAGGAAGCGTTCGTGCCCGATGCTCGCCACCAGCTCCGGCCGCAGCACCTTGAGCGCCACGTCGCCGCCGGCCGCCAGGTCGCGCGCGAGGAAGACCACGGCGGAGCCGCCTTCGCCGACGGTGGCGGCGATCTCGAACCGGCCAGCGAGCGCGCGGCGCAGCGCGGCCTCGTCCATACGGCGCCCAATGTACGGCGCGCCCGGGCCCGGGGCGACCCGTGCCCGCGACGCGCGACCGGCCCGCTCGAGGGCGCTCCGCGGTGCCGCGGTCTTGACCTCCCCGCGGGCGGAGCGGAGGTTGGAGGCATCCGCTCCAGCCGGAGGGTCCGATGAGACGCAGGGACTTCCTCGCGGCCACCGCCGCCACCGTCCCGCTGTGGCGCGCGCGCCTGAAAGCGTGGCGGGGCCGCCCGCCGGCGGGCGACGCCGCTCCGGCGCCGCTCGCGCGCCCGTTCGACCTGGCGCGGGTGCGCCTGCTGCCGGGGCCGTTCCTCGACGCGATGCAGGTGAACCGGCGCTACCTGATGGGGCTCGACCCCGACCGCCTGCTCCACGAGTTCCGGCTCACCGCCGGCCTGCCGTCTTCGGCCGAGCCGCTGGGCGGGTGGGAATCGCCGGCAAGCGAGCTGCGGGGCCACTACACCGGCCACTACCTCTCGGCCTGCGCCCTGATGTCCGCCAGCCTCGCGGACGCCGAGGTCAGGGCGCGCGGCGACCTGATGGTCGCCGAGCTGGCGCGGTGCCAGCAGGCGCTCGGCAACGGCTACCTCAGCGCGTTCCCCGAGGAGTTCTTCGACCGGCTGCGGGCGGGGCGCAGCGTGTGGGCGCCGTTCTACACCCTGCACAAGATCATGGCCGGCCTGCTGGACATGCACACGCTGGCCGGCAACGCGCAGGGGCTGGAGGTGCTGAAGGGCATGGCGCGGTGGACCGCGGGCTGGGCGCAGCCGCTGGGCGACGACGCGATGGCGCGGGTGCTCGAGCGCGAGTTCGGCGGGATGAACGAGCTGCTCTACAACCTCGCCGCCGTCACCGGCACGGCGTGGTACGCCGAGCTCGCCCACCGGTTCGACCACGAGCGGTTCTTCGGCCCGCTCGCCGCGGGGCGGGACGAGCTGAAGGGCCTGCACGTCAACACCAACGTCCCCAAGGTCATCGGCGCCGCGCGGCGCTGGGAGCTGACGGGCGAGGCGCGCTACCGCGCCGTGGCCGAGTACTTCTGGCGCGAGGTCTCGACCCGCCGCGCCTACGCGACGGGCGGCACCAGCAACGGCGAGTCCTGGAACACCGAGCCCGGCGTCCTGGCCGCGGAGCTGTCGAGCTTCACCCAGGAGTGCTGCACCAGCTACAACATGCTCAAGCTCACCCGCCACGTGTTCGGCTGGAGCGCGGACCCCGCCGCCGCCGACTACTACGAGCGGCTGCTGTGGAACGGCGTGCTCGGCACGCAGCACCCCGCCGACGGCCAGAAGCTGTACTATGTCCCGCTCGCGTCCGGCTACTGGAAGCTGTTCGGCGACCCGCTGCACGACTTCTGGTGCTGCACCGGCACCGGCTGCGAGTCGGCCTCGAAGTTCGGCGACTCGATCTGGTTCCACGACGACGACGGCGTGTGGCTCAACCAGTTCATCGCCTCGGA
>Ga0335082_10009453_pt1 | contig 10586 bp, 7 predicted proteins | sample Lox_Sample_41_FD_206718 | JGI IMG/M metagenome (GOLD analysis project Ga0335082, IMG submission 206718) | Soil microbial communities from Loxahatchee National Wildlife Refuge, Florida, United States - Lox_Sample_4.1 | ecosystem: Environmental > Terrestrial > Soil > Wetlands | place: USA: Florida...
TTCCTCTACCCCTTCGCGGCGTCATGCGATTTGTTTGTTCCGATCCGGTTCACTGAGGCTTATCTGCGTTTTCGCGGCATACACCAGTTCGGCGGTATCGCCCGGATTCGCGATGGCGTTACCATCGAGCAGGCGCGCGCGGAGATGGATGTTATCTCGAAGCAACTCGAGCGCGAACATCCGGACACCAATGTCGGACACGCCGCGAATCTCATCCCTCTGCAGGAAGATCGAGCTGGAACACTCAGGCCGGCATTGCTGGTCCTTCTCGGCGCAGCGCTCCTGATCATTCTCATTGCATGCGCGAACGTCGCCAGCCTGCTGCTGGCGCGATCGTCCGTCCGCGCTCGCGAGGCGGCGTTGAAAGCGGCACTCGGGTGCAGCAAACCACGGCTCATTCTGCAATCGTTCATCGAAAGCGCCGTCCTGGCGGTTGCGGGCGCTGGTTTCGGCATCCTGCTCGCATGGTGGGGACTCGCCGCTCTGCGCTCAGCCTTCTTCGCGCGTCTCGATATCTTTGCAACCGTGGAACGCGCCGGCACCGGAGTGGACTGGCGCGTACTCCTGTTTACGCTTGGCTGCATTATCGTCAGCACATTGCTATTCGGAGTTTCTCCCGCGCTTTCCCGCGCGGGCGTTCCGCTGAACGCGGCACTGCGATCCGGCGGACGCGGGTTGACCTCCTCCGGCACGCAACGCTTCCGGAGCGCGCTCATAGTGATTCAGGTCTCGCTGTCTCTGATGCTGCTGACCGGCGCCGGACTCCTCGGCAAGAGTTTCGTGCGATTGATCGACGTGGACCCTGGCTTTCGGACGGAACAGGTGGTGGTGGCGTCCATCACACTGCCGGGCGCCAGTTATCGCACTACCAATCAATCGGCGGCTTTTTACGACGCCCTGATCGATCGAACGGGCGCGCTACCGGGAGTTCATGCGGCCGGCGTAACCGATGTTCTTCCGCTCACCGGCGATGACAACCGCACTGGAGCGCAAATCGAGGGCTACGATCCTCAGCCGGGCGAACGCATTCGTATGAATCCCCGGCTCGTGAGCACGGCGTATCTGCAGGCCATGGGGATTCGGCTGTTGGATGGCCGGATGTTTACCTCGGCGGACGCAAATACAAAACCACAAGTTGGGATCGTCAGCGCAGGCGCCGCGCGAAAGTATTGGCCGGGAGTGAGTCCGGTTGGGAAACGGTTCCAGTTCACTGTCGAGAACGCGCAGTGGATCGAGGTGGTCGGAGTTGTGGCATCGGTACATAACCTGGGACTGGACCGGGAATCGACCGCGGACGTCTACCTGCCGTATCGCGAGAATCCCTTCCTCTTCACGCCCACGCGGGTCTCGCTCGTGGTAAAGGCAGATGCCGTCGAAACCGCGCTGGCGGCGGCCATCCGGCCGGTGGTTGCCGGGCTGGATCGAACTGCTGCCGTTTCCGCGATCCGCTCGATGGAGACGCAGGTCAGCGATTCCGTCGCGCCCAAGAGATTCAACCTGATTCTGCTGGCGCTGTTCGCCTCCCTGTCGCTCATTCTTGCGGCAGCGGGATTGTACGGAATCCTGTCGTATCTGGTCAGCCAAAGGACGGCAGAGATCGGAATTCGAATGGCATTGGGGGCGGCAAAGGGGGATGTCCTCCTGGTCGTGGTGGGCCGCGGGCTGCTTCTGGCCCTGGCAGGAAACGTTATCGGGACGGCAGTATCGCTGGCCGCAGCGCAGGTGATGTCCAAACTGCTTTTTGGCGTCCAGCCGCGCGATCCCGAAATCTTCGCGGCTGCGCCAGCAATTCTGCTTGCGATCGCGCTCCTGTCCAGTTACATTCCCGCACGCCGGGCTGCAAGAGTCGACCCGCTGACAGCATTGCGGATGGAGTAACTAGCGGTGGGTCGGATCGATCCAGCGAGTGTCTGACGGAGTTTCGGGACTGGGAATATCCAGATTCACGACGATTGGATCTTGGCCGCTCCGAACGACTACACACTCGACCGGCGCGCCTGGATCAGCGTTGATCTCCTGGTGCGGCACGTACGGCGGAACGAAGATGAAATCGCCCGGTCCGGCTTCGTCGACGAATTCGAGCTTCTCGCCCCAGCGGAATCTCGCACGGCCTTTCACGACGTAGAGCACTGTTTCGAGATCGCCGTGATGATGCGCTCCGGTCTTTGCGTTCGGTTCGACCACGACGGTTCCGGCCCAGAGCTTGCTTGCACCGGCCCGGGCGTGATTGATGGCCGCGGCGCGAGTCATGCCTGGCGTTTGCGGCGTATTGGTGTCGAGGTCCGAGCCTCGTACGATGCGGATGCCGTGCTCGCTCCAATCAGGCATGTGCTGACACGAGCCGGCGGCTTCTCAGCAGGTCAGAAATCGCACGGCAATCGTCGGCGAGTTCGCGGAACTGTTGCGGATAGAGCGACTGGAAACCGTCGGACAGCGCTTTGTCGGGATTCGGATGCACCTCGACGATCAAACCGGATGCGCCGGCGGCAACCGCGGCCAGCGCCATCGGATGAACTTTGTCGCGCTTGCCCGTCCCGTGGCTGGGATCGACGATGATCGGCAGATGGCTCAGGCGCTGGACCGCGGGAACCACGCTCAGGTCAAGCGTGTTGCGAGTGTGATCGGCGAACGTGCGAACGCCGCGCTCACACATCACCACCTGGTAATTGCCCTCTGACAGAATGTACTCGGCAGCCATCAGGAATTCTTCGAGCGTGTTCGACATGCCGCGCTTCAACAGAATCGGCTTGCGTGCTCGGCCGGCGCGTCGCAGGAGCGAGAAGTTCTGCATGTTGCGCGCACCGATCTGGATACAGTCGGCGTATTCTTCGACAAGGTCGAATACCTCGACGTCGATAGCTTCCGTGACAATACCGAGACCTGTCTCTTCGCGCGCCTCGGCCAGATACTTGAGACCTTCCTCGGCCAGGCCCTGGAACGCGTACGGCGACGTTCGAGGTTTGTACGCGCCGCCTCGTAGCAAGTGAGCGCCTGCGGCTTTGACAGCATGCGCGCTTGCTAGAATCTGCTCGCGGCTTTCCACCGAACACGGACCGGCGATCAGGGTTAGCTCATCGCCGCCGACTGTGACGCCCGCGATCTCGACGATAGTATCGTCCGTTTTCACTTCACGGCTGACGAGCTTGTACGGTTTTGAGACCGCGATCGCCTCGGCAACCCCCGGCAGGTCTTCGAACTCGGAACGCGGCACAGGCCCGTGGTTGCCGGTGATACCGATGGCCGTCCGTTCCGCGCCCGGCATGACGTGCGGCCGGAAGCCGAGACTTTGGATTCGTTCGCAAACGGCAGCGATTTCGGAATCGCTCGCGTGCGCGCGCATTACGACTAGCACAATGATTCCCTTTCCAAACCAGTTTAGCGCCAACCTACGCCGCGGCGATCAGTTTGATCATTTTCTCCATGCAGTCGTGCGAGATCTTGACGTTCTCGGCACTGTGACCGCGATGCGTTTCGAGGCTGAACTTGCCGGCGTATCCGTCGGCGAGCATGGCGTGCATGATGGCGCCCCAGTCGAGCGGCCGTTTGGGTCCGAACAGTCCTTCGGCTTTGACGTGAACATTGCCGATGCGGTCCTTGGGAAGCTTGGCGTAGCCGTCGGGAAACGGGACAGGCTCGAGTGCCGTGCTGTTCTGCGGATCGTAGTTGAGGCCGAGACCTTTTGAAGGGACCAGTCGCAGGATCTCCGCACTCTCGCCGGAAGTGGCGACATTGCAGGAACCTTCATTTTCGATCAGCAGACGGCAGTTTTCCTTGACGGCGACGTCGGCCATTTCGGCCAGAACCTCGGCGATGCGCGGCAAGTGTGGTGCGGGATCGGCTACGCGCCAGAACGAAAAAACGCGGATTTCGTGCGTGCCCAGACCGTGAGCCACGTCGATGGTCCGCTTCAGCATGTCCAGCCTGTTCCGAAACAGCTTTTCGTCATCGAAGCCCATCTCGGCAAAATAACGGACGTAGAAATCTTCGCGCTGCTTGGCAACAGTTCCCGGCAAAACATACTTCAAAAGGCTCGTATCGAGCACGGATGCCCGCAGGCCGTTATCGTCAAGCCGCTTTCGGAAATCGCGAAGATCGGACCCGCTGAGTGTCTCGCAGTAGCGCAATTTGCCAGGTACCAGCGCGCTGCGCAGCTCGATCCACTGGATGCCGTACTGCTTGGCGAAGGCGACTGTCTCCTGGTTGGTCATTCCGATTTCGTCGTTGATTGCGGAGAGGCGCGACGTTTTGGAGTCCGAATCCGCGCGCGCAACAGTCGCGGCCAGCAACGAAGCAAGCATTTCCCGTCGCGTCATGGCCTGGATCTTATCACATGGGGTGATCGGTTAGAATTGGAAACCAAGTGAAGGCCCGCCTCGAGCAGTACTTCCAATTTCGTGAATTGAAGACGAACTGGCGCACGGAGATTCTCGCGGGTGCGACGACGTTCGTCACTATGGCGTATATCATCTTCGTGAATCCGGCGATCCTGCATGAAACCGGGATGCCGCTGACCGCCGTGGTGGCCGCGACTTGTCTATGCGCGGCGTTTGGCAGCCTGTTGATGGGCATCGTGGCGCGGTACCCGATCGCGCTCGCGCCGGGTATGGGGCTGAACGCTTATTTCACCTACACCGTGGTGAAGGGCATGGGAGTGCCATGGGAGACGGCGCTCGGCGCGGTGTTTCTCTCCGGCATCGCGTTCCTGATCCTGACGGCAGTTGGCGTACGGAAGATGATCGTGTCGGCGATTCCGGTTGAATTGTACGCGGCGGTGGCAGTGGGGATCGGGCTGTTTATCGCGTTTATCGGGTTGCACAATTCGGGAATCATCGTCGCCAGCAAGGACACGCTGGTGACTATGGGCAATCTTCGAGATCCGAATACGGCGCTGGCGGTTTTCGGGCTTCTGCTGGTGGCGTCGTTGCTGGCGTGGAAGGTGCGTGGCGCGATTTTAGTTGGGATTCTCGGAACGACGGCGGTCGGAGTTGTGTGTGGACTGGTGCGCTGGCAGCCACAGACTTATTCGTTCCAGGACATCACCGCGACCGCGCTGCACTTGAATATTCGTGGGGCTGTCAGCTACGGCTTCGTCGAGATTGTGTTTGTGTTTCTGTTCGTCGATCTGTTCGATAACATCGGCACGCTGGTGGCGGTCGGGAAGGAAGCGAAGCTTTTCGACAAAGCGAACCAGATTCCGCGGATCAATAACATTCTTTATTCGGATGCGACGGCTACCGTGGTTGGGGCGCTGGCTGGAACGTCTACAGTGACGAGTTACATCGAAAGCGCGGCGGGTGTGGCGGCAGGGGGACGGTCGGGTGTCACGGCGATTGTGACCGGGATGTTATTTGTTGCGGCGATGTTCATTGCGCCAGTGGTTGGTGCGATTCCTGCAGCCGCGACGTCACCAGCGTTGATTGTCGTGGGCTCGCTGATGGTGGCGCATGCGGCGGAGATACCTTGGTCGAATCCCGTGATTTCGATTCCGGCGTTTCTCACCATCATTACGATTCCGTTGACGTTCAGTATCGCGAACGGGTTGGCATTTGGGTTTACAGCGTACACAGTGCTGAAGATCACGCGTGGAGAGTTTCGTGAGGTGAATTGGTTGGTATATTTGCTGACGGTGCTATTCATCGCGAGGTTTTTGTACTTGGGTGCGGGGTAAGAATGGCGCATCATGGAAGTTTTGTGTGTTGCGGTGAGGTTTTTGTAAGTCGCCGGAGCTCTCATAGATACGGGGCTTCATGGGTTGGATGACGCATCGAAAATTTGCGATGCGCCCTTGAAGTTTTCGTCGATGGGTTTGTAGCTGACACTTTGGGCCCGGTTGCGTCTTTCTTTCAAGGACATTTTAGGGGCGCGTGGTTGCCGCTGGTCTGGATGGGTACGGCTATGTTGTTTGTGGGGAAGAGAAGAAATGTTCGTGAGCGGCGTGATTTGAGCGCACGCTGAGGAGTGGATTATGTCTTTTGTTCGTGTAATTGTTGCCGGATTATTGGCAACGTCGGCCCTATTGGCGGCTGACTCGTTTCTTGGCGCGTGGAAACTGGATGCGGCACATTCGGAGTTTGCTCAGGGCCCGAAGGCGCAGACTGGAACGCTGATCTATGAACGGAAAGGCGCCGGGTACGTGGTGCAGAGCCAGCTTGTGTATGCGGATAAGCCGGCCAGCGTGCTTACCGGCAGGATTCTGTTCGATGGGAATCCCGCACAGAGCTTGCTCGATGGGCGGACGGTGTCGGTGGTCTCTAAGAAAGCCGACGGTGGGGCGCATCAATTGGTGATTACCAATTCGGAGAAGCCCGCTGGCAGCGTGCAATTCGCGGTCTCATCGCAAGATCACAAGCTGCGCGCGGATTGGATGGATGCCACGGGGAAACCAGTTGCGAAGCTGGTCTACGATTCCGTGCCTGGCGAGAAGCTGGAGATCGGTAAGCCGATGGGGCATGAGTTTTCGGCTGGAGACGTCGCGGAATACCTGGTGACCCTGCGTGAAGGCGAATACTGCGAAGGCAAAATCGAACAAAAGGGTGGCGCGGTGTCGATGTTGGCCTACAATCCCGACGGCTCCAGAGTTCGTGGATATCCCGGGCCCCCCACCGGCACGCGGACTTTTGGCTTAGTTGCACCCACGACTGGAACATACGCGATCGTGTTGTACGGACCTTCGAAGGATTCAGCAACAAGCTACGAGATCAGGATCGAGAAGGTGCTTGGTGTCGATGCCCGGATGGCGATTCCGTCCGACGCGCCGAAACTCACGAGTCCGCGGATGGAGGCGCTAAAGAAGGACGTCGCGGCCGGAAAGCAAGGCGCCGTCGCGGCTTTCTGGGATGAGGTGGCAGCGAAAGGGACGCCACTCGCGGAGCCGATCGAAGGGAACGATAAGGACCTGGCGGTGACGTTTCTGTGGCGCGCGAAAGGGGAGACGCGCAATGTATTCGTTATGTGGTTTCCGTGGTCTATTGCGCGACCCGATGACTATAAGATGGTCCGGCTGGGCGATACAGACGTCTGGTATCGAACGGTCAAGATACGGCGCGGGGCTCGATTCGCTTATCAGCTTTCGCCAAACGATCCGTTGCGTTTCGATGACACGTCGGGCAGATTGCGGGCGGCAACGGCGCAAGCGGATCCGCTGAATCCGCACCATTGGTTTGAGAATCCGGGAGGCAGTCCCTTGGAGTACCAGTCGATGGCGGAACTGCCCGGGGCTGTTCCGCAGCCATATATAACGAAGCGGCCTGACGTGCCGGCGGGCAATGTGGAAAGGAACACCATCACGAGCGCGCTGCTGAAGAACACGCGGGATCTTTCGATTTACACGCCGCCGGGATATCGCCGCGATGGCAAGCCGTACGGGCTCTTGATGGTGTTCGATGAGAGCGCCTATTTAGGGAATGTACCGACGCCGGTGATTCTGGATAATCTGCTGGCCGAGCAGAAGATTCCTCCGATGGTAGCGGTGCTGATTGCGAATCCAAGTCAGGACGCGCGCAATCGGGAGTTGCCGCCGAATCCGGACTTCGCGGATTTTCTTAACAACGAGCTGGTGGCGTGGGTGCGCGAGAACTATAACGTGACTCGGGATCCGAGGCAGGTGGTGGTGGCCGGGTCGAGCTATGGCGGGATCGCGTCGACTTATGCGGCGTTGCGGCATCCGGAGACGTTCGGGAATGTTTTGTGCCAGTCTGGTTCGTTCTGGTGGTCGGCGCAGAAGCCGGAGCCTTACGCCGAGCCGAATTATCTGGTGAAGGAATTTCTGAAGAGCCCGAAGCTGCCGATCCGGTTTTATATGGACGCGGGATCATTCGAGGTGGACACGAGCGGTGGCGGCGGCGCGATTCTGGAGCCGAGCCGGCATATGCGCGATGTGCTGCTGGCGAAGGGCTACGAGGTACATTTTCAGGAGTTCATCGGCGGGCATGATTATCTGAGCTGGCGCGGGACGCTGGCGGATGGGTTGATTGCTTTAGTGGGGAGTGGGGAGGGGACGAGATAGCTAGTGCCTTCTAGCTGCCGGGAGCAGAGTAAGGCGTGCCGTCAGCGGAAGAGAATCGACTACTCTACGATCCCACACCCGGTAACACATAATCCTTGAATTGTTCCCGCAGCACGCGTTTGTTGAACTTTCCGACGCTCGTCTTCGGGACTGCATCGATAAAAACGATATCGTCCGGGAGCCACCACTTCGCTACGCGCCCGGCAAGGAATTCGAGGACCTCTTCTTTGGAAATATTTCCGCGATACTGCTCAATGGGGGCAACACACGCGAGCGGGCGCTCCTGCCACTTGGGATGAAAGACCGCAATGACGGCGGCCTCCATCACTTTGGGATGCGCCATGATCGCGTTTTCGAGGTCCACGCTGGAGATCCACTCGCCGCCGCTCTTCACCAGGTCCTTGGTGCGGTCCATGATCTGGAGGTAGCCTTCCGGATCGATCGTGGCGACATCACCGGTGCGAAACCAACCATCGACGAATGCCTGATCGCTGCGCGGATCATTATAGTAGCCGCTTGTGATCCACGGGCCTCGCGTCTGCAGCTCACCCATGGTTGTTCCGTCCCAGGCGAGGTCCTTGCCTTCGGCATCCACAATGCGGATCTCGACTCCGGCCACTGGCAGACCGTGACGCGCTAACAGATCGAAACGCTCTCTCTGCGGCAGATTCTTCAACTGCTCCTTGAGCGCCATGAAGGTGGCAATCGGCGTGGTCTCGGTCATGCCCCAAGCAAGCCGGAAGTGGACCCCGTACTTCTGTTCGAACCACTCGATAAACTGCCGCGGCATGGCCGAGCCGGCGCAGACCACCATCCGCAGCGAGGAAAGATCGTGCGGATGAGTTTCCAGGTAGCCGTACAAGCCGATCCAGATCGTCGGCACTCCGGCAGTGAAAGTTACATGCTCATTCTGGATCAAAGTCGCGATGTCGGCGGGTTGAAGCTGACGCCCGGAGAGTACGATGCGCGCCCCGGTCATCACGGCTGCAAACGGGATACCCCAGCCATTGGCGTGAAACATCGGAACGATTTGAAGCACCGTATCGCGCTCGGAGATCGCGAAGCTGTCGGCCATCGCCAGCCCGAAACTGTGGAGCACCAGTGCGCGATGCGTATAGAGCACGCCCTTCGGGTTGCCGGTGGTTCCTGAGGTATAACACGTGGCCGAGGCCGCGTTCTCGTCGAGATTCGGCCAGCAATACGGGGTACCCGGCGAACGCTGTACCAATTCCTCGTAGTCGGATGCAGGCTCGAGGTGACACTTCACCAGAGGCTCGTCGTGCAACACCACGAAGTGCTTCACGCACGGAATCTGCTCGCGAATGGGCTCGAGAATGGGAAGCAACGACGCGTCGACGAAGATCACCCGGTCTTCGGCGTGATTGATGATGTACGCCAGTTGATCGGAAGGCAGTCGCAGGTTCAAGGTGTGCAGCACGGCGCCGAAGCAGGGGACAGCGAAGTAGAGTTCCAGATGCCGCGAGCTGTTCCAGCACAGCGTCCCGACGCGGTCGCCAGGCTTGACGCCCAACCGATCGAGCGCGTGCGCCACGGCATGAACCCGGCGGTGAAAATCCGCATAGGAATAACGTTCGATCCCCTGCGGCGTCTTGCTGGCGATTTCTTTCGCCGGAAACAGCTTCGCCGATCGCTCCAGCACGTGGGTGAGCGTCAGCGGGTAGTCCATCATGAGCCCGCGCATAGGTAGATCTTATCGCGGGATCAGCGGGAATCCGAGGGTTCGCTACTTCGGATGGGGAATAATCTTGTGGATGACATAGGTGTCGTCCTCGATTGTGAAATAGAAGCGCCAATCGCGGTCGACTCGCGCCTGCCACATACGAGTGGATTCATCGTACTTTTTGGCACGCAGCGAGGGGTGCCGGATATTGTGCGCGAGGAAATTCGTCTGTTTGTCGAATGCGTTCCGCGCGAGGGGCCTTGACGTAACTTGCCGCCGCCGTCGGAGTGAGGCGGAATTTCATCTGCTCCGCAGATTGCCGGCTTTTTTCGCCGGACGTGAGCGTGACCTCTTTGTCTTCTGATGGAGGTAATCGGTCATTTCCTTGTGGGTCTCAAACGCCACCGACTCGCCTTTCTTGTGTTCCGCGACGCTCCTTGCCAGCTGAGCATCGATACGCCGACGTTGAGCGGGCGTGTACTCGTCGCGGTCAACAATGGCTTTGGGATGAAAGACGATCTTGCCGCGTTCCGCGCGTGCGTCAAAAACATCTCCCACATTCACGGAGATTTGATCCCGAACGCTTTGTGGAATCACGATCTGATACTTATTCTTGACGGTGACAATAGACATGGATGTAAGCCTATATAGCCAGTCTACCGATATAACAGTTGAACTGGTCAACTGCCGCCGCGGAGAGTTCCGATTGCCGTTCCCTAACGCAAATTGAATTTCTTCATCTTGTACCGCAGCGTGTCGCGGGTGATCCGCAGCAGCCGGGCAGCCTGGGTTTGGTTCCCACCGGTCTTTTCGAGAGCCTGCACCAATAAGCGCCGCTCCTGCTCGACCAGGGACATGGCTTCGCCCGAGAACGGAACAGCGCTGATCCCGTGATGGATC
>Ga0335082_10009454_pt1 | contig 10586 bp, 9 predicted proteins | sample Lox_Sample_41_FD_206718 | JGI IMG/M metagenome (GOLD analysis project Ga0335082, IMG submission 206718) | Soil microbial communities from Loxahatchee National Wildlife Refuge, Florida, United States - Lox_Sample_4.1 | ecosystem: Environmental > Terrestrial > Soil > Wetlands | place: USA: Florida...
CGGTGCAGAACGATGCGCCGCTCGGGACCTATCTCGGCTGGAACATCACCGCCGGTCCGGGCGACGTCGGTTACGACGGCAGGCCGTTCCACGCCGGCCAGGTCTGCAACTACGTCGGCGGCATGGTGCCGTTCTTCAAGACCAAGGCGCAGCGGCTCGCGGCGGGCGACCCGCGTCGCTCGCTGGAGGAGCGCTACGGCACGCACGCCGGCTACGTTGCCGCGGTGACGAACGCGGCGAACAATGCGTACGAGAAGGGCTATCTGCTCGCGGCCGATCGCGACGCGCTGATCAAGCAGGCGATGGACAGCGACGTTTGCAATGCACCCGGCGACGGCGGCAAGTGCAATCCCTGAAAGACGCGAGTCTGGCTCGGTGAGGGCCAGGCGCGGTCACCTGCAGCCGGCAAACTGAAGTCGCGGGAGCGCAAGAGACGAAGGGGTTGGGCACATCGCCTGACCCCTTCGCGTTTTGGACCCTCGCCCGCGGGTCCGTAGCCGGGGCGGTTCGTCCCCCCCGCCTCGGCCCTCCTCCGTGCTGTCCGGTCATTTCATCATGCTCGGCAGCCAGAGCGAGATCACCGGGAACGCGACCAGGATCGCCAGCCGAATCACGTCCGCGACCACGAACGGCATCACGCCGCGGAACACCGTCCCCGTGCTCACCTCGGGGATTAGCGTCTTCAGCACGAAGAGGTTCATGCCGACCGGCGGGCTGATCAGTCCGATCTCGACCACCACCACGATCAGAATGCCGAACCAGACCGGGTCGAATCCAAGATGCGTCACCACCAGGGGAAAGAACACCGGGATGGTGAGGAGGATCATCGAGAGCTCCTCCATCGCGGTGCCTAGGATCACGTAGATCGCGCAGATACCCGTCACGACCATTATCGGGCTCAGGTTGAAGTGCTCGACGAACGCCTTCAGATCGTTCGGCATCGTCGTGATGTTCACGAACTCGGCGAACATCAGCGCGCCGATCAGGATTAGGAAGATCATCGCGGTCGTGCGCGCGCTCTCGAGGAGGCAGCCGTAGAGCGCGCCCCAGGTGAGCGCCCGCCGCCACAGCGCGAACGCCATCGCGCCGAACGCGCCCATGCCGGCCCCCTCGGTCGCGGTGAACACCCCGCCGTAGATGCCGCCCATGACGAACACGAACAGCACCGCGACCGGCCAGATGTCGCGGAGCGAGATCCAGCGCTCGCGCCAGCCTGCCCGCTCACCGGGCGGCCCCGCCTTCGGGTCGCGCCAGGTGACGTAGCCGACACCGACGCAGAGCAGTGCCGTGGCGAGGATGCCGGGCAGGATCCCGGCAGCGAAGAGCTTCCCGATGTTCGTCTCGGTGAAGATGCCGTAGATCACCATGATCGTGGACGGCGGAATGAGGATCCCCAGCGTGCCGCCGGCGGCGATCGAGCCGGTCGCGAGCGCGTCCGAGTAGCCGAAGCGCTTCATCGACGGATACGCCACCTTCGCCATCGTCGCCGCGGTGGCGATCGACGAGCCGCAGACCGAGCCGAAGCCCGCGCAGGCGACCACCGTGGCCATCGCAAGCCCGCCCCGCAGGTGGCCGATGAATGCATAGGCCGCGCGGAACAGCTCCTGCGACATCCCGGCCCGGGTGATGAAGCTGCCCATCAGGATAAAGAGCGGCACGACCGAGAGCGTGTAGTTGCGCCCGGTCTCGTAGATCTTGGTCTGCGCGCTCGCGAAGGCGACCGCCCAGTTCCAGTCGCGCATGTAGGCGTAGCCGACGACGCCGACGATCGCCATCGCGAGCGCGATCGGTACGCGCACGAACGCGAGGACCATCATCGCGACGAGGCCGAGCAATCCCTCGGTCATCGCCGCTCGAAGGCCTTGTACAGATGGACGATGGCGGTGAGCGCGATCATTACCGCCATGAAATAGACGAATGGCCCGTAGACGACCCGCAGCACATCGGTCGCGTCGCGATACTCCGAGATGCGGTCGGCCTTAAGCCAGACGAGCCAGGCGGCGAGGAAGAAAGTCGCCGCGCAGAGCACGTGCACGGCACGCTCGAGCAGGATCCGCGCGTTCGGGGACAGCAGGCGATCGATGAAATCCATCGTCACGTGCTCGTCGGCGCGCGAGACGAGCGGCAGGCCGGCGAAGATGAGCACGAGGAGCCCGAGCTCGGTCAGCTCGAAGCCGCCCGGGAGCGGACGGTTGAAGACATAGCGCCCCACCACGTCCACTACCGTGACGAGCATCAGCAGCATGAGCAGCACCGATGCGGCGATCCCAAGGACCGCGTCGATCCGGTGCTCCCAGCGCTGGTCCGGGGCGGCTGGCGCGTCCGCCCCGGCCTCGTCCGAGCCGGTCACTTACCCGCCGCGACCTTCTTCAGCTCCTCATGGAACTCCGCGAGGATCTTGGCGCCGTCGAGGCCCTTCGCGTTCGCCTTCTTGACCCAGTCGTCGATGATCGGCTCGGAGCGCTTGCGCACTTCGGCGACGAACGCCGGGTCCGCGTTGACGACCGGCACGCCGGCCTTCTTCATCGCTTCCAGGCCGACCTTGTCGGCCTCGTCCCAGGACTTGCCGGCGAAGCGCGCGAGGTGCTCGTAGCTCAGCTTGTCGATCGCCGCCTGGTCCTCCTTCGAAAGCTTGTCCCACTTGCCTTGGTTCATGAAGAAGCCGAACGCCGAGCTGTACATGCCCCCCGGGAACATCGTGCCCTGCCCGATCACGGTTTCGAGCTTGAACGAGGCGATCGACTCCAGCGGGAAAAACGTGCCGTCCGCGACGCCGGAGCTGAGCAGCTCGTAGGACTCCGGCGCGGGCTTGACGAACGCGGACGTGCCGAGCGCCTTCCCGACCGCCTCGGCGATGCCGCCGCCGGTGCGGATCTTGAGCCCCTGGATGTCGGCGATGCCCTTCACCGGCTTCTTGGTGAACATCTGGCCCGGGCCGTGGGTGAAGACGCCGAGCAGCTTGACGCCGTTGTACTCGCCGACCTTGTGGAAGTATTTCCAGTAGATGCGCGAGTAGGCGACCGAGTTGATTTCCGCGGTGTCGCCGCTGCCGGGCAGCTCCGCGAGGAGCGGCAGCACGTGCCGCGCCGGCGTGTAGCTCGCGGTGACGTAGGACACGTCGACCAGCCCGTCGCGGACCGCGTCGAAGGTCCCTGGCGCCGCCGCAGGGTGCTTCGGCAGCATCTGGAACTTGAGGCGGCCATTGGTCGCCTTCTCGACGTCGGCCGCCCAGCCGGCGAGAACGACCCGCGTGAGGTGGTGCTGCGGCGACACCCACGAGGACATCGTGAGCGTGGTTTGCGCGAAACTGGGCTGCGCGGCGGCAATTGCGGCGACCCCGACGAGCGCGGCGAGTTTGATCTTGGACATGGCCTCCTCCTCCGATGGCGGTGCGCGGGTAGTGTAGCAGCGCCTGCGGACCTTACCGCTCGGGCAGCGGAATCCGCTCGGTTTCGCCGGGGACCTGCCCGAAGCGGCCCTCGCGCCAGTCCGCCTTTGCGCGCTCCATCCGCTCCTGCGAGCTCGACACGAAGTTCCACCAGATGAAGCGCGGGCCGTCCATCTTCGCCCCGCCGAGCAGCATCAAGGTCGCCGAGAACGGCGCCCGCACCTCGACTTCCACGCCTTCCGCGAGCACGGCGAGTTCGCCCGCCTCGACGCCGTCATCGCCGATCGTCACGTTGCCCTCGACGACGTAGACGCCGCGCTCCCCGTGTTCGGGAGGGACCCTGAGGCTCGCGCCGGGATCGAGCTCGGCCGCGGCGTACAGGGTGTCGGTGAACACCGCCACCGGCGAGCGGACGCCGAACGCGCGCCCGGCGATCACCCGCACCGTCGCGCCTGGCGGCTCGACGACCGGCAGGGTCGCCTGAGGGTGGTGGAAGAACGACGGCTCGACCTCCTCGCTCGCGCGGGGCAGCGCCACCCAGGTCTGGATCCCGTGGACGCCCGACCCGGCCTTGCGCAGCTCGGGCGGCGTGCGCTCCGAGTGCGCGATGCCGCGTCCGGCCGTCATCCAGTTGACATCTCCGGGTCGGATCGGCTGCACCGAGCCGAGGCTGTCGCGGTGGAGGATCTCGCCTTCGAAGAGATATGTCACGGTCGCGAGCCCGATGTGCGGGTGCGGCCGCACGTCGAGCCCCTCGCCCGGCGCGAGGCGCGCCGGCCCCATGTGGTCGAAGAAGATGAACGGCCCGACCATCTGCTTCGGGACCGACGGCAGCACGCGCCGGACGGCGAAGCCGCCGATGTCGCGCGGGTGGGAGCGGAGGAGATGCTGGATGCGGGTGGTCATGGGCCCGATTGTGCTTCAGCGGCGGGCCTTCGGTAGACTTGCCGGCCCTGCCTCCCGTTCCCAGCGGTGCCCATGCGCGATCCCACGCCCGTCACGATCCACCTGAAAGACCACACGCCCCCCGCGTTCCTGATCGCCACCGTCGATCTCGACGTCGACATCCGGGACGAGTTCGCGCGCGTGCGGGCGAGGCTCGCCGTCAAGCGCAATCCCGCCGCAAAGGACCGCCAGGCGCCGCTCGTCCTCGACGGCGACGAGGTCGAGCTCGAGTCGGTCGCGATCGACGGCCGGACGCTCGCGGCCGCCGGGTACACGCTCGACGACGAGCATCTGACGATCGCGGCGGTGCCCGACGCCTTCACCCTCGAGACCGTGGCGCGGATCGAGCCGCGCCAGAACACGAAGCTGATGGGGCTCTACGCCTCGAAGGACGGCTACTTCACCCAGTGCGAGGCGCAGGGCTTTCGCCGCATCACGTTCTTCCTCGACCGGCCGGACGTGATGGCGCGCTACACGACGACGATCCACGCCGATCGCGCGAGCTGTCCGGTGCTGTTGTCGAACGGGAATCAGGTCGCGCGGGGCGACGACGCGGACGGCCGGCACTGGGTGAAGTGGGAAGACCCGTTCCCGAAGCCGTCGTACCTGTTCGCGATGGTGGCGGCGAAGCTCGACAGGCTCGAGGACACCTTCGTCACGCGCTCCGGCCGCAAGGCGACGCTGCAGGTCTGGGTCGAGCCGGGCAAGGTCGACCAGTGCGCGTGGGCGATGCAGGCGCTGAAGAAGTCGATGAAGTGGGACGAGGACACGTTCGGCCTCGAGGTCGACCTCGACTGCTACATGATCGTCGCGGTCGGCGACTTCAACATGGGCGCGATGGAGAACAAGGGCCTCAACATCTTCAACACCAAGTACGTGCTCGCCCGCCCCGACATCGCGACCGACGGCGACTTCCTCAACATCGACCGCGTGGTCGCGCACGAGTACTTCCACAACTGGACCGGCAACCGCGTCACCTGCCGCGACTGGTTCCAGCTGTCGCTGAAGGAAGGTCTCACCGTCTTCCGCGATCAGGAGTTCGGCGCCGACACCTATTCGCGCCCGGTCACACGGATCCAGGAAGTGCGGGGGTTGCGCGCGGCGCAGTTCCCCGAGGACGCCGGCCCGATGGCGCACCCGGTGCGCCCGCAGTCGTACATGGAGATCTCCAACTTCTACACCGCCACCGTGTACGAGAAGGGCGCGGAAGTGGTGCGGATGATCCACACGCTCATCGGCGCGCGCGCGTTCCGCCGCGGGATGGACGTCTACTTCCGGCGGCACGACGGCGCGGCGGTCACCTGCGACGAGTTCGTGGACGCGATGGCCGAGGGCAGCGGATTCGACTTCGCGCAGTTCAAGCGCTGGTACGACCAGGCCGGCACGCCGCGGCTCGACGTGACCGGCGACTACGACGCGGCGGCGAAGCGGTACACGCTGACGGTGAAGCAGGTGACGCCCCCGACACCCGGTCAGCCGGAGAAGCTGCCGCTCCACATCCCGCTCGCGGTCGGCCTGATCGCGCCGGACGGAGCCGAGATCCCCTTGCAGCTCGAAGGCGAGCCGGCGCCAGCGGGCACCGACCGCGTGCTCTCGGTGAAGCAAGCCGGGGAGCGCTTCGTCTTCACGAACGTCCCGGCGAAGCCGGTGCCTTCGCTCCTCCGCCGCTTCTCCGCGCCGGTGATCCTGAGCTTCGCCTATACCGAGGCCGAGCTCACGCACCTGATGGCAAACGACGCCGACGCCTTCAACCGCTGGGAAGCCGGCCAGCGGCTCGCGACCGGCATCCTGCTGCGCGGGATCGAGGCGCATCGCGCCGGCAAGGCGGCCGAGGTGCCGCGTGCGTTCGTCGACGCGTTCGCACGCGTGCTGCGGGACGGCCCGCAGGACCCGGCGTTCGCCGCGGAAGCCCTCGGCCTCCCGTCCGAGACGTACCTCGCGGAGCAGATGGAGGTCGTCGATCCCGACGCGATTCACGCGGTCCGTACGCACCTCCGGCGCGAGCTCGCTCGCGCGCTCCGCGCCGAGCTCGCCGGGACGTACCGGTCGCTGAAGATCTCCGGACCCTACAGCCCGGACGCGCAATCGGCCGGCAAGCGGAGCCTGCGGAACCTGGCCCTCGCCTACCTGATGGAGCTCGAGTCGACGGACGTCCACGCGCTCTGCACCGAGCAGTTCGCCGCGGCGGACAACATGACCGACCGCATGGCCGCGCTCGCCTCGCTCGCGAACTCCCAGGCGCCGGCGCGCGACCCGACGCTGGAGCGCTTCTACTCGGATTGGAAGCACGAGCCGCTGGTGGTGGACAAGTGGCTCGCGGTGCAGGCGACCTCGCGGCTGCCCGACACCCTGGCGCGGGTCGAGCGGCTGACGCACCACGAGGCGTTCGACATCCGCAACCCGAACAAGGTCTACGCGCTGATCCGCGCCTTCTGCGGAAACCACGTGCGCTTCCACGCCGCCGACGGCTCGGGCTACGCCTTCGGCGCCGAGCGCGTACTCGAGCTCGATCCCCTCAACCCGCAGATCGCCGCGCGCATCGCGCGCGCGTTCGACCGCTGGAAGAAGTTCGACGCCGGCCGGCAGGCCCACGCGCGCGCGGCGCTGGAGCGCATCCGCGCGAAGGCGGGCCTGTCGAAGGACGTCGCCGAGGTGGTGACGAAAGCCCTGGCCTGACCCGCAGCGGCGTCGCACGGCGCGCGCGACCTGTGCGATGATCGCCCCGTCGCGCAAGGGAGAACCGGGATCGGCGCTTCGGCGTCACGTCTGGCTGGCATCCTGACCCTCGCGCTGCTCCTCGCAGCGTGCGCAGCCCCGTCGTCCCGCCCGTCGGCTGCCGGGAAACGGCCTCCGCCCAGCGCCGAACCGATCCGGATCCAGGACTTCGCCAAGACCGACATCGACAACGTCGCCGAGACGCATCTCGAGGAGAGCCTCGCGATCGTCCAGAACATCGGCGAGAAGCTCTACCGGCGCAACCCGCGCGAGTGGCGCAAGGGGCCCTACGAGAGCCCGGAGATCGCGATCGCGCGCGCGTTCGACCGCAGCCAGGCCTGGCGCTTTCCCCAACTCGACAACGTCCGCGGCACCGAGGCCATCTACCTCGCGTTCCGGCCGGAGTTCGGCGGCGACCGCGTGTTCGCCTTCACCGTCGGCCTCGCGAGCATGATCTACGAGGCGTACGGCGGGAAGGACGAGTTCTACTTCGTCGACACGGTCGAGCCGCAGCCGATCTACAACGCCGCGCGCAACGTCGAGATCGCGGTGTGGAAGCTTTCGAACACCCGCGACGCGTCCGGCCAGCTCTTCCTGCTGTCGAATGAAGCCGGGGGCGACCCGCCCAATCTCAGCTTCGAGCGCGAGTTCGGCAAGCTGATCGCGTACCAGGACGTGCTCGCACGGATCCTCGCGCAGCGCGAGAACCGGACCCTGCGACGGATCGTGCAGCAACTCCCGACGGTGTTTCTCCCGATACGCTAGCCGCTAGAGACCGACGGACGCGGCGACGAGCCGTCCGAGCTCGGCCCTGAGCTCGCGCTCGACCTCCGCGTACCGCGGATCGGCGATCACGTTCGCAAGCTCGTACGGGTCGGCGTCGAGGTCGTAGAGCTCGTCGACGCCCTCGCGGTTGACCCAGTGGATCAGCTTGTGCCGGTCGGTCCGGATCGCCTTGTAGCTCATGCCGACGAGCCACGGCAGCGCGTTCTCGGTGAAGTACTCGGCGAGGAACGAGCGGCGCCAGCCGTCCTTCCGCCCGGCGAGGAGCGGCGCGAGCGAACGGCCCTGGATCTGCGCGCCGGGCGTGCCGCCCGCGAGCTCGAGGACCGTCGGCGCGATGTCGATCGTCAGCACGAGCTCCTTCACCGTGGCGCCCGCCTTCACGAGCGGCGGATAGCGCAGCACGAACGGCGCACGGATGCCCTCCTCGTACGCGAAGCGGCGCTCGGGCCCGAGCGCGTGCTCGCCGAAGAAGTAGCCGTTGTCGCCGAGGAAGAGGATGAAGGTGCGGTCGAGCTCACCGGAGCGCTCGAGCGCATCGAACAGCATCCCGATGCCTTCGTCCACCGACGCCATCATCGCGGCGCGCAGGCGGATCTCCTCCTGGCTGCCCGCATGCAGCGACTTGAGCACCGCCTGCGACTTCTCGCCGCGCTTCAGCCCGAAGGCCTCGGCCCACGCGGGCTTCGACTTCACCACCTCCTCCGGCGGGAGCATGTTCGGCCGCCGTGGGAACTCGACACCGCGGTAGAGCTCGGCGTGCCGCGGCGCCGGCTTGTAGCCGCCCCACTGCGCGAGGTCGAGGGTGCCGTCGGCGGCCTGGAACGCGTCCGGATGCACCGCCTTGTGGGCGAAGAACAGGCTCCACGGGCGATCGTGCTTCGCCGTCACGAACGCGAGTGCGCGCTCGTTCAGGAGATCGGTCATGTAGCCCTTGTGCTCGCGGTATGTCCCGTTCTCGTTCAGCTTGGGGTCGAACAGCCGGCCGTGGCCGTCGAAGCTGACCCAGGAGTCGTAGCCCGGCCGCGGCGTCCCGTCGTTGCCCATGTGCCACTTGCCGATGTGCGCAGTCTCGTAGCCGAGCTTCTGGAGCGCGACGTGGTAGTTCGGCAGCCGGTGCGAGAGCGCGTCGCGCGCGACGTTGTCGATGACGCCATGGCGGCTCGCGTACTGACCGGTGAGGATCGATGCGCGATTCGGCGAGCAGATCGGCGTTGGATGGAAGGCGCGGACGCAGTTCGCGCCCTCGCGGGCGATGCGGTCCACGTTCGGCGTCTTCATGTACGGATGCCCGCCCGCGCCGAACTCGTCGAAGCGCAGGTCGTCGATCAGGATCACGATGAAGTTCGGGCGCTCGGCCATTTCCGCTCCCCCGTCCGGTTTGTGGCCGATGTTAGCCGGAAGCGCCGCGTTCGTGCTCAAATCGGCGCATGGACGCCGTTCTGTTCGACCTCGGGAAAGTGCTGCTCGACTGGAGCCCGCGCTATTACTACGAGCGTTTCTTCGCCGGCAACGAGGCCGCGCTCGCGCGGTTCCTGGCCGAAGTGGTCGCGCCGGAGTGGATTCTCGAGATGGATCGCGGCCGGCCGATGGACGAGGCGATCGCGGCGCGGCAGCGGCTCTATCCCGAGCACGCCGAGCTCATCGCCCGCTGGCGGGAAGGCTGGCCGGAGATGCTGCGCGGTGAGATCGCCGGCACGGTCGAAGTCCTGGAGGAGCTCGCCGCGCGCGGGCGGCGGCTCTACGCGCTCACCAACTTCTCGCCCGAAACGTGGCCGCTCGCGCGGCGGCGGTTCGGTTTCCTCGACCGGTTTGAGCACGTGGTCGTGTCGGGCGAGGTCGGCATGGTGAAGCCCGATCCGCGGATCTATCGCCTGGCGATCGAGCGCTGTTGCCTCGCGCCCGCGCGCACGGTGTTCGTGGACGACCTGCCGGCGAACGTCGCGGCGGCCCGCGCCGAGGGTCTGCACGGGGTCCACTTCACCACGCCGGAGCGCCTGCGCGAGGATCTCGCGAGGCTCGGTGCGCTGTAGGCGGGCCTACGCGCCCCGCGCCTTTGCTTCCATTCGCCGGTCGAAGCGGGCGACGTTCACCACGACGCGCTCGTGCGTGCCCTCGCTGATCGGCTCGCGCTCGTCGCTCGCCGAGACGCGGAATGTCAGCATGCGGCCGTCGACCGCGAGGAGCTCGGCTTCCGCTTCCACCCGCATCCCCACCGGCGTCGCGGCGAAGTGACGGACGTCGAGCTGCACGCCGAGGGACTGATGGCCCTCGGGCAGGAGATGCTCGACCGCCGCGAGCGCGGCCGCCTCGAGGAGATTGATCACGACCGGGGTCGCGAGCACCGGCACGCGCCCGCTCCCGACGTGCGGGGCCGTGTGCTCGGGGGCGACGGTCAGCGCAGCGGAACCCTTGCGGCCGACCTTCAGAACCGATGCGAGATCCATGCGCAAGCCATGGTAGCCCCGCGGGCGGATTCGCGTTGCGGGCGGGCGCGCGATCTGCCGGGCGTCGTCGGCGTGGTCGAGCTGACCGCGCTCGTCGGCTACTACAGCATGGTGGTCGCGACGCTCCACGCCCACGAGCTCCTGCCGCCGCCCGAGGTCCCGGCGCCGCTGCCGCCGCGGGGCTGATCCAGCTGGCGTGGCTAGCGCCATCGTTGACCGGCGTTCGACACCGGAAGGTTAGCAGGCGTCATTGCGGCGGGACGCCCGGACGGTGCTAAATTAGCGGGGGGGGGCGGGCGCTTCCCTGG
>Ga0335082_10009456_pt1 | contig 10585 bp, 10 predicted proteins | sample Lox_Sample_41_FD_206718 | JGI IMG/M metagenome (GOLD analysis project Ga0335082, IMG submission 206718) | Soil microbial communities from Loxahatchee National Wildlife Refuge, Florida, United States - Lox_Sample_4.1 | ecosystem: Environmental > Terrestrial > Soil > Wetlands | place: USA...
ACGCCGCGCACGTGAGCTCGAGCTCGCGGTCGAGGCGCGCGCCGGCTTGCTGGTACGCGCCGGACGCAACGGTGCCGACCGTGCCGATCACGCCGACGCGCCCCGATTGCGTGACGCGGGCCGCGGCGCGCAGACCCGGTTCGATGACACCGATCACGGGAGAGTCGAGGCGGTCGCGCAGCTGGTCGAGCGCGGCCGCCGACGCGCTGTTGCAGGCAATGACGATCATCTTCACGTCGCGGTCGAGCAACACGTCGACGATCTCGAGCGAGTACTTCAACACCTCCTCGGCCGGCTTCGGGCCGTACGGGAAACGGCCGGTGTCGCCGAAGTAGACGACGTGCTCACCCGGCAAGAGGTCGAGAAGCGCGCGGGCAACCGTGAGCCCGCCGAGACCGCTGTCGAAAACGCCGATCGGCCGATCGTCGGGCGCCATCGGCACCACGCTATCGGGCAGCCGCGCGACGGAGTCGATCCCCCACTGCCGCAGCAATCGACCGGTCGTCGGCAGGCACGATCGCCAGTACGACGTCGCAGTGCTGCGCGTCTGCCTCCCGCAGCCGGGCATAGAGCACCCGCGCGTATTCCTCGGGATCGGTCGGCGCGTCGAGCACCACGACCCGGGCGCCCGTTGCCCGGAGGGCGGCGGCGCGCACATCGAGGTCGGTCGCGGTGACCAACTCGACGCGGGCCTCGGGCGCGTAATGCGAGGGCAGCGTTCCCGGCGCCGCGATCTCGCCGTCCGTTCGGCGGGCAAGCGGCGCGCCCGCGAGCTGCGCGAGCCGCGCTTCGCTCACACCGCCAACGCGCAAGATGACGGGCTCCTCACCCGTCACGTCGACGATCGTCGACTCGACACCGACCGCGCACGGCCCACCGTCGAGAATCATCTCGACGTCGGCGTCGAGATCGGCTCGTACGTGCGCGGCGGTGGTTGGGCTGACCTTCCCGAAGCGGTTCGCCGACGGCGCCGCGACCGGTCCGCCGAACGCGTCGAGGAGCGCCAGCGCGACCGGATGGTTCGGGACGCGCACACCGACCGTGTCGCGGCCTCCGGTTGCCGCATCGTCGACCACACCGGGACGGCGCGCCACGACGAGCGTGAGCGGACCGGGCCAGCACGCGCGCGCGAGCACGCGCGCCATCTCGGGAACGTCGCGCGCCAGATCGTCGAGCTGCGCGGCGCGCGCGACGTGCACGATCACCGGATGGTCGGCCGGCCGGCCCTTCACCGCATAGAGCCGGTGCAGCGCTTGCGCATTCGTCGCGTCGGCGCCCAGGCCGTAGACCGTCTCGGTCGGGAACGCGACGAGCCCGCCGTTGCGCAGCACATCGGCCGCGGCCGCGATCTCGTCCATCGTGACTACCAGTAGTTGATCCGCGAGGCGCGGTCGACGACCTCGTCGATTGGGTCGGTCCACGCCCCCGACGACAGGTACTTCCAACCGCCGTCGGGCAACAGCGTGACGATCGTGCCCGCGTCCATCTGCTGCGCGGTCTTGATCGCGCCCACGACCGCCGCGCCCGACGACACGCCCGCGAACACGCCGCACTCGTCGAGCAAGCGGCGCGTGCCCTCGATCGAGTCGCGCGGCCGCACGATCAGCTTTCGATCGAGCAGCGCGGGATCGAAGATCGGCGGCACGAAACCGTCTTCGAGATTCCGCAAACCCTGCACGAGCTCGCCCGCGGGTGGCTCGACGGCGACGATCTTCACGTCGGGCTTGTGCTCCTTCAGATACTTCCCCACGCCCATGAGCGTGCCGCTCGTGCCGAGCCCGGCCACGAACGCGTCGATCTCGGGACAGTCGCGCAGGATCTCCGGCCCCGTGTTGTCGTAATGCGCGAGCGGGTTCGCGGGGTTGCCGTACTGGAACAAGAACACGTAGCGCTCGGGCTCGTCGGCGTGGATCTTCTCCGCCATCCGGATCGCGCCGTTGCTGCCCTCCTCGCCCGGCGACGCGGTGATCTCGGCGCCGAAGATCTCGAGCAGCTGCCGGCGCTCCGGCGACACGTTCTCGGGCATGATCACGCGCAGCTTGTAGCCGCGCAGTTTGGCGACGAGCGCGAGCCCGATGCCGGTGTTCCCCGACGACGGCTCGAGGATCGTCGCGCCCGGTCGCAGCGCACCGTCGCGTTCCGCGAGCTCGACCATCTTGAGCGCGATGCGATCCTTCGACGAGCCGCCCGGGTTCTGACCTTCGAGCTTCGCCCAGATCTTGACGTTCGGATTCGGCGACAGCTGGTGCACGCCGACGAGCGGCGTGTTCCCGATCAGGCCGAGGATGTCGTGGTATCTCATCGCCGCGCCCCACGCCACGGACCATTGGTCATCCACCCACACCGGAGGTGGTTCGCTGACCATTGGTCGGAAACAAACCGCGTCAACCGCCGGCCACCGCGGGAAGGATCGACAGCACGTCGCCGTCGGCGACCTTGGTGTCGAGGCCGTCGAGGTAGCGGATGTCGTCGTCGTCCTTGTAGACGTTCACGAACTTGTGCAGGCCGCCCGCGTCATCGAGCAGGTTTCCGCGCAAGCCCGGGTACTGCGCCACGAGCTGATTGAACACCTCGCCCACCGTCGTGCCTTCGACGGCGATCGACGCCTGCCCGTCGGCCTGGGCGCGCAGCACGTTCGGGATCTTGATGACGACGGCCATGGCGTCAGGTTACAACCCGACTCGTTTGGTCGAGATTCCCGAGCCACTCCCAGCGGTCATTGACCCAAATGCGACCGCCACGGTCGTCCCCCGGTCATTGACCGCGAGTGGAAGACCGGAGTTCGACGGCGGTCTCGGCGATCTCGCCGTTACGGATGCGGTACGACCGCAGCACCGGCGCCTGATCGCGCAGCGAGACGATCACGTAGAACCACGCGGGGTCGACGGCCTGGCGCACGTCGGTCGGCGAGGGATAGGCGTCGGTGTGGGTGTGCGAGTGCCACACGCCGACGATCTCGTGCCCTCGTGCTTCGGCCGCCCGCATCGCGGCGAGCATGTCGCGCGGGTCGACCGTGTAGGTACGCGCCGACGCGTCGGCATTGCGCGCCGGCCGCGCCTCGGAGATCACGCCGGTCGGCTCGCCCCGATCGTCCAACGGGCCGAGGAGCAAGCCGCACGCTTCGTCGGGCAAGCCGTCGTAACAGTTGCCCACGATCGTCGCGTGCTGCGCGCCCGTGAGCCGCAGTGTCGGTCGGGTGAACATCAAGGATTGAGCGCGCGCCACACTCGCTCGGCCGTGCACGGCATGTCGATGTGGTGCACGCCGAGATGCGAGATCGCGTCGACGATCGCGTTGTGCACCGCGGGCGTCGAGCCGAGCGTCGCCGACTCGCCGATGCCCTTCGCACCGAGCGGGTTGAGCGGCGTGGGCGTGACCGTGTTGTACGTCTCGTACGACGGCAGCTCCGCGGCCGACGGCATCGCGTAATCCAGCAAGTTCGCGGTGATCGGATTGCCGTCGGCGTCGTACTGCACGGCTTCCCACAACACTTGCGCGACGCCCTGGGCGATGCCGCCATGTTGCTGCCCGGCCACGATCAACGGGTTGATCATGTTGCCGCAGTCGTCGACTGCGACGTGACGCAACAGCTCGACCCGGCCGGTCTCGGTGTCGACCTCGACGACCGCGACGTGCGAACCGAACGGGAACGAAGAACCACCCGCCTGGAAGTCGAGCTCGTGCTGCAGCCGCTCGGCGAGGCCTTCGGGGCGCTTCGCCGGGTCCTTGACCGCGGCCGCGAGATCGGCCCATGTCATGCGGCTCGCGGGCACACCCGCGACCTCGAGCCCGCCGTCGGCGACGACGATGTCGTCGGGACTGGCTTCGAGCACGTTCGCGGCGAGCTTCTTCGCCTGCGCGAGCACCTCTTGGCTCGCGACGAGCAACGCGCTGCCGCCGATCTGGCCCGAACGTGAACCGGCGGTGCCGCCTCCCCGCGGAACGTCGTCGGTGTCGGAGTGCACGACGCGCACGTTCTCGAACGGCACGCCCAGCGTGTCGGCGACGATCTGCGAGAACGCGGTCTCGTGGCCCTGGCCGTGCGCGCTCGTGCCGACGCGCGCCGTCACCGTGCCGTCGTCTTCGATCTCGACTGCGCCGAACTCCTGCGTCAACACCATCGGCGCACTGATCTCGAGGTACGCCGCCACGCCGATGCCCAACAACTTCGTGTCGCCTCGGCCGCGCCGCGCCTTCTGCTCGGCGCGCAACGCGTCGTAGTCCGCGTGCTCGAGCGCCGCGTCGAGTGCCTTCGCATAATCACCGGTGTCGTACGTCGCGCCCAATCCCGTATTCGGCATGTACGGGAACGCGTCGGGGGGGATGAAGTTCTTGCGCCGGATCTCGACCGGATCGATGCCGAGCTCGTCGGCCGCGATGTCGAGGACGCGTTCGACGAAGTGAATCGCCTCCGGACGTCCCGCACCGCGGTACGCGGCGATCGGGGTCGTGTTCGTGATCACCGCTGACCAGTTGAAGTCGACCTTCGGCACGACATAGACGTTTGCCGCCATCATCTGCGTGAAGAACGGCAGGAAGGCGCCGATCGACGCGTACGCACCGGCGTCGGCGGTCGTGATCACCCGCATCCCCGTGATCGTGCCGTCGCGCTTCAGCCCGAGCTCGACCTCGTGCACATGGCCGCGGCCTTGCGACATCGCGACCATGTTCTCCGAACGCGTCTCGGTCCATTTGACCGGCCTTCCGAGAACCAGCGCGGCCTTCGCGGTGAGCAGGTACTCGACCGGCATCCCCGACTTCGCGCCGAAGCCGCCGCCGACCGCCACATTGCGGGCGCGGACGAGCGCAGGGTCGAGCCCGAGCGTCATCGCGAGCTCGTCGCGCATTCCGTGCGGTCCCTGTGACGACGCGCACACCGTGAGGCCACCAGCAGGATCGCCCGGAACCGCCACGATCCCGCCCGGCTCCATGGGCACGGCGGCGAGCCGCTGGTTCACGACGCGTTGGCGCACCACGACGTCGGCGTCGTCGAGCACACCCTCGACCGGACCGGTTCCCATCGCATTCGCGACGTTCGAACCCTGCGCCTCGTGGATCACGGGCGCGCCCGCGGCCGTCGCGGCGTCGATGCTCGCGACGACGGACAACTCGTCGTAATCGACGATCACGTTTTCGGCCGCGTCGAGCGCGTGCGCTTTCGTGTCGGCGACGACCATCGCGACGATGTCGCCGACGAACCGCACCTTTTCCTTCGCGAGCGGCGGCCGGTTCATCGTCGGCGGCAGCATCATGAAGCCGTGCACGTCGGGGAGCTCGAGATCGGACGCGGTGTACACCGCCGCGACACCGGGCATGGTCTTGGCGCCGGCGGTGTCGATCCCGGTCACGTTCGCGTGGGCGACCGTGGACCGCACGAACGCCACGTGGAGGAGCCCGTCGACCTTGAGGTCGTCGTAGTACTCGGTCGCCCCGGTGAGGATCCCCGGATCCTCTTTGCGCAGCACCGGATTCCCGAGAATCGAGCCCGACGTGGCCATGTGTCCCTCCTCACGAGATGCGGGCCGCACACTACAGGCCGATCCGAACCCGCCGATCAGATCGGGATGGACGGCATCGCCGGCGTCGAGGCGCGCATCCAAGAGATCGAGAGCCAGTTCGGCAGCGGCGGAGTCGCGGGCGGGGTGCTCGGCGCGTCGAACCCCACGTCGAGTAGCGATCCCACGCAGCAAAGCGACTTTGCGTCGGCGCTCGCGACCGCGATGACGACCGGCTCGAACCCGGTCGCGCCGGCGAGCACGGGCACGCTCAACCGCGCCGGCGTCAACCCGGTGCAGTGGGCGAAGGACTTCCTCACGAAACTGCACATGCCGATCACGGCCGAGAACGTGCGCGCGCTGACGGCGTGGCAACAGGCCGAAGGCACGGCCGCGCACTACAACCCGCTCGCGACGACCCAAGCCGGGTTCGCCGGTGAGACGCGCTTCAACAGCGTCGGCGTGAAGAACTACGCGAGCTACGAAGACGGACTGAACGCGAACGTCAAGGCGATCACGAACGGGTTGTACGGCAACATCCTCTCCGCGCTCGCACAGGGCACCGACGCGATGGCGGTCGCCCGCGCCATCGCGAGCTCGCCGTGGGGCACGGGCGCGCTCGTCGAGCGCGTGCTGTCGTCTCAGAAATAGAGCTTCGCGGCATCCTGCAGGCACCGTTCGCATTCCGCGATCGTGTCGCGCAGGATCTCGACGACCGGTCGCACGGCTTCGATGCGACCCGCGACCTGCCCGCTGAACGCGAACGACGCTTCGAGGTTGCCGCCGAAGTAGAGGTCATGCACTGCTTGCAGGCTCGGGATCACGGCGCGGTCGTCCTGCTCGGCAGCTTCGCTGAAGTGCGTGCGCAGCACGCGAAACGCCGGGGGCGAATGGCGGTTCAGCAACAACGTGTCGCCCTCGTTCGACGTGCAGATCAGCTGCTTCCAGTTCTCGTGGACGGGCGATTCGGCCGCGCTGACCATGCGCGTGCCCATCTGCACGCCTTCGGCGCCGAGCACGAACGCGGCGGCCATCGAGCGCCCGTCGCAGATACCGCCGGCGGCGATGATCGGCACGTCGACGCGCGACGCGATCAAGGGCAGGAGCACCATCGTCGACGCGCCCGTGGGTGCCTTGAATCCGCCGCCCTCGTTGCCTTCGACCACGAGCCCGTCGACGCCCGCATCGACGGCCTTCAGCGCGCCGCGCAACGACGGCACGACGTGGAAGACGGTGATACCCGCGTCCTTCAACGCTCGCGTGAACTTCGTGGGGTCGCCGGCCGACGTGGTCACGAACGACACGCCGTGCTCGGCGACGAACTCGACGATGCCGGGATCGCGCACGAAGAGCTGCGCAATGTTCACCCCGAACGGCTTGTCGGTGAGCTCGCGCATCGTCGCGATCTCGGCCCGCACCTCGTCGAGGCGGCCCGAAGAGGTTTCGATGATGCCGAGGCCGCCTGCGTTCGACACCGCGGAGGCGAGCTGGGCCCGGGCGATGTATCCCATGGGCGCCTGCACGATCGGGTGCTCGACGCCCAAAAGCTCGGTGATGCGGGTGCGCATGCCGTGAGAAGCTACTGGGAGTGCGGACGCAGCGGAGCCAGGATGGCAAGCGAGGGAGCCATATTGATGACGGATCCCGTGATCATCGAAGCAGCGTTGAACGGCGTGACAAGCCGGTCGCGCAACCCGAATGTGCCGGCGACCCCCGACGAGCTCGCCAAGGATGCGTTGGCGTGCGTCGACGCGGGCGCGACCGTGATCCACGTGCATGCGCCGCATCTCGCGGCTCCGCCCGAGGAAGCCGCCGACCAGTACGCGACGGCGTTCCGACCCGTCGTCGAACAGTATCCCGGCATCGTGTGCTACCCGACCACGGGCATCGGCCCGACGATCGACGATCGCTACCGGCACGTCGAGCTGCTCGCCGACATGGGATTGGTGCGTGCGGGCTTCGTCGACACGGGATCGGTGAACCTCGGCGGCACCGGCGCCGACGGGCTCCCGCCGAACAGCAACTACGTGTACACGAACACGTTCGCCGACATCGCACACAAAATGCGGGCGTGTCGCGAGCGCGCGCTCGGGCCGAGCATCGCGGTGTTCGAGCCCGGCTTCTTGCGCGTCGTGCTTGCCTACCACGACGCGGGCGCGCTGCCGGCGGGCACGCTCGTGAAGTTCTACTTCTCGGCCGGCGGCTATCTCGGTGGCGGTGAGCCCTTGTGGGGCGCGCCGCCGATCGTCGAGTCGCTCGACCTGTACCTCGCGATGCTCGGCGACGCGCGCATCCCGTGGGCGGTTGCGGTGCTCGGCGGTTCGTTGCTCGACACGCCGATCGCCCACGCCGCGCTCGAACGCGGTGGACACCTGCGCGTGGGAATCGAGGACTGGGATCAGGGACCGCCCAATGTCGAACAAGTCACAGCGGCCGCACAGCTGTGTGCCAGCGTCGGGCGTCCGGTGGCGTCTCCTGGCGCGGTCTGCACCTTGCTCGGCATCCCGGCGCCGTGACAAATGACGCGGTCAATGACCCGAACATGCCCCCACACGTCAGTTTCCGGTCAATGACCGCGGGGCATGGCTGAGAGGGTCCTGGGTATCCGGTCAAGAGTACGCGAGGTCGCTCCATTTGCTTGCTGCGCGCACCGATTCAGGTCGCATCCGCGAGCAAGGGAGCGACCATGAACGTCAGCAGCATCGGTGGCAATCAGAACACCGGAACCGACCCGACGGGTTTCCAGAGCCGATTCGCGCAGGCGCTCGGTCCGGTCGCATCACTCCTCGGCGAGTCGAGCGACCAGCTCATGCAGGAGTTGCAATCGGGCCACACGAGCCTGAGCGCGCTCGCGCAGCAAAAGGGCATCTCGCAAACCGATCTCGTGAACGCGATCAAGCAAGGCTTGCAGTCGACGTCGGCGAGTAACGGCGCGCCCGCGCTCTCCGACGTGCAGCTGACCAACATCGCCAACCGCATCGCGAACCACCGACACGGTGGCGGCCACCATCATCACGGCGGGAGCGGCGTCGATCCGACGAGCGGCGCGTCGACCGACAGCTCGTCGATCACGTCGACGATCCAGACCGACGTCGAGAAGCTGATTGCCGACTTGCAGCAGTCGCCGGCTGCGAACCCCACGAACACGTCGACGACCGACAACGGCACCTCGACGTCCGAGTCGGAGTTGCTCGCGGAGCTCAACCGCTTCGACCAATCGCTCTGACCCCTGCTCTGCGCGCCCTCGAGCCGGCGTGTTCTACCGTGCCCTCGGCACCCGGCTCAGGGCGTGCGGAGTGGTCGTTCGCGCATCAGCGCGGCGTCGTTCGTGCGTCGCATGAAGCGTTTGACGTCGGCCATGATCACCGCCCGGCCCTCGTCGGAGTCGAAGAACAACGAGTCGAGGTCGTGGCGGCTGCGGAAGTGCAGCTCGGCGACGCCATCGACATCGCCGCCGCCGGGAGTGAAGGCACGCCGCACGACGTTCTGCCGGTAGTTCCACAACCCGACATGGTGACGGACCGCGAGCGGCGCGTGCTGCTCGGTCCAGTGCCGGACGAACTGCTCGTGTGTGAGCTCCGGATTGCGCCGCATGAACGACACGAGCTTGAGACCCGGCGCGTCCGCACCGTCTCGCGGAGCGTCGTCCCAGACGACCGGCTGGTGCACGTCGACACGCCAGACCCGCACCTCACGCGCGAGCGCGTAGAGCAGCGAGCGCTCGGGCACGTCGTCGAGGTCGTGCGCGCGCTCGAGACCGAGCGCGATGAGCACATCGCAGTTCGGCACGAGGCCGTGCGTGTCGGGCGGGTTCGTGTAGATGCCCTGATCGGCCTCGGCCACACTGACCGTGCAGGCAAGCACCGTGGGATGCTTCGAGGCCACGTCGGCCCACTCGTCGAAGACGCGCGCGTGACACTGCTCGGGGTCGACCTCCGCCGACCGCCACAGCGCGACGAGCACGTGCTCCATCCGGAGGATGCTAGAGGTGAGGCGCGGCGGGCCGCATCCAGACGTCGCCGTCGAGCTGATTCGTGTCGAGCGCGAGCGGGCAGTCCGAGACGACCGCGTGGTCGCGCGGCGCGCTGATTGCATTGTGGGTGATCGCGGTGCCGTCGCCCGCCCCCCACACGTAGCCGCCGACCCGGCAGTCGTGCAGCCACGAATCCGTCACGATCGTGCCGGCGGCACCGCCCTCGATGACGAACCCCGAATCGCAATGCTCGGCGAGCTGCTTCACGACCCGATTCTCCGCGCCGCCTTCGACCGTGACCGCGCGCATCGTGCGCCACGCCCGGTTGCGTACGGCCACCGTCGCGCGGGCGTTCAACAGATGGATGCCGAACCAGCGCGTCTCGTAGCGGTTGCGCTCGATGCGCGCGCCGTCGGTGTCGACGAGCTTGATGGCGCCGAGGTCGTCTGTGCATTCGTTCTCGGCGACGACATGAGCGGCGCCACCCTGGATCTCGATTCCTGCGCCCCATCGCAGGCCGTGCTGGAAGTTGGCGCGCACCTGGCATTGCGCCGCGCTCATGAGCCACACCTTGCCGCCGGCGATCACGTTGCCCTCGACGACGTGGCCGCGACCGCCCGACAGCCCGATCGACTCGACGACGCAATCGCGCACTACGAGGCGGTCGCCGCCCTGACCGGTCACGCACGTCGGCGGGATCATCATGTAGCCGGGCGCACCGCCGACGACCGTGCATCCTTCGAGCGTGGCATCGTCGCCCGCGAGCACCACCGCGATGCGTCCGCCCGCGTCGATGATCGTCGTGCGCGCGCCCGCGCCGCGCAACGTCGCGCCGGCCGGCACGACGAGCGGGAACGCTTCGTCGGCGTACCGACCGGCGGCCAGCTCGACGACATCGCCCGCGGACGCGGCCGCGAGCCGCGCCGCGATCGTCTCTTCTGCAGTTCGTGCGTCCGAGATCGACACCTGTTGTCGAGTACCGCCGCAAGAAATCTCATAGCGCGTGCCGAGCGGATCACGCGCGACGGCGCGGGCGTCGACGAGCAGCCCGTCGGCCGACTCACGGAATGGCAGCGCAACACCGTCGGGCGTCGTGACCGCGGTGACGCCGCGCAGC
>Ga0335082_10009457_pt1 | contig 10584 bp, 8 predicted proteins | sample Lox_Sample_41_FD_206718 | JGI IMG/M metagenome (GOLD analysis project Ga0335082, IMG submission 206718) | Soil microbial communities from Loxahatchee National Wildlife Refuge, Florida, United States - Lox_Sample_4.1 | ecosystem: Environmental > Terrestrial > Soil > Wetlands | place: USA: Florida...
TATCTGGAGCCGGCCACCGTGGCCTTCCCGGACAAGCAGGACGTGGACCGGAACTACGTCGAGTTGATGAAGATTCTGCTGGACCGAGGCCTGTACCCGGCTATCGCCACCCACGACGAGAAGATGATTGCGGCGACCAAAGAATATGTGGCCGCGCGGAACATCAGCCGCGACGCATTCGAGTTCCAGATGCTGTACGGTATCCGGCGAGATCTGCAGTGGCAACTGGTGTCGGGTGGATACCGCCTGCGGCTTTACGTCCCATTTGGGCGCGCCTGGTATCCGTATTACATGCGCCGCCTGGCGGAACGGCCGGCGAATGTTCTGTTCATACTGCGAAATTTGTTGCGTTCATAGAGGTGAGGGCGGGGCATGCCCGGCCCTTACAGGAGATGCCTGGGAGTAGCCGCCACAGAGGGCGAGCGCCGAGCTTGGCGGCAGACGCACAACGGAGGCTTGCTTTCCTGGCCCGTAGTTTGGAAACTAATTGCCAGGAGGCAGAGTCTAACGAGTATGCGCTACTGGTCCTACTTTGCCGCCAAGCTGGTAGCCGCCAGCGCGCTCTTCCTCGGGCTCGGAGAACTGCTCAACCGGAAGTGGCCCGCCGAGCAAAGCGTGATCCGCGATCGGTTAGGGCACGTTCAGGTTGCCTACATTCCCCCGCGTTTCGGATGGGACCTCGGCTTTACGGTAGGCATTCTATTGCTGTTTCTGCTCTGGACCGTCGCCCTGAACTTCATAATCCGGGACCAGCGTCATCGCTGCCGGGTCTGCCTGCGCCGGCTGCGCATGCCGGTCGAAACCGGGTCTTGGCACCGGATGCTGCAGTTCGGACGGCCGCGCATCGAGTACATTTGTCCCTACGGCCACGGCACGCTCAAGGAAGAGGAACTGCAAATTTCGGGCACTCAGGACCCCGAGTGGACCGCGCACTCCGACGACATCTGGAGGGAACTCGCCGCCTCCGGCAAGGAAACCGACGAGCGGCCGTGAAGCCTCTTCCAACCTGGCGCATCGCGCTGGCGAGCCTGATCCTGGCGGGAATGGTTGTCGTTCTCGGCTGCTTTGCTCCCATCTATTTCCGCAATCTCCAACTACAGAGCTACGTGTCTGACGTGACACACGTCGTGGACAACCGAAGCAAATCCGACGACCTGCTCCGGACCTATGTGCTGACGAAAGCCCGCCAGCTCAACCTCCCCGTATTGGAAGACAACGTGCATGTCGTGCACTCGCCGGATGGCCTGCGCATCGATGTTCGTTACTTCGTCCGGGTCAATCTGCCGGGATACACGGTGGATCTGCATTTCTACCCGGGCGCGGGCAGCCGGTAGACGCGAAACAGGCGACCGTTCACCGCAACAATAGCTTTCGGGTAGCCCTGTAGAGCTAACGTACGTCCAAATTGATAGCAGCGAGCTTCATGAGACAATCACAGGTAGTGGCACGAACGGCAAGCAAGGCTCCCAAGCGGGAAATGAAGGTTCGAGTCCCCCGCACATCGTACCTGGCCCGCTTCTTCCTGAGCCGCTTTGGACGATTCCTGCTCATCTCTTTTTGCCTGCTGATTATCGGCAGTGCCGGGGCTTTCGCGTATTACTACGCGAAGTATGCCCAAATGTTTGACGAAAGGCTGAGGGTCGGGCTGTTCGCGAATGCGTCGCGCATCTTTGCGGCGCCGGAATCGGTCGCCGTGGGGGACGCCTCCACTCCCACCGATATCGCGTCCCGGCTGCGCCGCAGCGGCTACAACGAATCGCGCAGCAACCCTATTGGATACTATGAGATCCAGCCGAACGCGATCGAGGTCTTTCCGGGGCCCGATTCGTATTTCGAACAGGAAGCCGGCATCATCAAATTCTCCAGCGGCCGCATCTCGGCCATCGTTTCCCTGAGGGACAATACCCCGCGCCCGCAATATCAGCTCGAACCGCAGCTGATCACCAACCTTTCGGGACCCAGCCGCGAGAAGCGCCGTTTCGTAAAGTTCCGCGATATTCCTACTGTGCTCGTCCAGGCGGTGACCTCGGCTGAGGACAAGCGTTTCTTCCAGCATTCGGGCTTCGACCCGATGCGCATTATCAAGGCGGCCTACACTGACGTCCGCGACCGCCGCAACGCACAGGGCGCCTCTACGCTGACGATGCAGCTGGCCCGCATGTTCTGGCTCGACCAGGGCAAGCGTGTCGGGCGCAAGATGGCGGAAATGATCCTGACGCTGCAACTCGAGCAGCGATTTTCGAAAGAGCAGATTTTCGAGGACTACGCCAACGAAGTGGACCTCGGCTATCGCGGAACCTTCAACATCCGCGGCTTCGGCCAGGCTTCGGAGGTATACCTTGGCAAGGACCTCAGCCAGATCACTCTCCCCGAAGCCGCCGAGCTCGCGGGGATGATCCAGCGGCCCGGAATTTTCGATCCCTACCGGCACCCCGACCGCACCAAGGAGCGCCGCAATATCGTGCTGCGGCTGATGCGCGAGAACGGCTATATCAGCGATCGCGACTACGCGCTGGCGTGCGACGCCACTGTGCCCGTGCCTAAGGGCGCGCAGCAATCGCTCGAGGCGCCGTACTTCGTCGACATGGTCAACGACACGCTGCAGACCACCTTCCAGGACGCCGATTTCCAGAACAGCGGGCTGCGGGTCTACACGACGCTCGACCTGAACCTGCAGCGCGCCGCCGCCGATGCCATCCGCAGCGGCATGGAACTGGTAGACCAGCAGATCAAGAAGCAACGCCGGTTCAAGAACGAAAAGCCGCCCGAAGCCCAGGTGGCGCTGATCGCCATCGATCCGCACACCGGCGACGTGAAGGCGCTCGCGGGAGGACGCAACTACGGCGTCAGCCAGCTGAACCACATCCTTGCCAAACGGCCTCCCGGTTCGATCTTCAAGCCCTTTGTGTATGCCGCAGCGCTCAATACGGGGATCGAAGGGGGCTCGCGAATCCTCACTCCCAGCACCATCGTGCGGGACGAGCCGACGACCTTCTGGTTCGACGGCAAACCTTACGAGCCCAGCAATTTCGAGCACAAGTTCTATGGCGACGTGACGCTTCGCGATGCGCTGGCGCATTCCCTGAACGTCGCGACCGTGAAGGTGGCGGAGAGCGTTGGCTACAACGCAGTGGTCGATATGGCGAAACGCGCCGGGATGAACGAGCAGATCGACCCGACCCCGGCGGTAGCGCTCGGCTCGTATGTGATCACGCCGCTCGAAGCTGTCGGCGCGTACACCGTCTTCGCCAACCAGGGCCAGTACGTAAAGCCGAATTTCCTGCGCATGGTGCGCTCGAACGATGGCAAGAAGCTCTACGGCAACAAGCCGGAAACCCGGGCGGCACTGGACCCACGGGTCGCCTATCTGATCACCAACCTGATGCAGGAGGTGCTGCGCAGCGGTACCGCCGCCGGCGTTCGAGCGCGCTACAACCTGGACTTCCCGGCCGCGGGCAAGACCGGCACTTCGCACGACGGCTGGTTCGCCGGGTTTACCTCGGAGCTGCTGTGCGTGGTCTGGGTCGGGCTCGACGATTATCGCCAACTGGATCTCGAAGGCGCCCACTCCGCCGCACCGATCTGGGCGCAATTCATGAAGGCGGCAATGCAGTATCCGCAGTACCGCGACGTGAAGGACTTCCAGGCTCCTGACGGAATTGTGTCGATCGATATCGACCCGCAGTCCGGCATGGTGGCCACACCGTCCTGCCCCACGCGCCGCACCGAGGTTTACATCGCCGGGACGCAACCGGTGGGGCTGTGCCCGCTGCACGGCGGCGGCCGCAGCGTGACGAACGTCACCGGATGGGACATCGCACCTCCGGCTGCCCCGGCTGCGCCATCAGGCGACACAACGCCACGAGTGACCGGGAGCGGGAGCGACGGCCAGGTACAGGCTCCGCCGGCAAACCGGCGAGCGACCCGGCAGGACGCTCAGGCTACGCCTGCCGCTCAGCCCGCGCCGCAGGCGGCGCAACCGAAGAAGGACGAGAAGAAGGGCATCCTGCGCCGACTAATCGGTGTCTTCAAGTAGCTTTCGCGCCCGCAGGCAGCGGAACAAACACCCCCGTGCCACCGTCAAATGGTTGTGATCTAATTGATCCAAGGGGGTGGGCCCCAATGCTTCTGCGATTGTTTACTTTAGTTATTCCGTTCTGCGCGTTCGCGCAGGACGCGAAGCCCAACCTGTCACCGGAGACTCGCGGCGATATCTATATGGCGCGTAAGATGTACCGGGAGGCCATCGAGGCGTTTCACGATGGCTCTCCCAAGGACCCGGTTCTTCTCAACAAGACCGGCATCGCCTACCACCAGATGCTGCAGCTTGACCAGGCCCGCAAGAGCTACGAAGCGGCCATCAAGGTCAAACCGGATTATGTGGAGGCGATTAATAACATCGGGACGATTTACTACGCCAAAAAAAGCTTCCGTCGTGCGATCAGCTGGTACTCACGGGCGATCAAGCTGCAGCCGAACGATCCCAAATCGGCCTCGATTTATATGAACCTCGGCACCGCGCAGTTCGCGCGGAAGCAGTACGAAAAAGCCACAGAGTCGTACCAGGTGGCCATGAAGCTCGATCCCGATGTCTTCGAGCGGCACAGCAGCATGGGTGTGATGCTGGAGGAGCGGAGCGTCGAGGAACGGGCCAAGTATCATTTCTATTTGGCCAAGCTGTACGCCAAGGGCGGCAGAAACGATCTGGCGATCCAGTATCTGCGCAAATCGCTGGAAGAGGGCTACAAGGAGAAGAAGAAGCTGGTAGAGGAACCCGATTTCGCCGGCCTGAGGGAGACGCCCGAGTTCAAAGAGCTGCTCACTAAGGAGCAGCGTGTTCTGTAACGCCGGGCGATTTTCCTCCACGCTCGCCATTACCGTACTCGCCATGCTGGCCGGGTGTTCCCGGTCCCAGACGCCTGCCTTACAGCGCCTTGCAGTGCTGCGTTTCGAGAACCTGGGCTCCGACCATTCGACGGATTGGATGGGCCGGGCGTTCTCCGAGATCATTACATCCGAGCTGACATCGGCGCCGCAGACCTACGCTATTTCCTCCTCGCGTTTGCATAGCCTGGGCCAGACGCTGGGCCCGCGCCCCATCGCGGCGCCGGGCATTTCCGCGGAAGCGCCGCTGGCTCTGGCGGCGGGTGCAAACCGGCTGGCTTATGGCGATTACCGCGTGGAGGGAGGCCAAATTCACGCCCGCATGACGATCGACGATCTCCGGACGCACCGGCAGCAAGTGCTCGACGCCGTCACGGTTCCGGGTTCTGACGTTGCGAGGGCCGCCACCGCCCTGGCGCGGCAGATCTGGCCGCAGGCTCCGGTCTATAACGCTCGCAACTCCGCCGCCGTCGAAGCCTACGCCAAGGCGATCGAGGCTCCGGACGCCGCATCGAGCGAGCAATCGGCGCGCCAGGCGATTGCCGACGATCCTGACTTCGGCGCGCCCTACCTGCTGCTGGCGGACATCCAGGCGCAGCAGCGCAATCGAGCCGGCCTCATGGAAACGCTCCAGAAGGCCAATGCACGAGGCACCGCGCTGCCGCAGATCGACCGGGCACGCCTCGAAACGATCGCCGCGAGCCTGAGCGGCGACATCGCAGGCCGGCAGCGTGCCCTGGACGTGCTCCTGCACCTCACCCCCAGCGACCCGGGCGCGTGGCGCTCCGCGGGCGAGATCGACGACCAGCGGCACCAGTATCCGCAGGCGGTGCAAGCGTACGAGCATGCGCTGGCAGTAGAGCCGGAGGACGGCGCAACCTGGAACTCTCTGGCGTACGCGGCGGCATTCGCCGGCAATCTTCCCACGGCAATGGCCGCGCTGCGGCGCTACCAGACGCTGCGACCGGGCGACCCGAATCCGCTCGATTCCATGGGCGACGTCAACCTGATGGCCGGACGGCCTAAAGAAGCCGAGGAGTTTTACCTGCAGGCCGCGAAGATGGCACCCGCGTTTCTCAACGGGGCGGACATGTACAAAGCCGCCGTCGCCCGCCTGATGACGGGCGACGTGGCGGGCGCCGACACGCTCTACCACCAATACCGCGGCGCCGAGCCGCACCAGGCCGAGTGGCTGTGGATCAGCGGCCGGCGCAAGCAGGCTTATGAGATGCTGGCCGCGCAAGCTCAAGGGTTTCCCACGCGCGATGCGCAGGCGGTCGCCTACGCGGAGTTGGCTCTCTGGTCCCTGCTCCTGGATCGCAGCCCGGATGCGGTGTCGATGGCGCAGAAGGCGGTCGATAAGGTGACCCCCGCTACCGCTGGAGGTGTGGCGTTGGTGCGATTCCTCGTCGCTCCGCCGCTCACGCCCGAGGCGTGGCAGGCTCGCGCCCAGCAGTTTTTTCCCGATCCGGCCGGAACCACCTTGCGCGACGCCGCGCTGGGCTATGCTTTCCTGCTCACGCGGCAGTTCTCGCCGGCCGTTACCGTATTACGCCAAGCGTACGAGCGCAGCGGCACAGCGCCGGACGGCAGCACCGCGGTGGAACTCGGTTGGGCACTGGCGGAGACCGGTGCCGCGCAGGAGGCCGCCACGTTTCTGCGCAACAACCCCGCGCCTGCCACTGGAGGGCCCAACCTGCTGCTCTCGCTCTGGTTTCCCCAGATCTTCCGGGCCCGCGCACTCGCGGCGGAGAAGCTGGGCAAGGGGGAGGAAGCTCGAGCGAATCAGGTGATTTTCGAGAAGTTGGCGCGATAATGGGGGCGGATTTCGCAGGCTTCGCCCCGCGTCATGCCGCCTCGAAAGCCGGCATGGCCAGCTAAAAAGCCTGCTCCACGGCTAGCCGACTAAGCGGAGGGCGAACCAGGCCATTCCGAACAGCAGCAGAGCGGTGGCTGCAACCTGCACCGGTCGCAGCGCATGCGCCCATCGCGCTACGCGCGAGAATGCCAACGCCAAAACCGCGAGAGCGCCCAATTCTACCAGTGCCGCACCGACCAGCACCCAGCCTGGCCGGTATTCCGCGGTCTGCAGAAAGAGATGGAGGTACAGGCCGTGAAAGATGCCGAGCACACCCGCGACCATCCAACGCGACCCGGCTTTGGGCAGCAGCAAGACTTCGACCGCCAGGTATGCAACCGTGAGCGCGGCCGCAGCCTCAACGAAGCGCGGCACGGGCTGCCAGGCGGTATGCGGGACTACCACGACTGCCGCCACCTGCCCGGCCACGAACATCCCGGCTAGCGCCGCCAGTTCGCGGCGGCTCCGCGCCGCAAGCGCGAGTGCAGCGAGGAACAGAATCTGTACCGGGCCGCCGAGCGCACGCATGGCGCCGGCGCCGGCTTCCTCCGTCGCAACCTCCGCGGCGGTGGGCGGACGGAAGCGCAGCGTGGCACGCGAGAACGAGAGATCGAACACCGCCTGATCGTGCTTGCCGTCCATCTCGGCCCGCAGCATGTGCACGTGATTCGGCACCGTGACGGCCGCCAGGGTACATTCCACTTCCACCTGCTCCGGCGCGCGCGCAAAGCGGTACCCGGCGTCGCAAACGTAAAGATCGCGTGCCCGGTCTTCGACGCAAGTGTGCGTCGTCAGCTCCGCTCCGGCGAACCTGACGTGCTCGAGCAGGGTGCGATCCGGCTGGGGGACGTGGACAATCTCGTAGAGCGGCATGCGCAGCTGGTAGCGCGCCTGCGTGCCTTCGACAATCAGGTCGCTGGAGCTCATGCTCACCACGTGCGCCCACAGAGGCGCCGCAAACAGAGCGCCCAGAACGGCACGGCGTTTCGCCTTCACCGCGTCACCGGCCCGGCCGGCCGCAGTTGCTGACTCAGGCGTGACTTCCGGATTCGCAAATAGGAAATGCGCACCAGCGCCAGAATCGGCACCGAAAGGAACGTTCCGGCGATCCCCGCCACCTCCGCACCGGCGAATACGCCGAACAACACCAGCAGCGGATGGACCTCGACACCCTGTCCCATCAGGTGCGGCGACAGCATATAGTCCTGGAATACGCGGTACGCCAGAAGGAAAATCAGCACCGCAACCACGTGCGAGCCCGCCAACGCGCTGACAATCACGATCAGGATTCCCGCGGTCAACGGTCCCAGCATCGGAATGAATTCGAGCAGCCCGCCGACCGCCGCCATGAGCACGCCATATGGCACGCCGATGATCGAAAAGACCATACTGTAGGCGGTGAAGGCGGCGAGGCAGAGCAGCACCAGGGCACGCATGTAGTGCGCCAGCAGAAGGTGAACGTCAGCCATGAGGTCGTCGAGCAGCTCACGCCGCGCGCCGTCGTTCACCATGTCGAGGATGTGCTGCCGAATGACCTGTCCGTCCTGCAGAAAGAAGAACGCCAGGATGGGAACAATGACGACGTAAATCAGATCGCTGGCGACGCTGACAGCTTTCAGGCCAGCCTGCGCGATCCCGGACAAAAGATCGCTCGACCCTTCGGTTAACTGCTGCCGTACCTTCGCCACGATCTGCGTGCGAAAGTTGTTCAGGGCCGGCGAAAGGTCCGGGCTTGGCTTTTCCCAACCCACCATGCGCGCCGGCAGATCTTTTTCGAGCTCCTTACTCTGCTCCACGATGCGCGAGCCGATCTGCGACCCCAGCAGGACCATGACGCCGACAAAGATGATATACGACAGGGCGAGGGCCGCCGTGCGGGTGCGCGTGGGCAGCCAACGGTCCAGAAAATTCACCAACGGCGAGAGCAGATACGCGAAAAGGATCGCCAGGGTAAAGACGAAGAGCGTCTTGCGGACCAGGTAAATCAACACCAGAAGCAACAGGACCAGTGCCGCAGTCCACACGTACCCCGCCGCTTTGCGATCGAATCCCAGCATGACGCCGCCTCAATTCTAACCCGCCTTGGAAGGAGTTGCGGGCCGCTGCGAATCGGGCAGCCTTTCGATACGCACCCGCGCGATCCGATTCCGCTCCATTTCCAGCACGGTAAACCGCCGCCCCTCATATTCAACCATCTCACCTGCATGAGGGATCTCGCCCATCCGGTACATCAGAAACCCGGCCAAGGTCTCGAAGCCGGCATCGGTCGGAAGTTCGATGCCGAAAACGTTCTCGAGATCGCGGATGCGCGTGGCGCCGTCGACTTCCACCTCGCCGCCGTCGACTGGCGCCTTACGGAGTTTTTCGTCGTACTCGTCCTCGATCCGCCCCACTACCTGTTCGAGCACGTCCTCGACTGTAAGCATGCCCGCGATGGTGCCGAACTCGTCCACCACCATTGCCAGATGAGAGCGGCCGCCGCGAAATTCCTCCAGCATCTGCGCGACCGGTTTGGTCTCCGGGACCACCAGGTGCGGGCGCAGGTGCCTGGCGATGCGGAACGATTTGCTGGGCCGGCCCGAACGGATCGCGCGCCGCCTCTCCTCCCACACCGGTAGAAGATCCTTGTAATGCAGGAAACCGATGATCTTCTCCGGTGAGCCTTCATACACGGGAAGCCGGGAGTGCTGCTCGCGGATCATGGTGTGGAGGACATCGTCGAGGCTGCGGTTCACTTCGATCGACACAATGTCGTTGCGCGGGACCATGATCTCGCGCACCGAGATCGCGCCCAAGTCGAGTACTCGGTGGATCATGTCTTCCTGGAGCTCCGGTAGATACCCGAGCCCACGACTGGAGCTGACGATCAGTTTAAGTTCCTCTGCCGAATGCCCGCCGCCCTGGGGACTGCCTCGAATCCGGAGAGCGCGGGTGATGATTCCTGCCGATCGCTCGACGATTACCACGAACGCCATGGAAACCCGATAAAACACCAGCAGCGCCGGAGCCACCAGTACTGCCAGCTGGTCGGCTTTCGCGATGGCCAGGTTTTTGGGCACCACTTCGCCCAGGACCACATGGAAGTAGCTGATGATGAGGAACGAAAGCACGAACGCGAGGCCGTGAAGCAGCGCCGTTGTGTGTGCGGTTTCCGCCGGAGGCAGCAACCCCGCCAGGATACGGTAAAGCGTATCCTCGCCCGCCCAACCCAGTCCGAGGCTGGCCAGCGTGACGCCGACCTGAGTGACGGAAAGGAGCCGGCCGGGATTGGCCAACAGGTTGAGGGCGGCCTGCGCGCCGGCCTGTCCCGCCTCCGCCATCTGGCGCAGGCGCGAATGCCGGACAGAAAGGAGCGCGACCTCCGCCCCCGCGAAATATCCATTGACGGCGATTAACAACACCACCGCCAGGATGCGAAACGGGGAATACGTCACATTGCCAAAATAATTTTAGCTGAGACGCATAACGAACGCGCGCCCCGTACGTCTATTCCAATAACCAACTAACTCCGTTACGTAGGTGGGCGCGCTCCACAGTATCCCGGGAACGCGCCCATTTTTTTGTGGGTTGATTGTAATCTAGTCAACACCAAAAATCCATCGGCAATTTGATCTTTTTGCAATTCCGTCCGGCACAGGTGCCCAATCCCACGGTTCGCTCCTACGTTATGATTGATTTTTCATACTCTTGTCCACACCTTCCATGGGCGCGCGCCTCGTTCAACTCCTGAATGCAGTCATCATTCTGGTACTCATTACCGCCTTGGCGGCAGTCTGGTGGTTTGCTGTGCGGCCACTCCCACAGCGTTCGGGCAAACTCGCCGCTCCCGTATCGCAGCCGGT
>Ga0335082_10009460_pt1 | contig 10581 bp, 9 predicted proteins | sample Lox_Sample_41_FD_206718 | JGI IMG/M metagenome (GOLD analysis project Ga0335082, IMG submission 206718) | Soil microbial communities from Loxahatchee National Wildlife Refuge, Florida, United States - Lox_Sample_4.1 | ecosystem: Environmental > Terrestrial > Soil > Wetlands | place: USA: Florida...
CGGCGGTTCGGGGCGTGGAACCGGCACCACCACAGGAGGCTCATCCGCCTTGAGGCGCTCCTCTTTCGTCCCTTTCACCGGCCGTGGCACTGGGGCAGGACGGGGAGACGAGACCGAGACCGGACGCTCCTCCGGCTCGACTGCGCCCCCTTCATCTCCGGCAGCCTCGGTCGCAACGGCGAGTTGTTCCAGGAGGCGACTGCGTTGACTGTCGTCGATGTCGGGCAGGTCAAGAGCCTCCTGGAGAACGTTGACAGCGTCCGGGTGCCGTCCGAGCTCTTGGTAACCTCTCGCCAGGTAGAAGGCGCACTCGGCGGGGCGGTAACCCTCGTCGGCAGCGGTCAGGAACTCCTCGATGGCTTCGGTCAGCTGACCCTTGGCAAGCAACTTCCGACCTCGCTCGAAGTGGGATTCCCCTTCGCCTTTCTCCTCCACTTCCGGCGCCTCTTCCTCAGAGGCAGGCGCCGGCGGGGCCGGAGTACCGAGAAATTTCGCCTCTTCCTCGTTGATGGCAGCCAATTTCTGCTGGAGAGAGCGGCGAAAGGCGGCGACGCTTTCCCCAGGCGCGGCTCCGAGTCCATCCAGGAGCTCTCGATAGATCTGACGAGCTTCCTCGAAGAGGCCTTGCCCCAAGTAGAGCTCGGCCTCCTTAATCCTGGCTTGTATTCGGGAGGAGAGCTGGACAGGCGGCTGAGTGGAGTTACCTGACTGCATGGCCTGAACGGACCCCGGCAAACAGTCCGGATGTGAACGGCGAGGGCCGATTGTCTGGGCCGGCGACTATCTACGAGAGGAGGCGGTCCAGATTCAGTACGTTGATCTCGAAGTCGCCCTCGATCGTTGCCGTACCCATAACGTCTCCGGGCAGACCGGCTTGACGGAATCCGAGGACCTGATAGGGTCGTTTTTCCAGGAAGTCCTCGCTCAGCAGGGATCCGTGCCGTTGGCCGTCGCTCAGGATGACAATACCCTTGACTGGCGCCTGCGCCACCTTGGCGGCGTCAGTACCCACCACCTCCGGGCTGAGGTTGATGAGGGGAAATCTGGCCTTCTTCAGCTCCTTGGCCGGTTGCTCGGCCAGCGGGCCGCTCAGGCCACGCTTAATGCTCCGGAACGGCGCCTTGAAATCCACTAGGGTCGCGTACCCTCGCTTACGGAGAGCCTTGGCCTTCCCCTTGGAGACCTTGAACACATGGGAGACCGCTTCGATGGGAATCCCGATGGTGGTCCCTGCCACATTGGTGAGAAAGATCCGAGTTACGGCAGGCGCGGCCGTGCTTACTTCCGCCGCGGCGGGGCTGGGCGACGGCTGTTCCGGCTCCAAAGCCTCATCCATCAGCGGGAGGTCGTCGGGGGCCTCGGAATCAGGGACTTCTGATGGCTCCGGAATCGCTGGCGGCGCCAAAATTTCCGATGGCTCCAGAGCTTCCACAGGTTCCAACGGGACATCGAGGGTTACCGGCTCCTGCATTTCATGAGTGAGTTCATCCCCCCCGGCGACGGCCGGGGGGGGAAGGCTTCCCTCTTCTAGGCGGCTTACGGACTTGCTCAGACGTCGCAAACTTTCCTGGATCTCCCTGAGCTGGGCTGACAGGGGCCCATAGCCCTCAGGAAGAGGTTCTGCGCTCTCACCGGCCCACGGGGTCTGCCCAAGAGCCTCAAGCATTTCGCCAAGCCTAGTGGCGGACTGTTGGACCCGCGCCAGCTTTTCCGCCTGATCTCGGCGTACCCTGCCGAAATACTCCCCCACCCTCTGTAAAGCTGCCTTACCGGCTACCGCCTGAAGGAGGCGGCCGAAGAACCTGTCATTTTCCTGGCCGAGCTCGGTCAGGGAGTGGGTGAGCCCGACGCTCTGACTGCAAGCTTCTTCGAGACGATCCCGCCAGGCGACCGAGACCTCCGGAGCCGGCTCCGATGGCGCCTCCTCGAGTCGAGCGAGCGGCTCTTCCTGTTCTCTCGCTTCGCCGAGTCCAAGTCCCCGATCTCCAAGTTTGATCTCGAGGGTATCTTCTCGGTATCGAGATGTGGGCTTCGCCGCCGCGAGGGGCAAGATGGGTTCCTCTTCCTGCTCAGCGGGCAGGTCGAGTTCCTCTTCTGGTGCCTGGAGCAACGCCTCGTCCCTCTCCTCCACCAGAAGCGGCTCAGGCTCGGGCTCGGCCTCTTCCGCCTCCGGCAACGGCTCAAGCACGAGCTCCTCCGCTCGCTGCGCAACCGGTTCGGGCTCTTCTGCGGCGAGCGGTTCGAGGGCAGGTTCGGCCGCAACCTCGGCGGGAGCCGTCTTCGGCCCCCCGGCCTTGACCGTCTTGATCCGCTGAACTTCAGCCTTAAGACGGCGGAACTTGGTCAACATCTTGTCCATCAAATCCCGCCGCTCGGCGGGACTGAGTTGGGGCTTTCGCTGCAGGAGGTCCAGAGTCCTTGTGGCAGAGTGGAGAAACTGGACCGACACCGCTGAAGCGGAATACTTCATCGCCCTCAAGTACTTGCATACCCCGAGGGCCATCTTAATTACCGCCAAGCTATGGCGGTCCTCCCCGAGCTTCTCCTTCAGCGCATCCAGCTCTTGCTCGAACTTCTGGATATTGTCGGCGCTAATCTCCCAATCCAGGGAAAGGAGGCTCTCCTTGAGCCATTGCAAAAGATCGGTCCCGACCTTCGGAGTTGGAGCTTCGACCTTGCCCGGTGTTGCGACCGCTGGAGTTTCCTCTTCGGGCAAAGGAGCCGCCGCGCCACTCTTGTGGACGAAGAGTTCATCTATGGCTCGGTCAATGTTGGTTTCAAAATCGCCCAAATCAACCGTGGCCAGCGGTTCATCCGTGAGGTTCATCGTGCCCCTCCTTGGAGCGCTAGCGGGAGAGAAGCTTGCGGCTTACGTGCTTCACCGTTCGCTTGCTGATCTCTCGCAAAGTTTCGAAGACCCCATCACCTTTCAAAGCGCTGCCGGGGAACCAGGGAACCTTGAGGTTCCTGTTCAGGTCCCGCTCCATCTCCTCGGCAGAGAGGATCGGGATGTTAGAGCCCGAGAGATCCCTCTTGTTGTACTGCATTACGAGCGGGATCTCCCTGACATCGATACCGTCGTCGGCGAGATTTTGCTTCAAGTTCTCCAGGCTTTCGACATTCTTCTCTTTCTGAACCTTAAGAGAGTCAGCGACGAAGACGACGCCATCCACCCCTTTGAGTACAAGCTTGCGGGTAGCGTTATACATGACCTGACCCGGCACCGTGTAAAGCTGGATCTTAATGCTCAGGTTCTGAATCTTGCCGAGGGCGAGGGGAAGAAAGTCGAAGAACAGGGTGCGGTCGCCTTTGGTATCGATGGTCACCATCTTACCGCGAACAGCCTCGGACATTGCCTGGTGAATGTAGAGCAGGTTTGTCGTCTTGCCGCCCCGTCCCGGACCATAGTAGACGATCTTACACTGGACTTCGTTCTTGCTTAGATCGATGAATGACACCCTTACTGCTCCCCACCGAGAAGGGGTAATAGATCCTCAGTGACCTTTGCAGTCTTGAGACGAATTACCCCAAGCGCAACATCTTTGCCGAATAGCGTAATCAGAATGAAGCCCAAGCCGACTTTGGTAAAGTGAATGTTCTCGTTCTTTCCCTTATGAAAAAGGAGGGTGAAATCATCTTCGCCTATCAGTTTTGCAATTTCGGCGGTCGCACCGAAGTTGGCCGCAGACAGTGCCGCAAGCGCTACCACATCAAGATTGGCCGGATCACCTCGATTTACGATCAGATTGCCGGAACGATCCACCAGGAGGACACAATCAGCACCAGCTCTGAGCAAATCTTCATCGAGGATAGCGATGATACTGTTGATCGCTTCTTTGGAAAGTACCAGATCCATAAACACCCCGCCTCGCAGAGTCCCAGCCTACCACAGGAGAGCAATCTAGAGGTATGCTTTTAATTTCGCTGATAAATCGCGCCAAGGCCTTCTATAGCAGCATTGGCACAAAAATGCAAACATTTTTTTAATAATGACGCAGCCCTGCAAAAAATCAGCCACGAATACCCTACCATCCGGCCCGTTACCCGACCAGTGTCGGCCGGAGCGGTGGACCTGCAACATGTCACCCCAGGGGAGCCTGGGCGGAGGTCGTTGCCCCTCACGGTTCGAAGGGCGCCTTCCCGGTGAGGAGAGCGGCGCTCCTCGCTCGACGCTGATGCCCATCCCTCCAGTACTCGTCCGCCGTCTCATGCAACTCCCGTGCCTTAAAAAGGTTCCGCCCGGCGAAAACGTAACGCTTCCCCACCCAGAGGGCGTCAGCCCGCATTATGCACGAGCCACCTGCTGCGAGCGTCGATATGGCCGTCCTTCCGGGCCTCCTCGGGTCTCGAACCTTGCGTGAGCAAGGGCAGGGACGTCTGCCCCGCCGGAGGCGGACAAGTCTGCAAAGGCGCATAGTCGCGGCATTCATGGTGGAGAGCGAGGCCCGGCCTTTGAGTGGGGTTGTGGCGCAAAGCTTGGGGGTGGGTCCTGTCATCCAAGGAAGGTAGAGGCTCCGCATGCGCTTTGCGCCACAGACGCGGGCGGCCCGTTTTCAAGAAACTCCTACTCGAAGAGACGGCGGAGGGCGATGAGCTCGTCGCGAATGGAGTCAATCGTCTCCGAGTCGTCGGCTCCTGAGTGCCGTAGAGCGGCAAGCTTTTTTCGCGCGCCGGCGATGGTGTAGTGTTCCTGGTAAAGGAGAGCCTTGATCCGGAGCAGCATGAGGATGTCGTTGCGGCGGTACAGCCTCTGGTTGGACGGGGTCCGGAGGGGGCGGATCATGGAGAACTCGCGCTCCCAATAGCGAAGAACGTGAGTGGGAACGCCAAGAATCCGGCTCACCTCGGCGATTCTGAAGAACCGTTTGTCCGGGATGACCGCGGTCATTCTCCTCCTAGGTCGGAGCGAGGAACATCCGGGATAGCGGTAGAAACCAGGGATCCGGGCTAGACCGCCGGGAAGAGTGACCCCCGCTCCGCTCACGAGCGCAGCGTGGCCTCGAACGCCGCGAGCACCTTGGCGGTCACGCGGGTGTGGATCTCATTCACCTCTTGGTCGGTGAGGCTTCGCTCGGGAGACCGATAGGTGATGCGGAAAGCCAGGCTCTTCCTCCCGGCTCCCACCTGACTTCCTCGGTAGCAATCGAAAAGGAGGACCGACTCGGCATACTCGGGCCGGTGCTCTGCGAGGAAATCCAGTACCCTTTGAGCCGAAGTGTCTTCGGAGACCACGATGGCAAGATCCCGGTTGACCTCAGGGAAACGGGGGAGGGGCCGAAACGTTTTCCGCTCGGTGGCGTGCTCCTCGAGCAGATCAAAGTCCAGATCGAAGAGAAATGCGGGCCCCTTGACCTCGAAGGCCTCGAGCACCTCGGCGCGTACCTCACCGAGCACACCCAGCTTGATGCCGGCCAAGTCAATCTCGGCCGCCGCCTCGGGTCGCAGGAAGGGAGCGGCTGCTGTCTGACGCCAGCGGAGTTCGGAGACGCCGATCCGGCCCATGAGGGCTTCAACTACACCCTTGAGGTCGAAGAAGTCAACCGCCTCGGCGGGATCGTTCCATGACGCCGGTCGCCTCGTGCCGGAGAGGAGCCCGCAGAGGTTGAACCGTTCTTCCGGGAGCTCCTCGCTACGTCGGGGAAAGAAGACCTTGCTCAGCTCGAAGAGCCTCAGGTTGAGCTGCCGCTGTCGCTGGTTTCGTCCGGCCGTCTCCAGCATGCCCGGGATCAGCGAGGTTCGCAGCACCGCCTGCTCTTCGGTCAGGGGATTCCGAATAGGCAAATGATGGAACCGCCGGTCGTCCGGAAGGATGCCGAGCCTTGCCGAGCCTTGCCCGCTGATGAAGGAGAAGGATATGGTCTCAGAGAAACCGAGCCCGACGAGGGCTTCCTTGGCCACCCCGCGAAAAGTCTGGGATCGCGGCGGTTTCGCCGCGGTGACCAGGGCGCAGGGCAGGGTGCTCGGGATACGGTCGAACCCCGCCAGCCGTGCCACTTCCTCCATGAGGTCCACCTCCCGGGTGAGGTCGGACCGGAAGGGCGGAGGAACGACCTCCAGAGAGTCGTCATCAATGATACGAACCGGGAGATGGATGGATGCCAGGAGTCGACAGATCTCGGTCCGCGACAGGTCGAGGCCGAGGAACCCCACGGACTTGGAAACCCGGAGCCTAATGGACTCTGGCCGGATAGGGCTGGGATAGACGTCGAGGCGCCCGCCGGCGAGCTCCCCCTTTCCCAACTCCACCATGAGCTGGGCGGCACGATCAAGGGCCCTGATCACGCCCTCAGGATCCACGCCCCGTTCGAAACGATACGAGGACTCGGAGCCGAGACCGAGAGCCTTGGCGGTTTTGCGGATACCGATCGGCTGGAAGTACGCGCTTTCGATCAAGACGTTGGTCGTCTCCGGCGTGATCTCCGAGTTCAGTCCGCCCATGATGCCGGCAAGGGCGACACCCCGAGCGGCGTCGCAGATGAGGAGCATATCTCCCCGCAGCGTATGGTTCTGGCCGTCCAGGGTGGTGAAGGCCTCGCCGGGCCGGGCCCGCCGCACCACGATCCGGTGGCCCTCCAGCCGATCGTAATCGAAGGCGTGGAGAGGCTGGCCCTGTTCGAGCATGACGTAATTCGTTACATCGACGATACAATTGATGGCCCTGATTCCGTGGGCCTGCAGGCGTTGCCGAAGCCAGAGCGGCGAGGGTCCGATCTTGACGCCTCGAACCACCCGCGCCGCGTAGCGCGGGCAGAGGTCGGGGTCTTCGATGCTCACCGACGCCAGGGATTTTACCGGAGGCCCCGTCTCCTGAAGGCTGATCTCCGGAGGTGTCCACGGCGCACCGAAGAGGGCCGATACCTCTCGGGCAATCCCCAGGACGCTCAGGCAGTCACCGCGATTAGGCGTAATGCTGACCTCGAGGATCTGATCTGCGAGATCCAGCGCCTCCGCCAAGGGCGTCCCAGGGCTGAGGTGGTCGGGAAGATCCATGATGCCGGTGGCATCGTCGCCGAGGCCAAGCTCCGCCTCGGAGCAGAGCACCCCTTCCGAGAGCACGCCACGAACCTCCGCGGTGCGGATTTCGATGCCGTCTACGAGACGGGCACCTTCGAGGGCGAGCGGCGCTGTTTGACCCGGGGCGACATTGGGCGCACCGCAAACCACTCGGTAGGTTCGGCCTCCTCCCTCGACCTCGCAAATCCGGAGATTGTCCGCTCGCGGATGAGGAGAGATGCCGAGGATTCGGCCTACCACCACGCGTGACAGGCCGAGGTCCCGACCAGTCAAGGCCTCGACCTCGAGGCCGGCCATGGTGAGGCGGCTCGCTATCTCTTCTGCAGGTGCATCGCACCGGACATAGGTTCGCAGCCACTTGACACTAAGCAGCATGGCAGATCCGCTCCGATGAGGAGCCCACGGGACCCCTCGGAGGATAAAAAAGGCTACCCTGGCGCGACTACGTCGCGGCGTGGCGTTGTCGAGCAGCTCGCCCTGTCTTGCTTGACATGCACCAGTCCTTACCTATCGCGGGCTAGAACTGTTCCAAGAACCGGAGGTCGTTCTCGAAGAAAAGGCGGAGATCGTTGATGCCAAACTTGAGCATGGCGATCCGTTCGACACCCATGCCGAAGGCGAAGCCGGTCACCTCGTCCGGGTCGTAGCCGACCATCTTGAACACTTCCGGGTCCACCATGCCCGAGCCCAGGATCTCCAGCCAGCCGGTCTCCTTGCAAACCCGGCAACCCCCGCCGCCGCAAATGACGCACTGGATGTCCACCTCGGCACTGGGCTCGGTGAAGGGGAAGAAGCTAGGCCGAAACCGGAGGTCCACCTCCGCGCCAAACATCTGGTGCACGAAGACCGCAAGGATGCCCTTGAGATCGCCCAAGGAGACGTCCTTGTCAACCATCAGTCCCTCGACTTGGTGAAACATGGGGCTATGAGTTATGTCAGAATCACGGCGGTAGACCTTCCCCGGGGCGATGACCCGAACGGGAGGCTTCCGAGTCTCCATGACCCGAACCTGGATCGGCGAGGTGTGGGTCCTGAGGAGGATGGAGTCGGAGACGTAAAAGGTATCTTGCATGTCGCGGGCCGGGTGGTCCTTGGGGATGTTGAGGGCCTCGAAGTTATAGTAGTCCAGCTCCACCTCAGGACCCTCTGCCACTTCAAAGCCCAGGCGCTGAAAGATGCTTGCGATTTCCACGCTCACCTGGGTGATGGGATGGAGGCGGCCGAGTTGGGGCGCCCTCCCCGGCAGGGTGACGTCCACAGCGGGGCCCTGGCGGGACGCCGAGGCGAGGCAATCTCTCGCCGTGTCGAAGGCGCCTTCGAGCCGGGCGCGCGCCTCGTTAAGGAGTTTACCGACCCCCGGGCGCTCTTCAGCGCTGAGACTTCCCAAACCCTTGAACAGCTGGGCCAGCGTCCCTCGGCGGCCCAGCACCTCAAGGCGAAGCCGCTCCAGAGCGGAGAGGTCAGTCACGCGGCCAAGCTCCGCAAGGTAACGCTTGAGGAGATTGTTGATCTCTTGCTTCATGCTGGAGGCCAACCTTGGCAGGGATTTCAGAGGCTCTGGCGGGCTGCTTCCGCGATCTTGGCGAAGCCCTGAGGATCTCGGGAGGCGAGATCCGCAAGCACCTTGCGATCCAACTGGATTCCCGCCTTGACCAGCCCGTTCATGAAACGGCTATAGGACAGGCCGTAGAGCCGGGCCGCAGCATTGATCCGGGCGATCCAGAGGGAACGGAATTGCCGCTTCCGCTGCCGTCGATCACGATAGGCGTACCTTAGGGCCCGCTCCACCGTTGAACGGGCGGAACGCAATAGGTTACCGCGGGCCCCGCGGTAACCCTTTGCCTCTTTCACGATCTTTTTTCGTCGCCTTCGGGAGGCGACTGCACCGGTAGCCCGTGCCATAATGCACCTCTCGTTCTCCTGTATGTACCTCTCCCAGGAGCGATCAGCGGAGTTCGTGCCAAGCGCCTTGCGCCCCCAGCGGGGAGAGGCCTTGCCCCACAAGCCCGTCGGGACGGCTTCGCACCCTCGGGGAGCACGAGGGCTCCCTCAGGAATAAGGGAGGAGTCGCCGAATCGCTTTCATGTTCGTTCCGTCCACGGTTTCCGGCTTGCGCAGGTTACGTTTGCGCTTCGGCGACTTTTTCGTCAAGATATGACTCTTCCCTGCCTTGTGGCAACGCACCTTGCCGGTTCCCGAAATCTTGAAACGCTTGGCCGCGCCACGATTGCTCTTGAGTTTCGGCATACAATCTCCCCGCTGCTTCCTTCTCATCGAGACGAATTTACTAAACTATTCTCAGACCAGGTGATTGTCAAGATTTTTTTGGCTGCCAGACACCCGTATGGTGCGAACTCGTCGGTCGGGACCGAGCGGCTCGTGGTCGGTCGCCTGCCTGCTGAAGCAGGAGGCGACGATGCGAGGTGTGCTCAGGAACGGGGCGTCAGCACCATGACCATGTTGCGGCCTTCGAGCTTGGGGTGCTGCTCGACGACCCCGAGCTCTTGCGTGTCGGCGACGATGCGCTCGAGCACCTTCAGTCCCAGCTCGGTGTACGTGATCTCTCGACCGCGGAACATGATGGTGACCTTAGCCTTGTTCTTTTCAGTTAAGAAGCGCTTGATATGGCGGAGTTTGAACTGATAGTCGTGCTCTTCCGTCTTCGGCCGAATCTTCACTTCCTTGACCTGGGTGACAGCCTGCTTCTTCTTAGCCTCCTGGGTCTTCTTGCTCTGCTGGTACCTGTATTTGCCGTAGTCCATGATCCGGCAGACAGGAGGGGAGGCCTTAGGTGCCACCTCCACGAGGTCCAGTTTTTCCTCGCCGGCACGGGCTAGTGCATCGGCGAGAGAGACGATCCCCAACTGGCTGCCGTCAACACCGATGAGACGGACCTGGGGCGTCCTGATCTGTTCGTTGATGTTCACCTGTTTGATTATGTTGCTTCCCTCCTTTCCCGTCTAGGGTTTCCCGGTGTGCATCAACCCGCGAGGCTGCAAATTCTACTTCTGACCCGTAACCGAATCGACCCCCTGCCTGGAGGCTGCTGACGCCGCCACGAGGGACAAGGTGACCTGCCCCCGCCGGGCGTCATCGGGCGCGAAGCATGGTGGATGTGACGGCGCTTTCCTCCCGGATGAGATCGATGAAGCGGGAAAGCTCCATGAGACCGAGATCTTTCCCGTCCCTCCGTCGCGGCGAGATTCCGTCGGCGGCTACCTCGCGGTCACCCACCACCAGCATGTAAGGTACTTTCTGGAGCTGGGCCTCTCGAATCTTATAACTCAGCTTCTCGTTGCGGGTATCCTTCTCGACCCGGATGCCCGCCTCGAGGAGGGCACGGTATACCTTCTCCGCATGAGGGATGTGCCGGTCCGTGACCGTGACCAATATCGCCTGGACTGGCGCCAACCAGGTGGGAAATGCTCCCGCATAGTGCTCGATGAGAACCCCGAGGAAACGCTCGATGCTCCCGAGGAGAACACGGTGCAGCATAACCGGACGATGTTTCTCGCCGTCAGGGCCAATATAGGAGAGATCGAACCGATCTGGCAAGGTAAAATCGCA
>Ga0335082_10009461_pt1 | contig 10580 bp, 7 predicted proteins | sample Lox_Sample_41_FD_206718 | JGI IMG/M metagenome (GOLD analysis project Ga0335082, IMG submission 206718) | Soil microbial communities from Loxahatchee National Wildlife Refuge, Florida, United States - Lox_Sample_4.1 | ecosystem: Environmental > Terrestrial > Soil > Wetlands | place: USA: Florida...
GCCGGGGAGCTCGTTCCCTTTTTGCGGAGTGCGTAGAGGCGAGCGGGCAGCCACAGGTCGTCGGCTGTAAATTTGAAGGCCGGGCCCACTTCCTTCCGCCGGGCCTGCTGGATGATTTCCAGAAACGTGTAGCCAAACTCGTGGGTCGGCTCGAGCATGGTTCCTTCACCGTAGTCGTTCCACGTGACCAACTGAATCAGGGGCCACGGACCTTCCATTCCCACTTCCAATGTTTCCTCCAGCGTCTTTCCGTCGCGATACTCGAGGGACTGGCCATGTGGTTCGTACACGTCGTTAAACCCGGGGTAGGCTGAAACGATGACCTCATCGCGGTTCGTGGAAAAATAGGTGAAAACTTCACGGATGCGTTCCCGGATTCTTGCTTCTGTTGGCGTGCCTTCCCATGGGTCATGGTGAATCCACGTGAAACCACCGTCTCCTCCCGCTTTCTTCCAGAGATGATGCAGGGCGTAAAATGACGGTCGATCCGGGATGGTTTTGAAAGCGGCGTCCCAAACTGTTCTCTCGGTCAGATAGATCGGCCCGAAATTGAGCAACAGCGGACGGCCGTGGAATTGGAGGTACTGAGGTTTCGTGAACCATTCCGTCTGCATCCACTGCATCGTCTCGGCCAAATGGTTGGTGACCTGGTCAGGCTGAAGTTTCTTCCGTTCGACTAAGACTTGAACCGTGCGATCTTCGTAACAGGCGGCAAACTTCACTCCGTACCGACCGCAGGCTTCAAACAGGGCGCGAGTGGCTTTGTGAACGGCGGGGTAGTCGTAGATTTCGCCAATCCCGTACCAGTCGGCGATCACGCCATCAATTCCCGCCAACTTCATCTGCAGAAGTTGACACTCCAAAACGTCCGGGTCGGAAGAATCGTACAAGCCTATCAGAGGATGGTAATGCGACCAGATATCCGGCAATCCATTCGTGGCAGTTTGGTCGGGATGATGCTGGGATTGCCATCCCGTCCAATGACCACCCCATTGGCCGCTAACGGCCGGGGTCGTGTACCAAGGCATGTAGTGCGCCATCAGGATCTTCCTGCCAGTCTCCGGGGTCGGCCCGGGCTGTGTCCGCTGGCCGCATGAACTGAGCAGAAGTCCGGCTGCAACAACAACCAGCCATGACGGTTGGTCCAGCCTGCGATTCATGTACGCGCGCACCCTGTTGAAAAGCTCAGAACGTTTTTTGTCGTCGATTCATTGCTCTGCATACCACGATGGCAGTACGAGCTATCCACTGTGACTTCAGCGTATCAAGTGCGGGGACAGAGCCGACTCCCAAATCGTCTTTACGTAAAGCCGGACTGAGAGAACCTGAACGTCGAATTAGGACACCCCACTGCGTTTCTTGAGCGTGCTCTTGCCCGCTCTCCACGAACCTTCCACCTCAGTTCGCAATGGATGGGCCGGTATCCCACGTTGTCCACGATTGATCGCTGCCACCAGGAGATCGATAGCCGCAGCGCCCACGATGTCAGAGTTCTGGTCAATGCCGCTGACCCCGGGATAGTCCCGCACATCTCCATCCACGTCCAGTGACGCATAACCGACTTCCCCCGGTACATCCAGACCTCGTTCGGTCAAAAAACGCAACCCCAAGCGATCGACACTGATGATTGCGTCCGGGCGGTAGCGATCAAACCATCGGTCAAAGGCTGATTGTGCCGGAGTCGGCAGGATTAACGGCGGCGGCAACCGTTTGGCGCCCCACTGATTTCGATACCTCAGGTAGGCCGCAGTCCATTTGCCGTTGACCCGCAGATCCAGCGCCTCCTCAATGACGAATCCAATGGTTTTGTAGTTCAGGCTGGAAAGCTCGTCGAGAGCCTTCAGCATCGAAGTGAATTGGTCATGCACCGCTCGATTTAGATCCGGCCACTCGACTGTTTCACTGATTTCCACAGCTGAGAATAAATTGAAATCGAGCCGGATGGCACGCGACACTTTCCCCGATAGCCTAGATTGCAACGGAGCGATGATGACCCCTTCGATTCCTCGGCTCCAGATGATGTTGCCGAGACGGGCAAGCGTCATGCCGGGTTCATTCATCCAAAACTGTTCGATGTAGTAACCGTATTCCTTTGCGCGAGAGTGAGCGCCCTCCACATACTTTCGCTCAGTCAGGTAGCGTTTCCAATCTTGGGGTGTCGCTCCCGAAGTCAACAGAGCCAAGCAGGCTTTCGTGGCCACCGACTTCTTGGCGCGGATGTGGGAGAGCAGTCTGGCAACTTCCGGGTCTGGCTCATAGCCGAGCTCTTGGGCGACCTTCAGAATCTTCTTGCGAGTCGCGTCGGCGACTCCGGACTTGCTTCGGAGCGCGAGTGACACGGCCATGCGTGAAACGCCGGTCCTTTCGGCAATCTCGCGCAGCATGACTTTGAACTTGGTCGCCATGCAGTAATGATCAACGATCTTTACGTAAAGTCCACCGAATTTCTCGCTAAGGCGACGCAATCCGATAGAAGCGCTGAGGGTCAGTCGCTGCGTTGGGGTCGATGAAGATAATTATGCTTCCCGTGGCGTTGGTGGTGCTACTGGGGACGGTTGCCCACGCAGACGAAGAAAGATCGGTTGTGGTTTCGACATGATAGGAGTGACCCGGAATGGTGGCGTAACTGATCGTCACCGACCTATCGTCACTGATCGTGATTCCCAAAATCTCTGACAGGGCGTCGAAGGCGGCCGTCTGCATGACCGGCCCGTTCATAGTGACGGATGCCGGATTGTTGGTTCCGGAATACGAGCCAGTGCCTGTCCCTGCCCAACTGCTGAAGACGTAACCGTTCGATGCCGTTGCACTGATGCCGAGGTTCGTTCCACTGTCATACCAGTCGCTGACCGGACTCACGCTGCCCCCCAGCCCGGCGTTCATCGTTAGGTAATACCGCGTTGTGAGATTCGCCGTATAGGTGGTGTTGTTCGTCACGATGACCGTATGCGACATGGCTCCACCATCGCTCCACGAACCCCAGACATACTGAACGCCAGCGCCGCCGCTTTGCGGCGAAGTCGTCGCGATCGTGTGGCTTGATCCGTAAGCCCAATTGAGCAATTGGGCACTGCTGTAGTTCGTGCCATCCACCGTGAAGGATGGTCCCAACGGGCTGGTCTGGATCGTAACTGGGACATTAGAGGTGACAAAACTGAAAGTGAAGTTGGCGGAGTCGTTTCGGTATTCAACGATCGCTGCATTGCTGATGGTCATGCTCCCGACGGCGTCATACCTCGCCCACAGGCCGTTGCGTCCACCGACACTGATTCCGTAATCGGGTATGTTGATATAGGACGCCAACGCATTCGAAAGGACACCTGTGGCAGGGGTGCCCGAGCCACCGATGACGCTCATGCCATCGGAGAGGCTGTCGATGATATTCAGATTATTGAGATTCACTCCCGACATGCCGTTGCTGTACGTGTCCAGACAGAGCTGCAGGGCAGCGCGCCATTTGTATCCGGGATCGTAACCGCCGGAGCGGATCAGGTCGCATCGCTGAACAACGGCTCCTTTGATGCTGTTGGTTCCCACGGGGAAAGTCGTGCTCATCAGGATGCCGCAGCCATAAGGAATGTCCTGAAACAGGCAATCCTGGATAACGTTGCTGACACCACCATAGATCGCACCACCATTGGCCAAAAACGGCACTTGGCCGGTGCAGTGAGTGATGAGGTTAAAACCGGGGGAATAGCCTTGCGACGTATATACCGCCGGCCAGATGGGAAAGCAATCGTCGCCTGTGCCGCGCGCTGTGCAGTTCGTGACCGTGTTGCCGCGCATCCCCACAACGAGATTGATCCCGTCGGCGATTGTGTTGCGGAAGCGGCAGTTCATCACCACCAATCCTTGGGAATTTACGAGCCAGGCTCCTGTCTTAGTATGCTCCACCCACATGTTCGAGATGGTCGACCCAGTTCCATATGCCCCGACCAATCCGTCATTGGGCTCGCTGTCATTTCGGTAATTCAACTTTCCCACGATCGCCATGTCCGACAGGTGAATGTTGACAGCTATGTTATTTCCGCTCAGAGCGACGCGCCGGCTAGAGTTGGAGTATAAGTTAGTATCGCCGACCAATGTTGTATACCACATGCCCGCACCTTGAATCGTTCGGTTAAACGGAATATTGATCAAAGCAGTGATTTTGTAGTTGCCGGGCGGGAGGTACACGCTGCTGTTTGAGTAAATGCAGCTTTGCAGCGCGCTAGTGTCGTCGGCTACTCCGTCGCCCACAGCGTTAAACGGCGCGCTCTTGATGGAAACCGAACCGGCGGGCTGGCTGATGGGAGAGGGAACGTTTTCCAGATCGACGAGGTCGATGTCGTACCAGGCAGCCGTATCATTGGTGCTCATCTGGAGTTTGATTATCTCGCCGGGATAAATCGACCATCCATTGGTGCGGACCTCGTCGAAGAAGTTGCGTGGCGAACCGCTGGCCCGATTGTTGTTAAATGGATATGCACCGTACAGCCAGGAATACCGGGAGGTCATTGGCAATTCAGCAGCCGGGACCCCGTTTGTCCAGAGTGTGAGGGTGTAGTCGGTGCCGACGCCATCGGAGGTATCGGGGACACTGTAGCGCACTACGATGGCGGTGGCGTTGGTCTGCGCGGCGAACTGCACGAAATGGTTGGTGGCACTGAGCCGGACACATTGTCTTCCCGACGCTTCCCACGACACCACATTGGGGGTGTTCGTTGGTCCAAGGAGCGTGCCGTTATAGGTCGTGTTCTCGGCTTCGTAGGTGGTCCACGGCACAGACGCGCCGCTAAATGCCGAGGCTGAGTTGAGCGAGATGACTAGCGTCAGGAAGAAGGTGAGACGAAGCATCTTGGCTTTCAAGCTGTCGAGCATAACAGGAATCACCACGGTTTGCCAGGCGAATATTCTCCATGCCGATTGTGTGCTGGGATCTTTTCGAAATCTTGGTTGTTGACACCGGTTCCCAAGTGGAATGCGTGTTTCCACCTGTGCTGTCCCGATTAGTATCGCTACCTAATCCCTTCTAACTCTTCTCGTCAACAGATGGGGGAGTTTACGTAAAGTGCGCCTCTATCTGGTTTGAGCACGCCACCTCAGGCTAAATAGCACTCGATCATTAGAAGGGAGTCGAGCCTTGGGAACTACGCCATGCAATTCGCGCGGAGGTGCGGTAGCCACGCTCGAGTTGTTGGCGCCCTAAATACCATGACAGGTTTGGATAAGCACTGGAGCAAGAAGGAATCGATGAACCTGCTTCCAAGGTTTTGTTCGGACATGTTGGGAATGATGGCAAGTCGGCTTCGACTGCTGGAGAAAGGGCAATGAACACGAAGCTTTCTGATCAGCCTTGGTATGCTGTGGGCGACCCATGGGTTTTGACCCAGGCAGAGTGGGCTCCTGAGAAAAATACCTACTACGAAACAATCTTTGCGCAGGCCAACGGATACATGGGAATTCGGGCTTATACAGAAGAGCTGAACGACGGGCTGCGTGGCTTTCGCGAAGGTTATCTGGGCGGCGTTTTTGGCCACGTGGACGAGGCGGCGCTGAAACAGATGCGCGTCAACTACGAGTGGCCCGTCGTGGCGATGGTCACATTGCCCGAATTGTTCGCCTGCAAGATCGCGTTGAACGGAGAGACGTTCAGGCTTTCGGAGGGAACGATCGCGTTTTTCAGCCGGTCACTGAACATGCGCAATGGGCTGTTGTCGCGCCACGTTGTCTGGGAAAGCCCAACGGGATTGCGGACACGTCTGCTTTTCGAGCGTTTCCTTTCGGCAGCGGTGCCGCATCTGGCAATGCAGCAAATCACGGTCATGCCGGAGAATTGGAGCGGCAGGGTGACCTTGAGATTCGAACTCGACGGTGCGTATCCAACTTTTTTCCGTTGCGGTGACCGTTCACTGCCTCATCCGCGTCAAGATCTTCTCCTGAATCCGAAGATTGATTTGGCAGATGACAGTGCAGCTTGTTTGACTGTCGATATAAGGGGGACCGGTCACACGGTGAGCATTGCGTCCGAAGTCGTCGGCGGTTCATGCGTGGCGTTGGCGCCAAACTCGGCAACGGTGAGCCAAGAAGCCACGCTTGCACTCCAGCGACGAGAGACTGCCAGTGTTCTGCATGCGTTGGCCGTGGTCAGTTCCCGCGATGAGGTGGAAGGATCGCGTGTCCCGGAAGTGGCCGCCGACATAACGCGGGAAGCGAGGAAGGCGGGCTATGCCAGTACATTGGCAGAGTCTGAAATGGTCTGGCAACAACGGTGGGGATTGGCCGACGTAACCATCGACGGCTCGGCAAGAGACCAAGCGTACGTGCGCTTTAGCTCGTTCAGCTTGCTGCAGATGGCGCCGTTTCATGCCGACAAAATGAGCGTGCCCGCGCGAGCTTATGCGTTCAACCGCTACCACGGTTTGTATTACTGGGACAGCGAAACGTTTCTATTGCCGTACTACTTGCACACTCATCCCGAGGTCGCGAAAAACCTGCTGAGTTTTCGCTATCGCACGTTGGAAGGAGCGCGCCGGACGGCGCGGAGATTAAAATCCACGGGGGCCTGCTATCCTTGGATGACGGATTCTGATGATGGAACTGAACAAGCTCCGTGGTACATCGGCGATTACGTCTGGCATCAGAATGCAGACATCGCCTACGCGATCGATCAATATGTTCAAGCGACAGGAGATTACGAGTTCATGAGGGACAACGGGCTCGAGATATTAGTGGAGACGGCACGGTTCTGGATGTCGCGGTTGGAGGAGGACAAGGACGGGGTTGTCCATTTACATGACACAGTGGGGCCGGACGAGATCGACAAACACGGCAAGGATAACGGGTATACCAGTCTCATGGCGCGCCGTCATCTTCAACTGGCCGCCCGCTGGTTGGAACGCGTCAGGGCCGCCGAACCGCCCGCGGCCAAAGCGTTGATCGAAAAGCTGGAGATTGGAGCCAGCGAAGTCGCGAGTTGGAAGAGCGCTGCCGACCGGATGGCGGCGCCAAAGGTGCCGGGCAAAGACATTCCTCTCCAGGATGAATTCTTGCTAGCGAAGAAACCGCTCGATTTCAAAGGGATCAGCGCGGACGAGGCGTTTGCGATGCGTCATACGCATCGGGTGGTGAAGCAGTCGGACATCATCCTCGCGATGTACTTATTGCAGGATGAATTTACCGTGGAGCAGATGCGAGAGGCATACGACTTCTACGAACCGATGACACTGCACTACTCCTCGTTGAGCTACAACACCCACTCAATCATTGCCACAAAGATTGGCCGGGACGACCAGGCCCATGACTACTTCGTCAAGGCAGCGGGTTTGGACTTGGACGACTTGCGCGGTGCGACCTTGGATGGGATTCACGCCGCGGCGCTGGGAGGCACTTGGCAGACAGTTGTTTATGGGTTTTTGGGTATGCGCGTGCTCCCGGACGGCGTCTTGTTTGAACCGCGTCTTCCGGAGACTTGGAAATCGGTGTCGCTTCGAATCGTGTTCCGGGGATATCGATTGAACCTGTGCCTGACGCGCGATGTCCACCGCGTCGATGTCGATGGCGCGGAGGGACTGGGGAAGGTACAGATAACCCTGAATGGTGAGGCGCACGTTTTGAAGGATGGACTGCGCATCACTTCCTCACCTAGGGTGCTGAGTTAGGTTGAGCGACCCTGCGACGAGGACAAGCCAATGAAGGAAATCAAGGCCGTCATCTTCGACCTCGACGGCGTCATTGTTTCGACCGATGAGTATCACTTCCAAGCTTGGAAGCAACTCGCAGACGCGGAGGGAATTCCCTTTGACCGCAAGGACAACGAGCGCCTAAAGGGCGTCAGCCGGATGGAGTCTTTGGAGATTATCTTGAAGAAAGCCGGCCAGGCCTATTCAGTCGCTGAAAAGGAGAGGATGGCAGCACGTAAGAACGATATCTACCGAGACTTGCTCGGGGAGTTGTCACCGTCGGACATTCTGCCGGGCGTCTTGCCCGCGCTAAAAATCCTCCGAGAGCGTGGTGTGAAAATCGCCATCGGTTCTTCCAGCAGGAACGCGTCGCTAATCCTTCGCGCAATCGGTTTGCCGAACGAATTTGATGCCGTTGTGGACGGGAACGATATCTCGCGTTCCAAACCGGATCCAGAAGTATTCAGATTGTGCGCGCAGCGAGTGGGAGTCCCTCCTGAACAATGTCTGGTGGTGGAAGACGCCGACGCCGGTGTGGAGGCGGCTCTGGCGGCAGGAATGAGTGTGCTCGCGGTGGGCTCTGCGAGTGGGCATCCCCAAGCGACGTTTTCAGCCCGGAGCATGGCACAAATCACTCCCGACGAATTTCTTTCGGCGAGTCCCATCCCAAGCTGAGGAGCCGGCGGCCTTATGTCACGGGTTGACCAGACTTTGCCTGAACACCGGCGCAGTGGTACGGACTTCTTGGCAGTCAATCGCAGCCTCGGTGAAGGGCCATCCGCGGATCCGATTCTGGTTGGGGAGCTTTACGTAAAGCCCGGTTTTGATTCCACTCAGGAGACGAGTGTGAGAGAGTGCGTTGAGTTCATGAGGACGGGAATCACGAGTTCGTCATGCTGTGCGGTAGAGGGCTGGGGTCGCCGCCACGTTGAATTGGGAGATAAGCATCCATGACCCAAGCAAATCGAATTGACTGGCGGGAGTGTGTCTCTCGACGTGGGTTCACACTTATTGAACTGCTCGTCGTGATCGCAATTATCGGGATACTGGCCGCAATGCTGCTTCCTGCTTTGAATCAGGCGCGCTCCAAAGCCGATGCGGCGACTTCCGTCAGTAACCTCAAGCAGATCTATTTGTTGGTGCGCATGTACGTCGACGATTACGATGGGTATTGGCCCAAGCCGATGGGTAATGACATCGCCCCCGTGTCGGGCTCGACTTTCACATGGCGGCGCAATGTTTGGGAACACGCCTATGGCTCGTTCCCCACCGATTACGCGGGGTACATAGCAACCATGGGCAAACCAAGCTATAGCAAAACAATGTGGTGCCCTTACATGGTTCGACGTTTCGGTCAGGAAGAACACTTTGTTGGCCGAGGCAGTTATGCCTTCAACAAGTTCTTTCAAATAGAATACACATGCACCGGGGCAATATTCGGCGGCGGCGGCGGCGGGTGCAAGTATCGACGCGATGGCGACCCGGCTATGGTTGGAAACATCGAGCCAATTATCATGACGGGGACAGTCGGGAGCAATGGCTCAACGCTCCAGCCGAAGTTTGGCACCTATGATTTGATCGAATGGGGCACGTATACCTCCGACCCAGCGCCCGATTGGAAGTACGTTGCTTATGAGTATAGTGGAGGGGGCTTGGGTCTCTACCTCGATGGGCATGTGGCGCAGATCTCAAAATCGCAGGGCACCAGCCAAGCATTCTGTGACGCCATCAATAATTTCACTGACTTGCAGTGAGAGCTTTAAGAGCGGTGATAGGCAAAGATGGTACAGTAGCGAGAGAACGAAAGTCTCGACGCCGACTGAAGTTGCGAGAGGGTAAATCATGAGAACATCTAGGGTAGCTGCTAATGCTCGTTTTGTCATCGCGGTAGCACTGGTACTAGTCCTTGGTTTCGCGCTTTCTGCCCAGAGCCAAGTCGTGCCGTGTGGGACGGATTTGACAAGGACCTGGCTAATCGATTTTGGCGACGGGAGCAGCAACGCCTTCGGTTCGTTTTACACGCCGAGTCCTGACATGTACGGGCATTACTGGAACAGCGTTAACTTCAACTATATCATCTTGACGAACGCCGCCGGTCAGAAGACGAGTTTGGCTTTTGGTTCCGACTTCATCACGGGGTGGGACTCTTACAATGGCCCTGCCTCCGACACCAATGGAGTCACTACCAATCCCTCCAACTCCGACGTTGATACCAACGCACTCGGTTGCCTGAGCATCGATACGGCCGTCGCCGACTATATCGTAACCACGCTTTTCGAAATTCAGGGTATGAATCCGGGGAAAAAGTATGCGCTCAATTTCTTTGGCTCGTTAAAGTATCCCCTGAGTGAAATCACGTCCTACTCCCTGTGGGGTGTCGGTTATTCGGCGCTCATCACACAGGTCACCCTCAAGGTCGGCAACGCACTAACCAACAATACAAGTCAAGTCGCGGTGCTGAGCGGGGTTTCGCCGCAACAGAACGGAATCATGTATGTCGTCGTCCAAGGCACGAATACCAGCGGCGCAGTCGCGTACCAAGGCATACTAAACGATATGTCGATCGTGGATCTTTCTACGAACGTCGTTATGGCTCCGCCTCCGGTGGCCCAGACTTTGTTACTCGACTTTGGAGACAACAACAGCTACCGCGGCACCAACACGCCGAGCCCGGACAATCTGGGCCATTACTGGAACAACCTAGGTGATGATCTCATCGGCAATCCCCTTGTGCTGACAAACGCCGCCGGTGCCGCGACGGCCGTCGCCTTCATGTTCGACGCGAGCAACCCCGCGTTCACCAACATGGCCAGCGGTTTTGGATCGGACTCCTACAACGGTCCTGCTGGGCCGACGGACACCGGGGTGGCGAACACCATCGGCAACTGCATCTTTGACCCTGTCGCGTTGGGCTACTTG
>Ga0335082_10009462_pt1 | contig 10579 bp, 10 predicted proteins | sample Lox_Sample_41_FD_206718 | JGI IMG/M metagenome (GOLD analysis project Ga0335082, IMG submission 206718) | Soil microbial communities from Loxahatchee National Wildlife Refuge, Florida, United States - Lox_Sample_4.1 | ecosystem: Environmental > Terrestrial > Soil > Wetlands | place: USA...
ACGTTCGGCCCGCTGGTCGTCGTCGCGGCCGGCGGCGTGCTCGTCGAGGTGCTGCGGGACCGCCGGCTCGCGCTGCCGCCCGTGGACCCGGCGGGCGCGATGCGCCTGCTCGACGGTCTCGCGATCCACCCCCTGCTCGACGGCGTCCGTGGCGCGCCGCCGGCCGACACCGAGGCGCTCGCGAACGCGATCGTCCGGTTGTCCGTGCTCGCGACCGAGATCGGTGATTCGATCGACGCCCTCGACGTGAACCCCGTGATCGTCTCCCCGCGGGGATGCATCGCGGTCGACGCGCTCGTCGTTCCGCGGGGCTAGTCCAGCATCGCCGAGAGCGCGCGCAGGGAGCCGGTCAACCGCTCGGCCAGCTCCGTCGCGATCCATCGGTGGAACGCGGCGGCGACCTGGGGATCGTCCGCCTCCATGCGCTCGAGCGCGGCGCGCCGCAGCCGGAGCACCACACTCGGCGCCTCGGCGACGACGTCGGCCGTCCGAGCGGCTCCGGTGTACAGCGCCACCTCGCCCACCACGCCCCGGCGGACCGTGCTCAGGCGGACGCGCATCCCCTCGGACGTCGAGCGCTCCACCCGCAGGCGCCCCGATACGAGGACGAACACGTCCTCGGAGGGATCGCCCTGGTGGATCAGGACGTCACCGCCCTCGAGGCTCACGCGCTCCAGGTACGGGGCGACGCCCGGCGGCAGAGCCGAGGCGTCGTCGTCCGATCCATCGGTCGCCGCGGGCGACAGCGCGGGATCGATCTCGTCCAGCAACAGGTCCTCGCATCGCTGCAGCGCACGGTCGAGGTCCGGCTCGAACCGCACCGCTCCCTGGCCGGCGACCACGCCGCCCCGCGCGAGCTGGTGCCCGACGCGGTCGGAGACGCCCGCGATCACCAGATCGAACCCGCCGGCGTCCGCGAGCCGCTCGATCTTGTTGAACGCCAGTGCGGCCGACGCATCCACGCCGGTGACGCGTCGCAGGTCGATCACCAGGCACCGGAGCTGCCCTGCCTCCACCCGCTTGCGGATCCGTTCGAGGAGGCCGCTGGCCGTGCCGAAGAAGACGAACCCGCTCAACAGCAGGATCTGGACGCGGTCGGAGCGCTCCGTGAGGGCGGCCCACTCGCTCGCGGGGCGATCCACGTTGCTGCGATACGTCGTCCCGAACGCGACCTCGCGGACCAGCTCCACGCGGCCGTAGTTGACCGCGAAGAGCACCGTGGCCAGGACGAGGCCGATCACCAGCCCCGGGAGCAGGCCTCGCGCCGCGATGGTCACGAGGATCGCGAGCACGATCAGGTACTCACCGATCGGTAGCGTCCGGCGCAGATCCCAGGCCCACGAGACCAGGAAGGAGAGCCCGACGAACACGAGGACGCCGCCGACGACCATCCGGGGGATCAGGCCGACGACCACAGCCCCGAACACCACGCCGGCCAAGGGGAGGAGACACGCCACGAGTCCGGCGGCGCGGGCGTCGACGGACATCTGCTCGGCCAGCGACGTCAGGCTCAGCGCGTGGTAGCCGGGGATGCCGCCGAACGCGCCCGAGACCACGTTCGCCATCCCCGCGTCGCGCAGCTCCCGGTCCGAGTCCAGGTCCCGATCCAGCAGCAGCTCGACGCCGCCGACGTTGAAGAGGCACGCCATCAGCGCCACGAAGATCGCCGTGGCGATGCCGGCGGCCTGGTGCAACACGGCCGTCCAGTCCGCCGCGCCTGCCACGAACGCCCGGAACGCTGACGGCTGCCACAGCCGGTTCGACGTGAACGGACCAAGGAGCCATCCCCCGCCTCGGACGGTGAACAGGGTGTGACCCGTGAGCAGCATCACGATCACGAACACCACGATGGCGATCGCCAGGACGGCCGGGATCACGAGCGGGCGTCGCACGAGCCTCGTCGCGACGAGCAGCACCACGCCGAGGACGACCGCCGGGCCCCAGCGCACCAGCATGAATGGATGGAAGGACTGGCTCAGCGTGCTGAGGTACATCCCGGAACCACCGGCGACCTTCAGACCGCCGCGGAACAACAACCATCCGGTGCCGGCGAGGAACCCCCCGACGACCGGATAGGGGATGAACCGCGCGAGATTACCCAGGCGGAAGGAGCCGATCACCAGGAACGTCACACCCGTCAGCACCGAGACGACGACCGTGGCCGCCACGACGGTCAGGAAGGCGCGGTTGAGGCTGCCGGTGGCGTCGATGGCCGCCCTGGTCGCGACGACCGAGAGCACGGCCGCGGCGGCATCCTGCACGCTGCCGACCACCCCGCGGCTCCCCCCACGCCACGCGAGGATCGCGAGCGTGATCGACGCCGCCGCGAGCGTGAGCCCGATCCCCTGTGGGAGGAACTGGCCGAGGTACCCGCCGTAGATCAACGCCGCGAACGAGATCGCCAGGACGATCTCGACCACGCCGATCACGGCGCCCGCCGCGATCACGACGAGCGGTCCATTCCGGCGCCCCTCGGCCATCCGCCCCTCTCCGCCTTGCGAGGGAGACCCTATGCGCATCGCAACGGGTCGCGCCAATCGGGAGGCGGTGCGGCCGAGGCCACGAAGGGCCACGTGGCGCTCCGCTGGCAGCGGGGTGTGGCCGCATCCGCCGGTCTTGGCTGCGAACCTCGGTCACTTGATCGCGGAGCTCGCCGTGGATCCCGTGATCGTCTCGCCGACCGGCTGCGTCGCCGTCGTGCTGCTCGTTCCTCGGCGCAGCGAGACGGCTCAGGGTCGAGACCGACCGGCGCCCGTGCGCTCACTCCCCGCGCGCGCCGGTCCCGCAGTACCGGACGAACCACGACGCCGCGAGCTCTGCGACCTGCTCGAGCGCTCCCGGCTCCTCGAAGAGGTGCGTGGCTCCGGGGACGATCGCGAGCTCCTTCGGTGCCGTGAGCTCGGCGAGGGCCCGTCGGTTCATCCGGATGACCGGCTCGTCGGCGCCGCCCACGATCAGCAGCGTCGGGGCGGTCACGTCTTGCAGGACCGGAAGCGCCAGATCGGGACGCCCTCCTCTCGACACGACGGCAGCGATACGGCCCTTGAGTACGCTTGCGGCGAAGAGAGCGGCCCCTGCGCCGGTGCTCGCACCGAAGAACGCGAGGGGCAACGTCTGCAGGGCGTCGTATCGGTCCACCCAGCGCGCCGCCGCGAGCAGGCGCATCGACAACAGTTCGAGGTCGAACACGTTCGCCCGGTCGCGCGCTTCTTCCTCGGTCAGCAGATCGAACAGGAGCGTGGCGAGCCGTTCCGCCCCGAGCCGTTCGGCGACGAAGCGGTTGCGCGGGCTCAGGCGGCTGCTTCCGCTCCCATGAGCGAACACGACGGTACCGATCGGATCGGCCGGTACCTGCAACGTGCCCGGCAGCAGCAGGAGATGCTCGGCGCCGATCGCGACTTCATGGGTAAGCGGCATCCCCGACGGATCGACGATCATCGCAACCACCCTCCTGGGGGGTTCTGTCTCAGGCTTACCTCCGCCCCGACCTTCACTTCCAGCTTGGATCGCGCGTTCGATCCGCGACGTCGCGTGTGGCCCGCAACTTCCGGGACCATCCGCGCGCGCTCGATGATGGCTATGCTTCGGCGCACCGAAGCGCTTGCGCCCGATGGCATCGGAGGGGCACGGTGAGGTCCTTCACGCACGAGCGGTTCGACCGCGAGATGTCGTTCGATCGGAGCTCGTGACGTGAGCGCGATCCCCCTCCGGGAGCGCAGCGCGTGGCGGGCACTCGAGGCGCATCACGCCGATATCCGGGACGTGCATCTGCGCGACCTCTTCGCGATCGACCCGGGCCGAGGCGAGCGGATGACGCTGCGAGCCGCCAGCCTGTTCCTCGATCACTCGAAACACCGCATCGATGACGAGACGATCCGGCTCCTCGTCGAGCTCGCGGAGGAGAGCGGCCTGCGCGAGCGCATCGACGCGATGTTCCGTGGCGACCGGATCAACGTGACCGAGGATCGGCCCGCGCTCCATGTGGCGCTCCGCGCGCCGCGGGACGCCCGGATCATGGTCGACGGGGAGGACGTCGTTCCCGGCGTGCATGAGGTTCTCGACCGGATGGCCGCGTTCGCGAGGAGCGTGCGCGACGGCACGTGGCGCGGTCATGCTGGCGCGAGGATCCGCGCGATCGTCAACATCGGCATCGGTGGCTCGGATCTCGGGCCGGTCATGGCCTACGAGGCGCTCCGCGGCTTCACGGACCGCTCATCGACGTTCCGCTTCGTTTCGAACATCGACGGCGCCGACTTCCTGGAGGCGACGCGCGACCTCGACCCCGCCGAGACGCTCTTCATCGTGTCGTCGAAGACCTTCACGACGCTGGAGACGATGACGAATGCCCACACTGCCCGGGACTGGCTGCTCCGCGGCCTCGGTGGCGACGAGGCCGCGATCGCGAAGCATTTCGTCGCGGTGTCGACGAACGCGAAGGCGGTGGCCGGCTTCGGCATCGACGTGGAGCAGATGTTCCCGTTCTGGGACTGGGTCGGCGGCCGCTACTCGATGGACTCGGCGATCGGCCTGTCCACGATGATCGCGATCGGCCCCGAGCGGTTCGCCGAGATGCTCGCCGGCTTCCACGAGATGGACGAGCACTTCCGCACGGCGCCCTTCGATCGGAACATGCCGGCGCTCCTCGGGCTGCTGAGCGTCTGGTACTCGGGGTTCTTCGGGGCGCAGACGAGCGCCGTGCTCCCCTACAGCCAGTACCTGAAGCGGTTCCCCGCTTACCTCCAACAGCTTTCGATGGAGTCGAACGGCAAGCACGTGACGCTGGCGGGCGCCGAGGTCGACTACGACACCGGCCCGATCGTCTGGGGCGAACCCGGCACGAACGGCCAGCACTCCTTCTATCAGCTGCTCCATCAGGGGACGAGGCTCGTGCCGTGCGACCTCATCGGGTTCGGGAGGGCGCGGGAGCCTCTCGGCCGGCACCAGGACCTGCTGATGTCCAACGTGTTCGCGCAGGCGGAGGCCCTCGCGTTCGGCAGGACGGCGGACGAGGTCCGGGCGGAAGGGGTCGATGAGCGGCTCGTGCCCCACCGCGTCTTCGAGGGCAACCGACCGACGAACACGATCCTCGCGGAGGAACTGACGCCCGCGACCCTAGGCAGGCTCGTCGCCCTGTACGAGCACAGCGTGTTCACGCAGGGTGCGATCTGGGATATCGACCCGTTCGACCAGTGGGGGGTCGAGCTCGGCAAGACGCTCGCGACGGCGATCATCCCCGAGCTCGAAGCTGGCGACGAACCCGACCTCCGGCACGACAGCTCGACGAACGCCCTGATCCGCCGTTACCGGGCGATGCGACGGCGCGACGGCACGTCCTGATCCCGAAGCGCGCCCATGCGTTCCGTGCGCGGCTACCCGAGACGAGCCACGAACCGGCGTACGAAGGCGACCCGAGCGTCGATCGGCATCTGCGGGACATCAACGAGGACGTAGCCGGACCGTACGTAGACATCTCTGATCGCTTCGCTGAACGACACGGTGTCATCGAACGACATGATCCGCTCCTCGTCGGTCGTGTAGATGTCACTCCAGGGCTCCAGGAAGAGCACGTGGGGCTCGTACCGAAAGGCATCCACAGCCGTGAGGCTCGGTTCGGGATCAGCTCCAGCCAGGATGGCATAGACGACGCAATCCGGGATGCCGCGGTCGAACAGCACCCTCTGGCCTGATCGAGGTGCCGCCTCGTACTTTTCGATCGACCGCCGCAGGAGCAGGCTCACGAAGAGCGACGGGTCCTGGTCCCATGTGCCCCGCCCCCCGGAGGCACGCTCCTCCGCAATGACCTCCCTTGCAGGTTCGTCCACGCACAGGAGCTCACCGCGGAGCCGGTTCAGGATGGCGCTCTTCCCGGTCCCAGGAGCGCCCGTCAGGGCGAACAGGCTGGATGCAGCCGCGTGGTTCACATCAACTCACTCTTGCTTGACGATGTCGACCGAGATCTCCACCGCGGGGGTCGTTCCCGTGTTCTCGAGCCAGTGGGTCGTGTTCCGATCCTCGGGCCAGCCCACTCCAGGCCCATACTCCGTCGCGACCCCGTTCCGATGGTCGGTGATCGTTCCCTGCAAGATGTAGACGGTGCCTGGTCTGCCTCTGTGGTCGTGGATCGGGCCGAAGATGCCTCCAGGCTCGATGGTCACCATCCGCATCCGAAGTTGGTGCCCTGCCATGCCCTCGATCTCGCCGGCAAGGTCAACCGACGCCAGTAGCGCCACCGCGACACCTCTCGTCTCAGGTGCCACTTGCTCGTTGCTCATCGTGCTCGCCTCTCTTCCAGGGAGAACGCCGCATCCGGCTCGCGCCGTGGTGCTGGGGGGAGTGATCAGGCGGCGACGGGTGCGGGCTCGCCGCCCCCTTGACGCCGGATCAGCTCGACCACGCGCCCTACGTTCAACGCCCAGCCGACCCCCCACACCGGGGGCTTGAGCACGTGCTCGTCGTCCGGCGACCAGTAGGTCTCGCGGATGCGATCGAGCGTCGGCGGCCGGAGCTCGTAGGGGACGAACCCCGCCAGCGTGCCGTGCCACGTCCGCTCCTGCTCGGGCTTCCGGAGCTCGGTGATGACGGCCCAGGCCAGCAGGCCGAGGACGATCGTTCGCCAGAACGACCCGTTCTCCTTGCGCGACCTTCCGCGTGCCATCGCGTGGCCTCCTGATCTGAGGGCTCAACCCCCAGCCTAGTTCGGCCGGTACATACCGTCGACGGTGCTCTCGGCGGGACTCCCGATGGCGAGGCTCGATGCGTAGGGTTGATGCGCAAGGCGGAGCGAACGGAGGGCAGTCGTGAGTGATCGAGAGGAGAGTGGAGGGGCAGCCACGACCAGCACGGATCGACGACCGGTGGGCGTGGTGGTGGCCTCGGCGATCGAGGGGTTCCGCACGCTCGCTCGTCAGCACCTGGAGCTGGCGAAGATCGAGGTGGTCGAGGCCGCATCGATCCGAGGGCAGGGCGTCGGGATGATGGCGGCCGCGGCGGTCGTCGTCATGTACGCGATCGGGTTCCTCGCCGCCGCGGGGGCCGCCGCACTCGCCCTGATCTGGCCGGTGTGGGCGTCCATCCTGACCGTGGCGGTCGTCATGGCGGTGGTTGCGTGGGTACTCGTGCTCGTCGGGCGTCGGACGATCCGGACGGCCCCGCCGCCGGTAACGCGGACGAAGGAGACCTTGAAGGGGGACGCTCGATGGGCGCAGCGGCAGATCGAAAGGTGAGCGAGATCGCCGAGACACGGCGGCGCCTCGAGGCCGACATCCGCGAGCTCGAGGCTCGCCTGCCCGCCCCGCTCCGATCGACGAAGAGCGTCCTCGGGGCGATCGTGGGGATCACGGCGCTGACCGCAGTCCTCCGCCGCCGGTTCCGGTCTGCGCGCCCGAATGGGAAGCCGGCCGCGGAGGTGGTGATCCGCATCGTGCGTGACGACGTGTGACCGAGGTCATGTGTCACGCGCCCCCAGCTGCCATCGGTCGCGAGAACATCCGGTCGTCGTAGGCGAGTGCGTTCGCGTGCTCCCCCTACGACGTCGGATGGGATCGTTCTGCCGGTGCTAGACGAGGTCACCCGAACGCGCTGCGCGTCGCCGATACGACCGATGCCAGCAGAATGGGCCGAAAGACCGTCTTGAAGGGCCCTTTGACCTGGGGCATCATCGGAAGCGTCATGAGTGGCATCTACAGCAGCAGCGGAAGGACCGCGAACCCGGCCGGCACGGTCGGCGTCCTCGTGGGGGCGATCGGGGCCGCGTTCAGCGTGATCCTCTGGTACTACCACTACAACCCGACCAGCACGTTGCTCGGCTCGTATTCGATGGAGGTCGGGGGCGGTGGCCCGCTGGCGGACCAGCTCCGTCTGCTCGCCATCGTCCTTGGCGCCATCGCGATCGTGCTCGGGATCGTGGCCGGCCTCGGTGGTCGCGGCGGATCCACGGGGATCATCGCGATCATCCTCGGGATCATCGCGGTGTCCTATCCGATCCTCACCGCGGCGAACCTGATCACGCGGTACGCGCCGAACCCGCTCAGATCCTGAGTCGCCCGCTTCGACGACGTCGCATGGTCGACCGTGATGCGGTCGCGCGGGTCCTGGATCACTACGGGCTGCGTCCGACCGGTCGGATGTCGGCGCGCAACGGCGTCGTTCGCATCGCCACCACCGGCGGTCCCAAGACGCTGACGCGGTATCCCGCGGAGCGCTCCACGCGATCGATCGCCTCCGAACACTCGATCCTCCGCCACCTCGAGGCGATCCGGTTCCCAGCGGTCCGGGTAGGCGTGACCGGCGGTGGGGAGACGGTCGTCCAGGTCGACGGCAGCCGCTTCGCCCTGTACGAGGACGTCCCCGGCCGTTCGCTGCGTGGCCGGTTGCTGCGACCGGCGTCGACGCAGCGATGGGCTCGGGCGGGGGCGCTCCTGGCGACGTTCCACCGTGGGCTCGAGGACTTCACGCCCACCACCGGTTCCGGAGCCAACGACGCGCCCGAACGCGACACGGCGTGGCATCTCGCGACCCTCGAGGCATTGGCGAACGAGCGTCCGCCGGGCTCGAACGCGCCGTTGGCGCGGAACTGGCGGTGGCTGCGCGAGCAGGCGCCGCGGATCGCGGAGCCGCTCGAGCGGCTGGGCGCCGAGCTGGACCGGGCGCCGCTGTCGCGCACCGTGGTGCACGGCGGGTTCGGGCCTGGGAGCGTGCGCTTCCCCGACCGTGGTCCGGTCCTGGTCGATCTGGAGCGGGCGCACGTCGACCGGCGGTTGGTCGATCACGTGGATGTACTGCGCCGGGCGCCGGCCCCGGCCTCCGCGGCGTTCATGGGGGGCTACGACGCGACCTACGGCCCGCCCGACGGCGAGTGGCGGTCCCTGCCGCAGCTGTGGCGCTACGACTGCCTGTGTCGGGCGGTCCGCTCGTGGCAGGACTTCGTCGAGCTGGGCGACGAGCGGCGGCTCCGATCCGCCCGCGCATCGGTCGAGGAAGCGGACCGCGTCGCGGCTACGAAGACGTCGTCGCGGGTGGGCTAGCATCCTCGCGTTGGCCGGCTCTCGAGCAGGGCGCGCGACGTCCACATACCTGCGGCGCAAGGCGTCCCGACGGATGCTGAGCGTGGCGTCTCTCACGTTGCTGGTCACCCTCGGGCTGGTGCCCGGTCTGTCCCTTCCCGCCGCTGACGCCGCCGGCCTGTGCGCGACGCCGGGCGGATCCGGCGCCGGCGGCACGCTCACGGGCGTCGTGAACACCTACTACCCGGGGGTCGGGGTCGCGGCCGCTGGCGCCGGCAGCATCGACGTCGGGGCGCCGTCGGGTGCGGCGACGCCGATCGCCTCCGGGGACCTCCTGCTGGTGATCCAGATGCAGGACGCCGACTTCGACTCCACGAACACCAACGCGTACGGCCACGGCGGCGCTCCCGCGGCGCCGGCCTCCGGCTACACGGCGCTGAACGCCACCGGTCTGTACGAGTACGTGCGCGCGACCTCGGCGGTGGCGGCCGGAAACGTGAGCATCACGGGTCTCGGCGCCGGCGGGGGGCTGCTCCACGGTTACCGATCGTCCGCGGCGACCCCGACCGCCGGGCAGCGGACGTTCCAGGTGATCCGGGTCCCGCAGTACACGACGGCGACGACCAGCTCGGGGCTCACGGCGCTCGCGTGGAACGGCTCGGTAGGCGGGGTCCTCGCCCTGGACGCGAGCGGAGACCTCACCCTTGGCGGCGGCGTCAGCCTCGACGGTCTGGGGTTCCGCGGCGCCCCCGGGCTGCAACGCGGGGGTGCAGGGGGGTTCGCGAACACCGACACCGCGGTGAGCGCGACGGCGAACGTCGACGGCAACAAGGGCGAGGGGATCGGCGGCACGCCCGTCGGAACGGTCGCCGGGAACGGCTATCCGGGCGGGGACGCGGCGCGCGGCGCACCCGGCAACGCCGGAGGAGGGGGCACGGACGGGAACCCGACCGCCAACGACCAGAACACCGGCGGGGGCGGGGGCGGTAACGGGGGTGCCGGCGGCCAGGGAGGCAACTCCTGGTTCTCCAACCTCGCCACCGGGGGGTTCGGCGGCGTCGGCCTTCCGGCAACGTCCGGTCGGGTGTTCCTCGGCGGCGGCGGCGGTTCCGGCACGACGAACAACCACGCGTCTCCCCAGGCGGACGGCGCGAACGGCGGCGGGATCGTCCTGATCAGGGCCGGATCGCTGAGCGGCAGCGGCTCCATCACGGCGAACGGCGCGGACGCGTACGACGACACGCTGAACGACGGCGGCGGCGGCGGCGGGGCTGGCGGGACGATCGTGCTCACCTCGCCGAGTGGATCGCTGAGCGGCGCGACCCTGAGCGCGGACGGCGGGGACGGCGGCAACGCCTGGCCGACCCAGCCCGGCGCCGGCAGCGCCCACGGCCCCGGCGGCGGCGGCGGTGGGGGCTGGATCATGACGTCGAGCGCCCCGACGGCCGCGACCGTGAACGCGGGCACGCACGGCACCACTACCACGGGCGCCCTCACGTTCGGCTCGTTCGACGGCGACGTCGGGCAGACGGCGACGGTCGCGCCTTCGGCGATCCCCGGCGTGAGCGGGGGCGCCG
>Ga0335082_10009463_pt1 | contig 10578 bp, 9 predicted proteins | sample Lox_Sample_41_FD_206718 | JGI IMG/M metagenome (GOLD analysis project Ga0335082, IMG submission 206718) | Soil microbial communities from Loxahatchee National Wildlife Refuge, Florida, United States - Lox_Sample_4.1 | ecosystem: Environmental > Terrestrial > Soil > Wetlands | place: USA: Florida...
GTGCGCGTCGACACCACGCGCAGGCCCGCCGTGCGGGTCAATCCCGCGCGCCGCGTCACGGCGCCGGCGAAGCCGGTCCCCATCCCGCCGCCGCCGCCCGAGGACACCGTCCCGCCCCGGCCGGGAGCGCGCCGATGATCTTCGGCCGGTTCGACCGCGCCCTGACCGCGGTGACCCTGGCGCTCACTGTCTACGGGATCCTGATCCTGTACTCGGCCGGCCAGACGGACGTCCCGACGTCGGTCGAGCACATCTGGCAGCGGCAGCTGATCTGGTTCGCGCTCAGCGTCACCGCCGCGGTGCTCGTCATGCGGGTCTCGCCCCGGCTGCTGGAGTGGGCCGCCCCGGGCTGCTACGCGGCGGGCATCGTCGTGCTGCTCGTGACGCTCGCCATCGGCACGGGCGGCGGGACGGCCGCCTCCTCCCATTCCTGGATCACCGTCGGCGGCCAGCGCCTCGGCCAGCCGTCCGAGTTCGTGAAGCTGGCGGTGGTCCTGATGCTCGCGCGCTACCTCGCCGCCCGGCGCGCCCCGCCCCAGAACCTGCGCGAGCTGGTGCTGCCGTGCCTCATCGCCATGGTGCCCGCGGGCCTGGTGGCCATCCAGCCCGACCTCGGCAGCGCACTGGTGTTCGGCGGCGTCCTGTTCGCGATGCTGTTCTGGGCCGGCGTGCGCATCCCGCTCCTGGTGCTGCTCGGCTCGCCCCTCGCGTCGCTGGTGCTGGCCTTCTCGCCCTGGACCTGGGGCGGCTGGATCGCGCTGCTGTGCGTGCTGCTGGTCATCTGGCGGCCGTTCGTCTGGGAGGGGCTGGCCGTCCTGGGCGCCAACCTCGGGATGGGCATCATCGCGCTCCCGCTGTGGCGGAAGCTCGCCGCCTACCAGCAGCACCGCTTCCTCTCCTTCCTCAACCCGGACATCGACCCGCGGGCCACGGGCTGGCACATCATCCAGTCCAAGATCGCCATCGGGAGCGGCGGCTGGCTGGGGAAGGGCTTCACGATGGGATCCCAGAAGCGGCTCGCCTTCCTGCCGGCCCAGCACACGGATTTCATCTTCTCGGTGGTCGGCGAGGAGCTGGGTTTCGTCGGCGTCCTGGTGGCGCTCGCCCTGTTCTTCGCGCTGCTGGCGATCCTGATCCGCGTGGCACGCCGCAGCCCCGACCCGTTCGGCAGCCTGGTCGCGTTCGGGATCATCGGCGTGTTCTTCAGCCACATCTTCGAGAACATCGGCATGACGGCGAACGTGATGCCGATAACCGGGATTCCCCTGCCGTTCTTCAGCTACGGCGGCTCGTTCCTCCTGGCCTGCTACCTGGGGGTCGGGATGGCGCTGCGCGTCGCCCGCGAGGGCCGAGAGCTTGGCTATCACGAGTTGTAGCAACGACTTGCGAATAGGCTCTAGCGTGCCCGTCCCTCCGTTTCCAGATTGATCCATCCCTTGGGCGCCCCGCTCGGGCTCCCGACTACCCTTCGATCCCCGTGCCCATGGCCTGGTTCCGCAAAGACCGGCGACCTCGAACGTCTCAACGCGAACGGCTGGAGATCCCGGCCGACGTCTGGGACAAGTGCGAGGAGTGCGGGCACGTCGACGTGCGGGAGAAGTTCGAGCGCGGCTACGGGGTCTGCCCGAACTGCGGGCACCACCGCCGCGTGGACGCGGCCCAGTACATCGCGCTGTTGACCGACGACGGCAGCTGGTCGCCGTTCGACCAGGGCCTGCGCTCGGTGGATGCCCTCGGCTTCGAGAACTACCGCGACCGCCTGGCGGCCGCGGTCAAGAAGGCCGGCCGCGAGGACGCGGTGCGGACGGGCACGGCGACGCTCGAGGGGCAGCCGATCGCCCTGGCCGTGATGGACTTCAAGTTCATGGGCGGTTCGATGGGGTCGGTGGTGGGCGAGAAGATCGTCCGGATCGCCCGTGTGGCCCTCGAGGAGCGCCGGCCGCTGATCATCGTCTCGGCCTCGGGCGGCGCGCGGATGCAGGAAGGCGTGCTGTCGCTGATGCAGCTGGCGAAGACCTCGGTCGTGATCGCGCAGCTCAGGGAGCAGGGCATCCCGTTCGTCTCGGTCCTCACCGACCCGACGACCGGCGGCGTCTCGGCGAGCTACGCGTTCCAGGGCGACGTGATCATCGCCGAGCCCGGCGCGGTGATCGGCTTCGCGGGCGCGCGGGTGATCAAGCAGACCATCGGCCAGGACCTGCCCGAGGGGTTCCAGACGGCGGAGTTCCTGGTCGAGCACGGCATGATCGACGCCGTGGTGCCGCGCTCGCGGCTCGGACCCACCTGCGCCCAGCTGCTGCGCCTGCTGCTGAGCCAGGAGGCGCTGGTGGGGGAGCGGGTCAGCTGACGATCCGCTCGTACGAGGAAGCCTGCCGGTTTCTGTTTCCCAGGACGACCAACGGCATCAAGTGGGGCCTCGAGCGGACCGAGGCCCTTTTGGCATCGCTGGGCCACCCGGAGCGCGAGTTCGCCTCGATCCACGTGGGCGGCACCAACGGCAAGGGCTCCACGGCGACGCTGCTGGCCGAGATGCTGCTCGCGTCCGGCCACCGGGTCGGGCTGTACACGTCCCCGCACCTGGTGACGTTCCGGGAGCGGGTCGCGGTGGACCGCGTGCCGGTGAGCGAGGACGCGGTCACGATGTGGGCGGCGCGGCTGGAGCAGCCGGCACGGAGGCTCGAAGCCACGTTCTTCGAGGTCACGACCGCGCTGGCGTTCGCCGACTTCGCCGCGCGCGGCGTCGAGATCGCGGTGGTGGAGGTGGGCCTGGGGGGCCGGCTGGACGCGACCAACGTCCTGGCGCCCGTGGCCTGCGGGGTCACGCGGATCGCGCTCGAGCACACCGAGTACCTCGGCCCGGATCTGGCCAGCATCGCGCGCGAGAAGGCGGGCATCGCGAAGCCGGGCGTGCCGTTCGTCACGACCGAGGCGGAAGCGTCGGTGGCGGGAGTCCTGCTGGCGGAAGCGGCGGCGCGCGGCGCGCTCGCGGAGCGGCTCGACCCGGCGGCGTGCCTCTCGAACCTGGAGAGCACGCCCGCGGGTGTGCGGTTCGACGCCCGGACGCCGGGGGGCCGCCGCCGCGGACTCGCGCTCGGCATGGCGGGCGGCTACCAGGCCGCCAATGCGCTGCTGGCGATCCGCCTCGCCGAGCTGGCGGGGCCCGCGTGGCCGGTGGGCGAGACGGCGCTGCGCGCGGGCCTCGCGGCGGCGCGGGTGCCCGGCCGGTTCGACCGGCGCGGGCGCTGGCTGTTCGACGTCGCCCACAACCCGGACGGCGTGCGGGCGCTGGTCGGGACGCTCGAGCGGGCGGCACCGCCGCGGCCGCTGGTGGCCGTGGTCGCGGTGCTCCGCGACAAGGCGTGGCGGGAAATGCTGCGTCCGCTGGGGCGCGTGGCGGACCGCCTGGTGATCACCTGCCCGCCCAGCGCGCCGGCCGAGCGCGCCTGGGACCTCGCCGAGGTGGAGGCGTGGGCCGCGGGTGAGGGACTCGCGCTCACGGCGCAACCCGACCTCGGCCGTGCCCTCGACGCGGCGTCGCGGGACGGCGCGACGGTGCTCGTCACCGGGTCGTTTCACACGGTCGGCGACGCGATGAGTCGCTTGCCCGGCACTCCGCCGCTCGGCTAGATTTTCGCATGCCACCGAGCGCCTTGCCGGGGTTTCGCGACGTGTTTCCCGACGCCCTGGCCCGGCGCCGTCGCATCTTCGGGGTGTGGCGCGACGTGGCGGCGCGGTACGGCTTCGAGGAGTACGACGGGCCGCCGCTCGAGCCGGTGGACCTGTACACCAGGAAGTCCGGCGAGGAGATCGTCGAGCAGCTGTACAGCTTCACGGACAAGGGCGACCGTCTCGTCACCCTGCGTCCGGAGATGACGCCGACGCTGGCGCGCATGGTGGCCCAGCGCGCGGCGCAGCTCAGGAAGCCGATCCGCTGGTTCTCCATCCCGCAGCTGTTCCGCTACGAGCGGCAGCAGCGCGGGCGGCTGCGCGAGCACTTCCAGCTCAACATGGACATCATCGGCGAGGCGGGGCCGCTGGCCGACGCCGAAGTGATCGCCGCCGCGATCGATATCGTGCGCGCGCTGGGCTTCGGGCCCGGCGACGTGCGGGCGCGCGTCTCCGACCGCCGGGTGCTCGCGGCGGCCCTCGGCGAGCGCCACGGCGTGACGGAGGGCGAGCTGCCGGGCGTGCTCGCCGCGCTCGACAAGTACGACCGGTCGCCGGAGGCGGCGGAAGAGGGCCTGGAGCGGGTCCTGGGCGGGGGCGGCGGAGCCGCGCCGGGCAGGGCGCGGGAGCTGCTCGCGTTCTTCGCCTCGGTCCGGGATCCGGCCGCGCTGCTGGCGCTCGATGCGGCGGCTCCGCTGCGGGAGTGCGTGGCCGCGCTGGGCGCGATGGGCCTGGGCGGGTTCGTGGACGTGGACTTCCGCATCGTCCGGGGGCTCGCGTACTACACCGGCGTCGTGTTCGAGCTGTTCGACGCCCGGGGCGCGCTGCGGGCCATCTGCGGCGGCGGCCGCTACGACGCGCTCCTGAAGCAGCTGGGCGGCGTCGACCTGCCGTGCGTCGGCTTCGGGATGGGCGACGTGGTGCTGGGCGAGCTCCTGGGCGAGCGCGACGGCCCGCCGCAAGCGGAGCCGACGGTGGCGGTGTTCGTCGCCGCCGTGGGCGACGACGACCGGCCCGCGGCTCTCGGCCTCGCGCACGCGTTGCGGGAGCGCGGCGTCGCCGTGGAGTTCGCGCTGAAGAAGCAGGCGGTGGGCAAACAGCTGGAGCTGGCCTCCGCGCGCGGCGCGCGGGCGGCCGTGGTGATCGGCCCGACCGAGCGGGCCGCCGGCGAGGCGGTGGTGCGCCGGCTGGACTCGGGGACCGAGCAGCGGGTGGCTCTCACTCAACTGGCGAAGGACTATGCGTTCTAGGATCGTCCTCGTGGCGGCCGCGCTCGCGCTGGCTGGCTGCGCCGTCGAGCACGGGAACCAGCGGACCGGTGGGACGGACCAGGCCGCGGGCACGCCGCCGGGGGCGGCCCCGGGGCCGATGCACACGGTGTTCGCGCGGCTCAGGGACACGGTCGCGCTCGGCGTCGAGCGGATCAGCCTCAGCATCCTGCTCGCGCCGGAGATGGACCGCACGGCCCAGCGCAAGGCGCTCGAGGACGTGCTCGCGGCGCAGCGGCGGCAGGACAGCGGCCTCGCGGCGATCCGGGTCCTCGGCTTCGGCCCGCCCCCGGCGGCGCACAGCGCGCACCCCGCGGGCCTGGCCATGATCCCGTTCGTGATCCTGGAGTGGGTCCCGAAGGGGGGCTGGAACGCCGTGAGCGCGGCCAACGCGCGCGCGCCCCACACGACGGACGTGCAGTTCATGGCGGACCTGCCGGTCCACCAGCGGGCACCGGGGGCGGGGGCGCCGCGGTGAGCCAGGACCAGGGCATCACCCCGCGGGCCACCGACTTCAGCGCCTGGTACAACGACGCCGTGATGCGCGCCGAGCTGGCGGACTACTCGCCGGTGCGGGGCTGCATGGTGATCCGTCCCAACGGGTACGCGATCTGGGAGCTGATGCAGGGCGCGCTCGACGGGATGTTCAAGGAGACCGGGCACCGCAACGCCTACTTCCCGCTGTTCATCCCGCAGTCCTTCCTGGAGAAGGAGGCGGAGCACGTCGAGGGCTTCGCGCCCGAGGTGGCGGTCGTCACCCGGGCCGGCGGCAAGGAGCTGGAGGAGCCGCTGGTGGTGCGGCCCACCTCCGAGACGATCATCTACGACTCGTTCGCGAAGTGGGTCCACTCCTACCGCGACCTGCCGCTGCTCATCAACCAGTGGGCGAACATCGTGCGCTGGGAGATGCGGACGCGGCTGTTCCTCCGGACCACCGAGTTCCTGTGGCAGGAGGGGCACACCGCGCACGCGTCCGACGAGGACGCGGAGCAGGAGGCGCGGCGGATGCTCGGCGTGTACCGCCGCTTCGACGAGGAGTGGATGGCGATGCCGGTGCTGACCGGCGCCAAGACGGTCACGGAGAAGTTCGCGGGTGCGCTGCGCACCTACGCCGTCGAGGCGCTGATGCAGGACAACCGGTCGATCCAGGCGGGCACCTCGCACCACCTGGGGCAGAACTTCGCTCGGGCGTTCGGCGTGCAGTACCAGACGGCCGAGGGCGGCCTCGCGTACGTGTGGAACACGTCGTGGGGCGTCTCCACCCGGCTGATCGGCGGCCTGGTGATGACGCACGGCGACGACGTGGGCATCGTGTGCCCGCCGCGGCTCGCGCCGGTCCAGGTGGTGGTCGTGCCGATCTGGAAGTCGGACGACGAGCGCCGGACGGTGAGCGCGGTGGCGGAGCAGGCGGCGGCCGGCCTCAGGGCCGCGGGCCTGCGGGTGGAGCTGGACGCGCGCGATGGGATGAAGCCGGGGGCGAAGTACTACGAGTGGGAGGGCAGGGGCGTCCCGCTGCGTCTCGAGGTCGGGCCGAAGGACGTGGCGAAGAGCCAGGTGTTCGCCGCGCGCCGCACCGGCGGCAAGGCCCCGATCCCGCTCGCGGGCCTGGTGGACGGCGTGCGCGGCGCGCTCGCCGAGATCCAGTCGCGCCTGTACGAGGCCGCGCGCCAGCGCCGCGACGACGCCACCCGCCGCAACGTCTCGAAGGGCGAGCTGGTGGAGATGATGGCGGGGCCGGGCGGGTTCGCCTACGGCGGGTTCTGCGGCGCGGTCGAGTGCGAGACGGCCATCAAGGAGGCCACCAAGGCCACGGTGCGGGTGCTGCCCGACGAGGAGTTCCGCTCGCCGACGCCGCCGGCGACGTGCGTGTGGTGCGGGAAGCCATCGGTGGTGGAGGCGGTCTGGGCCAAGGCCTACTGACGGCTCGAGGCGCGACGGGCGCCCCCGCGGCGCCGCGCGCGGGCGGAGGCACGTGAGCGCGGCCCAGCGGGTGCTGATCGTCGATCTGGGCGCCCAGTACACCCAGCTCATCGCGCGGCGGGTGCGCGAGGCGCACGTCTACTGCGAGATCCACCCGCCGCAACCCGGCGTGGACTGGATCCGGGCCCTGGCGCCCGTCGGCGTCATCCTCTCGGGCGGTCCCAGCTCCGTGTACGACCGGGACGCGCCCACCGTCGATCGCGGCCTGCTGGACCTCGGCGTGCCGGTCCTCGGCATCTGCTACGGGATGCAGCTCCTGGCGCAGCTCGCCGGCGGCGACGTGCGGCCCTCGGGCGAGCGCGAGTACGGGCGCGCCGAGATCGAGGTCCTCACGGGCGAGGGCCTGTTCGCGGGCTTCGACCCGGGCACCCGCACCCCGGTGTGGATGTCGCACGGCGACCGGGTGGACGTGCCGCCCGCCGGCTGGGAGGTGCTCGCCCGGAGCGGCAACACGCCGGTCGCCGCGTTCCGGCACTGCGAGCGCCCGCTGCTGGGCGTGCAGTTCCATCCCGAGGTCGCGCACACCCGCCGCGGCGCCGAGATCATCCAGAACTTCCTGTTCCGCGTGTGCCGCGCCCGGCCGGACTGGACGCCCGGGCACTTCGTCGAGCGCACGGTGCGCGACGTGGCCGAGCGGGTCGGGCAGGGGCGGGCGATCTGCGGCCTCTCGGGCGGCGTGGACTCGGCGGTGGCGGCGGCGCTGGTGCAGCGCGCCATCGGCCGGCGCCTGACCTGCATCTTCGTGGACCACGGGCTGCTCAGGCGCGGGGAGCGGGAGCAGGTCGAGCGCACCTTCCGCGGCGAGCTGGACACGGACCTGCGGGTGGTGGACGCGTCGCGGCGCTTCCTCGGCGAGCTGGCGGGCGTGGCGGAGCCCGAGGAGAAGCGGCGCCGCATCGGCCACACCTTCATCGACGTGTTCGAGGAGGCCGCGCGCGAGGTCGGCCGCGACGTGGGCTTCCTCGTCCAGGGCACGCTGTACCCCGACGTCATCGAGTCGGTCTCGCCGCGCGGCGGCCCGTCGGCGACGATCAAGACGCACCACAACGTCGGCGGCCTGCGGCCGGACCTGCCGTTCGCGCTGATCGAGCCGCTGCGCGAGCTGTTCAAGGACGAGGTGCGCCAGGTCGGCCGGGAGCTGGGGCTGCCGGAGGAGATCGTGCGCCGGCACCCGTTCCCCGGCCCCGGGCTCGCGGTGCGGATCCTCGGCCCGGTGGACGCGGCGCGGGTCGCCACCCTGCAGCACGCCGACGCGATCTACCTCGAGGAGATCCGTGCGGCGGGCTTGTACGACGACATCTGGCAGGCGTTCGCCGTGCTGCTGCCGGTCAGGAGCGTGGGCGTGATGGGCGACTTCCGCACCTACGCCGACGTGGTGGCGCTGCGCGCGGTCACGAGCCAGGACGGGATGACGGCCGACTGGTACCCGTTCCCGCACGACGTGCTGGGGGCGATCGCGACCCGGATCATCAACGAGGTGAAGGGCGTGAACCGGGTGGTGTACGACGTCAGCTCGAAGCCGCCCGCGACGATCGAGTGGGAGTGAGACCAGAGGCAAGACGGCGAAGTTGCCAGGAGGAAGCGGCTACCAGTCGGGAAGTCGGGAGAGGCCAGACCAGTTGCCAGTACTGACCACTGGTCTGCAAGCCGCTCGCTCGTGACCGGGGACCACTTCAGTCCTTGCCGTCCGGCAACTGATCCGGAGTCTACAGTCCCTTCTCTTCCACCAACTGCAGGAATTCCGCCGGTGTCTTGATCGACGCCAGCCGCCCGGGCACGTCGGGCTCCTTGGCGAACTGCGCGATCCGCCCCAGCACCGGCAGGTACTGGTTGGACACCTCGAGCGGCGGCGCGACGATCAGGAAGAAGTACTGCACCGGCTTCTCGTCGATCGCCTTGTACTCCACGCCCTCGGTCCGGCGGCCGAAGGCCAGCCGCAGGTTGTTCACCACCAGCGAGCGGCAGTGGGGGATGGCGATGCCGCGGCCGATGCCCGTCGAGCCGAGGTTCTCCCGGCGCTTGAGCATCTTGTAGAGCATCCCTTCCGCCTTGTCGTCGAGCCGCAGGAGCTTGATCAGCTCCTTGAGCACGTCGTCCTTGCCGCGGGCGGTGAGGGACAGGTTGATCGCGTCGTCGCGGAGGAATTCGCGTAGCAGCATATCCTAAGCTATCGGATGCGGCGGAGTCGGTCAAACGCGCCGTTGCCTCCCCCGAAGCGGCCGCGTAGCTTGCGGCGCTATGGACTTTCCGTTCCGCGTGCCCTCGGCGGTGCCGCTGTTCCTGGCGCCGATGGCGGGCGTCTCCGAGGCGCCGTTCCGGCGGCTGTGCCGCCGCTTCGGGGCGGACGTCGTCGTGTCGGAGTTCCTCTCCTCGGAGGGGCTGCGGCGCGGGAGCGAGCGCTCGTTCCGGATGGCCTCGTTCGACGCGGTGGAGCGTCCGATCGGGATCCAGATCTTCGGCGCGGAGCCCGCGGCCATGGCCGAGGCGGCCGCGCTGGTGACCGAGGTGTTCGCGCCGGAGTACGTGGACATCAACTTCGGCTGCCCGGTGAAGAAGGTGGTCAAGCGGAACGGCGGCTCCGGGTGCCTGAAGGACCTCGACCTGGTGCAGCGGATCATCCGGGCGGTGGTGGCGGCGACCCCGCTCCCGGTGACGGTGAAGATCCGCTCGGGGTGGGACGAGTCGCTGCGCGACCCGGTCGGGATCGCGCGCCGCTGCGAGGACGCCGGCGCCCGGATGCTCACGCTGCACGCCCGCACCCGCACCCAGATGTTCGCGGGCTCGGCGCAGTGGGACGAGATCGCCGCCGTGACGGCGGCGCTCGGCATTCCGGTGGTCGGCAACGGCGACGTGAACACGGCGGCCGACGTGGGGCGGATGCGCGAGCAGACCGGCTGCGCCGGCGTGATGATCGCGCGCGGCGCGTTCGGCAACCCGTGGATCTTCCGCGACGCGCGGGCGCTGCTCGACGGCCGCCCGGTGCCGCCGCCGCCCACGGCCGAGGAGCGGTTCCAGGTCGCGCTCGAGCACGCCCGCCTCGCCCTGGCGCTGGAGGGCGACACGCCGAAGGCGGTGCTGGAGTTCCGCAAGCACCTCGGGTGGTACGCCCGGGGCCTGCCCGGCGCGGCGGCGCTCCGCGAGCGGCTGCACCGGGTGGCCACCCTCGCCGAGGTCGAACGGATCTTCTCCGACTATCTGGCCGGCGGCGCAGTCCTCGTCCCCGCGTGACCGGCCTCGCCCTCTGGGTGTTCGGCATGGCGCTCGGCGCCGCGGGCGGGTGGGCCGCGGCGGTGGCGGTCTTCTCGCGGCGGTCCGGGTCGCCGGACGCGCGCCCGCCGCGGACGTCCGGCCCGGTCCTGCGCGCGGCGGACGCGGCCACGGGCACGGGCCTGCCGGCCGACGCCAAGCTCGACCACCTGGCGCGGGTGCTGGCCGACCGTGCCTCGGAGCAGATCGGGCTCCCGTGCGTGGTGGTGATGCGCGACGCGGACGGCGGGCCGATCGCGATCCTGGCCGTGTCCGCCGGGTGCGATCCGCGCCTGATCGGCTACCCGGTGGATCCGGACTCTTCGGCGGGCCGCGCGATCACCGACGGGACGCCGACGGTGGCGCTGGCGCACGAGACCATCATGCAGACCGGGCCGCGCGACCGGCGCCGGCCGCT
>Ga0335082_10009464_pt1 | contig 10578 bp, 9 predicted proteins | sample Lox_Sample_41_FD_206718 | JGI IMG/M metagenome (GOLD analysis project Ga0335082, IMG submission 206718) | Soil microbial communities from Loxahatchee National Wildlife Refuge, Florida, United States - Lox_Sample_4.1 | ecosystem: Environmental > Terrestrial > Soil > Wetlands | place: USA: Florida...
CCAACTATCAGGGTGCGGATTCTGACCAGCATCACTAAAAGGAAAGCAACATAAAGCAAACACACTAAGCGTTCCCAAGCACGGATGCTCAGTTCCTCGTCTGATCCATGATCGGCTGATTGCTTGTAGTCTGTGGCATCGCTGCTAATAACGTCGTCACGCGCGCTGCCAGCCGCTGCGCTACGCGCCCTTGTTCCGAGTGTTTCGGTGCTCCGTAAGTATGCAGCTAATCCCTCCCAGGACGAACGTTTTCTTTCTTCCTTCTGTTTTGCCCATGCTTGGGCCAGGTAGTCTAAGCCACAGCCCGCCACTTTCGCCAACTGCTCCTGGTATTTACCAAACCGTCTGATCAACTCGACTTCGGCCTCTCGGCGGCGCCACCACACGCCAGGCCAGAAGCTGTATTTCTTAGCGTCTCGATAGCGAGCGCGCGTCTCGTTGAGCTCTGTCTCGGGATCGCTTATCGGGCACGTGAGAGGATGGGTGTTGCGCGCACAGGTCAGTGCTTCTCTCTGGCGGGCAACGATACGTTGGAAGTCATCGAACGTGCCTGCACCAATGCGCCAAACAGGGTGCCACGACAAGCCTTTGATGATTCCCTCGAACCCACGCCGCAGCGGCAATGCGTCCAGCGCGACCAGCAACTTGCGAACTCCGAGCCAGATTCCCCACAATCTGACGGTTGCCACGATTACTCCCCCCACCGCCAGGGTAAAAAACACCGCCATGGTCTTTTGCAGGAATGGCCGTTCCAGAGATAGCAGGGGATGGGGATCACTCCCCATTGTCCAGAAGACCAGGAAAACAGTCAGGAGCAGAACCGCATATCCAATCGCTGAGAGACGCTTCAGGCGCAAGGCTGCGTGCAGTCCAGGTATAGCTTCCATGCTTAGGCGCTGTACGTCCCGGTCTGTCATACCTTCAGGCAGGCGCGGCAGTCGGTGATCGAGCAACGCATACCCCGCCGCCGTGTGGTTGGCCCACCACAACCACACGGTCAGAAAAAAGAAGGTCGGCATGATGAATGAGAGGCCGGAGTTCAGTTGTACCGCGCGGATGGTGGAGAATCGAACGACAGCGCCAAGTGTCTCCTCGGGTTGATTCCAATAAACCTGGAACACCAAAACGAGAGCGAACGCTACCAGCAGCGTCGGCCACACCCACCCCATGGCGCGAACACTCCACTTTCTTCCCATGAAGCGCACCCTCTTGCCTGGGCGGTGCGCCAGTACTGTGCGACTAACTAGGTCTACAAAAGTTATTAAGAAAACCGCTGCGGCCGTAAGTTCCAAGGCATGGTCCAGGTACCACACGAGTTCCGCTTGTTCCACGGTAGGCCACCGCAGAATGAGCAGTATCAGTACCAAAGTCAGTCCCGCGAGGAAAACCAGGAAAGCGCGCCCATCAAGCTCGGCGGGCGCGAATTTGGCATTGGTCTGGGTCTTGGCAAGTACTGAGGCTCTCCAAATCGAAAAGGCAAATCCCGCGCCGAGCAAAATGCCCGCCAGTTGCATGATTCGCCAGGAGATTGGAACCTCGACCTTCGCCAGTCGGTCCCTTCGGGTGGAAATCTGACCTCTTACGCGAGGGAGGGTGGTTGAGTCCTCATTTGGCGGAGATCCAAGCGCGGCAATCGGCCAGAAATCGTCCCGTCCCAAAGCGGACAACCTGACTGGCGGGGCATCATACTCCGTTCGGGGATACCGACAGGATATTCCGTTCCGTTGCCACTCTCCCAACCAGCCATATTGGTAGAGGCGAGGATATTCAGGCGACCTTTGCTCTACTGGTAGTACGGAGAGTACCAGCTCCTCCGAACGATCATCTAATGTTCTTTGGGTGGGCGCTAAAACCTGAGTCGCGGACCTTTCTCCCGCCCAGCCCCGTGAATTTACATCCGCAACTGCGTCGAACGTGCCGAGCGTCAGGTCGCCTCCCTTTGGGTGCACGAAGATCTCGTGACGCTTCCAACACGGCTCGCGTCTGCAGCTCTTCTTCGGCTCTACTCGGTCCGTCACCCACGCATTCATCAAGGATCGCATCGCGTTGTAAGTGCCGGCAGCCCTCGAATTAGCAAAAATCCTTTCTACATGGTCTTCTTCGAAGCTGACGAAATAATGGTCAGCGGTCGGATAAAGGAAATACGTGCTCAAGGACAGCACTCCATGAAACCGCGGGTCTTCTGCCTCGCGGCGGAGCAGCAGATCCGAATCGATGGTCACTATGCGCCCGTGGGGATACTCTGTGCGCAGAAAACGGGTGAGGAAAATGGTGTCCATCGGGTCTGTCGCCCGCAGAATAATGAACTTCGTGTGGTGCCGCTGTAGCTCGGCCACCATGTTGAGCATCAGGGACTCCTGCGACAACGGCATTTGCTTTGAGGAGTATCCGGCGACCGTATCTTCGCTTGTCGCAGGCACCGCGAGCTTATCTTGATAGGCAGCTCGAAGCTGAGAGATCTCGCGCGGGAAATAGAGTTTCAAGAAACAATTCTGGTCCCGCCTTGCTTCTTCATCTGCCGCGAGATCGCAATCGCGTTTTGCCTCGTCGGATCTCGGCTTTCGTCCCGCCTCGCCATAGGCCGTTTCATCTTCTGAAAGAATCGCGATTTCATGAGCCGCATAGCGCCGATCCGGGCGATCCGGCCGGTAAAACCTGCAGAGGTGGCGCCTTATGGAGTTCCAGAGAGCTCGGATGCCGCCCTGCTGCGAGGCCGACCCATCATGCGGATCAGCTGCCATAACGCATGACCCAGCTTGGCTTGCGCACGAACCAAGAAGCTGCAGAACACGCTGCGGCGGGGTAGGCATCGGAACCTCGTACGCAGTACCAGTTAGAAACTGTGTGAGACGGTCGATCGCCTCATCATCTGATTCGTGAAAACTTACAAGATGTATGTTGAACGGGGGGTCCTGATTATGGGCATCGAATTTCAGGATCGCATCACGGTTGCTGATTGTACCGGTGTGGATGCTCACCAGGGGATAGCAGCCAACGAGCTTTCCATTCTCCTTGCAGGTCAGGACCTTGGAGAGTGAGTCGAGGGATCCGGAAAAGTTTGGGCCCACGATGCGCAATCCCGGGTTGCGCTCCCCATCGGGATGCCAAGCGTTGCGGGAAGAAAGGCTCTGGTCATTGCCGAGGGTCGCTGTCTCGATTACTTTAATGGCATTCAGGAACTGCCGCCTGTGTATTCCACTGGTGGGAGTTTCGCCGACCAGAAGCACAAACAACGGCTCCGTGCGTTTCGGGTGCCTCGGTCGAAACGCCATAATACCGGGGAACTCTTCCAGTCCTTTTTGGTACCACTCTTCCTCTATGCGGGTTTCGTAGTCGGGGGGCTCGGGATGAGTCTTTGGATCCCAGGGCAAAATCGCCCGGTCGAAAATGTAGCCTTCGTCCTGTGCCCCTTCTTCGAGCACATCAATTGTGCGGTCAAAAACCAGTGCAAGGTGGGTACGGAGCGGGTCAGGAACCATGGCAATGATGAAGTTGCGCGGATCAAGACAATTCTTGTTATCCTGGCTCTCCTGTTTTACGACTTCCTGCTCTGTCTCTTCCTCAGTTTTCTTTTGGATCTGGTAGTCACGAGTCTCACATGTGCGGGTAATCAGTCGCTGGATGCTATTGCCGAATACTTCTTCAGCCTCTTTCCTTATTTCAGCACGCCGCACGCTATCGAGATGGTGCTGTGGTTGGGTCTTAGCAGGCGCTTTGCCGCCGCCGGCAGGTGCTTTCGCCGATTCCGGGCCAGCTTGTGCTTGAGCTGCCTCGCGATGCAAACGTCCGGCCGGCGCCAGCCAGAGCGATACGATCAGGGTTCCTGTAAGAAGAGCCGTGCCGTTACGATTCATGGCGCTAGCTTTTGCGGTGAGATGGCTGATAGTAGCACTGCCTTAGGCGTTGTCAAGGGCTTAACGCAAAATTCGTGGCGATTAAACGCTCGCGTGTGGCACAAAATGGCCAAGCCTAGCGCCCCCCTAGCTTGTCGAACGGTGCGCGCCCGGGCTTTGGGTGCGAACCAGGGAACCCGTTGCGGTCAGCGAAGCAGGGAAGCGAGCACTCGGAAGAACTCTGCCGGAGTTGTGATCCGCAGACCCGTGCGATGGGCTACGGAGCGCGTGAAATGCTTGGTGTTGTGAGTCAGCAGCCAGTCAGGTTCAGCGGCCATCGCCGACAGAAGGATGGGCACGTCGGCAGCGTGCCGAATCAGGTGGCGATGCAGCCGCACATCCGCTGCCGACGGATAGGGCACCCGTTCAGGCTTGGTCAGCTTGATGAGACGGCGGTAAGCTTCGATTAGTTGGCCGGCGTCCAGGGATGGCAGGCGCCCGGCGTGGAGCAACAGGTTCTCTTCCACTTCATCGCGCACCGCCTCGGCCAGCACCAGCTTGCACACACCAGCCGCACAAAGCGACAGCGTGGCCTTGTCAAGGCCCCACGCTGACACAATTCCACCCGTCAGAACATTGGAATCAAGGAACAGCCGCAGCTTTCCGGAGGTTGTCACTTAGGCTGAGCGCGATGAGGCCGCCGTCTCGCGTGAGACTTTCCCGCAGTCGCAGCACCGTAGCGGCGCTGAAAGACGCGGTTGCGGGCTCCCGGCAAGGTGCGCAGCACATCATTTGGGCTCAACCCCGCGCCCGCTAGAGCCGAGCTGACCCGTTCACAAAGATGCTGGAAGCGTTGCTGCTCCGGCAGCAGGATGAGACCATCGCCCAGGCGCAGCACGGCAAACGGCGCGCCCGTGCCCAGCCCAAGGTCCTCACGGAATTGCTTGGGCACGGTAAGCTGCCCCTTTTCGCCGATCCTCGTGGTCGTCAGATATTCGAGAGATGTGTCGCGTGTGGCCATTGGTTCGCTCCGGTAGGAATATCCTACCATGACTTATGGAATTGTCATCACGAGCCCGCTTGCGGGCGAGGGATCTGCTTTTTGTGTAGTGACGGAAAAGCAGATTCCTCGCGCCCATCACTGTCGAATGATCCTGCTTAAGCTCGCCGAAGGCGCCGGCGAGGATGAGCTGTTGCAAGATTATCCGCACATCGCGAAGGAAGACATAAGGGCAGCGGTGGCCTACGGCGCGGCCAGCGTTGCCCACGAGGAAGTGGTTCTGCTCGAAAACCAGCCGCTAACGAACGAATCCTAGAACATGAACTTCGTGGCCGACGAAAGCTGCGCCATGCCCGTAGTTCGCGTCAAGGTGCGGTTGGCTTCAGGCAGCGCTACCCTGCGGTCCTTCCAGATTAATGATCCTGGTTTCCAGGTCCAGGAGCTTCGATTGCATGGCGTCAAGCTGCTGGCTGGTAGACGCATTGATGTTGGCCACGTCGGCTTCGATCTTGCGCATACGCACGCCCGCTGATTCCTGGTAAGCACCGAACGCCCGGACAATGCGAGTCTCGGCGTCGTGCGTGCGCTCGTCAATGTATTCGCGCAGTCGCTTTTCCATTCCCTCCAGGTAGCGCAGCAGATCGGCATCCATGCCCAAATCCTATCACAGGAAAATCACGCCAGACGTCCTCCACATCGCGCGCCTGGTGGCCCGTGTTCCCTCCATGGGCCTAGTCCGGTATCGGGAACAGGTATCTCGCCAGCATCTTCTTCATCTCGGCAATGACGCGGTCGCGCTCCTCGCGGGTGGGCCGCTGGTAGGCGTGGGCAATGAGGTGCTCGCCCGCCTCGCTTACCACGCGCAGCTTGAGGTCGAGCTCGGCGGTGTCGGCGGCGCCCATCTGCTCAAGCATGAAGCGCTTCAGCAGCCCGGTGATGCCGTTGTCAGGCGCGATCTGGCTCTCGCGGGTGGCGGCGCTGATGTGCCCGCCGAAGGAGATGGCGCGGAAGTCGGGGTGCGCGTCAAGATACAAGACGTAGGCATCGATGATGGCGCTGAGCATGTCGGCCGGGTCCGGCTTCTTCAGCCGGGCCAGATTGCCGGAGACGATGTCAAACACCACGCTGACCAGCGAGGCGCGGAACTGCTCGACGTGACGCACGGCCAGGGCGTCGATGATGGATTGCTTGTCGGGGAAAAAGCGATAGAGCGAACCGACGGAGACCCCGGCGCCGGCGGCGATGCGGGTGACCGTGAGCTCTTCGACGGGCGTGTGCTCCAGCAGGGAACTGGCTACCTCGAGAACGCGCTGGGTGGAACGATAACTGCGCGATTGCACCGGCTCGCGCCGGGCTTCGGCGTCGGCTGAGACGGTATCTGATTGATTCTTAAGAGCCTCCGCTTTCTCGTCGTCGGCGCTGGGGTAGGAACGTTGTTGCTCCACCGGTTGCTCCACCTTGACATGATGCCACAGATCGGGTAAAAGCGGAATAGGATTCTCGTTTTGGCTGGTAAATGCGAATGCGATTCGCATTCCATGCCCGGAATGCGAATCGCATTCGTGTTTCACGTGAAACAGCTTGGCCTATGAGCGTTCCAGTCTCCCAGATGTGGACGGTTGCCACCTACGTGCTGCGGCAGAAGGTCCGCGGCCGCAAACGCTATCCGCTGGTGCTGATGCTGGAACCGCTGTTCCGCTGCAACCTGGCTTGCGCCGGCTGCGGAAAGATCCAGTATCCGGCGCACGTGCTCAAGCAGAACCTTTCGCCGGAGGAGTGCTTCCGCGCGGTGGATGAGTGCGGCGCGCCGATGGTGTCCATTCCCGGCGGCGAGCCGCTGATGCATCCGCAGATCGCCGAGATCGTCGACGGGCTGGTCGCGCGCCGCAAGTACATCTACCTGTGCACCAACGCGCTGCTGCTGAAGGAGAAGCTCGACCTCTTCCGCCCGAGTAAGTACCTGACCTTCTCCGTCCACATGGACGGCCAACGCGAGCACCACGACTTCTCCGTCTGCCGCGAGGGCGGATACGACATCGCCCTCGACGCCATGCGCGCAGCGCTGCGCCGCGGCTTCCGCGTCACCACCAACACCACGCTCTTCGACGGCGCCGACCCCAACAGCGTCCGCGCCTTCTTCGACGAGATGATGTCGCTCGGCGTCGAGGGCATGATGCTCTCGCCCGGCTACTCCTACGACAAGGCGCCCGACCAGAAGCACTTCCTCGGACGCGCCCGCACCCGCCGCCTCTTCCGCGCCATCCTGGCCAACCGCAAGCCCTCGTGGGTGTTCAACCAGTCGCCGCTCTTCCTCGAATTCCTCATGGGCCGCCGCGACTACCCCTGCACCGCCTGGGGCATGCCGACCTTCAACCTCTTCGGATGGCAGAAGCCCTGCTACCTGCTGCAGGACGGCTACGCCGACACCTTCGACGAGCTGATGCGCACCACCGAATGGCACCGCTACGGCACCGAGAGCGGCAATCCCAAGTGCGCCAACTGCATGGTGCACAGCGGATACGAAGCCTCGGCGGTCAACGATACCTTCGGCTCGCTGCGCGGATTCTGGGCCACCGTGCGCGCCACCTTCTCGTCAAGTTATAAAGATGAGGAAGCCCTCGCCATGCTGAACGAGCCCGCGCATCCTGCCCACGCCTACGGTCCGCTGGTGCAGATCGCAGAGCCGACGCTGTCGTCAAGAGCGGGCGAGTAGAGTCCTTTACTATTCGTGAAGTCAGCAGCGCGTGATTGACAACCCACAGTGTCGCGATTAGGTTGAGGACATGACGATTGACCTGAAGCCCGAACAGCAGCGGGTGATCGACCTGGCTGTCCGCTCCGGAGCCTATCAGAATGCCGGCGAAGTCCTGGATCAGGCTTTCGAAATCATCCGCGAGCAACTGAGTCTGGAAGACTGGATGCTTGAGAGCCGCGAGGAAGTGGCCGCGCACATCGCCACCGGATTTGCGCAAGCCGAGCGGGGCGAGTTGATGGACGAAGACGCCGCGTTGGAGATGTTGCGAAAGCGTCGCGCCGAAGGTACAAGACCGCGGGAATGAAGCCGCGGATTCAGTTCACGCCGCAGGCAGTTGAGGACCTGGACGAAATCTGGTGGTTTATAGCGAACGACAGTCCGGACGCAGCCGACCGCGTGGAGCGGGAGATTCTTGCTACCTGTCACTGGCTAGCGCACCACTCCCGCATGGGACATAAGCGGCACGACATCACGCCACTGCCCGTGCGCTTCTGGACCGTTACGAAATTCCCCAACTATGTGATCGTATACCGCCCGCAAACTATGCCGTTGGAGGTGGTCGCCGTGCTGCATGGAAAGCGGGATCTGAAAGAAGTTCTAAAGAGCCGCGTGTAAAGACTCTGGGCCACCGTGCGCGCCCCCTTCTCGTCAAGTTATAAAGATGATGAAGCCCTCGCCATGCTGAACGAACCCGCCCACCCCGTCCACGCCTACAACCCGTTAGTGCGGATTGATTCTAGAGTGGTGGATTAAGTTTTTCACCGCAGAGGCACAGCCCTGGGGTAGGCAATTATATGGATTCCTGAGCCGGCTTCGGCCGGCGGCACATCTTTGCTCCCACCCTTTCGCCAAAAAAGCCGGCGAAAGGGTGGGGCAGCCGCGGCCGGCAGTTTTGCAGATCCAAATCATTATTGTGGGAAGCCGATAGCCTGAATCATGTGCTGGAAGCGCGGGTCGGAGCGGAGCGGGTCCATGGCGGGATCAGTGAATATCCAGAGAAGTTCCAGATCGTGGTCCTGATAGGAGCGGTTCAGCTCGGCGATCGCGGCTTCGCGATCACCCAACTGAGCATAGTCCCACGCGAGGAAATAATGAGTCCTTCCGAAATAGCGATGCACCTTGAGACACTGGCGAAGGTAGCCCGGTTTTCCGCCGGCCGCATAGGCGGGCTGCACGCCATCGACAGCAGAAATGATTGCCGGGTCAAGCCGATGCTCAGCCACCACGCCCGCGAAGCCAGTCCGCTGGGCCTGAATCGATTCCCTGATCCTGCCCCCGCGCCACAAGGCCAAGGACATTTCCAGGTAGGAAACATAGAAAGATGGTGAAATCTTCAAGGCTTCCCTGTATTCCGCGATGGCTTCGTCATAGCGGCTGGCATTGCGCAAGATGTTGGCCGTCTGATGGTGAACGATGGCCGAGAGGGGATCGAGGGCCAACGCTTTCTGCACTTCGCGGATGGCCTGCTCATGCCGGCCCATGAGGCCGAGATACTCGGCATACCACTGGTGGCCGGTCGAGTAGTTTGGGTTCAACGCCAAGGTACGGAGGAATTCCTTTTCCGCGCCCGCAAAGTTCCAGTCGTGATAGAGCAGGATTTCAGCGATGGCCAGGTGTGCTTCCGGAAGTGAGTCATCGAGCTTCACGGCTTTTGCGGCGGCTTCCTGCGCCTTCTGAAACGCCTCGGACTGGGACATGCCGGTAAGCATCGGCATCACGATGTAGCAGTGCGCCAGGCCGGCGTAGCTGGGCGCGTCACCGGGGTCCTCCCGGATGGCACGACTGAAATACTCGACCGCCTGATTCAGACTCTCTTCCGTACGCAGGGCCCAATAGTGACGACCCTGCAAGTAATCCTGAAACGCCTGCGGATTCGAAGGGCGCCTGGGAGACAGCACCTGTTGCTGCTCCGGTGTCATTTGTATCTGGACTTGGCGGGCAATGTCGTGGGCCACATCGGCTTCGAGCTGGAGCACGTCGCTGAGTTGACCGTCGTATTCTTCTGCCCACAGATGGCGGTCGGACGGGGCCTGGATCAGTTGCACCCGCACGCGCACCCGCTCTCCGGCCCGCTCCACCGAGCCCTCCACGATGGCATCGACATTCAGATCGCGGGCAATTTCCGGAACGGTCTTGTGCGTGCCTTTGTAATGCATTGCTGAGGTGCGGGAGATCACCCTTGGGCCGGCCAGCCTCGCCAACGCAGTGGTGATCTCATCGGTAATCCCGTCGGCGAAGTACTCCTGGGTGGCGTCTCCTGAAAGGTTCTGTAAAGGGAGCACGGCGATGGACTGAATCGTACCTGACGCGGGCTCAGCACGACGCCGCCAACTTTTGTACAGGATGATGGCAGCTAACATCGCCATAACGAAAACCAGCGATACCGGCACCCAACGGCGATGCCAGATAGACGTCCTTGGCGCAGCGGCAGCTTTGGTTAAAGGTCTGAGGAGAACGAATTCGGGTTTTGTCTCGGCGGCCGGCGCTGGCGGATCGGTGCGGGTCGGTACGACGGGCGCGATGAATCGGTAACCGTACCCGCCGGCCGTCTCGATATAGACAGGATTCTTGGGCGAATCGCCGAGGCAACTCCGCAACCGCTTGACCGCGGTGTTGATACCCTCGTCGAAATCCACGAATGTGCCAGGCGGCCACAGGCGCTGCCGAAGTTCGTCTCGAGTTACCACCTCGCCGGGGCGACGCAGCAACTCGATCAAGACCTGGAACGGCTTCTCCTGCAGCCGCATGCGAGTTCCATGCTTCCGGAGTTCTCGATTTTCCGGGTCAACTTCAAAAACGCCAAAGCGGTAAACGGAAGGTGATTGAACCGGATGGTCCACAGCCCCATCCCCTGTCACAAATTGGAGTAGTGTAGCATGCCAACGCCACGCCGCGACGTGTCGGCCCTTCGGCCGCAGGCCAGCCTGAGAGACAACCAGCCTGTTTTCATTGAATTACCTCGCCACCCACAATTCGGCGAGAGTTCGGTT
>Ga0335082_10009465_pt1 | contig 10577 bp, 8 predicted proteins | sample Lox_Sample_41_FD_206718 | JGI IMG/M metagenome (GOLD analysis project Ga0335082, IMG submission 206718) | Soil microbial communities from Loxahatchee National Wildlife Refuge, Florida, United States - Lox_Sample_4.1 | ecosystem: Environmental > Terrestrial > Soil > Wetlands | place: USA: Florida...
ATCGGAGAGGTGGATGCCGATGGGCCGGGCAGCGCGCTTGACCGGTTCCTCAAAATCAATGGCGAGATAAGAAGAGCGAACAACAAGAAGCTCGCGGATCTGCGATTACAAACCGAAGAGAAGATTCTATGGAAGCCGCCATTCCTCCAGTTGGGCAATTCAAAAGTGGAGGCGCACTTCGCGGATGTCAGGACCTACATCTACGAGAAGAAGAAAGTCGATGAGCAGGTTCACCTGGGCTTCGATCTTTCCGTGACAAAGAACATTCCCGTTGAAGCGGCCAACGATGGGAAGGTCGTGTATGGGGACCGTCTGGGAATTTACGGCAATTGCGTGGTGATCGATCACGGTTACGGATTGCAGTCGATCTACGGACACCTGAGTTCCATCGACGTGAAGCCGGGCCAGGCGGTGACGAAGAGGCAGGTGATTGGCAAGAGTGGCGCGACAGGGTTGGCCGGCGGCGATCACTTGCATTACTCGATGCAAATCGACGGGGTACAAGTGAATCCAGTGGAGTGGTGGGACGCGCATTGGATCAAGGATCGGATCTTGAGCAAACTACCAGGGAATTAGACTGTTACACTCAAAAGTTGGCTATGGCCTCCCCCGTGAAGAAGGCTGCCGGTACCCGGCGGACGCCTTCGATTTCGTTGGATTCACCAAACCTTTATGTCAATCGCGAATTAAGCCTGCTCGCGTTTCAGAGGCGGGTGCTTGAGGAATCACAGACCGAAACCACGCCGCTGCTGGAGCGGGTGAAGTTTTTGTCGATTCTCGGCTCGAACCTGGATGAATTTTTCATGGTGCGAGTGGCCGGATTGAAGCAGCAGTTGGGCGCCGGGATCCAGGACAGCGGCTCGGACGGAATGCAGCCCGCGCAGCAACTGGAGGCGATTCGCGCGGAAGTCCAAAGCCTGATGGAAGAGGCTCATGAGACGCTGCGGCGCCTGCTGGCGGTGCTGGCCGGGGAAGGCATTCGGGTAGTGGCGTATTCGGAGCTAACGCCTGGACAGCGCGAAGAAGCGGACCGGTATTTTCGCGACACAATTTACCCGGTGCTGACGCCGCTGGCATTCGACCCGGGGCGGCCGTTTCCGCACATTTCCAACCTGAGCCTGAATATCTCGATTCTCATTCGCGACGCTGAAGGGGAGGAGCGCTTCGCGCGGCTAAAGGTACCGGATACGCTGCCGCAACTCGTAGCCGTGGACCTGGCGGCCGGAAAGAAAAATGGCCGCCCGCATACGTTTGTGTGGATCGAACAATTGATCCAGGCGAACCTGCCGGCGCTGTTTCCGGGAATGGAGGTGCAGGACTCGCACTTCTTCCACGTCACGCGCGACGCGGACTTTGCGATTCAGGAACTGGAAGCGGCGGACCTTCTGGAGACAGTGGAAGAGGGCGTGCGGCAGCGACGGTTCGGCGAAGTCGTGCGCCTGGATGTCAATGCCGGCATGCCGGATTCGGTCATCGAAATCCTGAAACAAAACCTCGAGGTCGAGGACGGGGACATCTACCGGATTAGCGGGCCGCTGGCCCTCAGCCGCCTACGGCACCTCGCGGGCTTGGACCGGTCAAAGCTGAAGGATCAGCCGTTCACGGCGGCGATGCCGGAAGGGTGGACCGAGGACGAGGATGTGTTCTCGATCATCCGGAAGGGCGACATCCTGCTGCATCATCCATTCGACAGCTTCCAGCCGGTGGTGGATTTTCTGCGGGCGGCGGCACGCGATCCGAACGTCCTCGCCATCAAGACAACGCTCTACCGCGTGGGACGCAATTCGCCGGTAGTCGAGGCACTGCTCGAGGCGATGGAGAACGGCAAGCAGGTGGCGGTATTGGTCGAATTGAAAGCCCGGTTCGACGAAGAGTCGAACATCGAGTGGGCGCGGGCCCTGGAAAAAGAGGGCGTCCACGTGGTGTACGGGCTGGTGGGGATGAAGGTTCACGGGAAGGTGCTACTGGTGGTGCGCAAGGAAGGGGGCGTGATCCGGCGCTACGTACACCTGTCGACGGGGAACTACAATGCAATTACGGCCCACTTATATACCGACCTAGGGCTGTTTACGGCTGATCCGGACCTTGGGGCGGATGCGACGGACCTGTTTAACTATCTCACCGGCTATTCGGCAAAAGCAGATTACCGGAAGTTACTTGTGGCTCCGGTAACCCTTCGAAGCGGTCTGGAGGGCATGATCGAGCGGGAGATCGGACATGCCCGCGCGGGAAAAGAGGCGCGGATCATCATTAAAGTGAACGCGCTCGTTGACGATCGGATTGTCCGGTTGCTCTATCAGGCTTCGCGGGCAGGTGTGCAGGTGGACTTACTAGCGCGCGGCATTTGTTGTCTGCGTCCGGGAGTGCGCGGCGTAAGCGAGAACATCCGCGTGCGATCCATCGTTGGGCGATTCCTGGAGCACAGCCGGATCTTCTATTTCTGGAATGACGGCCAGGAGGAGATGTACCTGGGTTCGGCCGACTTGATGCCGCGGAACATTAACCGTCGCGTGGAAGTGCTCTTCCCGATTCTGAAGCCTGCGCTCGTACGGCATATTCGCGACCGAATACTGGCTGTGTATCTCGCCGACAATGTGAAGGCTAGATTAATGGCAACAGACGGAAGTTACTACCGAGCCCCACGGGAGAAAGGGCAGAAGAACATTGACAGCCAGACAGTCCTGCTAAAAAGCCGATGCTTGAAAACGTAAATCTCAAGAAGAAGCTCTCGCGGGAAGAATACAAGCAAGCGTTGCCCGGTTTGCAGCGGCGGCTGTACGACCTGGAAAAGGCCTGTTGGGATAACAGGGTAAGTTCCATTGTCATTTTCGAGGGCTGGGATGCGGCGGGTAAAGGGACCACTATCTCCACGCTGACCCAGCGGCTCGACCCGCGCGGATTCAAGTTGTATTCGGTCACCGCGCCCCGGACGTATGAGCAGCAGCGCCCATGGCTGTGGCGATTCTGGTTGAAGGTGCCAAACCGGGGTGAGATGGTGATCTTCGACCAGAGCTGGTACATGCGCGTGCTGTCGGATCGCGTCGAGGGCAAGGCGAGTGAGAAGGTCTGGCGGGCGGCCTACCAGGACATCGTCGAGTTTGAGCGAATGCTCGCGGACGACGGGTCGGTGCTGATAAAGTTCTTCCTGCATATCTCGCGGAAGGAACAGAAACAGCGGTTCGAGGAGATCGAGGCCGACCCACTGGAAAGCTGGCGCGTTACGAAAGAAGACTGGGCGCGCCACCGCAAGTACGAAGAGTACAAGGAAGCCATCGAGGAAATGCTCGAGCGGACGGAGAGCGAGTACGCGCCGTGGACGATTGTGGAAGCCACGTCGCGATGGTACGCGCGCCACAAGGTATTCGAAACGATCATCGGCGGCCTCGAGAAACGGCTTGGAGACAAGGCTCCGCCGCGCACTGACGTCGATAGCGGCGCGGCGCGCGACGAGGAATTGCGCGAGGCGACCGAGCGCCTGGAGCATCCGAAGAAGAGGAAACGCTGATGCTCGAGACGCTGGACCTCATGAAAAAAATCGATCGTGAGCAGTACGTGCAGCAGATGACGCGGCGGCAAATCCAGTTGCGCGAACTCGGCTGGCGGATCTACCAGCAGAAGCGGCCGGTGGTGTTGGTGTTTGAGGGGTGGGACGCGGCCGGCAAGGGAGGAGCGATCAAGCGAATCTGCGAAAAACTCGATCCGCGAGGATACGTCGTCTATTCCATCAGCGCGCCGCAGGGCGAAGACAAAACGCGGCATTACCTGTACCGGTTCTGGAGGCGTCTGCCGGAGCGGGGGCAGGTGGCGATTTTCGACCGCTCGTGGTACGGGCGCGTGCTCGTGGAACGGGTAGAAGGCTTCGCCACGGAGACTGAGTGGAAGCGAGCTTACAAAGAGATCAATTCGTTCGAGCGCCAGTTGCGCGATTTCGGCACAATCCTGGCGAAGTTCTGGATTCACATCTCGCGCGATGAACAATTGCGACGGTTTAAGGAGCGGGAGTCAACGGGCTACAAAGCGTGGAAGCTGACCGAAGAGGACTGGAGAAATCGCGGCAAGTGGGCGGAGTACGAGGCGGCGGTGGAAGAGATGCTGCTGAGGACCAGCACGCGGACCGCGCCGTGGGACCTGGTGGCGGGCAACGATAAGTACACAGCCCGAGTGAAGATCCTCAGCGTAATGGTAGACCGGCTGAGCAAAGAGCTGAACTACAAGCCGCGAGACCCGGTTAAGTAACGTCGATACGAACGGCGGCGTTGGTTTCCGTGTCGTAGATTGCGCAAGTAGAGGTGACGTCGGTGCGGCGGGCTTCGGCGTCAAACTGCGCTCCTAGAATCGAGCCGGGATTGAACAGGAGCGTCTGGCCGGACAGGCGGTTCTCGTAGACATGGTTGTGGCCGAAAAAGACGGCGTCGTGAGCTTGGGCAGCCGCGATGGCGCGCGCGATGTTGTCGAAGTGGTTGACCGCAATCTTTCGGCCGCCCCATTCTTCCTCGAAGAATTCCCCGCGAATGCGAATGTTCGGGTACTTGGGCGCTTTCGCCGTCATGCGCCAGGTATCGGCGTCGTTATTGCCCCAGACGATGTGAATGGGCGATGCAAAGCCGCGTGCGAGTTGGTCGATGACGAAGGGCGAACAGAGGTCGCCGCAGCAGACCATCAACTCGCAGCCGGCCAGCCGCGGCAGAGCAGCATCGAGTTTCCAGACGTTGTCGTGGATATCGGAGAGGACAGCGATTCTCATTGGGGCAGAGTGTAGCATGGAAGAGATGGGGGGCCGTAGCGGCGCGGCCGCATTCCTGGCGCTGTCGCTCTGCGCAAGAACTCTGTGCGCCGAGCGGCGGATTCACGCGGCAGACTTCACGACGCCAACGCCGGCGCCGGCCGGCAGCATGATCGTCATCGGCTTTCTGGGGGCTTGGGAAGTTTGGGATAACCCGAAGCGGTCGGTGAGAAAACTGGCGCTGCGGCTGCGCGACATGAAGGCGCCGGGGCTCTACGCGGAATCCGCGGGCAACCATAGCCGGGACGAGGTCCGGCATTTCCTGAAGAAAGCCCTCGATCGCAATGGCGACGGGAAGATCGACGCGGAGGAGGCCCGCCAGGTGGGCATCATCTTCTACGGGCAGAGCTTCGGCGGAGCGTCGGCGGTGAAGCTGGCGCGGGAGCTGAAACGTTGGAATGTGCCGGTGCAGTTGACCATACAAGTAGACAGCGTGGGACGTGATGATGATCTCATTCCGTCCAACGTGAAACGGGCAATGAACATGTATCAGCACGATCCGGGGTCGATCTGGGGTCGAAACGCGATCACGGCGGAGGACCCGGCCAAAACGCAAATCCTCGGAAACCAGCGGTTCATCTACCTGTTTCGATTCGACATCGATATGTCGGACTATCCTGCGATTACGCGCAAAGCGCCGATGGCGCACTTCAAGATGGACAACGATCCTATCGTATGGGGCATCGTGGAGGGCTTGATTCTCCAGGAATACGCGCGCTGGAAAGCAGCGCTCGCGGGACTGCAAACGGAGTAGGTCCCATACCTCGGCTAAGGCTGCTACTGTAAGGCGGAATATCTAATGTACTTAGTACCGTATTCTCTACTTGTGCGTGCTGATTCTTCCGGACTACACTGAGACACGTTCTTCAGAGGACTGGGCTAATCAGGCGCCGATTTAGCGCAGCGATACCAACACAGGAGAGGTTTGTGAATCGAAGTGTATATGCGTGCGCGCTTGTTATGTGCGGTGCAATGGCACTGCCGGGATCACAGATTATCGTGAATCCAGGATTTGAAACGGGGGACTTCACAGGGTGGACGGCTACCGTTAGCCCCTCAGGTGCTGGCGAGCTGACGCCATGGACAGTGGCAAACACGGGCGGATGGTTCGGCTCCGCCTCGCCCCTTTCCGGAACTTACAGCGCCTTCAACGGCTTTGATGGAGACGCCGGGGTTGTGTACGAGTTGTACCAGGACGTGACCATAGCCCCAGGCTCCACGGCCTTGCTGGCAACGAATCATCGCATCGTCTATGACAGCCTGGGTATAACTTCCAGTCTTCCCCGGTCTTTCGAGATCAGCGTGCGGGATACGTCGAACAGCATTTTGCAGGTGCTGCTCAGCCAGAACATCACCATGACGACCCCAACGGTTGACACGGGGTGGGTGAACAATGTGTTCGATCTTAGTGCCTATGCCGGCTCCACCGTTCGAATCCACTTTCAGGACTCGATTCCGGAGTCGTTCACGGGACCAGGAAATATCCAGTTTGATGACATCTCGCTGGATGTAGGGCAGGTGCCGGAGCCGGGAGCGTTGTCGCTGGCCGCTCTCGGGCTTGCGGCGATTGGATTAGCACGCCGGCGCAGGGTGTGCTGATGTGGGGCGGGCCGGTTCCCGGACGGCCCGCTTTCGCTTGCGGCTTTTAGGAACGCGGTCCACAATGAAAGTCCAAAGGGGGACTTGCTGTGGCAACGTCGATCGCGCCCATGTTGTCGGTTCGGAACGGTGCAAAGGCTGTCGAGTTCTACAAAGCCGCGTTCGGAGCGCGCGAGGCCTATCGGATTGATGCACCCGACGGTGCCGTGGTCGCGCGACTGACAGTGGACGGCGCCGAATTCTGGGTCGCCGATGAGTCGCCGGAGCATCTCAACTACAGTCCCGAGACCCTGGGCGGCGGCACTGCGCGAATGGTGATGGTTGTGGACGACCCGGATGCGGTCTTCCACAAGGCCGTCGAAGGTGGAGCCCAGGTTGTCTCACCCGTAAAAGAGGACTACGGGTGGCGGTTGGGGCGGGTGGCTGATCCGTATGGCCATCACTGGGAAATCGGAAAGCCGCTCGCCTGACACAATTCAAACGGCCGGGTGCGAGGCCCGGCCGTTTGAATTGCAGATTGGACGCAGCGCTTACGCTGTGCGGGAGGATTCGGCGGAGCTGGCACCCTTATTGATGGCGGCCTGGGCGGCGGCCAGACGGGCGATGGGCACCCGGTAGGGGGAACAGCTGACGTAATCCATGCCGACGTTGTAGCAGAACTCGACGGACGAGGGGTCGCCGCCATGTTCGCCGCAGATGCCGACTTCGAGGTCAGGGCGGGTGCCGCGGCCTAGTTCGACGGCCATGTTGATCAGTTTGCCCACGCCGTTGCGGTCGATTACGGCGAAGGGGTCGGCTTTGAAGATTTTCTTTTCTTCGTATTCCTTCGAGAACTTCGTGTAATCGTCGCGGCTGAGACCCATCGCGGTCTGGGTCAGGTCGTTGGTACCGAAGCTGAAGAACTGAGCTTCCTTGGCGACTTCGTCGGCGGTGAGAGCGGCGCGGGGGATTTCGATCATCGTGCCGATGAGGTACTTCTGCTTTTTGAGGCCGGCTTTGCCGAGGACTTCGTCGGCGATCGCTTTCACGATCTTCTTTTGGTTGTCGAGCTCTTCGACGCCGCCGATGAGGGGGATCATCACTTCAGGGATGACCTTGATGCCCTTCTTGGCGACCTGGACGACCGCTTCGAAGATGGCGCGGGCTTGCATTTCGGTGATTTCGGGATAGGTGATGCCGAGACGGCAGCCGCGGTGGCCCAACATCGGGTTGAACTCGTGGAGCTGTTCGACGCGGTGGAGCAACTGCGGGAGGACGGTCTTGAGACCCTTCACGTCCTTGACGAAGTTGCGGTAGCGGGCGAGCATCTCCTTTTTCGTCTTGATGTCGGCGGAGGGCAGCTTGGCGATGTCAACCATCAGCTCTTCGCGCTTGGGCACGAACTCGTGCAGGGGCGGGTCGAGGGTGCGGATGACGACGGGGAATCCGTCCATGGCGGTGAAGAGGCCGGCGAAGTCCTTGCGCTGCATGGGGAGCAACTTGGCGAGGGCCTTGCGGCGGTCTTTTTCGTTGTCGGTGAGAATCATCGCCTGGACGTGGGGCAGACGGTCCTCGGCAAAGAACATGTGCTCGGTGCGGCAGAGGCCGATGCCTTCGGCGCCGAACGCACGAGCGGCTTTCGCGTCGCGGGGGATGTCGGCATTGGCGCGGACACCGAACTCACCGCGGAATTTGTCGGCCATCTTCATGAACTTGGCGAAGACAGGGGAGTTGGGATCCGGTTCCTTGGTAGCTGCCTGGCCCTGATAGACGGCGCCGGTGGTGCCGTCGAGGGAGACCCAGTCGCCTTCCTTAATGGTGATGGTCTTGTCGCCGGCTTTGACGGTGGCCGATTTGGCGCGCTCGTTGATGGAGATGGCGCCGCAACCGACGACGCAGGGCACACCCATGCCGCGGGCGACGACGGCGGCGTGAGAGCTCTTGCCGCCGACGGCGGTGAGAATTCCCTTGGCCGCATCCATGCCGTGGATGTCGTCGGGGGTGGTTTCCTTGCGGATGAGGATGACGGGAGATTTCTCCGACATCTCCACGGCGTCGTCCGAGGTGAAGGCCAGCCGGCCGACGGCGGCGCCGGGGGAGGCGTCGATGCCGGTGGCGAGCTTGACGAGCGCTTTGAGAGAAGCCGGATCGAAGACGGGGTGGAGGAGCTGGTCGAGCTGGGCGGGGGCGACGCGGAGGACGGCGGTCTTCTCGTCGATCAGCTTCTCTTCGCACATTTCGACAGCGACGCGCACAGCCGCGGGGCCGGTGCGCTTGCCATTACGAGTCTGGAGCATGAAGAGCGTGCCTTCCTGCACCGTGAACTCGAAGTCCTGCATGTCCTTGTAGTGCTTCTCGAGCATCGAGGTGATCTCGCGAAGCTGGTTGTAGACGCCGGCGTTCCAGTCCTTCAATTCGGAAATGGGCTGCGGAGTACGGATGCCGGAGACGACGTCTTCGCCCTGGGCGTTGACGAGGAACTCGCCGTAGAAGACCTTCTCGCCGCTGCCGGGGTCGCGTGTGAAGCCGACGCCGGTGCAGCAGCCGTCGCCCATATTGCCGAAGACCATGGCCTGGATGTTGCAGGCGGTGCCGAGGCGATCGGAGATCTTTTCCATCTTCCGGTAGTAATTGGCTTTGGGGGCCCACCAGGAGTCGAAGACGGCGTTGCGGGACATGATGAGCTGCTCGCGGCAGTCCTGCGGGAAGTCGCGCTTGGCGTGCTTTTTGACGATCTTCTTGTACTCGGCAACGATGACCTTGAGGTCGTCGGCGGAAAGGTCGGTGTCGCTTTTCACCTTCGCCTTATGCTTTTGGGCGTCGAAGACGGCGTCGAAATGCTCCATGTCGATCTTCATCGCGACTTCGCCGAACATCTGGATAAAGCGGCGGTAGCTGTCGTAGGCGAAGCGGACGTTGCCGGTTTTCGCAGCGAGGCCTTCCGTGGTTTCGTCGTTCAGGCCGAGGTTGAGAATTGTGTTCATCATGCCGGGCATGGAGAACTTGGCGCCGGACCGGACGCTGAGCAGCAGCGGGTTGGCGGGATCGCCGAGTTTCATGCCCATGCGATCTTCGAGAAGGGCGAGAGCCTCCCAGATCTGGTCATCGACTTCCTGGGGAACGGTGTTGTTGTTATCGAAGAAAACGTTGCAGACGTCGGTGATGATGGTGAAACCGGGGGGCACCGGGACGCCGGCGCGCGACATTTCCGCCAGGCCTGAGCCCTTTCCGCCCAGCGTATCTTTCATCGTGCCGTCGCCGTCGGCTGTGCCGGCGCCGAAGTTATAAACGTACTTACTCATCTTGCGTGGTCTCCTATATAAGGACAGTTAGTAAACTCATTCGTTGCTGCTTCCCGCGGTGACGATCTCGGAGAAATCCGCGATCGAGGATACTTCCGTGTACAACCGCCCGAGAAGCGCAAGGCGGTTTTTCCGGACGCGCTCGTCGGGCGCGTTCACCAGAATCTTGTCGAAAAAAAGATCGACGCTTGGCCGCAATGTCGCGATCGACTGAAGGGCCTGCAAGTAGTCATCAGATTGGCGGCGATCGGCGACATAGGCGAGCACCTTCGAAGCTTCATCGTGGAGGTCCCGTTCGGGTCCAGCCTCCAACAGCGTCGAATCGACGTCGCCCTCCTTCCAATCCGCTTGCTTGAGGATGTTGCGAATGCGCTTGAAACTGGCGGCCAGCGGTTCGAAGTTCCCGGTTTGCCGTACCAGTTTCAAAGCGAAGAGACGATTTTCGACGTCCACGAGGTCGTTCCAGTCGCCGGCGAGGGCGGCGTTCACTTCGTCGTAGGCGAAGCCGCGGACATCGCGGAAGTAGTACTTGACGCGATCCACCAGGAAGGCGACCACCTGTTCATCCAGCCCGCGAACCGGAACTCGCAGCTTGCCTTCCACCAGAATCTTCACCACCCCTTGCGCCGCGCGGCGCAAGGCGAAGGGATCTTTTGAGCCGGTGGGGACGAGGCCGATCTCAAAGCAGCTTCGCAGCGTGTCGAGTTTGTCGGCGAGCGAAAGGATCTGCCCGTAGAGGGTGGAAGGAATGGCGTCTTCCATGCTCTGTGGCTGGTAGTGCTCATAGATGGCTTTCCAGATTTCGGGCTCTTCGCCCTGTTCGCGGGCGTAGAGACCGCCCATGATGCCCTGGAGCTCCGTGAGTTCCTTCACCATGTCCGTGGTGAGGTCGGTTTTGGCGAGCATGGCCGCGC
>Ga0335082_10009466_pt1 | contig 10576 bp, 9 predicted proteins | sample Lox_Sample_41_FD_206718 | JGI IMG/M metagenome (GOLD analysis project Ga0335082, IMG submission 206718) | Soil microbial communities from Loxahatchee National Wildlife Refuge, Florida, United States - Lox_Sample_4.1 | ecosystem: Environmental > Terrestrial > Soil > Wetlands | place: USA: Florida...
TAGCAGCCGAGTTCTCGACCGGCGGCGAGCGGCGGCAGCAGCCGCTCGCGCTGCTCGCCGGTCCCGAACCGCGCGACCGACTTGCCGTACAGGCCGTTCGACACCGAGACGATGCCGCGGATGTTCGAGTCCGCGCGGCCGAGCTCCTCGACGATCAGCGTGTACGAGACGTGGTCGAGTCCGAGCCCGCCGTCATCGGCCGGGAGCGCCGCCGCGAGGAAGCCGAGCTCGGCGAGCTTGCCCACGATCGCCCGGTCGACCGCCTCGGCGCGGTCCCAGGCAGCAGCGTGCGGTGCAATCTCGGCGTCACAGAACGCGCGTGCCGTCGCGCGTATGAGCTCCTGCTCGGCCGAGAGAGTGAAGTCCACGAGCCTGATCTTGACGCAGTTGCGCGGCTCGAAGATGCACGACGAGCCGCCGCGAGTGCGGGCTCCGCCCGTGCTCGCCCACAACGAGTGGCCAAGTGTCGGAGAGGGGGGCCTTCGGGGGAGAACCGAAGGTGCTCCCCCAATAAAAATCCCGCCGGGCCGTGTCGCTTTCGTCCACCTCGCCGACCGGCCGCTCGGCTCGCGCCTTTTGCAGTCGCTCGGCGGGCTTCGACCTACTTGCGTCACACACCCGACGGGAGCCGCAATGTATGCGGCGGGCGCCGATGCGCGCAAGGCCTCGATCCGACGAATCGCGCGCTCTTTGCGCGAAGTGCGTAACGTCGCGTCGATGACCGCCGTGTCGGTGCGTCAACTGCACGCGGGTGACGAGCGGGTGGTCGCGCAGCTCGCCGACCGCGAGCCGCAGACTGCCCTGCTCGCCGACGACCGCACCGTGTTCGTGGCGGCGTTCGCCGGCGAGGAGCCGGTCGGCCTGGCCTTCGGCTACCTCCTTCCGCGCCGCCGCGGCGACGCCGAGATGCTGTTCGTCTACGAGGTCGACGTCGACGAGCAGTACCGCCGTCAGGGAGTCGCGACGCGGATGCTCAGCGAGCTGGAACGTGTCGCGCGAGCCCGGGGCGTCCGTGAGGGGTTCGTCCTCACCGATGCCGACAACGACCCGGCGAGAGGGCTCTACTCGTCGCTCGGCGGCGAGCCGCTCGACGTCGTGCAGTACGAGTTCCGGTACCCCGGCCCGTGACCGCGGTCCGCCCGGCGACGCGCGGCGACGTCGAGTTGCTCGTGGCGTGGCACGCCGACCCGGAAGTCTCGCGAGGGCGGCCGTCCACAGCTGGATCGTCGAGGACGGGGGCGAGCCGGTCGGCTTCCTCCAGTCGTGGTGGGAGGAGGGAGAGCCGCGGCTGGAGCAAGGCGGGCTTCGTCGAGGTCTCGCGCCACCCGCCAGACGACGACCACTCGCTCGACTGGATCCTGATGCGCTTCGCCCCGTGACTCGGCGGTGCCTGGCACGGGTGGGGTGCCTGGCACCGGAGGGTGCCAGGCACCGGCGCCCTCCCACCGCCTTGTCCTTATCCGGGATGACCGCCCGACTAACCTGTTCCCTTCGATGAAGGTCGTTCTTCCGGACAACTCCCAGCTCGACCTGCCCGACGGCGCCACGGGCCTCGACGCCGCGCGAGCGATCGGCCCAAAGCTCGCCGAGCAGGCCGTGCTCGTTCGTGCCGACGGAACGCCGCAGGACCTGCGGACGCCGCTTCCGGACGGGGCGCGCCTGCAGATCCTGACCACCCGCGACGGCGACGACCCCGACGCGCTCGCCGTCCTGCGGCACTCGTCGGCGCACCTGCTGGCCGAGGCGGTCCGCCGACTGTACCCCGGCGTCAAGATCGCGATCGGACCGCCGATCGAGAACGGCTTCTACTACGACTTCGAGTTCCCGCAGCCGATCTCCGAGTCCGACCTCCAGCGCATCCAGGACGAGGTAGAGCGCGAGATCGCCGAGGGCCGCGAGTGGATCCGCGAAGAGACGACTCGCGAGGAGGCGCGGGAGCGCTTCCTCGCCGAGGGCGAGCCGTACAAGGTCGAGCTCGTCGACACCGCCGAAGGCGACATCTCGCTCTACCTCCAGGGTGACTTCACGGATCTCTGCCGCGGCCCGCACCTCCAGAACGCGACGCCGATCAAGGCGCTCAAGCTCACCGGCCTCGCAGGCGCGTACTGGCGCGGTGACGAGCGGAACACGCAGCTGACCCGCATCTACGGGACCGCCTTCTACTCGCAGGCCGACCTCGACGCCTACCTCGCGCGCGTCGAGGAGGCCCGCCGCCGCGACCACCGGCGGCTCGGGCTGCAGCTCGACCTGTTCCACCTCTCCGACCATTCGCCGGGTTCGCCGTTCTGGCACCCGAAGGGGATGGTGATCTGGAACGAGCTCGAGGACCTCCGCCGCCGCGAGAACCGCCGGCGCGGGTACCTCGAGGTGAAGACGCCGCTCCTGTACGACAAGGAGACGTACGTCACGTCGGGGCACTTCGAGAACTACGAGGAGAACATCTTCTGGGTGCAGAGCCACGAGGAGAGCGAGCGCCGGTTCGCGCTCAAGCCGATGAACTGCCCCGGCCACATGCTCCTCTTCGGCTCGCGCCTGCGCAGCTACAAGGACCTCCCGATGCGGTTCGCCGAGTCGTCGACGCTGCACCGCGACGAGAAGGGCGGCACCCTGCACGGCTTGCTGCGCGTGAAGCACGTCACCCAGGACGACGCGCACATCTTCTGCCGTGCCGACCAGATCGAGGACGAGATCTTCGGCTGCATCGACTACGCGTCGTTCCTGTACGAGCTGTTCGGGCTCGACGCGCGCTTCGAACTCTCGACCCGCCCCGAGCACAAGCTCGGCAGCGACGAAGAGTGGGATTTCACCGAGGGCGCGCTGCGGGCGGCGCTGGAGCGCCGCGGGATCGAGTACGTGGTCAACGAGGGCGACGGCGCGTTCTACGGCCCGAAGATCGACCTGCACATGACGGACGCCATTGGCCGCTCGTGGCAGATGGGCACGATCCAGCTCGACGCGCAGATGCCGCAGCGCTTTGGGTTGACGTACATGGGCGCCGACAACCACGAGCACTCGCCGTACGTCGTCCATCGCGCGCTCTTCGGGTCGCTCGAGCGGTTCGTCGGGATCCTGATCGAGCACTACGCCGGCGCCTTCCCGTTCTGGCTCGCGCCCGTGCAGATCCGCATCGTCCCGGTCGGCGAGGGGCACCGGGTGGCCGCCGCCGAGCTCGCGGCGGAGCTCCGCCCCTACCGGGTCGAGGTCGACGCCTCCGACGAGACGGTCGGCAAGCGGATCCGGAACGCCGAGGTGGACAAGATCCCGTTCGTTGTCGTCTACGGCGACAAGGAATCCGGCGAGGCGCTCGCGATCCGGGAGCACGGGGGCGGCCAGAGCACCCTGTCGCTGGCTGCGTTCCAGGCGAAACTTGGTACCCTTGAGCCCTGGCAAGCAGGGGCGGAACCGTCTCTCACCTCCTAGCGCGAGCTTCGGAGGTTCAACCGATGCGCTCACCGAGCAGGTTGACGAGACCGCCGCGCCACTGCACGCCGGCGGTTTTTCATTGAACGAGGAGGAAACAACGAGCTTGGTGAAGTGCATTTGAGGCCGGAGTCTTTGAGGCCGCAGCCTTGAGGCCGAGAGGCAGGCGGACAGTCGAGCCGCCGCGCCGTCCGGAGCCGCAGACGCGGATCAACGATGCGATCCGGGTCCCGCGCGTCAGGCTGATCGACGAGAACGGCGGCCAGATGGGGATCAAGTCCACCGACGAGGCGCGTGATTACGCGTACTCGAGGAACCTCGACCTCGTCGAGGTCGCGGCGCAGGCCGACCCGCCCGTCGCGCGGGTCATGGACTACGGCAAGTACCGGTACGAGCTCGAGCAGAAGGCGAAGCTCGCCCGCAAGCACCAGACGCAGATCCACGTCAAGGAGATCAAGCTCAGACCCAAGATCGGACAGCACGACTACGACACCAAGAAGGGCCACGTCGAGCGCTTCCTGAACCAGCGCGCGAAGGTCAAGGTCACGATCATGTTCCGGGGCCGCGAGCGCGAGCATCCGGATCGTGGGCGCGATCTGCTGATGCGGCTGGCGGACGACGTCAAGCACGTCGGGCTGATCGAGACCCAGCCGCTGCTCGAAGGCCGGAACATGACGATGGTGCTCGGCCCCACGAAGAACGCAGGAGTCAAACGAGATGCCGAAACAGAAGACACACTCGGGAGCAAAGAAGAAGTTCAAGGTCACGGGGACGGGCAAGCTGCTGCGCCGGTCGGCGAACCAGAGCCACAACCTGGAGCACAAGTCACCGAAGCAGAAGCGAACGTTCCGTAAGGACAAGCCGGTCGCTGACGACAACAAGCGGACGGTCAACCGCTTGCTGGGAAGGAGATAGGAGATGCCTCGCGTCAAGCGGTCGGTCAACGCGCGCAAGAAGCGCCGCAAGGTGCTCGAGGAGGCCAAGGGGTACTGGGGCCTCAAGAAGTCGAACTACAAGTACGCGAAGGAACAGGTCGAGCGCTCGCTCGCGTACGCCTACCGCGACCGCAAGGTCCGCAAGCGTGAGTTCCGGCGGCTGTGGATCATGCGCATCAACGCCGGTGCGCGCGCGAACGGGCTCTCGTACAACCAGTTCGTCGCCGGCCTGAAGGCCGCGGACGTCGAGCTCGACCGGAAGATTCTGGCCGACCTCGCGGTGAGCGACCCGGCGAAGTTCGGCGAGCTGGCCGAGCAGGCGAAGGCCGCCCTCGCGGCAGCGAAATAGTTCGCCGCAGCGAAATAGACCTCCAGGCTGAGATCTTCAACCGGCAGGCAGAGTTCTGCGACACCCGTTCGCCGTTCTACGCCCGGCTCTGCCGGCAGCTTGCCACTGACGCTCGCGTCGGCGAGATCGCACCCGACCTTCGCTGGGACCTACCACTGCGCCTGCTCGGCGGCCTTCACTACCTCGTGCTCGGCGGTCAGGCGAGCTGGGACGACATCGACGCGGCACTCGACGGTCAGCGCGAGCTGCTCGAGCAATTCGTGCGCAGCCAGCGCGTGCAGACCAACGAGGTGCGTCGCGCGTGGGGGCTGCTGCCGGCGCTCCTGTCGCTGGACGCCCCGCGGGTCGATCTCGTCGAGCTCGGTGCGAGTGCCGGCCTCCTGCTTGCGCTCGACCGCTACGACTACCGCTACCGGGCCGGCAGCTGGGGGAACGGCGCCGACGTGCTCGTCCTCGACGGGGACGACCGGGGAGGCCCGCCGGCCGATCTGCTCGCGCGCGGCCTCGACGTCGGGCGTCGCATTGGACTCGATCTCGATCCGGTCGGGCTCGGCGAGGAAGGAGCGCGCCTGCTCGAGGCGTTCGTCTGGCCCGACCAGCGCGAGCGGATCGAGCGCCTCCGGCACGCGATCGCCGTCGCGCGGACGTGCGACATCGATCTGCGGCGTGGCGACTACGTCGAGCACCTGCCGGCGGTGCTGGCCGAGCGCCGCGACGGTGCGCTGACGGTCGTCTTCCACTCGGTCTCGACGATGTACCTCGACGACGACCGCTACGCGGAGCTCGTCTCGGTGCTCACGCGCTCCGGCGCCGACGGCCCGCTCGCATGGCTCTCGTTCGAGGGTCCGCGCCACGACCCGGACTACGGCGGCGTCGCGCTCGACGTCACCCGCTGGCCGGGTGGTGCGACGAAGCGACTGGCGAAGGTCGACTTCCACGCCGCCTGGCTCGAGTGGGCGGCACGGTGATCACGTCGCGCGACAACGAACGGCTGCGGCTCGTGCGGAAGCTGCATGAGCGGCGGTGGCGCGCGAAGCTCGGCCTCTTCTTCGTCGAGGGCGAGGACGCCGTCGACGCTGCGACGGCAGCACCCGTCGACCTGCTGCGGGCAGGCGAGGACGTCGAGCCGCGCCTGCTCGCCGAAGTCGCGACTGCGCCCCATCCGCCGCGGGTGATCGGCGTCTACCGCCGTGCCGACCTGCCGGCGTGGGAAGCGCGGCCGGCGGCACTCGCCCTCTGGCGGCTCGCCGACCCCGGCAACGTCGGGACGCTCATCCGCACCGCCGACGCGTTCGGCGCGGCCGTGTGCCTCTCCGACCGGTGCGCCGACCCGACGTCGCCGAAGGCGCTCCGCGCCTGCGCCGGCTCGATCTGGCGCGTCCCGCTCGGCGCCTGGGACGAAGAGCCAGAGCCCGACGCAAGTAACAGTCTGTTACAAGCGACGTTGCGCGTTGCGCTGGTCGCGCACGGCGGGGTGCCGCTGCCCGCGATCGACCTGACCGGCGGGCGCGTCACCTTCCTGCTGGGCGCCGAGCGCGAGGGGCTCCCGGCCTCGGTCGAGCGCGACGTCGACGCGACGATCCCGATCGCCGGCGCCGAGTCGCTGAACGTCGCCGCCGCCGGAGCGATCGCGCTCTACGAGTGGCGACGGCAGACCCAGACCGAGTCCTCGCCGCCGGCCCAGGGTGTGCGGTCGAACCAGCCGTAGAGCGCCTCGACGACGAAGCCCTCGTCCATCAGCAGTTCGACCCACTCGCGAATCGAGAGCCACGCGAGCGACATCTCCGCCTCGCGGCCCTCGCCGCGCACGCGCAGGATCAGCCGGCGGCTCTCCTGGTCCCAGTCCGCACGCTCGAAGATGCCCGGCTCCCGCTCGAGCCAGCGGCCGTTCGTCTCGGCGATGTCGTCCGCGCCGGGTGTGAAGACGTCGAACACGAACCGGCCGTCGTCGGCCACCAGCCGGCGGATCGCACGCAGCACCGCCCGCCGGTCCTCGTCCGACTCCATGTGCAGCAGCGAGCGGAACGGGCAGATGACGAGCGGGTACGTCCCCTCGACCGGCGGCTCGCGCATGTCGCCGAACCGGAGGTCGACGAGCGCTGCGACCCCGGCCGCCTCGGCCTGCTCGGCTGCGACGTCGAGCATCCCCTGCGAGGTGTCGATGCCGATCACGCGGACGCCGGCGGCTGCGATCGGGATCGCGATCCTGCCCGTTCCGACGCAGAGCTCGACGACCGGTCCGCCGGCGGCGAGCGCCTCGTCGACGTAGAAGCCGACGTCCTCGACGACGCTCCGCGACCACGGGTCGTAGAGGCGGGCGATATCGTCGTACACGGACATTCCTCGGATAGTGTCGCCGCCGTGGACTGGACGGCGCACGAGGAAGAGGCGACGGCGGCGATCGCGGCCGCGACGAACGAGACCGAGCTCGACCAGGTGCGCGTCCGCGTGCTGGGCCGCAGGTCCGAGCTGGCCCAGGCTCTCCGCGGTGTCCGCGACCGCGAGACGGGCATCCTGCTGAACGGCATCCGCGGCCGGCTCGAGTCGGCGGTCGGCGAGCGCGAAGCCACGCTGCGCCTCGACGAGCTCGACCGCCGACTGCGCGACGAGGTCGTCGACGTCACGTTGCCGGGCGAGCAGCTGCCGCTGGGGCATCTCCACCCGATCACCCAGGTGCGGCGGATCGTCGAGGACGCGTTCCTCGGGCTCGGCTACGAAGTGCGGGACGACCGCGAGGTCGAGACGGTCGAATACAACTTCGACAAGCTCGCATTCGCGCCGACGCACTCCTCACGCTCGCCTCGCGACACCTTCTTCTTCGACGGGACGCACGTCCTGCGCACGGAGACCTCACCGAGCCAGATCCACATCCTCGAGGAGAAGGAACCGCCGATCTACATGGTGTCGATCGGCCGCGTGTACCGGCGCGACGCGATCACCGCCACCCGCTATCCGATCTTCCACCAGTTCGAGGGCCTGGCCGTCGACGACGGCCTGACGCTCGCCGACCTGAAAGGGACGCTGCTGCACGTCATGCGCGCGCTCTACGGCCCCGAGCGTCGCGTGCGCTTCCGGACGCACTACTTCCCGTTCACCGAGCCGTCGATCGAGCCGGACGTATCGTGCGGGATCTGCGGCGGCGCCGGCTGCCGGACGTGCAAGTTCTCGGGTTGGCTGGAGATGGGCGGCGCGGGGATGGTCGACCCACGCGTCTTCGAGAACGTCGGCGTCGACCCGGATCGCTGGACCGGCTTCGCCTTCGGCTGCGGCCTCGAGCGGGCCGCGCAGCTGCGCCACGACGTCCCGGACATCCGGGCCCTCTGGGAGGGCGACCTCCGCGTGCTGAGGCAGTTTTAGTCGTGCGCGTTCCGCTCAGCTGGCTGGCCGAGTACGTGCCGCTCGAGATGCCGCTCGACGAGCTCGCGACCCGGCTCTCGATCGCCTCCGCTGAGATCGAGGGGATCGAGACGCGCGGCGTGGCCGACACCGACGGCAATCTCGACCTCTTCCGGGTCGGGCGCGTGCTCGAGGCGGTCAAGCATCCGAACGCCGACCGGCTCCAGCTGACGAAGGTCGACATCGGCGACGGCGACCCGCGGTCGATCGTCTGTGGGGCGTGGAACTTCGGCGCCGGCGCGACGGTCGCGGTCGCGCTGCCCGGTGCCGTCCTTCCGAACGGGCTCACGCTCGAGCGCCGGAAGGTCCGCGGCGAGATTTCGGACGGGATGATCCTCGCCGAGGACGAGGTCGATCTCGGCGCCGACCACGCCGGGATCATGCTGCTGCCGGACGGCACCGAGCCGGGCACTCCGCTGCACGACGTGCTGCCGCTGCGCGAGACGATCGTCGTCGTCGAGTCGACCGGCAACCGGCCCGACCTGCTCTCCGTCTATGGGATCGCCCGCGAGATCGGTGCGCTCTACGACCTGCCGCTCGCGCCGCAGCCGGGCAGCGCACCGATCGAGCTGCCGGCAGCGTCGGTTGACATCCAGATCGACGACCTCGGCGGCTGCCCGCGCTACATCGGGCGGCTGTTCGAGGGCGTCACGATCGCTCCGTCGCCGGTCTGGCTGAAGGCGCGCCTGCTCGCTGCGGGCATGCGACCGATCTCGAACGTCGTCGACGTCACCAACTACGTGATGCTCGCGCTCGGAAACCCGCTGCACGCGTTCGACCAGACGACGCTGCACGGCGGGCGTATCGTCGTCCGCCGAGCGCACGAGGGCGAGCGACTTAGAACGCTCGACGGCGTCCAGCGCGACCTCACGACTGCCGATCTGATGATCGCCGACGGCGAGCGCTCGGTCGCGCTGGCCGGGATCATGGGCGGCGAGGAGACCGAGATCGGCGAGACCACCTCGACGGTGCTTCTCGAGGCGGCGAACTTCGAGCCGCACGGCCTGTTCCTGACGAGCGAGCGGCTGCGCCTGCGGACGGAGGGATCGAACCGGTGGGAGAAGGGCGTCGACCCGCATCTCGCCGGTCCCGCCGCGAACTTCGCGACGGAGCTGCTGCTCGAGCTCGCCGGCGGGAAGCTGACCGCGCACGCCGACGCGCACGGCCAGCTGCCCGCGCGGCCGGTGATCGCCTACCGGCCCGAGCGCGCCGACGCGGTGATCGGCGTCGCGACGACGCCGGACGACCAGCACCGGCTGCTCGAGCGGCTCGGGTTCGACCGCGATGACGGCCGAGTGGTCGTTCCGACGTGGCGGGCGCGCGACATCACGCGCGAGATCGACGTGGTCGAGGAGGTCGCTCGCTTCCGGCTGGAGGACGTTCCGTTCACGCTGCCGCTGCGGCGCGCGATGTTCGGGACGCTGACGCGCGAGCAGCAGCTCCGGCGCCGCGTCGAGGACACGCTCGTCGGCCTCGGCTTCGCCGAGACCTACACGCCGAGCCTCCGGCCGGACGACGAGACCACGTGGCTGCTACCCGAGCCGATCTCGGTCGACTTCACCGCGCTGCGGACGCGGCTCCTGCCGAGCCTCGTGGACGCGGCGGCGCGCAACCTCGACGCGGGCGCCTCGGGGATCGCCCTGTTCGAGGTCGCCCGCGTGTATCTGCCCGCCGGGGAGCTCCCGGACGAGCACGTGCGGGTCGCCGGGATCGCGACTGGCGACTTCTTCCACGGCAAGGGCGTCGTCGAGGCGGTCTACGCGGCGCTCAAGGCCGATCCCGGGTTCGTGCGCACCGAGGATCGACTCTTCCATCCCGGCAAGGCCGCCCGTACTGCGGCCGGCCTGGTCGGCGAGCTGCACCCGACCCTGCTCGAAGGCACGTGGTGCGGGTTCGAACTCGACCTCGACGCGCTGTTCGCGGAGAGCCGCGAACCGATCACGTACCACGACGTGATCACGTTCCCGGCCGTGCGGCAGTATCTGGCCGTCGTCGTCGGCGAGGACGTCGAGGCCGGTGCGATCGTGGCGGCCGCGCGCGACGCCGCCGGGGCCGAGCTCGGCGACATCCGCGTGTTCGACGTCTACACGGGCGAGCCGATCCCGTCGGGAAAGAAGTCGGTCGCGTTCTCGGTCTCGTTCCAGTCGCCGGTGCGCACGCTCACCGACGACGATGCGCGCAGGCTGCGCGGCGCGATCGTGGCGCGGCTCGGCGAGCGCTTCGGCGCCGAGCTGCGCGAGTAGGCGAACCCGGTGCCTGGCACTTCCGTGCCAGGCACCGGGTCGTGGTCGTCGCTTCCAGGGTCAGGCAGCCGCTCGCGACCGGAGCCGGGCTTTGCCCGGCGGGAGGTCCGAACCGCCCTTGCCATGTCCCGCGAAGAAGAAGGGGGCCAACCGGGGAAACATGGTTTCCCCCGTTCTACTCGTCGTCCTCGTGGAGCGACCAGCGGCCCAGGCGCCAGACCTCGGTGTCCTTC
>Ga0335082_10009469_pt1 | contig 10573 bp, 13 predicted proteins | sample Lox_Sample_41_FD_206718 | JGI IMG/M metagenome (GOLD analysis project Ga0335082, IMG submission 206718) | Soil microbial communities from Loxahatchee National Wildlife Refuge, Florida, United States - Lox_Sample_4.1 | ecosystem: Environmental > Terrestrial > Soil > Wetlands | place: USA...
TACGAAGTACTGGGCATCCAGGGCGTAGACGAAGCTGCAGGAACGGTATTCTTCCAGGCCAACAAAGACGATCCAAGGCAAACACAAATCTATTCCGTACAGCTCGATGGTTCCGGATTCAAAGCGCTAACGACCGAAGAAGGGCAGCACTCGGCCATTTTCAGCGATGACGGCAAGCACTACCGCCACATGTATTCGGGGCCACAGGCGCCGCCGGCGATCACACTCTGCGCTGTCGGCGGATCTTGCAATCCCGTGTGGAAGGGATCTGATGCTATCTCCGAATACGGTCTGCGGTCACCGAAATTCCTGGAATTCAAGGCAGACGACGGCACCACACTTTACGGCAGATTGCTTCTTCCTCCCGACGGCACAGTCACCGGCAAAATTCCTTTGATCGTCAACATCTATGGTGGACCAGCGGCGCAGATGGTGAGGAAATCCGTGCCTGATGGCTTCGACGAAATTCTGGCGCGCAAGGGATTCGCGATTTTCGCTGTAGACAATCGCGGAACGCCGGGCCGCGACCGTAAGTTTCAGACCGCCATTCGGCATCAGTTTGGCGCGATCGAACTGAAGGATCAACTGAGCGCACTCGACCAATTGCTGGCGCAATATCCGCAGCTCGACAAAGATCGCATCGGAATCTGGGGGTGGTCCAACGGCGGCTCCATGACGCTCTACGCAATGACGCACTCCGATCGTTTCAAAGCCGGCGTGGCTGTGGCTCCCGTGACCAATCAGTTGAATTACGACTCCATTTATACCGAGCGATACATGGGATTGCTCAACAGTGATAAAGCGGGCTACGAAATGTCGGATGTAACCAAATCGGCCGACAAGTTAAGCGGTGCGCTTCTGCTCGTGCACGGCACGAGCGACGACAACGTCCATTTTCAAAACAGCATTCAGATGATCAACGCGCTGATCAACGCCGGCAAGCAGTTCCGTCTGATGATCTATCCCAACAAGACTCACAGCATCTCGGGAAAAGAAGCGCGCGTGCATCTGTTCACCATGATCGCTGAGCACTTTGAGCGGGAGTTGAAGAACTAAGGTCTGAAAAGACGTACGTGTCATCCTGAGCGAAGCGAAGGACCTCTGCACTTTGCTTGGGGCTGAATCCGATGCGGGTGTGGTGCACAGACCCTTCGGCGGTGGTATGTGAAGTAGAAACTACTTGTGCTTGTCGGTCTTTTTCGCACCAGTCTCTTTTGTCGAACTCTCGGCCTTCTTCTCGTCTTTCTTCGTTTCCTTCGAGTCCTTGCTCCCGGAATCCGAAGAGACGTGCGACTTTTTAGCGTAGTCCGTCACGTACCAGCCTGAACCTTTGAACTGCACCGCAGGCGCAGAGATCGTCTGCTCGACAGCGCCGCCGCACTCTGGACATTTCTTGACGGGTTTGTCGGAGAACTTCTGTATTTTCTCAAAAAGGTGGCCGCACTTTTTGCACCGATATTCGTAAAGAGGCATGAGTTGAGACGTTTGTGAGGAAACTCGATTCCTATCGATTCTAGGGGCGAGAGTTATTTGGCGTCAATTGTGGGAAATTAAGCACCCCCCTCGTTCGATGCCGGACCTACAAAGAGATGAGTCGCCGCTACACCAATCGCTTCGGAGCGGTAAAGCGCCATGCTGCATGAATGGCGTTGGCCAGGACATCTTTCTTCGCGGCCTTGAGATACACGCTGGTAGCGCCGCGGCGTCCCCAAGTCCCTTTGACCGGAACGAACATGTCGGGATAATCCTTGGTGAAGTTGTGCTGATCTTCCGGTGAAAGCTTGACCATGCCGCGGGTCTTGTCGGGATAGCCGAGCGTAGCGAAGATTTTCCCGGCGACACGGAAGTCAGGATGATTCATGTGTTGAAGCTCTTCAGTCTCGGGCAGCGCAAGGGCAAGTTTGCGGAAGTCTTTGGCGGTCATGGAGCGAACGTTCCTCGGGACGCTCATCAGCATAACGCGGATTTCGCCCGAAAAGTCACGATTCCCATTTGAGATTTCAGATTGCAGATTGAAATTTGGTTATCCGGAAGATCGGCTCAATCGGAAATCTCCAATCTACAATCTGCAATCCCTCGCGGTGTTAGACTCCGGCCATGAGCGATGCTGCAGGACCGGCACTGTACTTGGTGGCAACGCCGATCGGAAATCTGGAAGACATTACGTTGCGCGCGCTGCGTGTGCTGAAAGAAGTCGACGTCATCGCATGCGAAGACACGCGGCAGACGCAGAAACTGCTGACTCACTACGCGATTGAGACGCGGACAACCAGTTATCACGAGCATAACGAGAGGACGAAATCGGCAGAGCTCGTGAAAGAGATGCAGGAGGGTGCGAGCGTAGCCCTGGTGACCGATGCCGGCATGCCAGGAATTTCCGATCCGGGATACCGGTTGATCACGCTGGCCATTCGGCATCACGTAGCGGTGGTGCCGATTCCGGGAGCATCGGCGTTCCTGACGGCGCTGGTGGCGAGCGGCCTGCCGACTGATTCCTTTCGCTTCAACGGGTTCCTGCCGGCGAAGCGCGGAGAGCGGCGGACGGTCCTGGAATCAATCAAGCAATCGCCGCGAACGCAGGTGTTCTACGAAGCGCCGCACCGGATCGTGGAAGCTCTGGAAGATGTCGCCGAGGTTCTTGGCGGGTCGAGGCATGTAGTGATGGCGCGCGAAGTGACGAAAATCCATGAAGAGTTCCTGCGCGGGCGTGCGAGTGAAGTGCTCGACACTCTGAAGAAGCGCGAGGCCGTGAAGGGTGAAATCACGCTGCTGGTCGGCAAAGCGGAAGACGGAAATGTTCAGACACCTGATGTCGGACGTCAGTCCGTACGGCAGCGAATGGAGCAACTCATGGCCGAAGAGAAGATCGATGAGAAGGCAGCGCTGAAAAAAGTGGCCAAGGAGCGCGGAGTGTCGAAGAGTGACGCGTACCGGGAATTGCAAAGAGAAAAGTGAGTTGTTGCTTTCGAGTTGTGCTCGACTGGACCGCAGGCGGTTCCTGCGTGATCGTCACTTCCCCGCCAATTCCTTCTTCACCAACTCACTGACCACCTTCCCGTCCACCCGCATCCCCGACGCTGCGAACTTCGCCATCACGTTTTTCATCACCGTGCCCATATCCTTCATCGTCGGCGAGCCCATTTCGGCGATCGTCGCTTTCACGCCTGCGGCAATATCCGCCTCACCGGCGGCTTTGGGTAGGTAGGCCTCGATCACAACGATTTCAGCGGCTTCTTTGTCGGCCATCTCCTGGCGCCCGCCCTTGGTGAACTGCTCGATGGACTCTTTGCGCTGCTTGATCAGCGTGTTAAGCACGGCTTGCGATTCCTTGTCGTCGAGCGGCGACATCTTCTCGACCGTCTTCAGTTGCAGGGCGCTCTTCACCATGCGAAGGGTCGAAAGACGCGACTCTTCCTTCGCCTTCATAGCGGCAACAATGTCTTTTTGAATCTGATCGACTAGGGGCATGAAGGGATTATAGCTTTCCACCCGAAAGGTGATAACTGCAGCCACAGTTTCGCGTCTTTACCAAGGCATCTGGGCACAGATGTCCTTCTGGAGAAACTCACGATGTTTCGCTCTTTAGTCAGGGCAGGCGTTATCGCTGTTATGTTGTGCGTCGGCCACACCGCAGCGCAGGCACAGCATGACAAGGAATTCTGGCGGACAATTATTCGGCAGCATGTTGCAGTTCCAGAACACGAATCGCCCGCCGCGCTGGCTCATGAACTCAGTGGAATGCTCGCCTCGCCGGATCCCGAACTGCGCGACGACCTCGCCTATTCCATTCTCGCGACCTGGATTTACCGGGGCAACGTCCTCTCCACGCCGACGTTGATTGCTCTCACCGATGAATGGCGGGGCAATCTCAAAAGCGGAATCGGTGAAGCCGGTACCTATTCCGTGCTCAAGCGCTCTTTCTCGGTCTTGTGTCTCTCCGAGATCGCGAAGCGCGAGTCCAAAGTGCCGTTTCTTGGCGCGGATCGTTATCACAGCTTGGTCGCGGAAGCGATTACCTATTTGCAATCTGAGCGTGACCTGCGCGGATACGATCCCAAGCTTCACTGGATTCATGCCACCGCACACACGGCTGACTTGCTCGCCGCCTTGGCGGACAGCCCTCAGCTTACGCAAGAAGAAGCGGATGGAATCCTTCGGGCTGTTCAAGCGCGGCTCTCCACCGCCACAGAAGTTTTCACCCAGGGAGAACAAGACCGCTTGGCCGTCGCTGTTGTGTCCGTAATCCGGCGGACGGATTTCAATCAGTCGACGTTCGACCCGTGGCTCACCACACTCCAGGAAGAAGACCGTGATGTGTGGACTTCGACGACACCAGAGTCCCTGGCCCGTTACCAGAATCACAGCTATCTATTGCAGGCCCTCGCCGTGCACATTCTGCTCGAAGACGAATCGCCACGCATGGCGAGCTACCGCCAAAGTGTGCTAAAAGTCCTCGCGAAGAAATAGCCTGGCGCGACAACTGCAAATGACACTGTATGGAATAGCAAAGGCCGGCTCGAGGCCGGCCTGCCGACAGATATGAATGGGAAAACTACTTCTTGGGGGCGATCGCGTCCTTCGCGGCTTTGGCGACGCGGAACTTCACGACGGTCTTCGCCTTGATCTGGATCGGTTCGCCGGTCTGCGGATTGCGTCCGGTCCGAGCCTTGCGGTGCGCCTTTACCAGGCGGCCAAGGCCGGGTACGACGAAAAGGCCATTTTTCTTGGTTTCTTTGATTGCGGTGTCCGCGAGATGCTCCAGGAACGCCGCCGCGGTCTTGTTGGGAAGTTCTGTCTTCTCAGCCAGCAGCCGAATCAGCTGAGTCTTGGTCAAACCTGCAGCCATACTACCTCCTCAGAAAAATCGTTTTAATACCAGCGGCGCTTATCTTATACCCAACGCCCTGTGGAAAAACAGCTATTTTACAGGGGTTTTATCGTTTGCTAATGCTCTGAGGTGCATTTTTACAGGGCTTGCCGCAAGTAGCGGTGGAGGAAGCAGCCTGTGGCGCATATTGGCAAGAGTCCTGGATTTCAGGTGGACGATTTCAGATTGATGATTTCAGATGGCAGATGCCAGTTCGCGTTCTGGCAATCTGAAATCTGAAATCATCGATCTAAAATCACCCGACAATGACACGCCGGATGCCATAATAAATTCGGAGCCCTGATTGAGCTGCGCCATTTGTGAAATCCGCAAAGAGAAGCGTTTCTGCCCGGCCGTCCATGGACGCATTTGCCCACAATGCTGCGGGGAGCAGCGGGAAGTAACGCTCGATTGCCCCAGCGATTGTCCGTATTTGCAGCAGGCGCGCGAACACGAGAAGCCGCGCTCGCCGGAGCAAATAGATCCAGCGGGCCTGTTCCTGCAGATCGAAGTCTCAGACCAGTTCATGTACGAGAAAGAGCATCTGCTGATGGGGCTGACATATGCACTTGCCAAGTCCGCCCGTGCGGATCGTGGTGTGCACGACCAAGACCTGATTGCCGCGCTATCGATGTTGGCAAAGAGTTATGAACGCCGCGTCGCTTCCGGCCTCCATTACGAGCAGCCGCTCACCAGCGACTCGCAACGAAGAATAGCTATCGAAGTCGAGAACATGGTGAAAGAGTACCGCGAGGCCGAGCAAAAACACGTGGGATACTCCACCTTGCGCGACTCCGAGCTGTTGAAGGGGTTGGTATTCCTTCTGCGTCTCGCCCATGGAAGAACATCGGGCCGTCCGAAGTCACGCGCTTTTGTGGAGTTTCTGTCCGCGCAGTTCCCTGAGAAAGAATCGGCGGTCTTGACTCCACAGGAAGGCGGCAGCCGGATCATCCTGCCCTAGAGCCGTCGTTGGTCGTTAGCCGTCGTTAGTCGTCGGTCGCTCGCTACTCTTTGGACGTCCATGCTTTCATCCGACGAACAGATTGGCCTGATGGCAGTTCTTCGAGCAGTTCCTGCGCCGTCTTATTCAACACAGGATGCCTTGCTTCGGGAGCAATCTCGGCAAGCGGCTCCAGAACGAAACGGCGCTGATGGATGGCCGGGTGTGGAACAGTCAGCTCCGGCGCGCTCACGACGAGTTCCCCGAAGAGCAAAATGTCGATGTCGATGGTTCGCGGGCCCTTCTTCTGCAGCCGTCGGCGTCCCAAATCTTCCTCAATTCCCAACAGTTGCGACATCAGTTTGGCTGGCGCGAGATCCACTTCGAGGGCAACGACACAGTTCAGAAACCAAGCCTGATCAGTGAACTCGACTGGCTCAGTCTCGTAGAACGATGAAAACGATGCCACTCGCCCAAGCGTTTCCAGGCGCGCAATCGCCTGCCGCAGGAACTGCTCCCGGTCCCCGATATTCGATCCAAGCGAAAGGTAGGCTGTTGCAGGCATGGAGGTCTTTCATTTGTACTCCGCCTGAATACGACCGAACAATGATCGGTTTCGTTGACCGCACACAGCTAACAGCCCGACTGTCCGTCAACTGAGGGTCCAAGACCTTGGTCACTATCCGAAATCTTCGGCCTGCTCCACAATTACACCATGACTTTGGAGTCGCTCCTCCTGAGCCAGGACCCGGAATTGGTGCGGGTTCTTCGGCCGACGCTCGAAAAACTGTCCATTGATGTCGAGGTTTGCCACGAAGCCCGGACCGGATCCGACATTCTGATTTCCGACAAGTTCGACGCCGTGATCGTGGACTGCGACGACTTGACCGGCGGTTTGGCCCTTCTGCAAGGGCTCCGAGCGACTCCCAGCAACAAGAATTCAGTCGCCTTCGCCATCTTGAACGGGAAGCGCACTACCACCCAGGAAGCATTCGGGATGGGTGCGAACTTCGTCTTGCAGAAGCCGATCAGTACCCTGAATGCGTCCCGCTGCTTTCATGCCGCGCTGAACTTCATGCTGAAAGAACGGCGGCGCTATTTCCGCCAACCGGTAAAGATGAAGGTCGACGTGGTATTCGAAGGTAAGACGCTCGTCGCGACCAGCACCAACATCAGCGAAGGTGGCATCGCACTGATGCTGCGCGAGGCCCTGCCCAAGGGTGCAACTCCGCATCTCAAATTCTCTCTGCCCAACAGCAACCTGCATGTCGAAGTCGAAGCTGAGGTCGCCTGGGCTGACTTCAAAGGTCTGGCCGGATTCCGCTTTCAGAACGTTCCCAAGAGTTCTCAATTGCAACTGGAAGCCTGGCTCGATGAGCAAATGGAACAGGAATTCCCGGGATCCAAAGACCGCATCGCCACAGCCGAATCCGACACTAACTAACACACTCCCGTTGAAGTCTTCTGATTCGAGCCTTACCCAAGCAGGAATCTAGCTTTGGACTTGTGCTCCATTTTTGCTCCCGGCAAGCTGTGAGATCGGGAGAATCGCATGACCAATGAATTTCGCATCGCGAGAGTGCAACAGACTTTGCGCAGGTTTGAAGAAGACATTCCTTTACTCAATATGCGGGTGAAGGAACTGTCGAAGGAACGGCAGGAGTCCGCGCGGAACTTCGCTGCGGCGATGATTGCGAAGACTCGAGCTGAACTGGAACGGCTGCTGCAGCAGCAACCTGCTCAAGACGATCTCGGAAACGAAGGTCCCTGCGAGCCAGCTGACTGAGGACTAGGGGGACGATCCAGCAGAGGCCTGAGCGCTGTAGAATGCGGGCTCGTCGCTCTCCACATCCGAGAGAGTCACTTCTTCCCACAACGTCTTGTCTCGCAGAATACGCGAGACCAGTGCAGTGTGCATCGCGTGACCGGCCCTGTCGGCCACTACCCTCCCAAGAACCTGCTTTCCCAGCAGCGCCAGATCTCCGACTAGATCAAGGACTTTGTGGCGAACGAATTCGTCCGGGAAACGCAGCGGGCCGTTCTCGACTCCATCGCGCGTAAGCACAATGCAGTTCTCGCTAGATGCGCCGCGGATCAGCCCCATGTTGCGCATGGCCTGTTCGTCTTCGCGGGATCCGAATGTACGCGCTGGCGCGATGTGCTTCAGATAGCTGCCATTGGTCAGCTCCACCGCAAAGGTCTCTTTTCCGATAAGGGGGTGCGGGAAATTGATCGAATAGGAGACGGAATAGGAATCGGATGGATACACGGCGATAAACTTGTTTCCCTCGCGCATTTCCACTTCGCGACGAATCCTGAGATATTTGCGGGCGCGACGCTGTTTTCGGATACCGACTTTGCGGATCATGTCGACAAACGGCTGCGCACTGCCATCCAGAATGGGCAATTCCAGGTTGTCGAGCTCGACGATCGCATTGTCGATTCCAAGCCCAATGAAGGCCGACAGAACATGCTCGGTCGTCGAGATTAGGACGCCCTTCTTCATCAAGCTCGTAGCGTAGCTCACTCTGGCAACATTGCGGCTGATCGCTTCGATCTCGAATCCGTCAAGATCGGTGCGACGGAACACGATGCCTGTGCCAGAAGGGGCCGGCACGATGCGCATGGAGACGGGGGCTCCACTATGCAAGCCCACGCCACTGCATTGCGCCGCAGAGCGGATTGTCTGCTCGTGAGTCAAATCGTGTGTCAATGTGAACGATTAGACTACCGCGGTGTCGGGAAAATCGTCTGTGGTAAGAAAGCCACACTCCGTGGCACCGAAGAAGCGTGTCCAACTTAGCTATCTAACTGATAAATATGGTTATTGCGTCATGGCGAAGACCTGAGCCATTTCTCGAAAGGGAACCTAGAACGGAAACAGTATTCCCTTGTCCTTCAATTTCTCGAAGTTGGCAGCGACAAACTCATATAAGCGCGCTGGACGACGTCCGCCATAGCGGTACTCGCGAGTGGGACGCAGGATTTTGAGTAGTTCCAGCTTTCGGCGAAAGTTCCGTTTGTCCAGCTTCTTATCTAAGACCGCCTCATAGACTTCCTGCAGCTCGCCCAGCGAGAACCGTTTTGGAAGCAACTGAAATCCCACAGTCGTATATTCCAGTTTGTTCCGCAGCCGCTCGAGGGCATAGTCAAAGATCTTCCGGTGATCAAAGGCCAAGGCGGGTAGGTCCCGAACCGCCCACCACTGTGCATCGACCGCATCCGAACCCGCAGCCACGCGCGAATGGTCAGCGGCAATCAGCGCGAAGTATGCTACTGAAATGATCCTGCCACGTGGGTCTCGATCCGGGTCTCCGAACGAATACAACTGTTCAAGGTAGACGTCTGCAACTCCCGTCTCCTCCTTCAACTCGCGGAGTGCCGCCTCGTCGAGACTCTCGCTTGCCAGGACAAACCCGCCAGGGATTGCAAACTGGCCGGCGAACGGAGGAATCCCGCGCTTGACCAACAGAACCCGGAGCTTCTTCTCGTAAATGGTAAAGATCACGATGTCGACGGCGACTCGCATGCGTTTGATCCTAATTTAGTTTGCTGCTCTTGTGACCAGATGCGCACGCTGCTGGGCGGCGCGTATGCGCGCGCTTGCTCCGGAGTTGAAATTCAGGAAGTCAGTCTCCATCCCATCGCTGAAGATGATTCCTCCAGAAGGCATGCGCGACTCAAGGCAGAGATCATTGCCCTCGGTCAGCAAGCCAGCCACAATCGACGCCTGCGAGTGCCGGCTCAAGAAGGGCTCGCGCACGACATACAGCAGGCGCCGATCTTCCCAAGGCAGCCGAACCGGGGGACCGGATTTCCCGCCGCAGAACTGGGAGACGCCGGCTGCCATGTTGAATACCGACGAAACCCATCCCGTCGAGCCCGCGCCCGTGGAAACGAGTACTCCGCTGGAAGATTGAACCTCAGACTTGCCGCCGCAGCCAATGCGATAAAGTGCCGATACGTGACTCCGAGCACCGATGAAAAGATCGTTGAACGCCAGCAGATGTTGAGAGTCGTTGAGGGTGACTTCTGCCAAGGTAACTTGCCGGATCGACGCCTTTGCCTCCATCACCCGCGAGGCTGCCTGCCGCGCCTCCTCGGGAGCAAAGGGTAACAAGATCCCATCAAAGCGCGTCGGTTCGGGGTTGATGGCGATAATTGGCTGGTTGCCGATATACTTCGCTGTGTTCGCGACTAGCCCGTCCTGCCCCAGGGTGAAGACGAGATCGTCGCTCCGGAACTGAAACGTCGGCACAAGGCTGCGATCGACCATCTGCTGGGGAATCTCAAACTCCAGGGTCCGTCGCAGCACATCGAGCGACCGGCGGTAGGCGTCGTCTTCCCGCTCGTAATCGGCGAAGTCTCCGCCGGCGTGCTCGATGTAAAACCGCGCCTGCGACTTCGTGTTGAATCGCTCTACCAGTTCCTGCAGGCGCGTCTTGCGTGTGACGATGATGAGCTTCTTGTACATGACTCACTTCCCTGCGCTTTCGATCAGGGACTTCAGCAGGTCGGGAGAAACATTGAGCTCCCCGATCTTCTGCGCGTTCTCAGCCATCTCCTGGAACGCCATGGCGACCATCGCCTTCGGATCGGCGCCTTTTCCACCCAGCATCATCAGCGCCTTCCAGTCGAGCCCTCGCAAAGGTTTCAGAATCTCGGTGAGTGCATAGGCACGGACATCCGCCTCTTTTCGATCGTTTTCGACACGTCGCGAAACAAGGTCGAGACGCTTCTCCTCAACCGATATCTCGGCTGCGATC
>Ga0335082_10009470_pt1 | contig 10572 bp, 6 predicted proteins | sample Lox_Sample_41_FD_206718 | JGI IMG/M metagenome (GOLD analysis project Ga0335082, IMG submission 206718) | Soil microbial communities from Loxahatchee National Wildlife Refuge, Florida, United States - Lox_Sample_4.1 | ecosystem: Environmental > Terrestrial > Soil > Wetlands | place: USA: Florida...
GGGACCGGCGGCCTCACGGACAGACCGGTGGAAGGAACCTGCCTCCATCGAAGTATGCTTCGCCGCAGGGTGAGCGCGAAAATCGCGGAAGCTATGACAGCCGGCGCGGCGGAGATCGTGGAGATCGTGGCCCAAGCGGTCCTGTGGAATCACGCGAAGACGACATTGTGCTGCCGGGTGAATCGCTGGCCAAGTACCGGACACATCCGGCGCCGGCGGCTCCGGTAGAACCGCTGGGCGACCATGAGCCCGAGGAACGGCAGCCGGATTTCACGCAAATTCCCTCGCGGCCGGCCATCGGCATGCAGCCCGGAACCGGATCGCCGCGACGATTCACCGGGAGCCTGCCTCACTGGGTGCTGGCTGACGCGGAATCGGAAGCGGTTGCCGGCGAAGCCGCCGGGGAGCATGAGGCCGAGGCGGAAGAACATGCGGCCACAGCAAGTGCGGCCGAGGAAACTGCCCCGACCAAGCAAGCGAACGGAACCACTGGGCTGAGCGAGGATGAAGCGGTTTCGCTTTCCGCGCGGCTGGTGGAAGCGAAACACGAAGAGACGCAGGCGCGGGCGGATGCGGACACGCTGGTTGGCGGCGCCGAGTTCGATGAGGATGAGGCGGAAGCGCTGCACGAGGCGCATCAGATCGCGGAGCACGAAGAGCACCAGCATCGGCACGAAGAAGGGGAAGAAGAACGCTTCGAGCGCGAGGAACGTGAAGATCGCGAAGACCGCGAAGAAGAGGAAACGCACGAGGAACAATTCGCGGGCGCAGAATCCCAAACGTCCGAACATTCCGAGGAACAGAGCGAGGAAGAGCGCGCGGAACTTGCACATGAAGAGGCGCTGGAGCACGTCGAGCGCGAGGCGCTGGCAGCGGCGGCGGCCGGAGGGGGCGTTGCAGCGGAGATGGTGGTGGAAGAAGACACCGTTCTGTTGCCCGGCGAAACCCGCGGACCACGGCAGCCGGGAGCGCCGCAGGAGGATTTTGCGCGCATCGGGACGAATCCACGTTCCAGGTTCCAGCGGCCCCAGCGTGGCGGACGGGATCGCGGGGGATTCCGGGGACGGGATCGTGGCGGACGGCCAGATCGCCGGGATCGCGGTGGCGATCGGGGTGGCGATCGCGGTGGAGACCGCGGCAGCGATCGCGGGCGCGGACGATTTGAGCGCCGTGGCGGGCACGGCCATGGACATGGGCCGCATCGCGGGCATCATGGCGGGCACGCACCCCACCGGCGGCCGCAACTGATTTCGGAGATGTTGAAGGCCGGGCAAGATGTGGTGGTGCAGATTGCGAAGGAGCCCCTGGGCAAGAAAGGCGCGCGAATCACGAGCCACGTGGCGCTGCCAGGGCGTTTCCTGGTGTACATGCCGACGATCGATCACATCGGCGTTTCGAGGAAGATTGCCAGCGCGGAAAACCGTTCGCGGCTGCGCCGGCTGGTGGGCGAGGCGCGCGGCAGCTATCCGGGCGGGTTCATCGTACGCACGGCGGCAGGCGGAGCGACCGACGACGAAATCCGGACGGACATCGAGTTCCTGGGGAAGACCTGGAACGAGATCAAGCAGAAGCACGAGGAGCGGAAGGCTCCGGCGCTGCTGCACCGCGACTTGAATCTGGTGGAGCGGATTCTGCGCGACTACGTGAGCGACGATTTCACGGGCATCTGGATCGACAACGAAGAGGAATACGGAAAGGTAGTGGAGTTCGTCAGCCGGTTCCAGCCGAAGCTGGTCAATAAGGTGAAGCTGTACACCAAGGAGCAGCCGATCTTTGAAGAGTTCGGGATTCAGCACGAACTCGACAAGGCGCTGCGCGCGAAGGTGTGGCTGAAGTCGGGCGGGTACATCGTCATCAACCACACCGAAGCGCTGGTGGCGATCGACGTGAACACCGGGAAGTTCGTCGGGAAGGGCTCGACGAGGCTTGAGGACACGATCGTGAAGACGAACCTCGAGGCCGTGAAGGAAATCGTGCGGCAGATCCGGCTGCGCGATCTGGGCGGCATCATCGTGGTGGACTTCATCGACATGGAAGAGCGGCGGAATCGGGAGAAGGTGCTGGCGGCGCTGCAACAGGCACTGGAACAGGACAAGGCTCCATCAAAGGCGCTGTCGTTCAATGAATTCGGACTGGTTTGCATCACGCGGAAACGCACGAAGCAGGCGCTGGAACGCGTGCTGTGCCAGCCGTGCCCGTATTGCACGGGGTCGGGGATGGTGAAGTCGATACCGACGCTGTGCTACGAGATTCAGGCGGAGGCGCGGAAGATGGCCGTGGCCGATCATGAAGGGCCAAACCTGACGCTGCGCGTGCACCCGGAAATCGCCAAGGCGCTGAAGACGCGGGAATCCATCCTGATTGACGAACTGGAGCAGAATGCGCACAAGCACATCATCATCCAGTCAGATGCAACGCTGCATTGGGAGCAGTACGATATTTATTAGAAGAGAGCGACCAGTGAACAGCGATCGGTAATCAGGAAGAGGATAGCAGCGAGCCGATAACAGATAACAGGAAGCGAAGAGACGCCCGGGAGAAATCCCGGGCGTTTTTGTTTTTGAGGCGGCGATAGCGGGAGGCAGCGGTGTGGCGCGTGTGATACAAGGGAGGCGTGTTGGGGAGGTTGGGGATGAAGCGGATGACGCGGCGGGAGGCTTTGCAGGCGGGTGCAAGGGCGGCGGTGACGGCGATGGTGGCGCCGCGGCTGGCCGATACGGGCGAGGCGAAGGAGGATGCGGGGATGGCGAAGACGATGCATACGGCGCCGGCGAGCGGCGAGGAGTTGTGCTTCACGGAAGCGACTTCCCTTTCGGGCTTATTGCGGGCGAAGAAAGTCTCGGCGGTGGAGGTGATGAAGTCGCACCTGGCGCAGATTCAACGAGTGAACGCGAAAGTGAATGCAATCGTGACACTGGTGGACGAGGAGAAACTGCTGGCGCAGGCAAAAGCGGCGGATGAGGCGTTGGCGCAAGGGAACTGGATGGGGCCGCTGCATGGGATGCCGATTGCGGTGAAGGATCTGAAACTGACGAAGGGGATACGGACCACGTTTGGTTCGCCGCTGTTCAAGGATTTTATTCCGAGTGAGGACTGCCTGGCGGTGGAGCGGGAAAAGAAGGCCGGCGGGATGGTGCTGGGGAAAACGAATGTGCCGGAGTTCGGGTTGGGCTCGCAGACATTCAACAAGGTATTCGGGGCAACACGCAATCCTTATGACTTGACGAAGACTTGCGGCGGGAGCACGGGAGGCGGAGCGGTGGCGGTGGCTTGCGGGATGGCGCCGCTGGCGGACGGGAGCGATTACGGCGGTTCGCTGCGGAATCCGCCGAATTTTTGCGGGGTGGTGGGGCTGCGGACTTCGCCGGGGCGCGTGCCCAACCCGCCGGTCACGATGGCGTGGCAGCCGTATTCGGTGATCGGGCCGGTGGCGCGGAACGTGAAGGACTGCGCGTTTTTTCTGAGCGTGCTGGCCGGGCCGGATGCACGGATACCGATTTCGATCGAACAGCCTGGGCCCCCATTCGCGGAACCACTGGAGGGGCGCAGCTTCGAAGGCGTGCGCATCGCGATGTTCCAGGACATGGGCCTGCCGTGGGAGCCGGAAGTAAGAGAGGCGATTCGAGCGCAGGGGAAGGTGTTCGAAGCGCTGGGGTGTGTTGTGGAGGAGGCGGAGCCGGATTTCAGCAACGCGAACGAATGCTTTTTGGCGTGGCGGCACTGGATGATCGAGGCGGAGTTCGGGGACCAGATGGCCACGAAAGGCGAGCAACTGAATGAGTATGTGCACTGGCACGTGGAAGAGGGGCGGAAGCTGACGGGACCGTATTTGTCGCGGGTAGAGAAGAAGCGGACAGCGCTGTATGAACGGATGCAGAAATTCATGCAGAAGTATGAATTTTTCGTGCTGCCCGTGAATCAGGTGCTGCCGTTCGACGTCAACCAGCCATATCCGACGGAAATCAACGGCGTGAAGATGGAAAATTACCTGGCGTGGATGAAATCGGCGTACTACGTCACAGTGACCGGGCATCCGGCGGCGGCGGTGCCGTGCGCGTTTTCCAAGAGCGGATTGCCGATCGGGATTCAGATTGTGGGGCGGCATCACGACGACTGGGGCGTGCTGCAGATGGCGCACGCGTTTGAACAGGCGAGGAAACTGGAGAAACGGAGGGCGATAGCGCTCGGTTGAATTTTGCGGGCCGCGGCAACCTGAAGGCGGCCGCCACGTAAACGGGAAGGCAACTTGCCAAGCGGGGAGAATCGCTTTAGAGTCCTGCAAGGTTCGGAAGAGCGATTGCGTTTTCCATTCCGCGCCGTATCTCAGGGAGAATTTCATGCTTAAAAGATTCATTTTGGTGTTGGCCTTGGTGTGCAGCGCGCTGCCGGCGATGGGGCAGACGATTGCGATACGGGCGGGAAACCTGGTCGATCCCGCGAAGGGGACGGTGAGCAAGGACCAAGTGATCCTGGTGAAAGATGGAAAGATCACCGCGGTGGGCGCGGGAGTGGCGATTCCGAAAGAGGCGCAGGTAGTGGATTTGTCGAAGGAATGGGTGATGCCGGGGTTGATGGACGCGCACACGCATGTGACGTTTCAAGAGATTCCGGGAAAGGCACCGTTTGAGGCGATGTACCTGAAGCAGAGCACGGCGTTCCGGGCGTTGCAAGGCGTGCATATCGGAGGGGTTCTGCTGAACGCGGGAATCACGACGATGCGGGACGTGGGCAATGAGGCCGACTACGCGTGCGAGGATTTGCGAAAGGCGATTCAACTGGGATGGGTGGAAGGGCCGACTTTACAGTGTTCGGGGAAGATCATCGGGCCGTTTGGCGGGCAATCGAAGGGCATGCCGGAGGAAGTGGGAGGATTCTGGCTGCACGAATATATTGACGCGGACACGGCGGATGAGATTCGCAAGGCGATTCACCAGAACATTTATTACGGCGCGGATTTGATCAAACTGGCGACGGACAACAGCGATTATTTTTACACCGAGGACGAGATTCGAGCGGCGGCCGATGAGACGCACAATGCGGGGCGGGCGCTGGCGGTGCACGTTTATGGAGGGAAGGCGGCGGACAACGTGATTCGGGGCGGGGCGGACTCGGTGGAGCACGGGTTCGCGCTGACCGTGGACCAGTTGAAGCTGATGAAAGAAAAGGGGACGTACCTGGTGGGCACGGATTTTCCCGAAGCGCATCTGGCGGGGTTGAATCCATCGAATGACACGCTGGCGAACGCCAAGAAGCTGGGCGACCAGATCATCGAGCGCTTGCGGAACGCGAACAACGTGGGCGTGAAGATGGCGTTTGGATCCGACACGGTGACGGGGATGCCGGGGCGCACGCGGGCGGACATGGTGTTTGATTACCTGGCGGTGTGGAAGGCCGCGGGCGTTTCGAATGCGGGCATCTTGCAGGCGATGACGGCGAACTGCGCGGATTTGCTGCGGATCAGCAAGGAGCGCGGGGCGATCGCGGAGGGGCAGTTTGCGGACATCATCGCGATGCCGGGCGATCCGCTGCAGGAGATTGAAACGCTGCGGAAGGTGAACTTCGTGATGAAGAACGGAAAGATTATCCGCGAAGCGAAATAGCTTCTTTCCAAGGAGAAAGGCGTCCGGGAAGTACGTTCCGGACGCTTTTCTTTTGCTTGGACGATTCAGTTACCGGAATAGCGCTGTTCCTTCCAGGGGTCGCCGTAGGCGTGGTAGCCATTGCGCTCCCAGAAGCCCAGGCGGTCGTGATCGAGGAGCATGAAGCCACGCACCCATTTGACGCTTTTCCAGGCGTAGAGATGGGGAACGATCAGGCGAAGAGGGCCGCCGTGGTCGGCGGTAAGCGGTTCCCCGTCGTGTTCGTAGGCGAATAAAACATCGGGGCGGAGCAGATCCGGCAAGGGAAGGTTCGAGGTGTAGCCTTCCTCGGCGAGAACGAGGACGTGCGTGGCTTCGGGCCTGGCCGCGGCGCGGTCGAGCACATCGGTGAAGCGGACGCCCTTCCAGCGGTTGTCGAGGCGGCTCCAGCGCGTGACGCAGTGGAAATCGCTGGTGGATTCGACTTGCGGGAGCGCGCGAAATTCCTGCCAGGTGAGACGCAAGGGAGTCTCGACGAGGCCGGAGACTTTGAAGTCCCATTTGGCGGGATCGAAGTGCGGGACGCTGCCGTAGTGGAGCACAGGCCATTTGATGGTCAGGGACTGACCGGGAGGCAGGCGCCCTTCCGCCCTGGCTTGTTTCTCTTTTGCACGGCGTCCGCCGTCATCGCCAAATACCGGCATTGCGTTTCCTCCGTGGAATCTTTCCTATTAGAGTCGGCCCGCGACGGATGGTTTCAAAGCGTCGCCCTATTCGGTCGAACAAGTCTTATGGTACCTTGAGCTTCGGCCTCCGCCCCGGGGGCGCCTGCCAAAGGAGCTCGTTCATGGCTTCCGCATCGCCGCTTACCGCGCTGAACCAGCGGTTTGAAATTCCAGGAATAGTGAAGATTGTGGAAGAGCGCGGGGGTTTCCCCGCCGTGCGGATTCAGACGCCGGATGTGGCGGGGGAAGTACAGATCTATGGCGCGCATGTGACTTCCTGGAAGCCGGCCGGGGAAGAAGAAGTGCTGTTTGTCAGCAGCAAAACGAAGTGGCAAGCGGGCACGGCGATTCGCGGCGGAGTGCCGGTTTGTTTTCCGTGGTTTGCAGACCGCACGGAGGGGCCGAAGTCACCGGCACATGGACTGGTGCGGACCATTCCCTGGAAGCTGGAAGCGATTACGCATGCGGACAGCAATGTGACGGTGGCGCTGTCGACGATGTCGGATGAGGCGACGCGGAAGACGTGGCTGGGCGATTTCCATTTGTTGTTTTGCGTGACGTTTGGGGAGCAACTGCGGCTGGAGCTGATTGTGACGAACCGCGGGACCCTGCCGTTCCGGTATGAGGAGGCGCTGCATTCCTATTACCGCGTGGGAAACGTGGAAAGGGTGAAGGTGCACGGGCTGGGTGGCGCCTCGTACATCGACAAGGTGGATGCGCGGAAGGAGAAGCACCAGCGCGGAGACCTGGCGCTGACGGGAGAGACGGACCGCGTGTACCGGGGGACTTCTTCGGCGGTGGAGATTGAGGACCCGGTGCTGCGGCGAAGGATTCTGGTGTCCAAGGAAGATTCCCGGGAGACGGTGGTGTGGAATCCGTGGTCGCAGAAGGCCGCGGGGATGGCGGATTTGGGCGCCGATGAGTGGCGGCAATTTGTGTGCGTAGAAACGGCGAACGTGGGCGACCACGGGGTGACGCTGAGCGAAGGGCAAGCGCACACAATGTCGGCGCTGATTTCGGTGAATTCGTTTTGAGTGGCGTGGCGACGCGAGAGACCTTCCCAATTACGAGCTGTGAGCCGGACGTCCGTCGAGATCCTTCGCTTCGCCCAGGATGACAAATCTCTTCGCCGGACCGGAGGGCCCGGCCGCATTCCCGCTTCGTGGTTTAGCCACTTCCCTGCCCTGCCGCTTGCAGCGTGCTATGATTTTCCTATCTCATCCAATGAAAGCGAACCTGCGATGCCCGCACGCATTTTGGACGGCCTGAAAATCCGCGATGAAATCTTCAAGGAATTGAAGACGGAGATCGGACAACTGCATGGACTGGGGATTCGGCCCGGACTGGCAGCGGTGCTGGTGGGAGAAAATCCCGCTTCGCAACTTTATGTGAAGAGCAAGATCGCGGCCTGCGAACAACTGGGGATGGCTAGCTGGCTGCACACACCGCCGGCGAATGTGACGACGGAGTACATGCTGCAACTGGTGCGGGACCTGAACGCGGACGACAACGTGGACGGGATCCTGATCCAATTGCCGCTGCCAGGGCAGATCGATTCGAAGCGAGTGCTGGAGGCGGTGGACCCGGCGAAAGACGTGGACGGGTTTCATCCCGTGAGCATGGGAAGGCTGGTGAGCAACCGGCCGGGGCTGGTGGCGTGCACGCCGGCGGGCTGCATGGAGATTCTGCGGCGGAATCAGATTGCGATCGAGGGCGCGAATGCGGTGGTGGTGGGGCGAAGCGATATTGTGGGAAAACCGATGGCGCTGTTGCTGCTACATGCGAACGCGACCGTGACAGTGTGCCATTCGAAGACCCGGGACATCGCCGACGTAATCCGGCGCGCGGACATTCTGGTGGCGGCGATCGGAAAAGCGGGTTACGTGCGGCCGGAGTGGATCAAGCCGGGGGCGGCAGTGATTGACGTGGGCACGAACAAGGTGACGGACGCGGCGGAGGCCGCGGCGCTGCTGAGGAATTTCCCGGAGCGGCTGGAAAAATTCCACGCGAAAGGCAGCGTGCTCGTCGGCGACGTGCACCCCGATGCGGTGCGGGTGGCCGGCGCGCTTTCGCCGGTACCCGGCGGGGTGGGACCGATGACGATTACCATGTTGATGAGCAACACGGTGAAGGCGGCGCGGCTACGGCGGACGCCGAACGCCGCGGCGGCGCGTTCCTGAATTAATGTCCGTATCGAAAGCGGCCCGCCTCAGAAGGCGGGCCCCACATTTTTGGTGCGCCAAAAATGTGGGGAGGAATTGATCGAGGCATGTTGAAACTTGGATTGACCGGCGGAATTGCCAGCGGGAAGAGCGCGGTGGCGGCGCTGCTGCGGGAGCTGGGATTTCCGGTGCTGGATGCGGATTCCGTGGCTCACAAGCTGATGGAGCCGGGGCAGCCCGCCCACGATGAGATTTTGCAAATGTTCGGCGCCGGGCTGGCGGACGCTTCGGGTAAGATTGACCGGGCAAAACTAGGTGCGATTGTGTTTGCCGACCGGGCGAAATTAAGCCAGCTGAACGCAATCCTGCACCCGCGGGTGGAGAAGGTAATCCTGAGGCAATTCGAAGAGTGGCAAAAGGCCGGCGTCCGGGACGCGGCATTCGTGGAGGCGGCGCTGCTGATTGAGGCGGGTCTTGCGGACAGACTGGATGGGTTGGTGGTGGCTTGGTGCAAGCCGGAGCAGCAACTGGAGCGGCTGCGGACGCGGGGAATGAGCGAAGCCGAGGCGCGGCGTAGAATGGCGGCGCAGTTGCCGCTGGAAGAGAAGTTGAAGCGGGCGACGGAGACCATCAACTGCACGGGTAGTCTGGAAGAAACGCGGGCGCAGGTTCAGGCGCTGGTGGCGAAACTGCGCAAATCCAAATAACGCCAGGGTTGCCGTGCATTCTTGCTACGAAAAACCGATGATTTCCGTAGTGCTGGCGACTTTTCGGATGAGTGCAACAGCGTTAGACTAGTGACCCCCAGATCGAACGGCGCAACCCAGCGCGCACATGGGAGGTTCGGAATGATTGCAGCCCGCCTTGACCGACGCGGTTTTCTCAAAGTGACAGCCGCCGCAGGGGGAGGAGTGCTCCTCAGCTTATACGCCGGGCCGCTGGAACGCGCGATCGCGCAGACAGCCCCGACTCCGAAGTGGGTTCCGACCGCGTTCGTACACGTCAGCCCCGACAACATTTTTACGATTACGGCGAAGAATCCGGAGATCGGGCAGGGTGTGAAGACTTCCCTGCCGATGATTATCGCGGATGAGCTGGATGTGGATTGGAAGGACGTTCGGGTGGAGCAGGCGGACCTGGACGAGACATTGTATGGGCCACAAAGGGCGGGAGGAAGCACAGCGACACCGGTGAATTGGGATCCGCTGCGGCAAGTGGGGGCGGCGTGCCGACAGATGTTCGTGAAGGCAGCGGCGCAGAGCTGGGGAGTGGCGGAGGCGGAGTGCGAGACGTCGTCGGGACGCGTGCTGCATAAGGGGAACGGAAAGAGCGCGACGTACGGGTCGCTGGCGGACAAGGTGGCGACGATGGCACCGCCGGACCTGCAATCGGTGAAGCTGAAGGATCCGAAGGACTACAAAATTATCGGGCACACGACATTGGGCGTGGATAGCCGGAGCATCGTGACGGGAAAGCCGCTATACAGCATCGATTTCCGAGTTCCGGGAATGCTGTGGGCCGTCTACGAGAAGTGCCCCGTGTTCGGCGGAAAATTTGTGAGCGGGAATCTGGACGAGGTGAAGAAAGAGCCGGGCGTGCGGCAAGTGTTTGCCGTGCAAGGGACTTCCGACATTTTGGGTTTGATGCCCGGAGTGGCAGTGCTGGCGGACACATGGTGGCAGGCGAAGTCGGCGCGGGAGAAATTGAAGATTCAGTGGGACGAAGGGGCGACGGCGCAGCAAAGCAGCGAAGGATACTTGCAGAAGGCGAAAGAAGTGTCGAAGCAGAACCCGACCCTGGTTTTGCGGAAGGACGGGGACGCCGAGGCGGCGCTGAAGTCCGCGGCGAAGGTGGTGGAAGCCGAGTACGACTATCCGTTTCTCGCGCACGCGCCGATGGAGCCGGAGAATTGCCTGGCGCATTACCACGACGGGAAGCTGGAGTTCTGGTCGCCTTCGCAGACGCCGGAAAGCGGTCGGATGCTGGTGGCGAAGACGCTGGATGTGCCGCACGACAACATCATCGTGCACATGAAACGCGTGGGCGGGGGATTCGGAAGGCGGCTGACGAACGACTACATGGCGGAAGCCGGAGCGATCGCGAAAC
>Ga0335082_10009471_pt1 | contig 10572 bp, 6 predicted proteins | sample Lox_Sample_41_FD_206718 | JGI IMG/M metagenome (GOLD analysis project Ga0335082, IMG submission 206718) | Soil microbial communities from Loxahatchee National Wildlife Refuge, Florida, United States - Lox_Sample_4.1 | ecosystem: Environmental > Terrestrial > Soil > Wetlands | place: USA: Florida...
CCGTGTATCCGACAACAGCGTTGTGGTTGTTCTGGTTCGAGTCGGGGTCCGCCGCCATGAAGATATTGGCGGGAGGCATGGTGTCGAGTTTGCTTCGCGTGTAAGACTCCCGCATGAACAGCCGGCCTGCTTTCTGAAATTGGTAGTCGCCCTTGATGTCAAACGCATTTACGTCCTGGCTGTTGGTGGTGTTCTGTGTGTAGTTGGAGACCGGGCCCACAACGTTCCGGTTGGGCTGAGGCCAAATGCCGAGCACCTGCTTGGCCACCGAATCCCAACGGTCAGCCGGGACCTTATTGCCGGGGAAGGGCGTTACCCCGGCGGACGTAGCGGCGGAATTGGGGTCGTACACCGTGTCGAAGCCGTCGGTCTTGGTCAGCAAACCACTCTGCATGTCGGCCGTCGGAACGTTCAGGTTGTTCGTCACGCCGTTGCGCAGCCGGATGCCCTGGTAGTCCCCGAAGAAGAAGGCCTTGTTCTTGAGGATGGGCCCGCCAATGGTGCCGCCAAACTGATTCGTCTTGAAGGGCGCCTTTGTGGCGGCAAAGAAGGTCCGGGCGTTCAAGGCCTGGTTGCGCAGGTATTCGAACAGAGACCCGTGGAAGTCGTTCGTGCCCGATCGCATCGTCAGGTTAACCACGGCTCCGCCGTAAGTGCCGAACTCGGCGCTCGGATTACTGGTCTGTACCTTGAACTCTTCGATGGCTTCGATTGGCGGCGCGATATTGATGAAGGCGTTCAGCGGCTCCGAGTTGTTGACCCCGTCAATGGTGTAGCCCGTGCCGGACCATGGCGTTCCGTTTACCGTGGACGTGATAAACGTCCTCGCCCCAGCGCCCGAGGACGATTCAGGAGCCGTGGCGACTCCGCGCGGAATTGCGCCCGGTACCAGTTGCACCAGTTGCGAAAAGATCCGTCCGTTGAGAGGCAGGGTTTGCACCTGCCGCTGCCCGATGGTTTCGCCGACATCCGAGGTGACGCTCTGCACCAGCGCCGCCTGCTCGCTGACATTGACCGATTCGGTAACCGCCCCGACCTGCAGCTTCACGTCCACGCGGGTTGTCTGGGCGACGCTAACCACATTGTTCGCCAGTACGGCGGCTCGAAACCCCGAGAGTTCCACCTTCACCGTGTAGGATCCCGGGACCAGGGAAGGGGCAACGTAATAGCCCTGGGCGTCCGTCCGGGTGGTGTAAGGAATTCCTGTCTCCTGGTTCGTAATTGTTACCTGTGCGTCGGGAACCGCGGCATCGGAAGGATCGAGAACGGTTCCGACCAGTCGTCCGTTGATCGCTTGAGCCAACAACAGAACCCCGCTCAACGCCAGACCCAAAGCGAGAAACCACAGCCTCTTCCTGGAAGTGTTCATGTTAGATGCTCCTCTTTCATGCGTAGGCGTACAGTTCGACTTGCCGATCCCTGTAGCTGTCCGACTATAGGCGGGTTGAGCCCGCCCGGCAACGGGAATTAACTGTCAACTCACAGTCAAACCTCCTGTTATGCCAATGGTTTGAGAACGGTGGAAGTCTGTTGCGGCTTGTCCTATACTTGGTCCAGATTGCGGCCCGTTGGAGCCAAATGCTAACTGAACGGGGAAGCCCTGGGATTGCGCCCGACCATGACCTTCCGGCAGACGAATGTCGAGCTTTGGTCGAGCGTATCCTCGCGAGCAGCGAGTTTCGCCGTACCAGCCGATTGCGCGACTTTCTCCACTACGTCGTGGAAAAGAAGCTTGCCGGAGCGCCTCAGGAAGTTACTGAAGTACTCATCGGTCAGGCTGTGTTCGGCCGCTCGCCCTCCTACAATCCGGGTGAGGACAGCATTGTCCGCACCGAGGCGCGCAGCCTCCGCCAGCGGTTGGAGCGGTACTTCGCCGGCGAAGGCAAAGATGAGCCTCTGATTCTGGAGATTCCCCGCGGAGGATACGTTCCTGTCTTCCGTCCCAGGAGTTCGCAATCCGCGGAGGCCGCTCCGCCGCCTCTCCTGCACAGGCCTGTGTTTTGGGCCGGCCTCGTCGGCACATTCGCAATTCTGGCCGCGGCGGTGTGGCTTACGGCAAGTGGGACAAGCCATCGGAGCTCTGATGGAACTTCATCCTCTCCTGCAGCCGGAACGGTTGAACTGGAATCCTCTGACCCGCGGTTAGTCCGCAGTTTTCAGGGAGCGCGACAGCGAGCCCTCGGCTTCGCCTACGCCGGCGATCCGGTCGGGGACTGGTACGACAGCACGGCCGGGAATCGTTATGCCTTTTGCATGCGGGATGCCTCGCACCAAAGCGCCGGCGCCGCCGTGCTCGGACTCTCCGGCCACACTCTCAACATGATGCGCCGCTTCGCCGCCAGCGTCGCCCAGAGCCGCGACTGGTGCGGCTTCTGGGAGATCAACAAAGACGGCTTCCCGGCCCCGGTTGATTATCACGACGACTCCAATTTCTGGTACTGCCTCCCCGCCAACTTCGATGTTCTCCAGGCTTGCTACCGGCAGTTTCTCTGGACCAACGATACGAGCTACTTCGATTCCGTCTTCTCCAACTTCTACGACCGCTCCGTCACGAGCTATGTCGAGGCGTGGGACCGCGATCATGACGGCGTCATGGAGAGTCCTCTCAAACCACGGCGCCGCGGTATGGCCTCTTACTATCAGGAAGATCCTGTCAGCGTTGTGGGAGCAGACATGCTGGCTGCTCAATACGCCGGCTACCTGGCGTACGCGTCGATCCAGGAACGAAAAGGGGTCCCCGGCAGCCTCTCCAACAAGCTTGCCGAGCAGTACCGTGCCAAGGCCCAGGCTCTGAAGATTCGTTTCAACACTGAATGGTGGAATGAGGTACAGAACCGCTACTACTCATCCATCCTCCCCGACCGCAGATACAATTCCGAATACATCGCCGACAGCAACATGTTCAGCCTGCTGTTCGGCATCACCGAAGAAGGGCTCAAAACGGAGGCGGCGCTCGATGCCCTCGAGAAGATCCAGCCTCGCTTTGACCAGGTCATGTCCTATATCCCGGAGGTGCTGTATAAGTACGGTCGAAACGAGGCCGCCTACCAGTTTCTCCTCGAACTCACCGACCCCGGATTCCGGAGCCGTGGGATGCCGGAGATCGCCTATGCGGTTGTCGGCGCCGTGGCAACCGGCCTCGTGGGGATGACGGCCGATGCTCCGCACTCAACTCTGGAAACTCTGCCGCGCCTGCCCGAGGCCATGGAATGGCTGAAGCTCTCGCGCGTTCCCGTCCTCGGGAATATGGTCACAGTCCAGCATCGCGGGCTGAACGAGACGGCTCTGACGAATTCCTCGGGGCCGCTGCTGCACTGGAAGGCCAGCTTCCCAGTTGCCCGCGCTCTGCGCAGCGCCGTAATCACCGTGGATGGTGTCGCGGTACCGGCTTCCTTTGAGCAGCGGATCAACCGTCAAGTCGTTGTTTCCGTCACGGTGCCCGTCAAACCGGGCCAGACTCGCAAGGCCGCCTATACGGTTACTCAGCGAGCCCGAGCGCAGTAGCACAGCACCATTGCATTCGTTGCCGGGGCTCGCTACCATCACATCCAAGACTGGGTTGCGCAATGTATTCTCTGCGGCCGTTACTGATCGGACTGATTCTGGGACTGACCGTTGCCGCAGGCGATCAGCCCGCGACCTTTAATAAGGACATCCTGCCGATCCTGCAGAAGAACTGTCAGGGCTGTCACCGGCCGGGCGAGCTGGCGCCGATGTCGTTCCTCACCTACAACGACGTTCGCCCCTGGGCCAAGGCGATGAAGCAGGCCGTGCTGACGAAGAAGATGCCGCCATGGTTTGCCGAGAAGGGCCACTTCGCCAACGACCGGACGCTCAACCAGGATCAGATCAACACGCTGGTGTCGTGGGTCGACCACGGAGCGCCCGAGGGGGACGCGAAGGACAAGCCGGCTCCAATCCAGTTCCAGGACGGCTGGAACATCAAGCCCGACATGATCGTGGAGATGCCGATCGACTTCCACGTGGCGGCGACAGGCACCATCAACTACCAGAACATCCGGGTGAAAGTGAACTTCCTGGAGGACATGTGGGTTGTCGCTGCGGAGATGCGGCCGGGCAATCCGAAAGTGCTGCATCACGGGCGCGTCATCGTCCTGCCGCCGGGATCGCCCTGGATGTCGAAGGCCGTTCCCGGCGAGCCGTACGAAGAAGGATCGGAGGCGATGGGCGGCGCGAATCAGGGTACCGATCTCTTGGGCAAATACAACCCTGGACTCGGCGCGCAAAGCTTTGACGTTGACGGTTCCGCGAAGTTCATCCCCAAAGGCTCCGATCTCGTGTTCAACCTGCACTACACCTCGATCGGGACGCCGCAGACGGATCGTTCCCGAGTCGGGCTCGTGTTCGCGAAGCAGCCGCCCAAGCTACGGTACTGGATGTCGCCAGGATCGCCTCACGCGTTCAACCTGGTAATTCCGGCCGGCGACAGCAACGCCGAAGTGGTCAGCGAAGTGACCGTAGGGATCGACGCCGCACGGCTCACGTACATCCAGCCGCACATGCATCTGCGGGGCAAAGACTACGAACTGCGGCTGATCTACCCGACAGGTGAATCCGAAACGGTCTTCAAAGGCATCTGGGACTTCAACTGGCAGGTAGGCTACCAGCTCGCCAAACCCGTGCCCGTTCCCAAGGGCACGCGGATCGTGACCATCGCACACTTCGATAACTCCGCCAACAACAAGTTCAATCCTGACCCGGCGAAGACGGTCTGGTGGGGCGATCAGAACTGGGACGAAATGCAGTCCGCATTTCTCGGCCTGGTGTTCGACGCCAGGACGGACGCGAGCAAGGTGCTTATTCCTTCCGGCGTGAGCCTGCTGCCGCGCGGGACGGCGGCGGGACCTACGCTGGCCTCAATGCTCCCGTCCAAGTAAGCCGTTCAATACTGCACAGCAGGTCCCGTAACCGGACATTTCAGACCGGAATAACCGTAACATCTTCAACGAAATGAGCCGGTAGACAACGTGCTTCACTTTCCTCCGACCAGGAGGTTTGGTGAAAGCAAAAGGCAACGTTTCTTCCCGCCGAGGGTTCCTGATGGCGGCGCCGGCGATGTCGGTGCCGGCCATCTCGGCTGCGCCGCAATCCAACGAAGTGCTCAAGACTATTCAAAGCCTGAGGAGCATTCACGGCAACTTTTCCGGCCAGCGTGTTCCCGATGACAAAGTCGAGGCGGTCATCGATGCCAGTGTCCGCGCAGCCAATGCATCGAACATGCAGTCATATTCGATCGTGGTGAGCCGGGACCCGGACAAGATCCAGAAGCTGACCGGCTATGGCAGCAGCTGCCTGCTGCTCTACTGTGCCGATTACAACCGTCTGCTCGACACGGCCCGGCATCTCGGGTGTGAGTTCTACGCCGACAACGTCGAAGGGTTCATCACGGCCAGCACGAACGCGATTCTGGCGGCGCAGACCGCGGTGATCGCGGCGCGGTCGCTGGGCGTCGACTCCCTGCTGACCAATGGCATTCATCGGGGCGATATCGAGAGGATTTGGACGATTCTCGATCTGCCGCAGAAGTCCTGCTTCCCGTTGATCGCGCTGCTGCTCGGCTACCCCAAGAGCGAGCCTTCACATCGCATGGGACGGCTGCGGGGCCCCGGTGTTGTCCACTACGAGAAGTATCATCGCGTGACCGCAACAGAGCTGGATGAACTCGTGAAGCAGCATGATGACAAAGAGCTGAGCCTGGGCCTGAACGACGAGTGGCGGAAGAAGGGCTACAAGCATTACCTCGACTGGTTCTACAAGGACTGGGTGACGGGACGGAAGCCCACTACCGCCGAGGGACCGATGTTCAAGCGCCTGAAGAAAAGCGCCTTCGTCGATACCCAGAGCGCCTAATCCTGCCGCAGGGCGAGCATCGGGTCGATCCGCGCGGCGCGCCGCGACGGGATCCATGTCGAGGCCAGGGCCACGCCAACCAGGATTGCCAGCGCCCCCGCGTGCGTCCATGGGTCTTTCGCCGGGACCTGGAACAGCAGGCTCTCGAGCCAGCGGACGGTAAAAAGTGAACCGATCAGGCCCAAGCCGGCGCCCGCCACGGTCCAAATACCGGCCTGTTCGAGGACCAGGCGAGCGATGCCGCCCGGTGTCGAACCGAGCGCCATGCGCACGCCGATTTCCCGCGTCCGCTGTGTGACCAGATACGCCATCAGGCCGTAAAGGCCAATGGCGGTGAGCAGCAGTCCCGTACCGGCGAAGATGCCGAGCAGCAGTGTATTGAACCTTGGCCGCGCTGCCAGCTTTCCGACGTGCTGCTCCACGGTTTCGACGCTCACCGGCAGGGTCGGGTCGAGGGCGCGAACCTCGTCGCGCACCCACTGCGCCATCGCCTGCGGAGGCATTCCGGTCCGAATGATGGCGACGGCACTACGCGCCACGCCTTCGGCGGAGTGTTTACGGACGACGTAATACTCCGGCTGCACAGGTTCCTGCAGGCCGTTGTTCTTCACATCACCGGCCACGCCGATCACGGTCAGCCATTCTCCCCGGCGGCCGGGCTGAATCTGTTTCCCCAGCGGATCCTCGCCCGGAAACATGCGCCGGGCGAGCGTGTTGCTGACGATGACGACATTCTGGCTTGCCTCGCGGTCCTGCTCATCAAACACCCGCCCGCGCAGCAACGGAATGTTGAGGGCGGTGAAATAGCGCGGCGTGACCGAGCGCCACGACACCATCCCGCCGGTTCCATCCTTGAAGCGCGGCCTTCCCTTCACATCGATGGCGGCGTACAGCATCGACCCCATCAGGTTTCCCGCCGGGGGAAGGGAATCGGCAATCGCCAATTCACCCACTCCGGGAATCCGGCGCAAGCGCGCCTCCAGCGCTTCGAAGAACTCGAGTCGCCGCGCCGGTTCCGAATAGGTAGTCCGCCCTAGCGTCACACCCGCCGACATCACTTGCACCGTTCGCATTCCGAACGGCTGGTTTTGCAGGTTCCACAGGCTGCGCAACAGCAGTCCGGCACCGGTGAGCAGGACCATGGAAACGCAGATCTGCACTGCCGCCAGGCATTGCCGGAACCGGTAGTTCGGTGCCGTTGGCGCGCGTCCCCCCGACAGGGCCTCAGCTCGCGGACCGTGCAGCGCGGGGACGAGTCCAAACAGAACTCCGCACGCCAATGATACGGCCAGCGTGAACAGCAGCACCCGCATATCCACGGCAGCCTGCTCCAGTCGCGGAATGCCTTCAGGTGCCAGTGAAACGAAGAATCTCAGCAACGCCGCCGCGACGACCGACCCCGCCGCGCCGCCGGCCACGGCCAGCAGCGTACTTTCGGTCAAGGCCTGGCGCATCAACCGTCCACGGCCCGCACCCAGCGCCGCCCGAACAGCCAGCTCGCGCTCCCGTGATGCCGCCCGCGCCAATAACAGATTGGCGACGTTGGCGCAGGCGATGAGCAGCACGGCCAGCACGGCACCGAGCAGAATCCACGATGCCCGCCGCGACTCATGAATCTGACGGTCGCGCAGCGATCGCACCAGGAGCTTGATGTCCTTTCGGAACGAGGGCGTGACCGCCTGGAGCGACTTGTCAAACAGCGCCTGCAAGGCCGTGGCGGCTTGTTCGGGAGTCACGTCCGGCTTCAAGCGCCCGACAGTAAAGACAACGATCGCCGACCTGCGGGCTCGCTGCTCCGGATCATCGAGCAACTGCGGAACCAGGATGTCGGCCTTCTCCAGCCCCGGCAGCTCGAATCCCGGCGGCAGGACGCCGGCCACGGCCACATTCTGGCCGTCGAGCGGGATCGTCCTGCCGACCACTTGCGTGTCCCCTCCGAACCGGCCTCGCCACAGTCCGTAGGAGATCAGCGCTGTTTTCGGGGCATTCGGAGCTTCCTCCTGCCGGGTGAAGTTACGCCCCGCGAGCGGCTGGACTCCGAGTGTTGGCAGGAGGGTCGAGTCAATGCGGGCACAGCGGAGCCGAACGGGATTCGTGTCGCTCAGGTCACAATCGGCCACGCCCGCGGTCCAGGATCCGACCGACTGAAACGGGCTCTGACTCTCGCGCCAGTCCCAGTAGTCGTAGCCCAACAGGAACTCCTGGGGAACAATCGGAGCCACCATGCCGATGGATACCAACCGGTCGGACTGTGGATACGGCAGGCTCCGAAACAGAATCAGATCCAGCACGCTGAAAACGGCCGTTCCAGCGCCGATGCCGAGTGCCAGGGCGAGAAGCGCCGGCAACGTAAACAGGGGGGTCCGGACAAAACCGCGGATCGCAAATCGCACATCCCGGGCAAGGATGTCTGCCTTCAGAGCCATGTCTTATGTAGATTCCGCCGAAAGCCGAAAGTTCCCAAGGGCACGCAGGTTGATATGCTGCCCGACCATGTTACGTACCTCTTTTTGTTGGCTCGCATTCCTTGCTTCATTTGGCGCTTCGCAGATTGCGCTGGCCGCTGATCCTTTCGGGCCGATCCGGATCGGCGCCAGCCGAAGCAAATACGTTGGCGCGTGCCCGGTGGAGGTCATCTTCACCGGGAACATCAACCTGAACGCACCCCATCCGCACGGGTTTGCGTTTAACTACTCCTGGCTGAGAAGCGACGGAGCAAAAAGTTCCGTGAACGTGGTGCACCCGACACCTTCGCAGCACATGTTGATCGTCAAGGAGCCATGGAGCCTTGGCGCTCCCGGCCGGCACTACGATATCTCGGTGAAGCTACTGGTGAACTCCGGGAATACGCATATTGAACAGGAATCACAGGTTGTATCTGTAACGTGCAGGTGATCGCCGCCGGCGCGGCTGTGCTCCCTTTCCGCCCCCGTTTACGCGTAAATGGTTTGGCGAACCTACGACTCATGGCCGTGCTGGCGCATCCGGATGACGAGTCACTCGGATTTGGCGGAACGCTGACGCGCTATGCGGATGAGGGAGTGGAGACGTTTCTTGTCACCGCCACGCGTGGAGAGCGTGGGCGGAATGGGTTTGCGCGCGCCACGTCGGTGGAGGAACTTGGACGAATTCGGGAAGCGGAGCTGCTTGCGGCTTCGAAAGTGCTCGGCCTGAGGGAAGTGCATTTTCTCGGCTACGGCGACGGCGAACTCGACCGGGCTGATCCGATGGAGGCAACCCGGAAGATCGCGGCACACATCCAGCGGATGCGACCCGATGTCGTGCTGACGTTCGGTCCGGACGGCGCCTACGGGCATCCGGATCACATAGCGATCTCACAATTCACCACTGCGGCAGTAATATATGCGGCCCACCCGCACGCCGGGGAGCCTGCGCCGCACCAGGTGGCCAAGTTGTATTACCTGGCCTGGACCCGGAAGAAATGGGATCCGTACCAGGCCGCGCTGAAGACGCTGACCAGCACCGTGGATGGCGTCGAGCGCCAGGCGAACCCGTGGCCGGATTGGGCGGTAACCACGGTGATCGACACGAGCCGGTACTCGAGCGTAGTCTGGCGGGCGGTTTCGTGCCATGAAAGCCAGATGTCGATCTATGAGAAGCTCCGGAGCCTGCCGGCGGAGCAGCACCAGGCGCTTTGGGGAACGCAGGAGTTCTATCGCGCCTTCAGCCTGGTGAACGGGGGGCGGCGGACAGAGAGGGACATATTTGAAGGATTCCATGAATTCGAAGCAGAAGAACGGACTGGAGCGGCTCCGCAGGCGAGCCGCTCCGCTTGAACTTTCGCCGGACGAGTTCCGGGAAGCCGGCCACCGGCTGGTGGAGCAGTTGGCGGACTTTCTTGCCGGTCTGCCGGTGCGCGCGGTAACTCCGTCGGAGAGTCCGGCGGAAGTTCGGGCGGCGATCGCAAGTGAGCGCACGCTACCCGAGGCCGGGAGGCCGGCGGCAGAAATCACGGCCGAAGCGGTGGAATTGCTGGCCGCCCATTCGCTCTTCAACGGACACCCGCGGTTTTTCGGCTACGTCACCTCGAGCGCGATGCCGATCGGAGCCTTGGGCGACCTGATCGCGTCCGTGCTGAACTGCAACGTCGGCGCCTGGAAGCTGGCGCCGGCCGCCACCGAGATCGAAGCACAAACAATCCGCTGGATTGCCGAGTTCATCGGATATCCGTCCGATAGCGGCGGCCTGCTGGTGAGCGGCGGCAACATGGCGAATTTCGTCGGTTTCTTGGCCGCACGAGCGTCGGCGGGCGGCCGGGAGCTTCGACGGGAGGGTGTGCGCGCAGGGCGGCCTTTGCGGTGTTACTGCTCGCGGGAAACGCACACCTGGATTCAGAAAGCAGCGGACATGGCGGGGCTGGGAACCGATTCCGTGCGCTGGATCGCCTGCGACCGCCGCCAGCGCATCGATCTGGCCGCGCTTCAAACGGAGGTCGAGCGGGACTTGGAGCGAGGCGACCAGCCGTTTCTTGTCGTCGGCACGGCGGGGACAGTCAGCACGGGCGCCGTTGATCCTTTGGCGGAGCTGGCCGCATTCTGCCGGGAGCGCGGACTTTGGTTTCACGTCGACGGAGCGTACGGCGGGTTGGCAAGCCGCGTCCCCGGCGCGCCGGAGGAATTGCAGGCCCTGGCACTGGCGGATTCCGTTGCAGTTGATCCTCACAAGTGGCTGTATGCGCCG
>Ga0335082_10009472_pt1 | contig 10572 bp, 11 predicted proteins | sample Lox_Sample_41_FD_206718 | JGI IMG/M metagenome (GOLD analysis project Ga0335082, IMG submission 206718) | Soil microbial communities from Loxahatchee National Wildlife Refuge, Florida, United States - Lox_Sample_4.1 | ecosystem: Environmental > Terrestrial > Soil > Wetlands | place: USA...
GGCGCCCCCTCGGGCGGCGACCTCGACGACGAAATCCCGTTCTGAGCGAGCCCCCTTTTTCGGTCAGCCGGTTGCGTCATCGCTGCCGTCGCGCGGCCGCGGTTTCGTTTGTTCGCACCTGCGAAACCTGCTAGCGTGGCACGAATCGCACGGGCGCCAGAACGACCTTGCAACTCCCTGTAAAACCTAGAGAAATCGCTTGAACCCGCCGACCGACCCGCCTGCCTTCGACATCGCGCCGGTGACGCTCGAAGAGGAGATGAAACGCTCCTACCTCGACTACGCCATGAGCGTGATCGTGGCGCGGGCGCTGCCGGACGTGCGCGACGGCCTGAAGCCCGTCCACCGCCGCATCCTCTACGCCATGAAGGAGGGCGGCTACGAGTCGACGCGCAGCTTCAGCAAGTCCTCGCGCGTCGTCGGCGACGTCATGGGCAAGTACCACCCGCATGGCGACGCCGCCATCTACGACGCCCTCGTGCGCATGGTGCAGGACTTCTCGATGCGCCTGCCGCTCATCGCGGGGCAGGGCAACTTCGGCTCCATGGACGGCGATCCGCCGGCCGCCATGCGCTACACCGAGGTGCGCCTTGCGCGCGCGGCCGATGCGCTGCTCGAGGATCTCGAGAAGGACACGGTCGATTTCCAGGACAACTACGACGGCAAGAACAAGGAGCCGGTGGTCCTGCCGGCCCGCTTCCCGAATGTGCTCGTGAACGGCTCGAGCGGCATCGCCGTCGGCATGGCGACCAACATCCCGACCCACAATCTGGGAGAGGTCATCGACGCCTGCATCGCCTATATCGACAACCCCGACATCACCATCGACGGCCTGATGGAAATCCTCCCGGGGCCGGACTTCCCGACCGGCGCCCTCATCCTGGGCCGCAACGGCATCAAGGAAGCCTTCCACCTCGGCCGCGGCTCGATCGTCATGCGCGCCCGCACGAAGGTGGAGGAGATCCGCAAGGACCGCGAAGCCATCATCGTCACCGAGATTCCCTACCAGGTGAACAAGCAGCGCCTCGTCGAGCGCATCGCCGAATGCGCCAACGAGAAGATCATCGACGGCATCGGCGACCTGCGCGACGAGTCCGACCGCGAGGGCGTGCGCATCGTCATCGAGCTGAAGCGCGACGCCATGGCCGAGATCGTGCTGAACCAGCTCTATCGACACACGCCGCTGCAGACGAGCTTCGGCGTCAACATGCTGGCCCTCAACGGCGGCCGGCCGCAGCTGCTGACGCTGAAGGACATCATCGCCGCCTTCACGGCCTTCCGCGAGGACGTCATCACCCGGCGCACCGCCTTCGATCTCGGCAAGACGCGCGAGCGCGCCCACGTCCTGGTCGGCCTCGCCATCGCCGTTGCCAACATCGACGCCGTCATCGAGCTGATCCGCAAGTCGCCGGATCCCGTGGTCGCCCGCGAGCGCCTGATGGAGCGCGACTGGCCGGCGCGCGAGGTCGAGCCGCTCATCGCCCTCATCGACGAGCCCGGGCGCGGCATCTCCGCCGACGGCACCATCCGGCTCTCCGAGGAGCAGGCGCGCGCCATCCTGGATCTGCGCCTGCAGCGCCTGACCGGCCTCGAGCGCGACAAGATCGCCTCCGAGCTCGAAGAGCTCGCCGCCAAGATCAAGGACTTTCTCGACATCCTGGGATCGCGCCCGCGCCGTCTCGACATCCTGCGCACCGAGTTGCGCGCCATCAAGGAGGAGTTCGACACGCCGCGCCGCACCGAGATCCAGGACCTCGAGTTCGAGCAGGACATCGAGGACCTGATCCAGCGCGAGGACATGGTCGTCACCGTCACCCACGCCGGCTACATCAAGCGCGTGCCGCTCTCCGCCTACCGCGCGCAGCGGCGCGGCGGCCGCGGCCGCGCCGCCATGGCGACGCGCGAGGAGGATTTCGTCAGCCGCATCTTCGTCGCCAACACCCACACGCCCGTGCTGTTCTTCTCGACCACCGGCATGGCCTACAAGATCAAGGTCTTCCGCCTGCCGCAGGGAACGCCGCAGGCGCGCGGCAAGGCGCTCGTGAACCTGCTGCCGTTGGACGAGGGCGAGACGATCTCGACGCTCATGCCGCTGCCGGAGGACGAGTCGACCTGGGCCGACATGTTCGTCGTGTTCGCGACGGCGTCCGGCTACATCCGCCGCAACAAGCTGTCGGACTTCGTCGACGTGAAGGCGAACGGCAAGATCGCCATGAAGCTGGAGAAGGGCGACCGTCTCATCGGCGTGCTCACCTGCGCCGAGGCGGACGACGTGCTGCTCGCCGCCGCCGACGGCCAGGCCATCCGCTTCCCCGTCGCCGACGTGCGCGTCTTCAGCGGCCGCACCTCCCTGGGCGTGCGCGGCATCAGGCTCGAGAAGGACGACCACGTCATCTCCATGTCGATCCTGCGCCACGTCGAGGTCGAGACCAGCGAGCGGGCCGCCTTCCTGCGCATGGTCCGAAAGCGTCGCGGCGGCGAGGAGGAGGCGGCCGGCGAGCCGAGCGAGGACGAGGCGGCCGCCGATCCCGGCCTGATGCTGTCGCCCGAACGCTTCACCGGGCTCGAGACGCAGGAGGAATTCATCCTCACCGTCACCGCCAAGGGCTACGGCAAGCGCACCTCGGCCTACGAGTACCGCCTCACCGGGCGCGGCGGCTCCGGCATCGCCAACATCGAGATGTCCGACCGCAACGGCCATGTGGTCGCATCGTTCCCGATCGCGCATCGCGATCAGATCATGCTGGTGACCGACCGCGGGCAGCTCATCCGCTGCCCGGTCGACGACATCCGCATCGCCGGTCGCAAGACCCAGGGCGTCGTGCTGTTCCGCACCGAGGAGGGCGAAAAGGTGGTGTCGGTGACGCGCCTGGCCGACGAGACTGCGGAGGCCGGAAACGGCGAGCCCGGCGCCGGCGACGCGGGCGGAGGGCCGGTGGATGGCTAAACGCGTCGCCCTCTATCCCGGCACCTTCGATCCGATCACGAACGGCCACCTCGACATCATCCGGCGCGCCGTCCGGCTGGTCGACCATCTCATCATCGCCGTCGCCCGCAACGCCGGCAAGAATCCGCTCCTCGGCGTCGACGAGCGGCTCGAGCTGGTGCGCGCCGAGATCGGCGACCTGCGCCTGCCGCCCGGCGGCTGCCGCATCGAGGCCCGCTCGTTCGACACCTTGCTGATGCACTTCGCCCAGTCGGTCGGCGCCAACATGATCGTGCGCGGCCTGCGCGCCGTCTCCGACTTCGAGTACGAATTCCAGATGGCCGGCATGAACACCCGCCTCAACCCCGACGTCGAGACGGTGTTCCTCATGGCCTCGGAGCAGCACCAGTTCATCGCCTCGCGCTTCGTCAAGGAGATCGGCCGGCTGGGCGGCGACATCTCCTCCTTCGTCTCCCCGCGCGTGGCCCAGCGGCTCGTCGCCCGGTTCCACGAAGAGCGCGGCGACGTCAATCACGCCCAGGCCCGCGTGCAGACGCTGGAGGATTCCTGATGCATTTCCCTCTCCCGCTTGCGGGAGAGGGCAGGGTGAGGGCTCGAATGCCCTTGCAATCCCCCGCCGCCGTGGCTAGACCCACCGCCGCGGGCGCGTAGCTCAGTGGTAGAGCACTTGACTTTTAATCAAGGGGTCGCGGGTTCGATCCCCGCCGCGCCTACCAAGAAGAACGACAACGTGCCTGCGGGCGCCTTCGCCTGCAGCTGTTCAAACTGTCACAGGAGCGAACGTCGACTGTGTTCCGCAGCGTTCCCGGCATCCTTTTCATGCTCCTCTTGGCAGCCTGCGCGACTGGTGAGGCAGTGCCGTCGTCCCGCTCGGGCGATTGCCTGTACGTCCTCAGATTGAATTCGGATCGTGGACACACGACGAAATGGGACTCCTGCACTTCGCCACCGGCGGCGGCCGTCAAGAAGCTCGACTGATCGGAATTGATCCACCGTCTCCGTTCTGCCGGCTTTCCCGCGCCTGCAGCCGCTCGATCACGCCTTGCGTCAAAAGTTCTCCATCAGCCACCGGACTCCCAGCGTTCCCGGGGCAAGAACGGCAGTCGCCCACACCAGGGCCGACGCGACGTTGAACAGCTGAAAGAGGGTTGGCGGCATCCCAAAGATCCCGGCCACGATCGGAACTGATGCTCTGAGCGGTCCGAAGAAACGGCCGATGAACACCGCCGCGGCGCCCCAACGCAGGAAGAACGCGCGGCCGCCCTGCAGGAGATTCGGGTGCCTGGACAGGGGCCAGATCTGCGCGACCCGGTCCTTGAACCTGTACCCGATCCAATAAGAGAGCCAGTCCCCGAACACCGCACCCAACGCGGCTCCGATCCATATCGGCCAGAATGCAATACCGCTCTGTCCGATGAGCGCACCAACGCCGAGCAGGATCACCGTTGCGGGCAGAAGCAGCGAGATGAATGCAAGCGACTCGCCGAATGCGAGAACGAATGCGAGTGGCGGCCCCCAGGCCTGGTGCTGACGTACGAAGGCAGCTACCAAGTTCGTTGTTTCCTCCAGCGTCATCGGCGAAGTCCTGCGCCCACCACTCCGTGGCCAAGGCCCGGTAGCCAGCACAGATTTTACCGCACGGGAAGCGACGTCCGGGTCAGCGCCGGTGTCGCAGCCGCCCGTCGCGCGCCGTCGCAATTCTTTGCACAGGGATGGGCGCCCCGCCGGAGGGGGGCTCACGGCGGGGCGGGTCTTGCCTGCCGGTCTCGGGGAAAATCGGCAGACGAGGAAGCGGGAGGTGCACGGAGGGGCATCTCTCGCAGATGAAAGCCTAGCCGGACTGCGCTCCTATGTGCGGCCTGTGCAACGAATTCACGGGGATGTCACAAAAGAGATCCCGCCGGATGGGCCGTCATTCTCACGCTCGAATAGAAGGCTTCGGACTGACTCGAACGACCGTAGCCACCTCCCCGTGTTCCCTAGGAAGGACGGAGTGGCTCGTCCTCGGGCGCCTGCACCCCCTCGACCGGTACATCGCACTCATAGGCGCAAGAGCAGGTGAGGCAGCGGACGATCGGCAGACGGATGACAAACAGATCGGGGCTTTCGCATCGCGGGCAATTGCGGAGGCCCGGTCCCCACCGCCTCACCTTCTTCCGGCGATCGACGGAAGGCGCTGGCCGGTCATCGATCGCCATCCACCACAAAGGTTCGGGGGTCCCGCGTGAAGCCGGTCGATCGCCCCGCGAGATCTCGATGTTCGAATTGCCGGTTTGCACGGCGAGACCCTCGGCATACGCGCGCGCCGCCGCGTCGTCTTCGCAGCGACTGTAGTGGCCGGCGATGACGCGACCCGACTTGTCGAGAAACCGGAAACGATAGACGGGCACGGCCTGCGCTCCCTGTCATGGCGCGGTCCCCCCAGGATCGATCGTCTTCTTGTGCCGCTCATTAGGCACCTTCTGACCGCCCAGGGCGAATGAATTTTCTGCGACCGCTTGACACACATCATGGCCCGGCAGCCGCGAAACCCGCTCGCTTTTCGTCGCGTGCCCGTATCTGCTACGAAAGCCCGCGACTCACCATCGTATGGAGTGCCGGGTGGATATCGAGAGAAGGCTCGCCTGCAAGGCGGCGCGTCACGCCGAGAGAACCGGGGCATGATCGACGCTGCCGGACAACAGGCTGCCGTCGCCGGCGGAGAGCAGCCCGGAGCGTCCCCCCGCCAACAGCGGCCGCGCGTCGCCCTGCTGACACGCGGCATCGTGGGCGGCGGGGTCCAGGTGGTGATGCTGAATATCGCCCGCGGGCTGGCGGCCCGCGATTTCGATGTGACGCTGCTGTATCGGGCGCGACGAAAGGAGCCGCCGCCGCCGGCGGGTACGAAAGCCACGGTGCTTGCGGGCTATCCTCGGTTCATCGGACGCATCATGGCCTGGCGGGCCGATCCTTCCGCCTTCCCGGTCCTTGCCCGTCCCGTCCTCTTCAGCCTCATCGCGCCCGAGCCCTTGCGCCTGCTTCCGTCCCTGGTCCGCTATCTGCGCTCCGAACGGCCCGCCGTGCTGATTGGCGCGACGACCTACATGAACCTGGCGGCGATCTGGGCCCGCGATCTGGCCGGCGTTCCTACGAGGGTCGTCGTGAGCGAGCACGACCATCTGTCGCAGCACATCAGCACCGGCCGCGATCGGGGCGCGTGGCGCTGGCGCTATGCGCCGGCCCTGCTTGCGCGCGTCTATCCGAAGGCCGATGCCATCGTCGCCGTATCCGACGGCGTGGCCGACGATCTCGCTGCGCGGACCGGTATCGAGCGCGCGCGCATCCGCACGGTCTACAATCCGATCGTGACCCCCGATCTGGACGCAAAGACGGCCGCAGACCCGGCCGAGCCGTGGCTCGAGAAGGGGATGCCGCCCGTGGTCCTCGCCGCCGGACGCCTCGTTCCCAAGAAGGATTTTGCGACGCTGCTGCGGGCGTTCGCGCGCGTCCGCCAGACGACAGACGCCCGGCTGATCATCCTGGGCGAGGGACGCGAAAAGCATCGGCTGCAGGCGCTCGCGCACAGTCTCGGGATCACGGCGGAGGTGAAGTTCGCCGGGTGGACCGAGAATCCGTACGCCTACATGGCGCGGGCCGCCGTTTTTGCCCTGTCCTCGATCCGCGAAGGCTTTGGCAACGTCGTGGTGGAGGCGCTCGCCTGCGGCTGCCCGGTGGTCGCGACCGACTGCCTCAGCGGCCCGGCGGAAATCCTGGACGGCGGCCGCTACGGACGCCTCGTCGCCCCCGGCGACGTCGACGCCTTTGCCGCCGCGCTCCTGGGGACCCTGGCGGCGCGCCCCGACCCCGAGCCGCTCCGCCAGCGGGCGCAGATGTTCACCGTGCGCCGCACGACCGACGCCTACGTGGATCTTCTCGAACCCGGCGTCGGAAGAGCCGGGTAGGGGCGGCCGATCCGGATTTTCCGCGCGCCGGGGCTGCGATATCGTGGCGCCCATGTGCGGCCGCTACTCCATCACGACAGCGCCGGAGGCGATGCGCCGGCTGTTCCGGTTCGAGAACGCCGCGCCGGAGTTGCCGCCGCGCTACAACGCGGCGCCGACCGACAAGCTGCCGGTCGTGCGGCTCGGCCGGGACGGCCGCCGCGAACTGGCGGTGCTGCGCTGGGGCCTGATTTCGTTCTGGGCGAAGGACGAGAAGATCGGATTCAAGTCGATCAACGCCCGCGCCGAGTCAGTCGCCACGGCGCCGGCCTTCCGCGAAGCCTTCCGGCATCGTCGCTGCCTCGTGCCGGTGAACGGGTTCTACGAGTGGAAGAAGCTGCCCGACGGTGGCAAGCAGCCGCATTACATCGGCATGCGCGACGGCTCGCCCTTCGCCCTTGCCGGCCTCTGGGAGCGATGGAAGAAGGGCGCCGACCCGATCGAGAGCTTTACGATCATCACCGGCGAGCCGAACTCGCTCACGGCAGCGTTGCATGACCGCATGCCGGTGATCCTGGAGCCGGACCACTGGGACGCGTGGCTCGCCGCCAAGGACACGGCCGCGCCGCTCGCTATGCTGCAGCCGTTTCCGGCCCAGCTGATGGCTGCCTACCCGGTGAGCCCCAAGGTGGGGAACGTGAAGAACGACACGCCGGATCTGGTGCAGCCGCTCGCATAGCCTCGGTGCACCCCGGCGTCGTAGCGGCGGGGTGCATGTCGGAAGCGCGGACGCGACAGGGCGCTCGGCGATGTGCGCCTTCGCCTACTTCTTCGGCTGGATCGTGTTCGGCGGCGTCTGCGCCGTGCTGGTAGCCGGCTTGGTCGGAAACATGACGCTTTCCGTCCCGCCGACTCCGGTCCGGCCGCCGGATTTGCCGACCAGGGCCTTGTCGTTGAGCTTGTTGCCAGGGCTGGCGCCGGCGCCCCCGAACTTCCCGCCGGCGAGCTGCAGGGTGCCGGAGGGCGTTGCCTTCGCGACCCGCACCTGATCCGTCGGGTAGGCCGGTGTCGGGGTGGCCAGAGCATCGGCCGAACTCAGCAGGCCGCCCAGCAGCAGGGCGGACAGGGCAAGGGGATTGGCGCGCATCTTCGGTGTCTCCATCTTGGGGAATTCCCTGTGACGTAGGACACAGAGGCCGGCGACCGCGTGCGATTTCGCACACGGCAATTTGAAAGGACGTGAAATCTTCCGATCGACTGCGGCAAAGGAACACGCATGTAATATTACATTCATCTTTCTACAGAATATCCGCTGTCGGGATCACGCCGCAGTCGCACCATCGTGACGCCGCGTGAGCGACTCCGGGTGTTAGCTTCCGGGCCGTCGCAAACCCACTCGTCGGAGGTCCAATCGTGAAGCCCAATCTGCTCAACGCATCCGCCATCGCGGCGGCGCTGTCGGTTGCCGTTCTCGCCAGCGCCAGCGCGGGCCCGGCCGCCGTGCCCGGCTTCGATCACGAGAAGTGCTACGGCATCGCCCAGGCCGGCAAGAACGACTGCCAGACCGCCACGCATTCCTGCGCCGGGACCGCGACCAAGGCGAACGATCCCGCGTCGTGGATCTACGTCCCCGCCGGCACCTGCGCCAAGATCGCCGGCGGACAGATGCAGCCGATGTAGCCTGCCGATCGATCGCGAACGACCGGTCCCAGAAGAAGCCCCGCCGGACGAAAGTCGCGGCGGGGCAAGGCTTCAGCGTGTGGGTGACGCGGTCGCGAGACCGCGCGTCATTCTAGGCATAAATTCTGGCGAAGGGAAGTCTCGGAATCGGCCCTCGGCCGACGCCCCGCTCGGCTATCTGATCACCTGGTCCGCCACCGAGAGCACGTCGCGCGGGATCGTGATGCCCATCGCCTCGGCCGCCCGCGGATTGACATAAAGCTCGGTCTTTTCGGCGACGACGACCGGAATCCCCCCGGGCTTCTCGCCCTTGAGGATGCGGACGACGACGTTGCCGGTCTGCCAGCCGAGGTTGTAGTAGTCCAGGCTGATCGCCGCGACGGCGCCGCGCTTCACCGTGTCGATGTCCCCCGCATAGACGGGAACATGGTTCTCGATGCCCACCTTGACGACGGCATCGATCATCGGAACGACCGTGTTGTCGGTCGGGACGAAGATGACGTCGGCCTTGCCGACGAGCCCCTCGGCGGCCGCCGGCACGTCCGCCGACTTCGCAACCGGCGCCTCGACGACGGTCATGTGGACGCCCAGCGCCGTTTTCTTCATCAGCTGCACGAGCGTATAGGAGTTGGCCTCCTTCGGGTTGAACAGCACGCCGACGGTGCGGGCGCCCGGGGTGATGTGCATGATCAGATCGAAGTGGGTCCGGACCGGCGACAGGTCGCTGATGCCGGTGACGTTGCCGCCGGGCGCGTTCATGTCGCGCACGAGCTTGGCGCCGAGCGGATCGGTGACGGCCGCGAAGACCACGGGGATGCCGATCGTCGATGCAACCACGGCCTGTGCCGACGGGGTCGAGATCGGCACGATGACGTTCGGCTTTGCCTGATTGAACCGCCGGGCGATGGCGAGCGCCGTCGCCGGATCGCCCTTGGCGCTCTCGTAGAGGAATTTCAGGTTCTTGCCGTCGGCGTAGCCGGCGGCCTTGAGCGCGTCCCGGATGCCGTCGCGGCAGGCGGTCAACGCCGGATGCTGGTCGATCGCCGTGACGGCAACGACGACCGTCTCCGCCGCCTGCGCGGCGGCAGTGTCGAGCGCAAGCAGGACGCCCGCGGCAAGCGCGAGCCAGGCTTTCCGGCGACGGCGTAAAGTCGGCATCGAGTCCCCCCGCTTGAACCTGTTCCGGCACGGTTCTAGCACGGCCGGCCCGATCGTCGATACTGCCGGCGGCCGCGACAGATGCATGCGGCCGCGGATGCTGCCAAGATGGGTGACCGCCAGGACGATCCGAGGGGGGCCGGAGAATGGACGAGGGTAACGAAGAAGTCGTGAATGCGATCGTCGAATTGCGCCGCGCGGTTCAGGACCTGCAGGGGCTGCTGGCGCAGACCAACGACAAGCTGACCGCCTTGACCGAGGTAACCGAGAAGCACCTGAAGGACATCGTCGACGCCATCGGCCGCCAGTACTAGTCGGAGCGCTCGCGCGTTGTCAGGCACTCGGCGACGACGGAGAGCAGCGTGCGGGCCCGGAAAGGTTTCGCCAGGTGCCGGACGGCACGGGTCGCCGGGGCTTCGTCGGCGTATTCCGGCGGCCGGCCGCTCATCGTGATGATGGGCATGCTGTCGGAGAGCCGCCGGATCTCCTCCACGATCTCCTCGCCCGGCTTGTTCGGCATGACCGAATCGCAGAGGACCAGATCGAAGGACTGCCGCTGAAATTTGCGCACGCCGTCGGCGCCGTCGCTGGCCGTCTCGACCTCGTGTCCGCCGGACTCGAGGATGGCGCGGATGACCGCGCGAACGTCGTCTTCATCGTCGATGACGAGAATGCGGGCCATGCCACTGCCTCCCACGCTGTCACTGGGGGCCACGGACCAAAGCTACCTTGATATTGTCCTGGGGGCGATCCGGTTCATCCCCTGCCAGGATTTTGTCACGCCTCGGCAAGGCGGGCCGTATCCGGCGTGAAGCGATCGCTCAGTGGATGGTCTCGTCGCCGCGGCGCCGCTCGCATTGCAGCAGG